>Ga0102938_10004191_pt1 | contig 10646 bp, 8 predicted proteins | sample SalPonR2_B_D2_MG_FD_84516 | JGI IMG/M metagenome (GOLD analysis project Ga0102938, IMG submission 84516) | Salt pond soil microbial communities from South San Francisco under conditions of wetland restoration - Salt Pond MetaG R2_B_D2_MG | ecosystem: Environmental > Aquatic > Marine > Intertidal... | reverse complement strand
GGCCAGCGAGGCCTTCATCGGGAAGGCGGTGCTCGGCAGATTGATCGTGTCTTTATAGTCCATTGGGCTCGGGCTTGTTATCCACTGGATGGTTTCTGGGTCGGCTAGGAGTCGACGGCTGATCCGGTCATAGCTCGAGGATCCGGCGCGCATGCGCTGCATCCTCGTCCATCTGGATCCGCATCGCTTCCAGACTGTCGAATTTTTCTTCCCCGCGCAAGCGCGCTACGAGTGCGACTCGCAGATGCTGGCCGTAGAGATCTCCATCGTAATCGAACAGATGCACCTCCAGGAGCCAGTTTTTCCCGGCCACGGTGGGCCTGAGGCCGAGACTGACCACCGCCGGGGCATTCTCCAGACCACCACCGGCCACACGCGCGGCGAAAATACCGTGGGCAGCGGGCGGGGTCGGCGGTCTGATATTGGCGGTGGGGTAGCCGAGCGTTCGCCCCAGCTGCGCGCCCCGAAGCACCCGTCCGTGCAGGAAATAGGGCCTGCCCAGCATCTTGCGCACCCGTTCCATATGTCCGTCGGATAGCGCTGCGCGCAGGCCGGAGGATGAGATGCGCTCTCCGGCCAGCATCACCGGGGCGATGATATCGACGTCGAAGCCGTGCGTTTTGCCAAGCTCGACAAGCTGGTCGACATCACCGGCCGCCCTCGCCCCGAAGCGGAAATCCGCTCCGACAATGACCTGACGGGCGTGCGCCACGCCCAGCACGACCTCCGAAACAAAGTCCTTCGGGCTGAGCGATGCGAACTTGCGATTGAATCGCATCATGTAGACCCTCTCGATGCCGAACTCGCGGGCCGAGATCAGGCGGTCTCGCACCGAATGCAGTCGCGCGACCGGCTGCTCCGGCCGGAAGTGCGTCATCGGCAGCGGCTCGAAACACATCAGGGCCGGCAGCAGATCGGGTGCCTGAGCCAGTGCTCGCTCGAGCAGCGCCTGATGGCCGAGATGCAGACCATCGAAGTTGCCGATGGCCAGCGCCGTATGGTCCGGTGGCGCCCGGTCAGGGTCGAGTGTGCGGATGAGTTTCATAAGTGCCGGGATTCTACTGTTTTTGGGTGAGGGCCGGGACCCTCGGCAACGGCTTCGCGACTGTCACCCTGACCGAAATGATGCGAGAATCCCGACCCGATGATGAACGTCAATCGATTCAGGAGACTCCCCCGTGAATGAACAGGCCTTGAAATCCTCGATGCGCGTGCTGGTCACCGGCGCGGGCAGCGGCATCGGTGCCGGCATCGCCGAGCAGCTGGCCGGCCAGGGACACCAGCTGATCGTGACCGATCTGCGCCTGGAGGCCTCCGAGCAGATTGCCGAACGCATCGTTGATGCCGGCGGATCGGCCGAGGCGCTCGCCCTTGATGTCAGTTCGGATGAGTCGATCCAGACGCTGGTCGACGGGCTGGAATCGCCGGTTGACGTGCTGGTCAATAACGCCGGGCTGCAGCACGTCGCCCCGCTGGACGAGTTTCCGATGGAAAAATGGAACCTGCTGATCCAGGTCATGCTGGTCGGCGTAGCCAAGGTCAGCCAGGCCCTGCTGCCGGGCATGCGAGCGCAGGGCTTCGGGAGAATCGTCAACATCGGCTCGATCCACTCGCTGGTGGCCAGCCCCTACAAATCGGCCTATGTGGCGGCCAAGCACGGACTGATGGGCTTTTCCAAGGTCGTCGCCCTGGAGACCGCCGACACCGACATTACGATCAACACGATCTGCCCGACCTATGTCAAGACACCCCTGGTCGACAAGCAGATCGCCGACCAGGCCCGCAATCACGGCATCAGCGAAGACGAAGTCGTTGCCAACATCATGCTCAAGCCGATGCCCAAGGGCGAGTTCATCAGCCTGGAAGAGCTGGCCGGAATCACCGCCTTCCTGATGTCACCGGTCGCGAGGAATATCACTGGCCAGGCCATCGTCGTCGACGGCGGCTGGACGGTGCAGTAGACCAGGCGTAAGCAAGCCACGACAACACGACAGGCTGCCTGAAATTGAGGCGGCTTGACCTGCTCGATTCGGTCATGGCGACTCGAAGCGATCGTTGAAAATCTCATCCGGTGGCGGGGGAATGCTGTAGCTTTGCGCTGTATTCAGTTCAGAACTGTTGCCCTCCGCATCGATCACCATGGCGCTGATCCGCGAGGTCAGGAATGGAACATCGAAGACCGTTGTCCGGACAGCACCTGGGGACACGTTGTAGGTGTCTCGATGGACACGGAATATTTGCTGATCCAAGCCCTGGGCGATATAGAAGTCAACCGTCAGAGGGTAGTTGCTGCTGCTGGCGTTGCTGTCGACGAGGTAGTCGACCACGAGCTGCCCGTTGTTGCCTCCCAGCTGGGTGAACTGCGGTGAATTCTGCAGGTTGTTAGGGCCGGCATCGGTATCCTGAGGGTCTTCAATATCCTTTCCATTGTCACCGAGATCGATACTGATATCGCCGTTGTTCCCAAAACCATTGCCGTCAAAACGATTTCGCGTTCCGGCTGTTGCCGCCACCCGGATACCGTCGTTGCCGTTGTGGTAGAGCGTGTTATCCGAAACATCATTCAGATCCGAACCGTCACCAAGAAACACGCCCGAATTGCCGTTACCGATTACGATGCCAGGCTGTCCGCCTGAGGTGTTGCCGCGCACGATGTTGGCATCACCGATGATCTGAATACCGTCCGAGGCGTTGAAACCGATCGCATTCCCGGCGCAGCCGTTGGCAGGATCACCGATGACGTTGCCGCCACCGTCCACGCGAATTCCTTCAACATTGTTACCGGCATCTTCATTGCCGACACCCACCCCGATCGCATTGCCGCAGATTCGGCTGCCGCCGCCGATGAGCGCAATGCCGTCGAAATTGTGGCCAATCCGATTGCTCTCGATCAGCGTGCCGTTCGCTTCTGCACGGACACGAATTCCTACTCCCGCATTCTCGATATTCGTCCCGTCGCTGAGCATACCGATGCGATTTCCGTTGACTCTGTTGCTCTCGCCAGACACCACATCGACGCCATCATCTCCCATGCCGCCAATGGTGTTGTTTGCAACGTTGTTGTCATCGCCGATCAGGACAACACCGTTAAAATCGCCGCCGTTGATAACGCCATCAGCCAGGCCGATGTCATTGGCAAAGATGCTGTTGTCGTTACCCACAATCCGAATCGCATCACTGTGCCCGAGAATTTCATTCTGCTGAATTTCGTTGCCGTTCCCACTAGAGATTTCAATCCCGCGCAGCCCGTTCTGCGAGATCAACTGGTTCTGAATAATGTTGTTCGCGGCACCGAGCGCTACTCCAAGGCGAATGCCGTAGCCACTGTTCGAGGTGATCACGTTGCGCATCGCCGGATTAACGAAGCCGATCCGATTGTCTGAGCCATCCAGCGCAATGCCATCACCGCCGTTGATATTGATGTTGTTTGCGTAGATCATGAGCTCGTTCGCGCCGGCACGAATCCCGTCTTGTGCATTGGCGGTAATGAAATTTCCAGTCGTTATCGACCCGCCGCCGGCGAGGCCGCCGATATCCCCGATTTGCGCTCCGGGCGAAAAAACCTGAATGCCATGCCGGCCGTTTTCAAAAATCTCATTTCCCCCAACCTCATTGTCATTCCCAGACTGCAAGAACACGCCGTCTTCCCCATTCAAAGCAATCAAATTTCCGAGATTTTCAATGGTGACCGGACTCCCCGAGCCAATGAACGAACCAATCTTGCAGCGATCACAGCCAACAACTGAAACACCTGAACGGCCGTTTGGACCATCTGCCCCGTCACGTCGAAGTCCGATCCAGTTGCCGCTGATCTCCGTGAGCGTGGTGTCTTGCAATTCAATGCCGTTGTCTGGAAAATTGATGATATTCATAGCAAAAACGCCGGCCAGACTGGCGTTTGAGAATCGCAAGCCGTCATCGTTTGGGCCACTCAGCGCTGAGCCGTCGATCCAAACTGAGGGTGGTGAATCCAAGACGTCGGAGCCTTCGCTGTAGTCGGGCGCAGTTCGGGCATCGATAATCACCCGATTGGTGATGGTCGGCAAAGGCGACCCCAGAACGGAGATCGGCCCGCCAGTACTGAACGTGATGAGATGAGACGCCGTTGGACTTGCCGCGTTGGCCTCCATAATTGCCGCTCTCAAAGAACAGCGCAGAGGACCACCGGCCGGGATGTCACAAACTCCATCTCCAGGATTAGCGTCAGGCTCGTCTGGCAGCCAATTCACAACAAAGGTCGCGGCCGAGACCCCGCTTGTGGCCATCAGCAACGACGCAAGAACTACAACCCGAAAAATGGTTTTCATGGATTCTTAACTCAGATCAATTCATTGGGGTAGTCGCAAATCGAAATCAATTTGTGCCAAATGAAAGCAATTTTTCTTCGAAGATGCTTCTGGAAGAGCCCCGACTGCTCGACATGACTTACGCCCAGTAATCGGTCACAATCGAAAATGGCTTTCTACGCTGCTCTGAGATATGACATCGATGGATTCGCCCGATCTCACTGAAGGCTTCGATCCGGCTGATGCCCAACGCCTGCGCGAGCTTTACCTGGAAATGCGCCGGATGGCGCGGCGTGAGCGACAAGTCATTCCCTCGGCCACGCTGAACACCACGGCGCTGGTGCATGAGGTCTGGCTGCGGATCTCGCCTGAGGACCAGGATTTTCGCGATCGGCGGCACTTTCTCGGCCTGGCGGCGGTGGCGATGCGACGGATGGTCGTGGACTACGCACGCTACCGCTTGGCTCAGAAACGAGGCGGTGATCTCGACCGGGTGGAGCTGGGCGACGCCGAAGGCGCGATCAGTGCACCCATCGACCGCATTCTGGACATCGACCAGGCGCTGGATTCACTGGCCGAGATCGACCCGGATCTGCTTCACCTGGTGGAATTGCGTTTCTTCGGCGGCCTGTCCAATGACGATGCCGCACAGGTCCTGGAAGTGTCTCCACGTACCGCCGCCCGGCAGTGGGCACGAGCGCGGGCCCTGCTGCAGACCACTCTGGACCAGCAGCCGCCCCCATGACGATCGACAAATCCAGCTGGATGCGAATCCAGGCACATTTCGATACCCTGATCGAGCTGCAGCCCGAGTCTCGCGAAACCGCTCTCGAAGCTTTGGATCTAAGCCCCGAAGACCGCGACCTACTCCAGTCTCTGCTCCGATCCCACGATCAGGCCGACCCGCTGCTCGATTCGGGATCGGCTCCGGCGCTGCTGGACCTGGCCAGGAACGAGGCCGACAATCAGGACTGGACCGGACGGCGTCTCGGACCCTGGGAGGTCCGAGAACAGATCGGCCGCGGTGGCATGAGCGTGGTCCATAGGGGGCGCCGCGCCGACGGCCGGTTCGAGAAGACCGTCGCCATCAAGGTCCTCGATGCCGACCAGCTGGCCGCCGATCAGCGCCACCGCCTGACCGAGGAGGTTCGAATTCTGGCTCGACTGGAACACCCCGGCCTGGCCCGATTGATCGACAGCGGGCAGAGCGAGGACGGAGATCCCTATCTGGTCATGGAGTACGTGACCGGTTATCCGCTGAATGACTACGTCGGCGAGAACCATCTGGGCATCGGGCAGCGCATCGATCTGATCATCCAGGTGGCGCGCGCCCTTCTGTACGCCCATCAACGCCAGGTCATCCACAGCGACGTCAAGCCCGCCAATATTCTGGTCACGCCCTCGGGCCAGGCCCGACTGGTCGATTTCGGCATTGCTTCGCTCAATCGAGGCGATCAGAGCAATGAAGCACGACTCTACTGTTCGCCGGCCTACGCGGCTCCCGAGCGCCTCCTGGGCGCGCCGCCCTCGACGTCCCAGGACATCTTTGCCCTGGGCGCTGTGCTCTACCGCATCTTGAGTGGTCGCAATATCCGGCCGCACGATTCGATCACGGGGACGCGCATCACCGATCAACCTACGCCGCCATCGATCGCGACCACCCTGGCCGTCGATGAAACCGTCAACCGGCCGATTGTCGCTCGGGAGCTCAAGGGCGATCTAGATGCCATCTGCATGAAGGCGATTGCCCTCGATCCGGACGAGCGCTATGCCAGCCTGTCCGAGTTCATCGCTGATCTGGAAGCCTGGCGCGATCATCGGCCCGTGGCCGCAAGGGATGGCGGGCGGAGCTATGTGCTGGCGCGCTGGCTGCGTCGGCATACGGCAATTGCGATCCTAAGCCTGCTGTTGGTCGCGGCGATGAGCAGCGGCACGGTGATCGCCCTGGACCAGGCCATACGAGCCAACGCGGAAGCCGAGCGTGCGCTGGCCTCACGCGATTTCCTGGTGAGTATTCTGGAGGCTGCGGATCCGACGCTGGAAGACGGCCGTGACCCCACGGCCTCCGAGCTGCTCAGGCGCGGAGCTGAGCGCATTGATGCGGAGCTGAGCGATCAGCCCGAACTGCTGGTCGAACTCCTCCACATCATTGGCAAGACCCAACTCCAGCGCGGTCTGAGCGACGACGCGAAGGAAAGTCTGGACCGCGCTCACCAACTGCTCGGCGATCAGCCAGCTCATCGGCAGGGGCCGAATATCCTGGCCAATCGCGGCCTGGCAGCCTATCAGCTGGGCGATTTCTCAGAGTCCATCGAGTGGCTGGAACGGGCCGTTGCAGCCGCCGATCTGCAGACAATCGACAAGGCAGATCGTCATGGCATCAAGACTCAGCTCGCCGATATGCTGGTCGTCAATAATCAACCGGCCCGCGCGCTTGCCTTGACCTCAGAGGTCTTGAACGACTCGCCCGCGCCAATCGAGGAAATTGCCGCGTTGCGAATGCGCGGGAATGCGTTCGAAATCAGCGATCGGTACGAAGACGCGGAACAGAGCCTGTTGCGAGCGCTGGAGCTACAGCAAAACCATGACCCCGCCGATGTCTATGTCGGCATGATCCAGAATGATCTCGGCATCGTGTATTGGCGAATGCAGGACTATTCAAAGTCGGCGGAAATGAGTGACGCCGCCTGGCGTCAGAAGCAAGACGTTTACGGCCCGGATCATCCGGGAACGCAGGCATCGCTGACTAATCTGGCGATGGCCTATTCCGCCATGGGCGATCATGCGGCTGCAGAGACCGCTTTACTGGAATCATTGGCCGCTCTCGAACGAAATTTCGACGATACACCGCACCCAGACATTGCCAGAACCTACGGCTCTCTGGCAAGAGCTCGCTACCTGCAGGACGACATAGAGGCAACACGTGTTGCCCTGGATCAGGGAATGGCGCAACTGGAGCTCATCCCCGAAGGCAATCGTTCGCTGGTCCCGCGCCTGGCGCAGCTTGATGCCCTACTGCGCTTTGACAGCGGGCAGCCGATTGAGCTCGACGAACTGGACCGCGACGCCGAGCGCTGTCGTGATCTGGCAACGATGTCACCGTACAGTCGGCGCGTTTGCCTGGCCTGGTGGTGGATTGCAAGCGAGCCACCGGCACGATGCCCGGGGACCGCACCCGCATCTCCGGACGCGGACACGGTGGCCAGCTGGCCACAGCGATGGCAGGGGCGCTGGACGACGATTCAGCAGCGTTGCCCTCCGGAACTCTGAGTCATAGCTTGGGCAAGGTATGCCAGAAGGCATCCACGCAGGCCATGCCCAGCGCCTGACATCGCCCCGCGCTCCAGCCGAGCTCTTCGTTCGGCGTGATCGCCGAGTCCTTGAACGGCATCTCCAGGGTCATGGCGAGGCAATCGAAGGTCTCGGCCACGTAGTCCGTGCATTTCTTCATATCCGAGCTCTTCGGCGGGTCGACCTGGTAGCCGAACTCGGTCTGGAAGTCCGGGCTGATCGAGGCCAGAAGAGCCTTGAACTCATCGAGCTGCGTCTGCTTGTGGTCATTCCAGCTATCGGTGCCCTCGGCCCCAGCGATGAAGTTGTAGGGGAGCGCCTCGTCGCCGTGGACGTCGAAGGCAAAATCCACGCCGGTCTGCTTCATCTTCTCGATGACGTAGTAGACCTCGGGCGATTCCTCCGCCGACGGATCGGCCCATTCACGATTCAGATTCCGGCCCAGGGCATTGCAGCGCAGATGGCCGCGGACGGCGCCGTCGATGCACATGTTCGGCACCAGATAGATCACGGCCTGCTCGAGCAGGCGACGGGAGACCGGATCGTCGGCATCGAGGACCCGACCAAGAAATCCTTCCACCCACCACTCGGCCATGGTTTCGCCTGGGTGCTGGCGAGCCGTGATCCACAGCTTTTTCGCCTCCGGTGACTCGTTGCCAATGATCAGCAGCGTATGTGCATGACCATCCGGCGTGGCGCACAGGGACTCGGCTCGAACCTGAGGTGAATTGAGCGCATCGGCAATGAGGGCCTGATGACGGGCCAGCGGGTACGGCGCGAAATAGGCGTAGTAGACGACATCGGCCGGTGGCGTGTGGCGAATGATCAGACGCTCACCGTCGAATTCAGTCGGCACGCGGAACCAGTGCTCCTGATCGACCGAACAGACGGCCTGATAGTCATCGAATCCTTCAGGAAAGGACACCTTGCCGGCGTTTTCGATGGACAGGGCACAGTCCTGATCGCGCGCATTGCAGACCTGGAAATGGAACCACTGCAGGTGTTCATCACCCGCATCGGGCGTGATGGCCAGTTTGATCGCTGACGGATCAGCGGCGTCGATGACTTCGATGTTGCCGCCGTCGAAATGACTGAAAATCTGAATACTCATATGCTTTTCCCTTGATATTGGAAATTGAAAAATTTTTTCACCAGGCGCTCGAACTCGCCGCTCAGCGGCGCTTGCAGCTGCAATGGCTCCATGCTGATCGGATGCCGCACTTCGAGCTCGCTGGCGTGCAGCAGCATCCGGTGGCAGCTCAGGTGCTGGCGGAACAGGCGATTATGGCGCCCTTCACCGTAAGTCGTATCGCCGATCACGGGGTGAAACAGGTGCTTGAAGTGGCGTCGAAGCTGGTGCATCCGGCCGGTGCGCGGATGTGCTTCGACCAGGCTGTAGCGCGCCGTTGGATAGCGGCCGATGGGCATCGGAAGCTCCATGCGAGACAGGCAGCGATACTCGGTCACCGCCTCCTGCTCGGGCCCGCTTCCTTCGGCTTTGAGCGGATGATCGATCACCCCTTCATCGTCGATATGACCGCGGACCACGCACAGGTAGCGTTTGCCGACCTCGCGCGCCATCATCTGCTGGCCGAGTCGACCGGCGGTGTCGGAATCCAGGGCAAACAGCAACACGCCGGAGGTGGCCCGATCGAGGCGGTGAATCGGAAACACCCGTTGACCGAGCTGGTCGCGGAGCAGGCCCATGATGAAGCGCGAATCGGTGCTGCGGCTGGAGCGGTGGACCATCATTCCACAGGGTTTGTCGATGGCACACAGCCAGTCGTCCCGGTACAGGATCTCGAAGTTCACGCCCTGCCTATCATCCCGCACACGGTCAGGGGTGACTGGCCTTGATCAGCCGGTCGAGCAACGCATCCAGCTGCCTGCGTTCGGCCGGGCTCAGCACCGCCAGCAGACGCTCTTCATAGGCCAGGGCAGCCGGGGCGATCGCGTCATAGACAGCTCGGCCCCGATCGCTCAGATAAAGGTGCTTGGCGCGACGATCGTCGGCGTTGGACTCGCGCGAGACCCTGTCCTGTTCGATCAGCCGATGGACCGCCCGGCTGACCGCCACCTTGTCCATCGCCGAGCGCTCGGCGACCTCTGTGGCCGAGATGCCGGGATAGCGCCCGAGAATGGCAATCACCCGCCACTCGGTCACGCTGATCCCGAAACGTTCGGCATAGGTTGTCGCGATGCCGGCGCTGACCTGATTGGACAGGACAGAGAGACGGTAGGGTAGGAACTGTTCGAGATCGAGCATGGTCGGGGATGCGATGGCTTGAATTTGGTTTCAAATGTAACTAATATGCTCGGATAGAACAAGCCCGGTCCGGGTCGTGCAGCAACGCACATCGGACCGGCCATCGCATTCAACGTCTTGTGAAGGTGCCTGTCATGTCTCAATCCAGTGCGAACCATCCCAGTCCGAACCATCCCCGGCCGAATCCGATGGGGGTCGACCGCTTCGAGTTCATCGAATTCGCGGCACCCGATGCCGGCGTCCTGCACGATCTGTTCAGCCGGCTCGGCTTTAGCGCCGTGGCTCGGCACAAAGCGCGTGACGTCACGCTGTACCGGCAGGGGAATATCAACTTCATCGTCAATGCCATGCCCGACTCCTTCGCCAGCCAGTTCGCAGCGCAGCACGGCCCCTGCTGCACCGGCTTCGCTCTGCGCGTCAACGACGGCGCCAGTGCCCGTCAAGCTGCGCTGGAGCGCGGCGCCAAGCCGCTGGACCCGGCCGGTGGCCTGGCCCTGGATCTTCCCTGCATTACCGGCATCGGAGGCAGCGTGTTGTATCTGACCAGCAGTCTGGGCGAACTGGAGGCCGAATTCGATTTCGATCCCCAGGTCGATCGCCATCCGAAGGGCGTGGGCCTGAGCTTCGTCGACCATCTCACTCACAACGTCTACAACGGCAATATGGGTCAATGGGCCGGGTTCTACGAAAAGCTGTTCGGTTTCTACGAGGTCAAGTACTTCGATATCAAGGGCCAGCAGACCGGCCTGCGATCCAAGGCGATGACCGCGCCCAACGGCAACATCTCGATTCCGATCAACGAG
>Ga0102938_10004190_pt1 | contig 10647 bp, 9 predicted proteins | sample SalPonR2_B_D2_MG_FD_84516 | JGI IMG/M metagenome (GOLD analysis project Ga0102938, IMG submission 84516) | Salt pond soil microbial communities from South San Francisco under conditions of wetland restoration - Salt Pond MetaG R2_B_D2_MG | ecosystem: Environmental > Aquatic > Marine > Intertidal... | reverse complement strand
TCCCATAACGATATGCGGCATCATGGCTACAAACCAGTTATCTGAGCTATTTTGTGTAGTCCCGGTTTTTCCGGCTACATCCTGTTGAACGTTGTATACATTTCTCATTCGTACGCCGGTACCATTATAGCCATCGCCACCGCGGATCACACCACGCATCATGTCAATCATGATGTAGGCTGTTTCCGGGCTAATGACTTCCTGCTTCATTTCGGAGAAATATTCAACAAGTACATTTCCTTCTTTGTCTTCAATTCTTGTGACGGCAATAGGGTCGATATGCACGCCCTGATTTGCAAATGTTGTGTAAGCACTGACAAGTTCAAGAAGGCTTACCTGCGCTGTTCCTAGCGCAATTGACGGGTAGTCACCCCGGACGTTGCTCATATCAATTCCAAGATCAGAGGCCATTTCGCGAATTTTGCGCGCTGCAGGCACAAGATCCCGGGCCCTGTTAGTTCCGGGGGCACCGGCAATTTCCGGGAGTAGTCTTACAGTTACATTATTGAGGCTTCTGGCCAGGGCCACTCTAAGGGGAACCATTTCCGGGCCTGATGGAACAGAACTGTCTTTAGGGTTCCATATTCGCCCATTTTGCTCTATAAAACTTGTGGGATACTTCGAAAATTTATGATATGGCATGTATCCGTTATCAACGGCAATAGAGTAAACGAATGGCTTGAATGTTGAGCCGGCCTGTCTGCGTGACTGATACACGTGGTCGAACTGTTTTTTGCCGTAATCGAGTCCGCCAACCCACGCAAGAACACTTCCGTTATTAGGGTCAATTGCAACAAAGCTGCTTTGTAGCCTCGTCCGGGCCCGTTTAACGGAGTCGACATATGCTGAATCGGCCATTAGTTCTGCAAATACGACAGACTCCTGATCTGTGTTATACTTGCTGAATCCGTTTTTGTAACGGTCGGTTTCCCGCATGAATTCCCTGAGAAATGTTGGGTATTCTTTCCAGAATTCGTCCATGTATTCACCATCCGGACTCGTCCATTCTTCCTGGAATACCTGCTGAAATTCATTAACGTTTTCCCGGACAGCTTGCTCAGCATGTCTCTGCATTCTGGAGTCAATAGTCGTGTAAATCGTTAGTCCGTCTGTGTATATGTCATAGCCGTTCTCTTCTGTCCATTCTACAACTTTTTGCCGTACGAACTCCCCAAAATAGCGGCTGTCCCGGCCCGATTGTGATGGCGGCTGGTAATTCAGGGCTACATCCTCAATAGAGAGATTCTCATATGTCTCTTCCGATATAAAATCTCTTCTAAGCATTTGACGCAGAACAACATTCCGGCGATCCTTCGACCGCTCAGGGAACAGGCGGGGGTTGTAGGCATGCGTAGCCCGGAGCATTCCCACAAGCATGGCCGCTTCAGGTACCGTGATATCGCTGGCAGGTTTATTAAAATGAGTTTGCGAGGCTGATTCTATTCCAAAAGTACTGTTGGCAAACTCTACCGTGTTGAGATACATCTCAATTATTTCACGTTTGGTATAATTTTGCTCAATCTGTATTGCGGTTAGCATCTCCCGAAGTTTCCGGGTAACGGACACTTCGCGGCCAATCTTTTTATAGAGATTTCGTGCAAGCTGCTGACTGATGGTTGACCCACCCTGAAATCTTCCTTGCAGCCAGTAAACCGGCAGGCCGAGCAGCCGTTTGACATCGATTCCCCAGTGATTATAGAACCGATGATCTTCAGTGGCAACCAGTGCATTTACAATATTCGGGGAGATCTGATCTATAGAAACATAGGTTCTGTTTTCAGTAAAGTACCGGTCGAGTACTACGCCATCACGGCTTTTTACGACAGATGCAATGGCTGTCTGAGGGTTTTCAAGCTCCTGGATCGAAGGCATACCCTGAGACAGGTAATAGGTATATCCTGCGGCAAATAACATAAGTACAACTGCTGCAGATATTCCCCAGGTAAGAAGTTTTTTGCCAAAAGTTTGTTTTGCATCAGATGGAGAATTGTCTGCTGCTTCAGTTTCGCTGTTTTTTTTTCGTTCAGCCAAAATTTTCTTTCTGTAAACCGGATCGTTAAAATAGCGTTCGCGGTCAAAATCATTTGAATCGTTGCTCATAAACTGGCTGCTTTTTTGTAGTGTTTGTCAAATGGGAGTAATGATTCCTGTGATGCATTCCACACAACGAGTTCAAGTTCACCATTGTTGTAATGTGCAACCGTTCTGTCATTAAAAAATGTACCAAGGTTTATATAAGTACCATAATCGAAATGTAAGACACGCGGCTGATGATCGTGTCCTGAAATTACAATTTCGTATGGTGTGGTATTCAGGAAATTTTCTGACCAATTGTTCAGGACAGAAGGGTCGCAAAAAGCGCGCCGCTTACTATAATCGGAAAACGCCTTCATCAGCTTTATGCCTTTTTTCGGAGGCAGTATCGATTGATACACTTTTACGAACAAATTGTTTCTGAGCAGCCGGTGCATGACAGGGCGGGGGAGATTATACCGCGGATCTTTAAGGCCGTCGCCGTGATGCAGAAAGTATCGTTTACCGTCAATCGTGATGTCAAAAAATTCGCTGGTTACGCTGAATCCAAGCTGGTTAAAATACCCGTTTGTCCAGTTATCGTGGTTTCCGGTAATAAAATTTACGGATCCCACTCTTTTTATATATCGTTTTAAACTGATAAGAACATCTGAGCCGAATTTTGGCTGCCAGGACGGGTATTCCATCCAGTAATCGAAGAGATCTCCTAGTATGTGAATCTGTATCTTTCTATCTGCACAGTACTCAATCAGCGAAATAAGATCATGCTGAACCACCTGCTCCAGATCGTCCTCAAAGGCACCGATATGTACATCCGATAAAAAAAGGTGGTCCATTGAGTGTGGTGGTTTATTTTTTCCGATTTGTAATAAATGTAACAAGATTTTCGAAATCTTCGAGGCCCCGTTCTACAGGTAGTTCATGAAGTTGCTGAAGGGCTTTATCGGCAAAAGTATTCATGGATGTTTTTGCATTCTCAAGGCCATTTTTTTCGTGAACAAATTCAACAATCCGGTTCACATCCTTATCGTTTTTCCTGCGTTTTTTCATAAGCCGCCTGATGGTCAGCGATTCTGTGTAAGAAGCATTTTCAAATGCTTTAATGAGTGGCAGGGTAACCTTTCGCTCCTGAATGTCATTTCTTTTTGGTTTACCTACATCGTCAAGACCGTAATCAAACAGATCATCTTTTATTTGAAAAGCAATACCTATGTTCAATCCGATCTGTTTCATTGCGTCAGCAACATCAGGATTGTCAGTGGCAGCCGACGCCCCGCATTCACAGCAGGCAGAGATAAGGCTTGCTGTTTTTTCAGATATAATCTGAAAATAGCGCTCTTCAGTCATATTAAAGAGTTTGGCGGTTTTGAGTTGACGAAGTTCACCCTCGCTCATCTCTTTTACGGCGTTGGATAATATTTGAAGCATCCGGTACTCCTCATTATCCAGAGCGATCAGAAGGCCTTTGGATAGCAGAAAATCACCAAGCAGTACGCCGGCCTTGTTTTTCCAAAGTTTATTGATACTTAGAAAACCTCGCCGTTTATCAGCTTCATCAACAACATCATCATGTATTAATGTTGCTGTATGCAGGAGTTCTATCATAGTTGCTGCTATATAGCTCCTTCGGTCGACTTCCCCGAACATTCTGGCACTCATAAAAACGAGCGTGGGGCGGATTTCTTTACCTTTTTGGCGTAGCAGATACCGCATGATTTTATCGAGCAGGTAGATGTCGGTATCAGTCTGCTCTTTAAAAAAATCGCGGAAGATTTTAAGATCGTCCTGTATAGGGGCCGTAATATCGCTAAGTGAATTCAACGAGGCTGAGTTTTGAATATTTGTAAGTTTGTTTTTGCTGATTGCGGTATATGGATTAAAGGCTTGGAAGTTAATTAGATAATTTAATGAATGCAGGCATTAAAAAGTTGCGATATGATGAATGTGTACTTAGTTTACCAGCTTATTCAATTTTGTAACAAAATATTATAATTCCATTGAAAACAATAGGTGTTCTAACAAGTGGCGGGGATTCCCCCGGAATGAACGCTGCATTCCGCGCGGTAGTTCGCACAGCCAGTTCCGAAGGGTTTGAAGTTGTAGCTTTCAGGCACGGTTTTAAAGGGCTGATTGAGGGAAATTTCAAAAAGGTAGGCCCCACTGACGTCTCCAATATTATTCAGCGTGGCGGTACAATCTTAAAATCAGCACGATGTGACGAATTTCGCACGCCGGAAGGCCGCGCAAAAGCTGCCGAAGTTCTTGAAGAAGAAGGAATCGAATGTTTGATAGTGATAGGAGGTGACGGATCATTTCAGGGCGGAACTCTTTTATCCAATGAGCATGACATTTCGGTGATAGGCGTTCCCGCAACTATCGACAATGATCTCGTGGGATCCGATGAAACAATCGGGTACGATACGGCTTTGAATACAGCTATGGACGCGATTGATAAAATTCGCGATACGGCGGATGCTCATGACAGGCTGTTCCTGGTTGAGGTAATGGGGCGCGATGCCGGTTTTATTGCGCTCGAAACAGGAATTGCAGGTGGCGCTGAACTTATCTTGCTGCCCGAATCCATGACAAATATTGACGAGGTTCGGTCAAGCCTGAATAATGTCCTTAAAGAACAGAGACGAAGCAGCCTGGTGGTTGTGGCAGAGGGCGATGAAACAGGCGGGGCTTTGAAGCTATCGGAAAAACTGAGGGATGATTTCTCAAAATATGAGATGAGGGTCTGTATTTTGGGGCACGTTCAGCGCGGCGGAGGGCCAACAGCTCGAGACAGGGTTCTTGCCAGCCGGCTTGGGGCTGCTGCTGTTAAGGCGATAAAAGACGGCCACAGCAAAGTAATGGTGGGTATAGTAAACAATTCAATAAAACTCACACCCCTCAAGATGACATTTGGCAAGCGGAAAGATATCAATTTTGAACTACTTGAATTATCAAAAACACTACGCTAAACATGATAGAAGTAGACATCAGTGGTACAAAACAGTTCATTACAGATGGTGAGTTTGAGCAGTCAGTACTGAATGCAAAAAACGCTTATCAAACACTGAAAGAGGGAACCGGCCTTGGCAGTGAATGGCTGGGTTGGCGCCGTATTTTAAAATCACCAAACGATGCTGAACTTGATAAAATTGAGCAGCATGGTGCCGATATCCGTAATGATGCAGATATTTTCATCGTTTGCGGCATCGGAGGCTCTTACCAGGGAGCTCGCGCAATTATTCAGGCACTTCAAAAACCGTTTTCGGAAAAAAAGCCGGAAATCTATTTTGCCGGTCAGCACCTTGGAGCAAGATACCATGAACAACTCCTCGATTATATCAATCGTCCCAAGGAAGACGGCAGCCGTAAAAGTGTTTACCTGAACGTTATTTCAAAATCGGGGTCTACACTTGAAACAGCCATCGCGTTTCGAATGATTAGGAAGTGGATGCATGAAGTGTATGGCAGTGAAGCCAAATCCAGAATTATTGCCACCACGGGGGCTGAAGGCGGCGTTCTGAACAAGATTATAGAGGAGGAAGGTTACTCTAAATATGTTATCCCCGATGATGTTGGCGGCCGTTTTTCTGTTCTTACACCTGTAGGCCTGCTGCCGGTTGCTGTTAGCGGAATCGATATAAAGACTCTGTTTTACGGTGCTGTAGCTGAATATGAGAGCAGGGAGAAGGATCCGGGCAACATATTAAAATATGCCGGGGCGCGGCATCACCTGCACGAACAAAACACAGAACTGGACGTTATAAGCTCTTTCGAACCGGAGCTTAAAGAGTTTTGCAACTGGATTCAGCAGCTGCTCGGCGAGAGTGAAGGCAAAGAGGGCAAAGGTCTGTTTCCCGCCATTGCATCTTATTCCACTGACCTGCACAGCATCGGGCAGATGATTCAGCAGGGGCGGAGAAATATGATGGAGACTATGATTACGGTTGAAAAGCCGAACTCAGATCTGAAATTATCTCCTTCAGAATCTAAAACTGACGGCCTTGATTATCTTTCGGGCAAATCTATTCATTCTATAAATAAAAGTGCCAGGGACGGAACCTTTCAGGCACATGTTGACGGTGGTGTACCGGTTTTAAAAATCGGTCTCGAAAAACTTAATGAACAGCAGATTGGCCGGCTCATTTATTTTTACGAGTTACTAACAGGAATCTACGTTTATATGCTCAACGTTAATCCATTTAACCAGCCCGGCGTTGAGAATTATAAGAAGGCGATGTATAAACGTCTCGGCAAGTAAAATGGCAGAAGAAAACACGGAAAAAGGGCGTTATATAGCAGTCGCGGGGAATATAGGAGCCGGTAAATCATCACTTACAGGTCTCTTGGCAAATAAATTCAGCTGGGATCCGCATTATGAATCTGTAGATGATAATCCATATCTGTCTGATTTTTATGAAGATATGAGGCGATGGAGTTTCAATTTGCAGATCTATTTTCTTTCAAGCAGATTTCAGCATCAAAAAGAGATGCTCAGCAGTGATACGGATATTATCCAGGATCGGACGATTTATGAAGATGTGGAGATATTTGCTAAAAACCTGCATAATATGAACCTGATGAGTGACAGGGATTTCAAAAATTACTCAGCACTCTTCCATCAAATGAGTCATTACCTGCGGCCACCGGATTTGCTGATCTACCTCAGGGCAGAAGTTCCTACTCTCGTGAAGCAGATTCAGCAGCGGGGCAGGGATTATGAAAATACGATTCGCATCGATTATCTTGAAAAACTGAATAAATTATATGAAGACTGGATTGACCGTTATTCACACGATAAATTGATCATTAATACGGATAATCTTGACTTTGTGAACAGTAATGAAGATTTAGGCAAAGTGATTGAGCTCATTGAACAACGATTGTTTGGGCTTTTTAACTAATTGCTTTCGAAAGCTTAGTTCTGTATTTTAAGTGGCTATTGTGGATACGCAAAAATTAACATTCGACATACAAAAAATACCTGAAGGTCAGAGCCGGAAAACGGTCTCCCTGCCGGAGGACTATTTTGAGCTAAAAGAAGGAGCCAGGCTCCTGGAAGCTGATGTATCTGTCTCTTTTTACAGGACAGATCATTTTGTGAAAGTCTCGTTTGAGGTAAACAGTAATGTTGAACTAACTTGCGACCGATGTCTCGACACCTATTCAGATACCATCAAAGGTGCTTTCGACATACTTTTCGAACCCAATGCGGTTGAAGAAACAGAAACTGTTAAAAGCGCCGTGCGGCAGATACCGGCTGATGATCTTGTATTGGATATCGAAGAAGAGGTAAGAGATACAATAATTTTGAATATTCCGGCAAAAAAAATCCATCCTAAATATTATGATAGTGATGGCAACCCGGAAGATTTTGGTACCGCCCGATTCGGGGATATAGAACCCGAAGAGGACGAAAAAATTGATCCCAGGTGGGAAGAACTAAAGAAACTAAAGCAGAACTAATACAATTTAATTCATGGCACATCCTAAACGAAAGACATCCAAAGCACGCCGCGACAAACGACGCGCGCATCAAAGCCTTAAAGATATTACCTTGGCAGAGTGCTCCAATTGCGGCGCATTGCACAGATACCATCATGTGTGTATGGAATGTGGGTATTACAGAGGTCAGCAGGTAATCCAGAGATCAGAATAACATAAATATAATTGCATGATCATTGCTGTAGATGCAGTAGGGGGAGATCATTTTCCCGAAAATCCTGTCCAGGGCGGTATTCAGGCATTAAACGAGATGCCTGATCTTGAGCTGCTTTTTGTGGGCCCTGAGGGCCTGATCAAAAAGGAGCTTTCCCGGCATACGTATGATTCTGAACGTGTGAGTATACTTCACGCTCCGGAAATCATCTCAATGCAGGATTCAGCATCAGCTGTCTTAAAAGAGAAAAAAAATTCATCAATTTCCCTTGGGTTACAGTCACACAAAGCCGGTAATTGCCATGGTTTTGTAAGTGCCGGACATACAGGTGCTCTTTTAACAGCTTCTACGGTATTCCTGGGAAAAATTGAAGGCGTTTATCGTCCTACTATCGCAGCAATATTTCCGACGGTTAACGGCGTCAGGATTTTGATTGACGCCGGAGCCAATCTTACGCTCAAGGAAGAGATGTATTACCAGTTTGCCGTGATGGGAGAAATTTTTACCAGAGAAATTCTGAATGTAAAAAACCCGAAAATCGGTCTGCTGAATGTTGGCGAGGAATCTGAGAAAGGCACAGATCTTCTTCAGGCTTCCTATCTGAAGCTAAAAGAGCTCGATAATTTTGTGGGTAACATCGAAGGCAAGGATATCCTTAATGCAAAAGCCGACGTTTTTCTGACGGATGGCTTTACGGGGAACATTCTGTTGAAATTCGGTGAGTCCATTCCCGCAGTCATGCAAAAGATGGTGAAAGAACAGCTGGATCTTATTTCTGCTGATGCTGAACTTCAGAAACAAGTGTTTCAAATACTCACAAAAGCGATGCATACCTTCGACTACGAACAGATTGGCGGAGTTCCATTCCTGGGAGTGAATGGTGTGAGTTTTGTCGGACACGGAAACAGCACCGTTCTGGCAATCAAAAATATGATAAAAAGTGCTGTGCAATGTGTTGACCACGAGGTAAACAAAAAAATTAAAGCTTCTCTAAATTAATCTGATTCATGCCCTTAACTCATGCTAAGATTTCAGGTGTTGGTAAGTACCTGCCGGACTATGTTCTTACCAATAAAGAACTTGAAACGATGGTGGAAACCAATGACGAATGGATAAAGTCCCGTACTGGTATTTCAGAACGCAGAATTTTAAAAGGTGAGAATCTTGGAACCTCGTATATGGCTGAGCGAGCGGCACAAGCAGCTCTTAATGATGCGGGCGTTGAAGCAAAAGATATTGATGTAATTATTGTTGCCACTGTAACACCCGACTATCTGTTCCCTGCTACAGCCTGCCTTGTACAAAAACGAATCGGGGCCACAAAAGCATATGCATTCGACCTGTCTGCGGCTTGCTCCGGTTTTCTGTTTGCCCTTACCACGGGGGGTAATTTTATTGAATCAGGCCGTGCTCAAAAAGTTCTTGTAATTGGTGCTGATAAAATGAGCTCAATTATAGACTATACAGATCGAACAACATGTATATTATTTGGAGATGCCGGGGCTGCGGTTGTGCTTGAAGCAACCGATGAAGAGACTGGTATAATTGATTATATACATCATACCGAAGGTGATGAAGCTTGTATGCTTTATCAGCCAGCTGGCGGCAGCGTTCGGCCGGCAACCAAAGAAACTGTTGAGAATAAGCAACACTACATTCGTCAGGATGGCAGAGCTGTTTTCAGAAAGGCTACGGAAGGAATGGCAGACGTTTCACTCGAGATCATGCAAAAGAACGACCTTGGCCCCGAGGATGTGGCCTGGCTTGTTCCGCATCAGGCTAATTTACGCATTATTGATGCAACAGCCAGGCGGATGGGGCTCGATAAAGATAAAGTGATGATAAATATCGATAAGTACGGTAATACCACGTCCGCTACGATACCGCTTTGTCTTGTTGACTGGAAGGATCAGCTTAATAAAGGTGACAATCTCATACTTTCCGCTTTTGGGGGCGGATTGACATGGGGATCAATTTATTTAAAATGGGCAATTTAATGAAAGCATTTATTTTTCCCGGACAAGGATCGCAATCTGTTGGAATGGCCAAGGATCATTTTGACTCGGACAGTGATGTAAAAAAACTATTTCTGAAAGCTAATGATCAGCTTGGGTACTCTCTTACAGATATTATGTTTGAGGGACCGGCGGATAAGCTGATGCAGACAAAGCATACTCAACCCGCGATATTCCTGCATTCTATTGCGCTATTCAGGCAGATGGATGATACGCCGGACGCAGTGGCCGGCCACAGCCTGGGTGAATTTTCTGCGCTTGTTGCAGCCCGGGTAATTGATTTTGAAACAGCTCTTGACCTTGTAGACCTGCGCGGCAATTTGATGCAGGAAGCCGGGGAAATGCATCCGGGCGGAATGGCGGCGATCATAGGAATGGATGATGACACTGTGGATTCAATTTGCAGAAAAGCAACAGATGAGATTCAAAAGCCTGTGGTAGCTGCAAACTACAACTGTCCCGGCCAGCTAGTTATTTCAGGAGATGTTGATGCTGTGAAAAAAGCGGTTGACCTTGCAAAAGAGGAGGGATGCCGACTGGCAAAAATACTTCCTGTGAGCGGCGCTTTTCACTCTCCTCTGATGAAGCCTGCACTTGAAGGACTGCAAAAGCAGCTTGAAGAGATTACATTCAGGGATCCTGAGTTTCCCCTCTACAGCAATGCCACAGCTGAGCCGACCCAAGATGCTGCAGAGGTTAAAGCCAACCTCATCGCCCAGCTGACATCACCGGTTAAATGGACTCAGACGCTTCAGAATATGGAGAAGAACGGAATAACAGATTTCGTTGAAATTGGCCCCGGAAAGGTATTGCAGGGGCTTGTTAAGCGAACAATTTCTAATGCAAACATATCAGGTCGTCAGTAATGGATTTAAAAGGTAAGAATTGTCTGGTTACAGGCGGAAGCCGTGGAATTGGCCGTGTAATAGCGGAACATTTTGCATC
>Ga0102938_10004189_pt1 | contig 10648 bp, 15 predicted proteins | sample SalPonR2_B_D2_MG_FD_84516 | JGI IMG/M metagenome (GOLD analysis project Ga0102938, IMG submission 84516) | Salt pond soil microbial communities from South San Francisco under conditions of wetland restoration - Salt Pond MetaG R2_B_D2_MG | ecosystem: Environmental > Aquatic > Marine >... | reverse complement strand
TCTGTTAGCAATAGAACAATTGGATAATTGAACAATAATACTTTTTTATTTAAATACAATCAATAATCTATGTATCAATCGTTTCTCCACATTTTTTGCAGATCCTAACCTTTTTCTTCTTGCCGGCCTTTTCTTCAAATTTGTGTCCCACCCGAGCAGTCTTGCCACAACCGGGACAAACAATAGCCAAATTAGAAAGCTCAACCGGAGAGGGAAACTCCACTCTCTGGCCCTTTTCTCCTTGCTTCTGGGGCCTTAAATGCTTGACCAACAAATTAATACCTTCCACACTGGCCCGATTTCGGTCAGGCAAAACTTGCAAAACCTTACCAGTCTTACCCTTGTCCTTGCCCGTCATTACTTGAACTTTGTCGCCTTTTTTTATCTTCATATGGTTATTCACTTCGCGAACCCCCACTACAAATGGGGTCTCCTATTCGGATCATTCGGATACCCATTCGGAGAATTCGGATTATATTATTATTTATAATACCTCCGGCGCTAAGGAAGCGATCTTAAAGAATCCTTTTCTCCTTACTTCTCTGGCTATAGGACCAAAAACCCTGGTTCCCCGGAATTCCTGTTTTTCCTTATCCAAAACAGCACAGGCGTTCTCACTGAACCGAAGACAGGTTCCGTCCTTTCTCTTGATCTCTTTTTTGGTGCGGACGATCACGGCCTTCATGATATCTCCCTTCTTAATAGAGGAATGTGGAATGGCCGATTTGACACTAATGGTGATGACATCCCCTACTCTGGCATATCTTCTTCTATAGCCACCTAAAACCTTGAGGCATTCCACCTGTCTGGCTCCGGAATTGTCCGCTACTTTTAATCTTGATCCTACTTGTATCATATGTTATTCCCTTCGGGAACCCCCGCTACGAATGGGGGACATCCGAATTGATTATTTATGGTTATTCGCTTCGCGAACCTCCGCTACAAATGGGAATCTTCTATTCGGATCATTCGGATACCCATTCGGAGAATTCGGATTATATTATTATTGATATAAAACTCTCCATCTCTTATCTTTGCTCAAGGGACGACATTCTATAAACTGAACCTGGTCCCCTTCCTGGAATTGGTTTTTTTCATCATGGACCTTGTATTTCTTACTGACAGTATATCTCTTTCTGTACTTGGGATGTTTTCTGACCCGGTCCACTCTAACCATAACGGTCTTGTCCATCTGGTCACTAACCACTACGCCGTCAAATTTCCTTTTCTTGACTTCTTTCGCTACCGCCTGCCCGACTTCCTCCGGTTGCTGTTTGGTTTGTTTCTGTTCTTTTTTGGTCATATATCTTATTTATATTATTTATTTTTCCTGTTATTCAATATGGTCAAGACTCTGGCTATATCCTTTCTTGCTTTCCGGATCTGCCTGACATCCTTAAGCTGTTTATTGGCATCCTTAAATCTCAATTCCCTCAACTTATCCCGATTTTGAGCCAATAATTGTTGTAAATCCTCATTTTCCTTTTTTTGCAATTCTTTAAAATCCATATTTAAATACTTATTTCTTTAAATTATTCCTTGGAAACAAACTTGCACTTAACCGGCAACTTATAAGCGGCCAAATGCAAAGCTCTTTCCGCTGTTTCCCGGGGAAGACCATCCACCTCAAACATAATGGTTCCGGCTTTAACCGGAGCAATATAATGATCCACTGCTCCTTTTCCCTTACCCATGGGGATCTCGCCACCTTTTTCGGTAACCGGCTTGTCCGGAAAGATCCGGATCCAGATCTTGCCTCCTTTTTTGGTAAATTTGGTAACAACCTTACGAGCGGCCTCTATCTGTCTGGAGGTGATCCAATTGGACTCCAAACTCTTCAAGCCAAAACTACCAAAATCCACATTGGTGGTGCTGGTGGCTTTGCCCAAATTCTTGAACTTATGCGCTTTTCTATATTTGGTCTTTTTGGGTACTAACATAATATTTTCTAATTATCTTGAAACTTGTAAGATTTTAAAATTAACTGTGTTTCTTATTGACAACCTCTCCGGTATCCTCTTCGGAATCACCGAAGATATCACCCTTGTATATCCATATCTTAATACCAATACTGCCGTAGGATGTATGGGCCCAACCTCGGGCATAATCAATATCGGATCGCAGGGTCTGCAAAGGAACTTTACCATTCACGAATTTCTCCGCTCGGGCGATCTCGGATCCGTTCAACCTTCCCTTAACGATTATCTTTACTCCCAAGGCCCCGGCCTTTTCCACTCGGCTGGCCGCCTGCTTCATTACCTTCTTAAAAGGAACTCTTTTCTCCAGATCAACTATCATGGACTGCAAAACCACTTGGGCACTCAAATTGGGCCTGTCCACTTCCTTGATACTGATATCTATCTCATTGGGTGGGAAATTCTTTAAAAATCTTCTATGGATCTTCTTTTTCAACTCTTCGATCCCGGCTCCACCGCGGCCGATGATCAAGCCCGGCTTGGCGGTGTGGATGGCTATTCGTATCTTTTTGGAATCCCTTTCTATCTTTACCTCGTTAACTCCGGCCTCCCGCAAATGATGCAATAAAAACTTCCTGATATTGACATCTTGTTGCACATTCTTGATATAATCCTGTCCTCGGCTAAACCACACAGAAGGCCAAGTTCTTATCACTCCGGTTCTTATGATTTTTGGATTCACTTTCTTACCCATAAATTATTGAAATGCGGCTTCTAACCCTTAAAGGAGTAGAAGGAAATCCGCGAATTATATTATTTTTTATCTGTCTTTTCTTGTTTCTGTTCTTCCGACTTGTCTTGCTTGTCCTGTTTCTTGGCGGCGGTTTTGCCCGCGGTCTGTTTTTTGGTAGCGGATGCTTCCTGTTTCTGGGAAGCTTGCTTTTTAGTGGAAGTTTTTGCCTCTTCTTGCTTTTGCTCCTGATCTTGCTGTTGCGCCATCTGCTGCAGATTAACCGGAGCTTCTATTTCCTGCTTCTTGGGAGCTACCTCTCCGGAATCCACTATTTCCCCCAAGACCACGCTGACATGGCTGGTTCTCTTCCGGATCGGAGTGGCTCGGCCATAAGCTCGGGGCATCCACCGATGCAGGATCCTGCCCTCATCCACTCGGAGCTCATTTATATACAGATTATCCTTTTTTAGGTCATAGTTATGCTCGGCATTGGCCAGGGCGGATTCTACTAATTTCTTTACCGGGATCGAGGCCTTTTTGTGCAAAAATCTCAATTGATTCAAAGCTTGATCGATCCGCATCCCGCGAACCACGTCCACCACTAACCGCGCCTTTCTCGGAGAGATCCTGTTATGTTTTACTTTAGCTTTAACTTCCATATATTTAATTCTTATTTATTTTGATTAATACGCCCAAGGGGATTACTTGCCTTTGGCCATTTTACCCCCATGGCTGATGAATTTTCTGGTAGGGGCGAATTCTCCCAATTTATGGCCCACCATATCCTCGGATATCAAAATAGGAACATGTTTTTTGCCGTTATGAACTCCGATAGTAAAACCAACCATTTCCGGAGTGACAGTGCAAGCTCGGTCCCAAGTCTTAATGACTGTTTTGTCGCCCGGCTTTAATTCCTGGATCTTCTTTAATAAATGTTGATTTATATACGGGCCCTTTTTTAGACTTCTTGACATAATTATTTGGATATTTTAATTATTACCCCCTTCTTTTCTTACCTCTTCTCTTGATTATCAACTTATCGGAATATTTCTTTCTTCTGGTCTTCACTCCTCTGGCGTTTTTACCCCAAGGAGTTTTGGGATATTTCATACCAATGGGCTGCTTACCTTCACCACCACCATGCGGATGATCCACCGGATTCATGGCAGTACCTCGGACAGTGGGACGGAAACCCAAGTGCCTTTTACGGCCGGCGTTACCTATCTTGATATGCCTTTTCTCCGGATTACTGGCCTGGCCTACGGTGCAAAGACACTCCTTACTAATAAGTCTTACTTCACCGGAAGGTAGCTTGATCTGGGCATGTTTCTTTTCCACACCCATTATATAAATTACATTTCCGGCTCCTCGGGCCAAAATTCCGCCCTTTCCCGGCTCCAGTTCCACATTATAGACCGCCATACCGGCCGGAATATATTTGACCGGCAGACTATTTCCGGGTTTGATCTCTATTTGATTCTTGGAACTGATAATCTCCTGGCCCACTCGCAGATCCACCGGAGCCACTATATACCTTTTTTCACCGTCCTTATAATTCAATAAGGCGATTCTGGCTCCCCGGTTAGGGTCGTATTCGATAGAAGCAACTTTAGCCGGAATATCAAATTTATCCCTTTTGAAATCTATCTTTCTCAGAGATCTCCTGGCTCCTCCGCCTCGATGACGGACGGTTATCTTGCCTTGAGTATTCCTGCCACTACCTCGTTTCTTGCTCTTGGTCAAGCTCTTTTCCGGTTTCTTTTTGGTGATATCGGAAAAATCATCAAATAAAGCTTGACGTCTGGCCGGTGTGGTTGGTTTTACTTTCTTAATGCCCATAATATTCTAATATCTAATTTCTAATATCTAATATCTAAAACTATACTCCTTCGTAAACATTAATGGTCTTGCCTTGAGGCAAAGTAACTATGGCTTTTTTCCAATCCTTTCTTTTGCCGTAAATTCGGCCGAATCTAACCCGTTTGCCTTTCATTCTTATTATATTCACCTTGGTGGGGCTTACGCCGTAAACCTCTTGGATCGATTTGGCCACTTCCACCTTGTTGGCATCCTTGCTTATCTCGAAGACATACTTATTATGCACCCCCAGATCTCCGCTTCTCTCGGTTATAATAGGTTTTACCAAAACCCTGTAAGCCCGAGTATTCTGGGCCGGCGCCTTTTTGGCCTCGGCCTGTTCGCCCTCGCTCTTGCCTGTCTTGGCCGGAGCGGCGGCTCCTGATTTTGAAGGTTTGGCGGTTTTTTTCTTTTCCGGTTTGGCCTCCGTCTTATACAGATCCTTCATGGAGGGCTTGCTCGCCTTCTTGGAGGAATCCGATTTCTTGGCTTCGGCCTCGTCCTCTTTTTTTCTTCTTTTAAATAAAGCCATATTTATAACAAATTACTTACTTATATCTTTCTTCTATTTTTTCTACAACCGACTTGGTAAAAATAACATTCTTGTACTTCAATAGGTCCAAAATATTTATATTATCGGAATTAATGATCTTAACCCCAACCAAATTTCGGCCGGATTTGGCCACTTTATCCTCGGTTTCCGGCAGTATGATCAATAAACTTCTCTTGCTGGCCTGATCCGTCTTAATTATTTTCTTTTCTATAGTGGCCAAAGTTTGGTCCATAGCTTTAGTCTTGTATTCCTTGACCTGCAAATTGTCCAAAATGACCAAATTCTTGTTGTTTAGTTTGTCGGACAGGGCCATGAACAAGGCCTTTCTTTTCATTTTCTTATTTATATCCTTTTTAAAATTCCTGTCCTTGGTAGGGCCGAAAGTAATACCTCCTCCTATCCAAATAGGAGATCGGTTGGTTCCGGCTCTGGCTCTTCCGGTGCCTTTTTGTCTCCAGGGCTTTCTGCCTCCACCCCTGACTTCGGACCTGGTTTTGGTGTGAGCCAAAACTTGTCTTTGATTGCCCATTTGAGTGGTAGCGGCCTGGTGCACCAGATCCTTTTTTATTTCCACACCGAAAATATGATCGGATAGATTGATATCCTCGACTTTTTCGCCTTTTTGATTGTAAACTTGGGCCTTAATGGACATATTTTATTAACTTATTGATTAGTGCTTGGTTCTTCGGGATTATTATTATCATTGCTTGCCTTTTCCTGCTCCTTTTGGGGCTCAACTGCTTCGGTTTCTTCCGAGGTCTTTTCCTCAGACCCCTCTTCTTGTTTTTCTTCCGAAGCTGTCTCTTCGGCAGTGTCTTCCTGTGTTTTCGGAGAAGCTTGTTCTTCCTCTACTGCGGATACCTTTAACTCGCCCTCTCCTTTTAGGAAAACCAAACCTTGATTAGGTCCGGCCACGGATCCCTTGACCAATAAAATATTATTCTCCGCATCCACTTCCACTATTTCCAAATTCTTAACAGTCACTCTGTCTCCGCCCATACGGCCGGGCATTCTTTGGCCCGGAAAGATCCGACCCACTCCCATGGCTCCGGCTGATCCGGGCATTCTTTCCTGATCCTTGGTTCCGTGAGTTCTGATAGCTCCGGCAAATCTGTATCGCTTGACTACACCCTGGAAACCCCTACCTTTGGAAACTCCGGCTACATCCACTTTGTCTCCGGCCTCAAAAGTGCCTGCCTCTATTTTAGCACCTGTTTCTAAACCGGCTGCTTCCTGCTCCGAGATCCGGAATTCCCTTAAATACCTGGGTTTAACACTAAATTTATTCAAATGCCCCTTTTGGGGTTTTTTGATATTTTTGTCCTTCTTCTGGCCAAATCCGAGTTGAACCGCATCATATCCGTCCTTGTCCTGGGTTTTTATTTGGGTCACTAAACACGGTCCGGCCTGGATCTTAGTGACCGGAACCACTTCCTCTCCTTGCCAGATCTGGGTCATACCCACTTTTTTTCCTAAAATGAATTTCATATGGTTATTCCTGGTTATTCCCTTCGGGAACCCCCGCTACGAATGGGGGACATCCGAATTGATTATTTATGGTTATTCCCTTCGTGAACCCGCTCTACGAATGGGGCCTGCCCTCCGAAGCTTTAGCGTAGGAGGGGATATCCGAATTTTACATCTCCCTATTCGGATAATTCGGATTATACTTCGGGGGATTCGGATTATTTTTTAAATTAAAAACTGGTTTTTCAACAAAACCAGTGCCAATTTATTTAAATTAACTAAATCACGAATTAAAACATTAACAATCTTTTAATTCGTGATCCAGCTAAATTTTAAATTGTGGGATAAGCACTTTGGTATTTGTTGAAGTTACCTCCCCTATTTTCACCAGGTTATCACCTTACCACTTTCTTAAAGATCCTTCTTTAAGAGTTTTTAAAGCAATATCCTGATTACTTAAATTTTTAAATTCCGGATTCTATTTTGTTCTACCTTGACTTTTTTGCCCCGCTGTTCGCGAACGGCGGGGTCTCAAAAAAGTTTTTAACTCTCTATCTTCATTATTTCTTTAAAACTATGGCCGTAGGGCTTTGCCCGCTATAGTTTTCAGGAAACAATACCTTGACTTTTTTGAAACTCGTAAGAACTTTTTTCTCAAAAAAGTTCTTAAACTATTCTACTGCATTTTTATCTCTATGTCCACCCCGGCCGGCAAACTCAAGCTACTCAACTCCTCTACCATCTGGGAAGAGGGCTCGACAATATCGATCAATCTCTTGTGTATCCTCATTTCATATTCATCCTTGGCCTTGCCGTGAACAAAGGTTGACCTGTTCACTGTATACTGTTTCTTTTCTATAGGCAAGGGAATGGGACCGAAAAATTGCGCCCCTTTCTTCTCGATGGTTTCAATAATGGTCCTGGTGGTCTTATCAATGATCTTATGATCAAAAGCTTTGATCTTGATCCTGATCTTTTGTTGAAAATCCTCTTGGTTGTTAGCTTGTTTTTCAGTCTTTTTTTTGCTTTCCGCCATCTTGGTCAGTTTTAAGTATTTAATTATAACAGCTTATATAAAATAAGCATTATCGCCCCGCCGTTCGGGAACGGCGGGACTAAATGCTTATTTTACGATCTTGGTAACGACTCCGGCTCCTACGGTCTTACCACCTTCACGGATAGCGAACTTTTGCTTTTCCTCCAAGGCGATAGGAGCGATCAATTTAATGGTCAAACTAACGGTATCACCGGGCATAACCATTTCCGTACCCTCCGGCAATTCGATCTCACCGGTAACATCAGTGGTTCTGATGTAAAATTGGGGTTTATATCCTTTAAAGAAGGGCTTATGCCTTCCACCTTCATCCTTGCTTAATACATAAACTTCGGCCTCGAATTCGGTATGAGGAGTGATGCTTCCGGGTTTACACAATACTTGACCCCTTTCCACATCCTCTTTCTTGGTACCTCTCAATAGAATTCCGGCATTATCACCGGCTGTTCCCTCGTCCAGAGATTTATTGAACATCTCGATTCCGGTAACCACTGTTTTTTGAGTGTCATGGATACCCACGATCTCCACTTCATCGTTTAAGTGAAGTTTACCTCTCTCGATCCTACCGGTAACTACGGTACCTCTTCCTTCGATGGAAAAGATGTCCTCGATCGGCATCAAGAAGGGTTTATCCAGATCACGCTCCGGCTCCGGAATACTATCATCCAAAGCTTTTAACAGATCAAGAACGGGCTGGGCATCATCACCCTCCGGATTTTCCAGGGCCTTCAAAGCGGATCCTCGAATAACCGGAACTTCATCACCCGGGAATTCATATTGTTTCAAAAGATCCCGGATCTCTTCCTCGACCAGATCAACCAATTCTTGGTCCTCCACCATGTCGCATTTGTTCAAAAATACTACGATGTAAGGAACACCTACCTGACGAGCCAACAAAATGTGCTCTCTGGTTTGAGGCATAGGACCGTCACTGGCGGCTACTACCAAAATAGAGCCGTCCATTTGAGCAGCACCGGTGACCATGTTCTTGACATAGTCAGCGTGTCCCGGGCAGTCTACGTGGGCATAGTGCCGATTTTCGGATTCATACTCCACATGAGCGGTGGCAATGGTAATACCACGATCTTTTTCTTCCGGAGCGGCGTCGATTTGCTCGACGGTCTTGTCTGAGGCCGCTAAACCCTTGGTGGCCAAAACTTTTAACATAGCGGCTGTTAAAGTAGTTTTTCCGTGATCAACGTGGCCAATAGTTCCCACGTTGATATGGGATTTACTTCTTTCAAATTTTTCAGTCATGGTTACTTGCTCACGGCCCCAGCCCCTCACTTGCTTATAAAGCAAGAAGTGCCGGGTTATTACCCACTCTCGGGTGGGAACCAGCCGTTTATTTATTATTTCTTATTTTATATATTATTTTATTCCTCTACTTCTTCCGCGTTCTTCTTTATATTCACCGGTATCTCCCAATTACTGCCACCGCTCTTTCTGTCCTTCTGTCCCGAATCAATTCCTTCCTTTGACTCCGATTCTTCTTGGGACCCTGATTCTTCTTGTTCTTCTTGGGAGTCTTCCCGGGAAGAAAAAGGGTGGAAAAAATTCTCCTCGCTGTAATAATACAGATTATCTTCGGTTTCTTCGCTCTCCTCTTCCGCTTCCTCTTCATCCAATTCCTCCAGGTCGTCTCCCAAAAAAGATTCGATCATTTTACATTCATCCAATTGATCCTGGTTCTGGCTTTGCCACGCTGCAACATTTCGATTTATTTTATCAATTAATTCCTGTTCTGTCAAGTTGCCTATCTCCTCCTCTTCTTGCCCTGAGGTTATTTGATCGGCATAAGATCCGGTTTGACCGCCGGCCAATTTCTCGTATTCCTCGATGCTCATCACCACCACCCCGTCATTGTCGCCTTCTTCAAAAAGAACGATCTTATCGCCCGTCTTCCTGACCAAGTTTATGGCTTTTTTGATCTTGTCTATGATCATAACTATTCTGGCCTTTTTCCCTGTATATTCCGGGGAAAATCGCCATATCTTTTGATTAAGGATTTAACACAACCACCATTTTAACCAAATCTTTCTTAAAAGTCAACCGTATCTGTTTTTGCTTATATTTTAACTAATTTAAGCGTTTTTCTCTTTTATCTTTTCCAAAACACTCTTGGGAACCTCGGCATAATGGGAAAATTCCATAGTATAATTCCCCCTGCCCTGGGTCATAGACCTCAATTCAGTGGCGTAACCGAACATCTCGGCCAGAGGTACCTTGGCGGAAATGGCCTTATTCTTGCCCCTGTCTCCCATTTCTTCCACATTCCCCCTACGGGAACTAATGTCTCCATTGACCGAACCCATATATTCTTCCGGAACTATAACCTCCACCTTCATTATCGGCTCTAACAATACCGGAGTAGCTTTATTGGCCGCTTCTTTAAAAGCGAAAATAGAAGCCATCTTAAAAGCGACTTCGGAAGAGTCAACTTCATGGTAACTACCGTCATAAGCAGTGGCCCGGATGTCCACCATGGGATAACCGGCTACCACACCCTGGTCTATGGCCTCTTTTACACCCTTTTCCAAGGAACTAATGAATTCCTTGGGAATGACACCGCCCTTGATATCATCCACGAACTCAAAACCTCCGCCTTGTTCCATGGGTTCTATTTTCATAAGGACATGGCCGTATTGGCCTCTGCCCCCGGATTGTTTGATATATTTACCTTCGGCATCGGCCGATTCCTTAATAGTTTCTCTATAAGAGACTTGGGGTTCACCCACATTGGCCTCTACTTTAAATTCCCTTTTCAATCTGTCCACAATAATATCCAAATGCAACTCCCCCATACCGGAAATAAGGGTTTGCCCGGTCTCTTCATCGGTCTCTACCCTGAAAGTGGGGTCTTCCTCGGCTAATTTCTGCAAAGCGTTGCTCATTTTCTCCTGGTCCGCCTTGGTCTTGGGTTCAATAGCGATCCGGATAACCGGTTCCGGGAAGGTAATGTTTTCCAAAAGTAGAGGACGGGATTCATCACACAGAGTATGACCGGTGGTCACTTCCTTTAGCCCGACTATGGCGATAATATCTCCGGCATAGACCTCTTTTTCCTC
>Ga0102938_10004187_pt1 | contig 10653 bp, 12 predicted proteins | sample SalPonR2_B_D2_MG_FD_84516 | JGI IMG/M metagenome (GOLD analysis project Ga0102938, IMG submission 84516) | Salt pond soil microbial communities from South San Francisco under conditions of wetland restoration - Salt Pond MetaG R2_B_D2_MG | ecosystem: Environmental > Aquatic > Marine >... | reverse complement strand
CTGTGTCGATCAAGGTAACCTCGGCGCCAGGCAGGCGAGAGGCCAGATAGCCCGTCAGCGCGCCGACAACGCCCGCGCCGATCACGGCGATCCGGTCGCCCGCCGCGGCACCGCTGTCCCACAGGATATTCAGCGCGGTTTCCATATTGGCGCCCAGCACGGCGCGTTCCGGGGGCAGGCCCTCGGGGAGGGGTGTCAGCATCGCTGCGGTCATGCGAAACCGGGTCTGGTGGGGATGCAGGGCAAAGACGGTTTTGCCGCGCAGATCGCCGTCGGACACGCGGCCAACGGCGCAATAGCCGTATTTGACGGGAAAGGGGAACGCGCCTTCCTGTGCGGGGGCGCGCATGGTCCGGACCTCGCTTGTCGGCACGCGGCCTTCGAAGACCAGCCGCTCGGTGCCGCGGCTGATCGCGGTGAACAGCGTCTCGACGCCGACGCCTTCGCCCAATCGTGCCGGTCGCAGATCGACCTGCCGGGGCGCGATGCACCAAAGGGCCGTGGCCGTCATGCCGGGGCCTTCGGGGTCGGGATTGGCTTGGACATGGCGCGGCTGCCCGCGAAAGGGGCGTCCTGGTAGGGTGCGAAGCTGGTCATTTGGCAGGGCACTGTCGCGGGTCCGTCATTCATTTCCTATCCTTTAGTAGGTAGGCCACCTGCGCCAGAGACAAGTGGCGTAAAGAATTTGTGCAAAGCTTTGCCGGTTGGACCGCTGGACAGTCGCACGGCCGTGCTATCTGAGGACCATGGGAGTGTGGAAAGGTGGATATATGGCGCTTTGGCTGGGGTTTCTTCGATCGCTGGTGATCTATCACAATCCCGTGTCGATATGGGCATGGCGCCGGTTCTATCGGGACATGCTGGCGCCGGGTGATCTGGTGATCGATGTGGGGGCGCATGTGGGCATGCGGGCGCGGGCGATGCGCGCGGCGGGCGCGCGGGTCGTGGCGCTGGAGCCGCAGCATCCCTTTGCGGGCTATCTGCGCCGAACGTTGCCGCGCGATGTCACGCTGATCGAGGCGGCGGCGGGGGCGACCGAGACCGAGGCCGAGATGGCGGTGTCGTCGCGCCATCCCACGGTGTCGTCTCTGCGCGCCGAGTTCGTCGAGGGGGCGTCCGAGGCGCCGGGTTTCGGCCATGTGCAATGGGATCGCAGGCAGCGCGTGCGCATGGTCACGCTGGACGGTCTGATCGCGCGATATGGCCTGCCGCGTTACGTCAAGATCGATGTCGAGGGGTTCGAGATCGAGGTTCTGGCCGGGCTGTCGCAGCCGGTGCCGATCGTGTCGGTCGAGTTTCTGCCGGGATTTCCGCATCTGACACATGCGGTGATCGACCGGCTGTCGGCGTTGGGGGCGTATCGCTTCAACCCTGTGCAGGGAGAGACGGGCGGCTTTTTGTGGCCCGACTGGCGGGATGCGCGGGCGACCAAGGTTTGGCTGGACGGGTTGCCAGGGGATGCCACTTCGGGTGATCTTTTCGCGCGCTTGACTGATTAGAGCGGTGATATCGACGGTCAGGTGGCGCGGATAACGCGGGCGAAGGCATCGAACAGGGCGGGGGTCGCGGTGATGACGGTGCCGCTGTCCTGAGGGTCTTGGGCGCGGTGCCAGCCTTCGGTTTGCGCGCCGGCCTGACGCAGAATGACCAGCCCTGCGGCAATGTCCCAAGGTTGCAGGCGGCGTTCCCAGAACCCATCCAGTCGCCCCGCCGCGACATAGGCCAGATCCAGGGACGCGGCGCCCATCCGGCGCACGCCTGCGCAGAGCGGCATCAGACGCGCGATATCGGCGGCGTGATCGCCGATGTGGTCCATGCCCCCAAAGGGAATGCCGGTACCGAAGAGCGCCTGTTCCAGCGTGCTGGTCGCCGCGGGACAGAGGGCGCGTCCGTTGAGGGTGGCAGGGGCGCCGATGCGCGCGGCGAACGTCTCGGACTTGATGGGATCATGGATCACGCCCACGCTCAGGCGGCCTGCATCGCGCAGCGCGATGGACACGGCCCAATGCGGGATGCCGCGCAGGAAGTTGGTGGTCCCGTCCAGCGGATCGACGATCCAGCAGCGGTTGGTGTGACCGTCTGCGCCGGTTTCCTCGCCGAGCCAGCTGTCGCAGGGGCGGGCCGTGCGCAGCGAGTCGCGCAGGAAGGTTTCGGTGTCCAGATCGGCGCGGGACATGAAGTCACCGGCGCGTTTTTGGTGGATGGCGAGGGTGTCCCGGTCCTGCCAGTGGCGCAACAGGATGTCGCCCGCCTGCTGCGCGAGGGTCACGGCGAGGTCGAGATCCTCTGCGCTCATGTGGTGCGACCTGCAATCTGATCGAGGATTGCGCCGACATGGCCTGCGGCATCCGGCCAGCCGGGCAGGGCTGCGGCGGCCTGCCGGGCGGCGGCAGACTGGGCGGCGTGTCGGGTCTTGTCGCGCAGAAGGTGGCGCAGGGCGGTGGCGAAGGCACTGGCGTCCTCGGGCGCAACCAGCGTGCCTGCATCCTGTGGCACTGTGCCGGGCACGGCGCCTGCGGTGGTGGACACGATGGGCAGGCCGTGGATCAGCGCCTCGTCGAAGACGATGCCATAGCCCTCGTAGCGGGTGGCCAGCGCAAAAACGTACGCCTCGTGATAGTGACGGTCAAGCGAGGCGCGGTCGATCCGGCCTGCCAGATGGACACGCCCCGCAAGGTCCGCGCCGTTGATCTGCCGGGTCAGGGTTTCGGCATGGCCGGGCGCCCATGGGGCGCCGACGATGACCGCGCGCCACGGCAAATCGGTGATCTGCGCCAGCGCGTCGATCAGGATGTCATGGCCCTTGCGCGGGTGCAGAAGGCCGACCGAAAGGATCAGCGGGGGCGCATGGGGATCTGGTGGGACCGGGGTTGGTAGACCCTGCGGCGACAGGTCGGGCCGTCCGGGGCGGATCACGGTGATGTGGTGGGCATCAACGGCGTAATCGGCCAGCAACACATCCTTGATATGAGGGCTTGGCACGAGGATATGCGCGCTGCGGGCCAGATTTGCCGTTTCCAGCGCCCGGAGCCTTTCGGCCTCGGGGGTGGGTAGGCCGCTTTCATGGGCGAGGGGGTGATGGACAAGCGCCACGATCGGCGCGTCGATCCTGGCAAGCGCGTCGGTGGGCAGCGCGCCGAAGGCCAGACCGTCGACGATCAGCACACGGTCGGCGGACACCTGTGCCAGCAGATCGCAGGCCTCTGCCATCTGCGCGTCCGACGGGTGGGGGAAACCGTCGGGCAGGCGGATATGGGCCACATCGCGGCCCGTGTCGCGCAGGGCGGACAGCAAGCGACGGTCATAGTGATAGCCGCCCGTGGGACTGGACAGATCGCCGGGCACGGCGAAGGCGGCGGGGATTGGGCGGGGCATCAGGGTTCCTTGCATGTCCTCAGAAGGGGATAGCGCGGTGGCGGGCCAAGGCAATGATGCGCGCTGTCATGGATCAAGCGCCCGTCCGGTCGTCCGCGATCTGGCGGATCACGTCTGTCACGCTGCCGTCGCGATATTCCGACACCGCCACAACACGGCCCGAGGCGGCGGGCGGTGCGGTGCGCGTGGCAAGGCGGGTGGCCTGATCGCAGAGGGCATCGATGCCGCAGATCGGCAGCCCGGCCGCATGCAGACGCTCGGCCAGATCGGCGCGCAGGGGATTGACCGCGATGCCGTGGTCGGTGACCACCACGTCAACCGTTGCGCCGGGTGTGGTCAGGGTGCCCACTTGGGGGACGATCTTGGCGAAGCCGGCGGCGGTCAGGCGCGTTGTGACGAGTGTCAGCCGTGCCCCTGCGGCGGTGTCGGCATGTCCGCCCGAGCCGCCGATCACGATGCCGCCTGCCTTGGTGGTCACGTTGACGTTGAATGTCAGGTCCACTTCGGCGGCGCCCAGAACCACGGCATCCACCCGGTCCACCACGGCGCCGCCGATATGGGGGGCGGCGTAGGTGGCCGCGCTCATCATCTGGTGACGGGGGTCAGACTGGTAGGAGCGCACGGCCTCGAGATCGAAGCATTGCACATCCATCAGTCCCCGGAAGAGGCCTGCGTTCAGCATGTCGACGTGAAAGCCGGTGATCCCGCCAGCGCAGAAACTGCCGGTGATCCCCTCATCCGCCATCCGCCGACCCACGGCGGCGGCGGTACAGAGCGAGATGCCGCCCGCGCCGGTCTGGAACGAAAAGCCATCGGTCAGCAGGCCGCTGGCGGCGATAACCGCTGCGGCGCGGTCCCCGATGCCGGTGCTGACAGGGTCGGTCGCGGGTGTCGTCGTGCCCGAGGCGATGCCCGACGGGTCGCCGATCCTGTCCACGGCCACGACATGGTCCACCTTGCCTTGCGGGATGTCGATGGATGGGGTCGGGAAGGGGACCAGCGTATCGGTGACGGCCACCACGCGGCGGGCCACCTCGACATCGGTGAGCGGATAGCCGAGCGTGCCGCAGGCGGTTGTGCCGATGCGCCCGGAAAGATTGCCCATCTCGTCGGCGGCAGGGGCGGCCACGAAGGCCACATCGATCTGCAATTCGCCCATGTCCAGCGCCCGCGCACGTCCGCCATGGGTGCGCAGAACAACAGGATGCGGCACAAGGCCATGGCTGATCGCTTCGCCGACGGGCCCGGAAATGAAATTGGCCGACAGGCGTGTGACGGTGCCGTTGCGAATATGCCCGATCAGCGGCGCATGCACCGGAAAGATCGAGGTGGCGGCGACGTGCAGGTTCTTCAAGCCACGCGCGGCCAGCCGGTCCAGCACCATGTTCAGCACCGCGTCGCCGTTGCGCAGATGATGGTGGAACGACACGGTGGCGCCGTCGGACAGTTCGCAGGCGGTGATGGCGGCATCCAGATCGTCCAGACGTTTGGATCGGCAAGGGGCCGGGTCTGTGGCAGGTGCGTAGGCGCGTAGCGGGCCATAGTCCTCGATCCGTCGTGGAAGCTTGTGCATGGTCTGGTCCTGACGTCCTGGATGCCGGAGATGGAAGATCTGTGGCGAGGGTCATGCCGCCGGGGGGGCGGGCTGTCAACGGGTGCGGCGCCATCTGCAACGCGGACCCGGCACCGCTGCACATCCCGCCGATATTGCAACGGTCCTGTGGCGTATTCCGACTTTTCAACACGCTGCACCTTTGTCATACAGCGGGATCGACAGATGCAACGATCGAGCAGGACCACAGACATGACCCCACAAACCGTACCCGACGCCGTGTTCCATACCCGTGTGCGCAACCCGGCCCTGGAGGGAGACAATCCGTTCGAATGGCAGGCGCTGACCAGCGAGGATGTGTTCGCGGGCAAGCGCGTTGTCCTGTTCGCCTTGCCGGGTGCGTTCACGCCGGCCTGTTCTGAAAGCCACCTGCCCGGCTATGAACGCCTGCATGACGCGCTGCTGGCCGAAGGGGTCGATGCGGTGCGGTGTCTGGCGGTCAACGATGCCTTCGTGCTGTATCAGTGGGGCAAGGCGCAGGGCATCGAAAAGGTGGGTATGCTGCCGGACGGCAACGCCGAATTCACGCGCAAGATGGGGATGCTGGTAGACCGGTCGGGGCAGGGTATGGGGATGCGCAGCTGGCGCTATTCCATGCTGGTCGAGGATCGCCGGATTGTTCAGCTTTTTGCTGAACCGGGGTATTGCGACAATCCGCCGGGGGTGCCGTTGGAGCGGTCCTCGGCCGAGGTCATGCTGGATTACCTGAAGTCCCGAAACGGCTGATCCCCGGTCGCGGATCGGGTCGTGGCAGCGCCTGGCGTCACACCTGTCCCGATACGCCTCAGGGGGCTATGGGCAGGTGCAGACAGGCCGAAAGCCCGGTATCGGTATTTTGCAGCGCAAGGCGCCCACCGGCGCCGTCCGCGATTTCGGCAGCGATCGACAGCCCCAGACCGGTGCCGGGACCGCTTTGATCGGCGCGTACGCCGCGCTGTGTCATTGCGGCGATGCGATCCGGGGGCAGGCCCGGCCCGTCATCGGTGATGCAGATCACCGCCTGATGATCGGCGAAAGCGACAGATATGGCCACCGCCAAGACCCCATGTCGCGCGGCGTTTTCGGCAAGCGCCCCCAAGGCTTCGGCCAGATCCGCCTCGTCGATGGCCAGCATCGGGCCGACGGGCAGATCGAGATCCCATCTCAGCCGCCGGCCATCGGGTGTTTTCTGCAGCACCGCGACAACGCGCTGAACCACCAGCGCCGCATCGGCGCGCGAGGTGGCGGCGCGCATGGCGCTGCGGGTGCGGGCCAGTTCACGGTCGACATGGGCGCGCATGGCGGTGGCGACCTCTTCGATGCTATCCGCCGCGGTGCTTTCGCCCTTCTGACGCAGGCGGCCTGCCTCGCCAAGCAGAGCTTGCAGGGGGGTCTTGAGACCGTGCGCCAGATCGCCGGCGCGCGCGCGGGCCTTGTCGACCTCGGCCTCGCGGGCGCCGAGCAGTTCGTCAAGTTCGGCGGCCAGAGGTTGCACCTCGCTTGGCCAGTCGGACCCCATGCGCGCGGCACGATCCATCCGCAGTCGGGCAATCCGCTGTCCGATGGTGTGCAGCGGCGACAGGCCGACCGTGACTTGCGCCCATTGCGCGGCGATCAATACGACGACCAGAAGCCCCAGATAGGGCGCCATGTCGGTCACGAAGGCGCGTTTGGCGGCCGCCAGATCCCCCGCATCCAGCGCGACGACGGCACGCACCCGCCCGCCGCCCAAGCCCGGCGGCAGGGCCACGCTGCGTTCCAGCGCAAGCAGGGGGCTGCCTTCGGGGCCGTCCATGCGGTGGCGATGGGCCTCGCCGTCAAGCAGGGTATCGTCGGGCAGGGTCAATTCCGTATCCCAAAGTGACCGTGAGCGCAGAAGCTGGTCCCGGGTGCGTATCTGCCAGTAAAGACCGCCATAGGGCCGTGAAAATCTTGGATCGGCGGGCGCGTTGGCAAGTTTGAGCGATCCGTTGTCGGCAGCCAGCCCCGCCACGACCTGATCCAGATAGACCGAGAGTTCGGCTTCGGCGCGCCGTTCGACATGGGTTCCGAACAGCTGTGCCAGCCCTGCCGCCGCAAGCATCAGGGCCACGAGAACCGCAATCGCACCGGCGCCAAGCAGCCGTCCGCGCAGCGACAGCACCGTCACGCCGCCGTTCCGTCGAGAAAGTAGCCAAAACCGCGACGGGTGCCGATCATCCCGGCCCCCAGCTTGCGGCGCAGCCGGGCAACCACGGCTTCGAGCGCGTTGGCTTCGCGGGCGTCGTCGTCGCCATACAGATGCTCGAGCAGTTCCGTCGGCGCGATGACCCTGTCGCAATTGAGCGCCAGATAAGACAGCAGACGGTATTCCAGCGCCGTCACCTGCACCGGCACACCGCGCACCGCGACGGTCATCCGGTTGGTATCAAGGCTGAGTGGTCCGACTTCCTGCACAGCGGTCCCGCGACCGGCGGCGCGGCGCACCAAGGCCCGGGCGCGGGCCACCAGTTCTTCCATGCGAAACGGTTTCGGCAGGTAGTCATCGGCGCCCGCCTCGATCCCTTCGACGCGCTCCTGCCATGTGCCGCGCGCGGTCAGCACAAGCACCGGCGTATCGCAGCCCGCAGCCCGCCAGCGTTTCAGGACAGACAGGCCGTCCATGCCCGGCAGGCCAAGATCGAGCACGATCAGGTCATAGTCTTCGGTATCGCCCAGGAACCACGCCTCGTCGCCATCGGCGCAGGTTTCGGTGCGAAAGCCCGCGCCGTTCAGCGCGGTGGCCACATCGGCGGCAATGCGGGGATCGTCCTCGACGGCCAGAACACGCATCAGTCGTCATACTCGCTCTTGAGGATGCGGCCTGTCGCGCCGTCGATCTCGAGTTCCATGAGCCGCCCTCCGGGGGTGAGGAGTTCCAGCTCGTAGATCCAGCGGCCATCATCGCGCTCGAAATCGACCTCGATCACCCGACCGCCGGTTGCGCCTTCGCCGATCTTCAGGATCCGCGTGAGAGGCAGAACCTCGCCGCGTTCCAGCGCACGGCGGGCCTGTTCATGATCGTCATCGCTTGCCACGGCGGGTAGCCCGGTCAGGACGGACAAGGCCAAGGCGGCAACAAGAAGGGGGCGTGCATATGTCATGGGGACAGTGTCTACCGTCCTGTCGCTGACAGCAAGCTGACAGAGCACGTCAGGTTGAGGTCAGCAGGGGTGTGCGACAACGGCTTTGTCGAACGCGGCAATGACGCCGCACCAACCCTAGGAGACAGACCATGAAATCACCTATTCTCTTCGCTGCCGCCCTTGCCACCGCCGCCGGGCTTTTCGTCGGTGGCGCGCAGGCGTCTGACGATTACGACAAGCGGTTTGAAAACATGCCGCCCCGCGCCGAGTGGATGAGCATTTCGGCGCTGTCGCAGAAACTGGAGGCCCAAGGCTATACGATCCGCGAGATCGACACTGAATACGGTCTTTACGAGGTCGAGATGTTCGATGCGAACGGGATGCGCGTTGAAGCCTATCTGCACCCTGTCACGGGTGAGCCGGTGCGGCGCCGGGGCTATGACGACTGATGCCGGACGCGCAATCGCAGAGCATGATCCGGGTGTGGGATCCCATTGTCCGGATCGGTCACTGGGTGCTGGTGGCGGCCTTCGCCACCGCATTCCTGACCGAAGGAGAGCCTGAATGGCTGCACACCGCAGCAGGCTATGCGATCGCCGTGACGGTCACGCTGCGGCTGATCTGGGGCTTTGTCGGCCCTGAACATGCGCGGTTTTCCGGTTTTGTGACCGGGCCTGCCGCGGTTCTGGGCTATTTGCGCGGCTTGCTGACCGGGCAGGCCACACGCCATATCGGTCACAGCCCGGCTGGCGGGGCCATGACGGTGGCGCTGCTGATCATGCTGGCGGTGACGGCGGTGTCGGGCATGGGCACGCTCGCCGTCGAGGAAGGGCGTGGACCGCTGGCTGGTATCGTCACGGTGGCAACCGATCATGAGGGCGCCGTTTTCCATGACGACGATGCTCACGAGGCGGGAGAGGTGTGGGAAGATATCCACGAGATTGCAGCCAACCTGTCGCTGGTGCTGGTTTTCCTGCATGTCGGGGGCGTGGCAATCGCCAGTTACGCGCATCGCGAAAATCTGGTTCGGGCGATGGTCACCGGGCGAAAGCCGGTGCGCTGAACTGGCTACCGGTGGCCCTTGAGGGGCCATCGGATCGCAGCCTGTGCCCGTTATTGTCTATGATTTTGTATCAATGATGGGATTAAGTCGGGTATCGTTTCTCATACGTAAGTGATTTTCAGAGATTGTGCCTATTTTAAGGCGGAAAAACGGCGCTTTTGCCGATTTCCTTTGAAAAATGACAGTTTTTCGATATCCTTGGATATGGGCCAAATATTAAGGCGCATGTCGATATTTAAGAAATTTGTAGGAGCTTCGATGAAAAATTATCTTAAAACAGCGGCAGTTGCCGTTGCCTTTTCTTTCGCGTTTGGTGCATCCGCGCAAGCTGCGACGATGACCTATGACTTTACCGCGGGGGGCGCGGCTGCGGGAACCACGGTTACGTCCCTGGAGAGTGGTGCAATCAATTACGCGCAAAAATTCGATGGAACGGCTGGCAGTTACTGTGCTGCTCTGGGGCCGCTGGCGTGTCTATACGACGGTTTTGGTATCGGTGACGATGAGATCGATGCCGACCGTAGCGTCGAATCGGCCAAAGTGTCGTTCGACAAAGGGCCTATGACAGTTCTGGGCATTCATTTCTTTGATATGTTCACCAGCAATAGCGGCAGTGAACTGGCTCGTTTCGAGCTGTTTGACACAGGTGGTAAATCGTTGCTGAAGGACGAATTGCGCGCCATGAATCCGTCGGACAATACGGGCTATGCCTATGCAGACTTTGGCGGCGGTATCGCTGGTGTCTCGTATATCGAGTTCTGGGCACGGGCAGAGTCGCGGCTTCCTTGCACGACGGCAAGCTGCACCGATGACGCGGATAACGATTTCGCCGTCGCTGGTATAGATGTCGGTGTTGTTCCCCTTCCCGCCGGTGCGCCGCTTCTCTTGACGGGAATCGCCGGGATGGCGTGGCTTCGTCGCCGCAAGACCAAGACAGCCTGAGGGAGTGTCAGACATTTGAACATGGGCGGGTGTCCTGCTTGTCCATGTTCGCTTGAACGGACCCCCCACCATCACTGACATGGAACGGTCAAGCCGCGTGGAGCCATCGCCTGCGGCCCTGCATTGGCCGGAAACCAACCACCCGGACGTCGACCGCGAGGCGGTTCGGGGAAAGCTTGGCAATCTATGCTCCGAAGACCGAAGGTGTCCCCGGATCAATCGCCGGACCGTTCAGATTTCGCACCCGAACCGACCGTCAATCGACGGGAGCGTTTTGACGGGTCCGGTGCCCGCGAGGGTGTGGCGAAAAACAGAAACGAAGGATCCCTCGGGTGGCCCGGTCGAGGAGAGCGAGGGGATGATCCGCCCGAGGCACCCGTTGCGGGGGCGCTTACCTAAGCACGTTCGGCGCGGGGGCATCCCGCGCGGATTATCGGTTCAAGGATCGGGAGGAGTTGGCTGGGGTGGTAGGATTCGAACCTACGGTACACGGTACCAAAAACCGCTGCCTTACCACTTGGCTACACCCCAACAGTGCCGCGCTAATTACTCTGGACCTTGGGGCTGTTCAAGGCCGG
>Ga0102938_10004186_pt1 | contig 10654 bp, 7 predicted proteins | sample SalPonR2_B_D2_MG_FD_84516 | JGI IMG/M metagenome (GOLD analysis project Ga0102938, IMG submission 84516) | Salt pond soil microbial communities from South San Francisco under conditions of wetland restoration - Salt Pond MetaG R2_B_D2_MG | ecosystem: Environmental > Aquatic > Marine > Intertidal... | reverse complement strand
GTATAGAAATTCTGCAAGATACGGGAAAAGAACCAGGTGCATCCCACCATTTGCCAGGATAAGCTCCATGAATCCAATGGTGGCATCTGTGCCCCATCCTTTTGCAAGTGATATAACAAAAGCACCAAGCATCAGCAATGCCATGATGGTGCCGCTGGCAATAAGACCCGTTGTGATTCGGGATTCCCTTGCCTGCTGTATGTCCCGCATCCTGCCGTTGAACTCCTCAAAAATTTCCTTTTGAACTGCAGGGGACAGTGAGTCAACCAGCCCGAGATGATGGTTCAGCCGTTTTACGTGTTTTTCCGGAAGCCTGTTCTGGACAATGGTTTTTGTGATTCCCGGAAGAATGCTGAAGATACAGGCGGCCTTTATGTTGGGATGTATACTTTTCATGAGTTTGTTACCCTGCGGCATCTTCATAAATACTTCAAGTATTCTTTATATTCATTCAATATTATTAAAAAAATTTGTGCGGGAGCCACGTGAGCGGGCAACAATTTACATTTTCTTCATATTTGCTTCAGCAAAATACAACATGCAGGTGGTTAATTATACATAAAGGAAATGTATAGAAGAAGTGAGTGTTAACGATGAAAAGAGAAATGAAGTTTGATCAGAAATTCCGCAAAGAGATACTCAGGGAACTTGATTCATTCCTGACTCAACAGGAAAATCGATTCCCCGAAGAAGACATCCTCAGGGTGGATTTGCACTGTCATGATTACAACAGTGATGAGCCCGACGAGTTGATGGGCAGAATTTTAAGTCTTCCTGAGACCTGGCAAAAAAGTGAAGACCTGGTGAAGGTGTTGAGTAGTCATGGTTGTGACACCTTTACAGTTACAAATCACAATAATGCCCGTTCCTGTCATGAATTACGGGAGAAGGGGGTGGACGTAATAACAGGGGCGGAATTCAGCTGTACCGTGCCTGATTACCAGGTTGGCATACATGTGCTTGCATACGGGTTTACCCCGGCACAGGAGAAAGACCTCTATAAACTGCGGTCTGATATATACAAGTTTCAAAAGTATACCCGTGAAAATGATATACCTACCATCTGGGCGCATCCCCTCTATCATTATAAGGGTAAGGGTATGCCTTCCATGGAATTTTTTGAGAAAATGGCGCTTGTGTTTGAGCGATTTGAGGTTATCAACGGCCAGCGTGATACCTGGCAGAATATGCTTGTTAAGGTCTGGGTAGAGAGCCTCACCCCGGGCAAAATAAATGAATTGTCTGAAAAGTTCAAGGTACCACCAGACAGGTACTGCCGTGATCCCTATAAAAAATCAATGGCGGGTGGTTCTGACAGCCATATGGGTATATTCGCGGGGCTGACAGGAACGCAACTTTATGTACCTGATCTGAAAGAAAAACTGAAGATAATGAGTCGTTCCAAGCTTGCCCTTGAAGCTATAAAGAATGGTGATATGGCACCTTTTGGATCACATAATGATAGTGAAAAGATGACTGTTACTTTTCTGGATTACTTTTGCCAGGTGCCCACCCATCTGAAAGATCCGGGTCTGTTACGGATGTTGCTGCACAAGGGTGACGCGGTACAGAAACTCTGGGCTTTCGGCATCGTAAATGGATTTGCAGAAATAACACGTCATAAGATCACCATGAAATTTTTGAAGCTTTTTCATGAATGTTTTACCGGTAATGTTCCGGGGCTTAAGACACGCATGATGGTGCCCAGGCATTACAGGCCTGTATTCAGGGAAGCCATACGAATGGCTGAAACAAGGCGTGATGATCCTCACCGTACGGTAGAGACTTTTGATAATTCAATTTTTATGATTTATTCTCACCTGGCAGAATTGCTGGTTTCACGGATTACTGATAAGCTGGAAAAGTTTAGCCAGGAAAATGATTTAGAAAATATCAATTTAAACGAGGTAATTGAACATCTGGAACTTCCCGGCATACTGAGAACATACATGGATTCGTCTTCCGGTAAATCTGGCAACGGTGTGAACTCAGTGCAGCTCTCAGAGTTTCTTGATGGGTTGCCATTTCCCAGTCTAGCCTCATCTGTTATCGTGGGTGCCTCATACGCAAGCGCAAAGGTGTTATATAATAACAGGCCATTGTTAAACAGTTTCGCCGATCACCTTGGTAAATTACGCCATCCTCAAAGAACATTATGGCTTACAGATACACTGGAGGATGGTAACGGGGTTGCCATGGTGTTGCGTTCAATGCTTGATGAGATACAGAAACGTGACCTGCCCATAGACCTGATGGTCTGCAGCAGCACCCTTGAACCTGAGGATCATCTTGTGGTTGTCCGTCCCATGGCAGAATTTACGCTACCCTTCTATGAACACCAACCTGTCCGGATTCCCAATATCCTGGAAATCCACAAACTTTTCAAAGAGGGGGAATATGATCGTATTATCAGTTCTACAGAGGGGCCGATGGGTTTCATATCTCTTTTCCTCAAATCAGCATATTCTGTGCCGGCACATTTCTACGTGCATACCGACTGGATGATGTTCGCGCGGAAAGTCCTTAACTTCGATCAGCCTAATCTCAGTAGAATGCGCAGGCTGTTGCGGGTCTTCTACAGGGGCTTTGACAGTTTATTCGTGCTCAATACGGATCAGCAAAAGTGGCTCACCAGCAGTGCCATGGGTTTTTCAAAGTCTAAAGTTCACCTGACTGCTCATTGGGCCGAAGAATTTTTCAAGCCGAAGAAGGTAAGCAAACATAAAATATTCGGCACTACCAACGGTGACGTGGTTCTGTTGTTCGCCGGCAGGGTGAGCGAGGAAAAAGGGGTTATGGAGCTTCCGGCTATTTACAATAAGATTAAGGAAGAGTATCCTGATGTAAAGATTGCGGTGGCAGGAAAGGGGCCGGCGGAAAAGGCCCTGAAGGAAGCCATGCCTGATGGAATCTATTTAGGATGGGTGGATCACGATAAACTGCCGGAAATATATTCCGCTGCTGATTTGCTGCTGCTTCCATCTAAATTTGATACATTCGGATGCGTAGTTCTTGAAGCATTAAGCTGCGGCTTGCCGGTAACCGCATATAAGACAAAAGGGCCCAGGGATATCATCAAGGAAGGGAAGAGTGGATACCTGGTGAAGAGCCGACAGGAGTTGATACAGTCTGTGCTGGATTACCTGTCAAATGAAAAGAAACAGGCAGCGTTCCGCAAGTCCGCCCTCGAGCGGGCGGCCCAGTATGATTCAAATGTAATAATAAACCAGTTCATAAAAGACGTGGAGATGGTCTATCCTGTACAATGATGAATAAAGACTGGTGCTGGTGGAAACATGGTGTTATATACCAGGTATACCCCCGCAGTTTTTATGATTCCAACGGTGACGGAATTGGAGACATCCGGGGTATAATCCATAAACTTGACTATATTCATAGTCTTGGAGTGGATGCTATATGGCTTTCTCCAATTAACACATCCCCCATGTATGATTTCGGTTATGATATCGTAGATTATCGTGGAATAGATCCCCTTTTCGGGACATTAAAAGATTTTGAAAACCTGGTAGATGAAGCCCACGAAAGAAATATCAGGATTATTATGGATATGGTGTTGAATCATACCTCTCATCTTCATAGCTGGTTCATTGAGTCGCGCATGTCCCGTAATAATCCTAAGAGAGACTGGTATATATGGCGGGACGGTAAAAAAGATAACCCTCCAAATAACTGGAAATCCGCATTCGGGGGTAGTGCCTGGGAATATGATCAAAAAACAGGGCAATACTACCTTCACTCGTTTTTAAAAGAACAGCCTGATGTAAACTGGCGAAATGAAGAATTAAAGTCGGCAATGTTCAACGAGATGAGATACTGGCTGGACAAAGGTGTAGACGGGTTTCGGCTTGACGTAGTTAACTGGTTTGTCAAGGACAGGCATTTCAGAAACAATCCCCCTTCGTTGCGTCCTCATCAGTTTTTAAAGATCAGGTATGATCGAAACAGGGGTAGCTCCCACCGAATATTCAGGGAACTTCGCACCATGCTTGACACCTATGATGACCGCATGGCAGTGGGTGAGGTATTTACCATGCCCCCGGGGGATCCAAAACTGTCAGCAAGCTACCTGGGTAATGGTGATGATGAATTACACCTGGCTTTTGATTTCTCCCTTATGTACCGCTGGTGGAATGCTTCACAGGTATATAAATGTATACGGAACTGGTATGCCCAGTTGCCTTATAAAGGCTGGCCCTGTAATGTATTATCCAATCATGATCAGCCCCGCAGTATAAGCAGGTTTGGAGGAGGACCCGGGGCTGAGAAAAGGGCCAGGGTTGCTGCAGTGCTGTTGCTTACCCTTCATGGCGCATGTTTTATTTATTATGGTGAAGAAATAGGGATGAAGAATGTAAAGATCAGACGAAAGGACATAGTCGATCCACTGGGGAAAAAGTACTGGCCCATCTTTGGCGGGCGTGATCCGGCACGGACCCCCATGCAATGGTCTGGTGAACCCAACGCCGGATTTTCCAATGGTGCAGTCTGGTTGCCCATAAGCGTGGATTTTCAGCGGATAAATGTGAATACCCAGGATAATGACAGGTACTCAATTCTAAATGTGTACAGGGAACTCATTTCCCTGCGTAGAAAAAAAAAGCCATTGCACAAGGGGATGTGGAAACCACGAATCAAAGGGAAACGAGGAGTTCTGGCTTACAGCAGGATATATAATGACGAAGAGATATTTATTGCTCTAAATTTTACTGGAAAACGAAAAAAAATATCGATTCACCACCATGGGCAGTGGAAAGTTATTTTTTCAACACATAAGTTTAGAAATGCTCATTTTGTTAATTTGCATATGGAACTTGCTCCCCATGAGGCGACAATAGTTGAGAAGATTGGTGACCTTTAAATAAAACCCCTTTTTTTCTTGATAATATGCCCTTTTATGCTTCACTTGTACGATTCACCTGCTATAATTTAACTACATTATAAATTTGCCCTAAAAAATATATAGCCGGTATAATTAGCAGAAGAAAAAAGATGGCTGAACAGATAAAAACAATCTCCGATCGAAACATGTTCGAAAAGGTTTTCTATACCTTTTTTCATAATAATAATAAGGTATATCTGAAAACCAAAAGTGGTGATCTTCGCATCACTTTTTTCGGCTATGCTGATGGAATTGCTGCATTTAAGATCCCCTACGTGAAAAATATGCCTGAAACCTGTATTATTACTACCCGTTTTAAACAATACACCGTGCACGGTTTTTTCAAGTTGAGCGGCAAGGATGAGGATAACATGTACCTGTTTCATCCTGTGAAATTCCAGATGATGTCAATCGCGAGAAAAGAGGGACGATATTCTTTTGAAGAAGCAGATGATTCTAAGCAGGTGTTATACGTGGTCAATCTTATCTCAGATTTCATTATTTCCAATTCACTTGCCCTTGCTCCCAAAAAAGTAGACCAGGTGAAAGAAACATTGAAGTTCGACCTTTCAAAGCAGTTTCAGCATGTGAAAATATATTTTATCAACGAGGGCATGTCAGACGCCAGGATGAAGTACTTTTATGAAAATCCTATACCCATTTTTATACCGGATCTCAATGCTCCACCATCTTCCCAGGTTGAAAAATCATTTAACAGTTTCATTAATAATATATATTCCAAGGATTATTACCTTCAGAACAGGAAAAATCTAGTCTCAGAAATATCCGTCCCCATACTTTATAAGGGGAAAATACCCTATGGATATATTCAGATAAACGGCGAAAAGGTTATGACCGAAGCGGTGGTAACCATTATAAAACGGATGGCAATAATTGCCGAGGAGCTGTTCAAGAAGAATAACATATTTTATGTTGAAAAAGACCGGCTGCTTGTATCTGATGTGTCCTATAGCGGCATGGGGGTAGTCTTTCGTGACAGGAAATATATACGTTCATTCAAAGAGAACAGCTATATTTATTATGATATTCTGCTACCCGAAAACAAGAAAGCCTCCATGCTTTCAATTGTAAGAAACATTGAGTTGATGGAAAACAAGATCATCAAGGTCGGGTTTGCTATAAAGGATGTTGACGCGTTGTCAGAAGTGTATTACCAGGAATTTCTTGAATCTATTGGTCTCAGCCAGTAAAAACTCTCCACGACATGTATAAACTTGTATAAGGCTCTGACCCTTATCCCCTTATTATCATACTTTAAAACATAACAGCCATCCTCTTGAGATAGGCCTCCTCGTAAAATAGAAACTGCTTCACCTGCTCTGCAAAGCTGCTACCCAGGCTGGTAAAAAAGCTGTGCCGCACAATTTTTACCGGGCTTTTGAACGTTTCATCAAGGTAACATTTGATACTGCTGTAGGTGCAATCGCGTGGATCGCTGACAAATTTCATGCGGACAGGGTTGAACGCCAGGTACCACAACAACCACATCAAGTAATCAAGGGGGTTATCTGCAAATTCAATCACTTCGTCCTTAAACCGCTCATTCCAGAAGGGACCAGTTCTATCATGCAGCTTATTGTAACGTTCCGCGTACCGTGCCTTGATATATTGAATGATACGTGAGATGGAAGCTTCTCCTTCAATAGTTTGAATGATGAAATGGAAGTGATTGTGCATTATCTGGTAGCCGATGAAGTTGAAATTATACTTTTCCTGGGCATCAACCATTACCTGTATGAACATCCTGGCGGCATTCTTTTTGTGCAGCAACGCCCTTTTCTCAATGCATCGAGAGAATACGTGATGGGTAATCCCCTGCACTTGTGTCCGTTGTGGTCTTGGCATAGGTTCCTCCGTCGATTGTTGTGATAGTTAAGTCATAGGTCTCTATATAGCAATACGCTTGAAAATGGGTGGTCGTAAAAAAAATGGCAAAAAAAGTGAGAAAAAAAGGAGGGGTCAGAGCAAAAAGTTTAAGAAATGGCAGATAACTGGTTTTCTGGATACTAGAACAGGTGAAAACACGCTTCAGTTGTGTAATCCATTCACCAACAGTGACTGACGGAACTGATTATACAGAAAAGGGGTCAGAGCCTTAAGAAGCATCGAACGAAAAAGGTATAGGGGTCAGAGCCTCACAACAAAATCATCCACAAAAACCACACCCCCCCTCACAACACACCACCACCCCAAATAATTCCTTATGAACTGAAAAAAAACTACCGATACAGGTAATGAAGAACCAGCAGGATGCGAACCAAAAGTCCATGGAGGGAATATGATGACACCGGTTATGGCTCTGAAAAAAATACTGGAGAAGGAAGTATCCATCTACCGGGAAGTGTTGCGCCTTGAAGAAGAAAAAGGCGAATCCATCATCAACAGGGACGGCAAGCAGCTTGAAGCGGTTACCCGGGAACAGGAGAACCTTCTGAAAAGTATTGGTTCACTGGAAGAAGAACGGATAACAGTAATAAAAGAATATTCCCGACAGAATCATCTTGAAGACCTGGGCAGGCCCGTAACGTTGAAAGACGTGGTAGCCCTGATGGACGAAGATTCTGCCCACACCCTGATGGGGCTTGGACTTCAACTGAAGAGAAAACTGCAAAAGCTTGGCAGGATGCATGAAACCAACCAGGTGCTGATCCAGGATAATCTTGAATTTTTTAATCTACTGATCTCCGGCCTGAAAGATGCTGTGGCCATTGACGATGGGTATGGACCCGGCGGAGATGGCAAGCAAAAGGTTGCCGGTTCGTTGATGTTTAATAAGACTGTATAACGAGGGAAGCCATGAATTCCACTTTTATGGGACTTGAAATAGGAAAGAGGGGGCTGATGACACATCAGCAGGCCCTGCACGTCACGGGACACAATATATCCAACGCGGCAAACGAGGAGTATACCAGGCAGCGGGTGGTGATCACATCAGCCGATCCACTGTATGTTCCCGCGCTGAACCGTGCAGAACGACCGGGTAATATCGGCCAGGGAGCGCAGGTCGCCTCCATAGAGAGAATACGTGATGCCTTTATTGACGATAGAATCGTATCAGAAAAAAACACCATGGGATACTGGAAAACACGTGACCAGTTCATCTACCAGGTAGAGATGGTATACAACGAACCATCAGACCAGTCAATTCGAAGCAGGATGGATGCGTTGTGGCAGAGCTGGGAAGAACTATCCAAGTATCCAGAAGAACGATCCACCCGTGAGGTGGTACGTGAAAAGGCCGTAGCCCTGTCTAACGAGGTGAAGCATGTCTACAGGCAGCTGTATGATTTACGAGAGGACGCCAACCGGCAGGTAGCCGACCGGGTTAACCACATAAACATGTATGCCCGGGACATCAGGGACCTGAATGAGCGAATTCTCAAGTCCGAAGCCCTTGGAGACAATCCCAACGACCTGAAAGATAAGCGTGACGCACTCATCGAGAAATTATCAGAGATAGCAAATATCTCGGTGGGAAGAAGTGATAAGGACGAGTTGATCGTCTATATAGGTTCTGAGAATCTTGTGCAGGGTGAAGTGTTCAGGCCTGTCGAAGCGGTTGCCAACCCTGACAATAATGGCTATTACTCGGTACTATGGAAGGACACCGGCAAGCCTGTCCCGGTAAAAAGCGGTGAGCTGGCGGGTCTGCTCGAGGTAAGAGACCAGGTACTTCGTGAGAATATAAATGATCTCAATGCCTTCGCCATCAACCTTGCCGACCTGACAAACGAGATCCACCGGGATGGGTTCGGAAAGAACGGCGAAACCAACGTCAACTTTTTCAGGCATATCAATATCAGCGATAATGTAGAAGGAAATCATGACCTGAATAACGATGGCATAGACGACGTGACCGCCATCTTCAAGGTGTCCGGCGCCAACCAGCTTGATGCCTCTGCAGCTATCGGTATCAGCGGCACACTTACCTTCGTGCAGAATGACGAGAACCAGCTTGAGACGACCATCAATTACTATGATTCAGACTCGGTACTTGATGTGATAAAACGGATCAATGATTCCAAAATGGGTGTTGTAGCCTATCTCAATCATGATAACCAGTTGTCAATGAAAGCAACCATCGCAAAGGATTTTGATAACCGGAATTTCATGATACGCCACCTTGAAGATTCAGGTCAGCTCCTGGTGGGAATGGCGGGAATACTGAAGGAAAGCGGTCCGCAGGGAGCCTTCGATTACCGGCGCGTTGACGATATACGCAAACTGCTTCCATCAAGAGAACAGGTTACCATAACGCCTCAATACAACCCCGCCTCTCACCTGGGTATATCAGACGAGGTGGCGGCAAATATAGACAGTATAGCCGCCGCACAGGGAAAAGATATAGGGGGGACGGGGGACGTGAATACCACCAACGGGGTAGGTGATGGTTCAAATGCCCTCAGGTTGGCCGCCATGCGGCAAAAAAACGCCATGGTAGACAACAATGCCACTTTTAGTGAGTTCTATACTTCTATTATATCCCGAATAGGAACACAGGGCGAAGAGGCAAAAGACAGAATAGAAAACCAGGAAACACTTCTTAAAAATCTTTCCAATCTCCGGGAATCCATATCCGGGGTCAACCTGGACGAAGAGATGGCCAACATGGTGAAATTTCAGCACGGGTACAACGCGTCAGCCCGGGTAATCAAGATGGTAAACGAGATGCTTGAGACAATAGTAAGGCTGGGGGTATAAGTCATGCAACGAGTTACAAACCAGATGATAAACAACACGATGACACACAATCTAAACCGTAACCAGCAGCAGATGGATAAAATACAGGACTCACTGGCAACGGGTAAAAACGTTCGAATGCCCCGTGACAATCCAATATCAACCACCAACCAGATGCTGTACAGAACAAGGCTTACAGAGATTGAACAGTATATATCCAATATTGATGAATCGGGGTCACGGTTAAGTGAGATCGATACTAACCTGCAGTCAGCTACACGAATATTTCAGCGATTGCGGGTTCTGGCGGTACAGGGCGCCAATGGAATTTACAGCTCTTTCGAGAGAAAAGAGGCAGCTGCCACGGAGATTAACCAGCTTCTCGAAGAGCTGGTTAACATAGCCAATGCAAGGGGAGCAACGGGCAAGCCCATATTCGGCGGACATCAGACAGGCAGTGAAGATATACCCAACCCCTTCGTGCCGGTGTACCAGACGTTGACTGCCGGTAACCAGGGTGATGCCATGATAGGGGTGCAGTACCGGGGAAACATAGGTGAAATCAAGCGTGAAGTATCAACCGGGCAGTACCTCCAGGTAAACGTCCCCGACAACGAGGTGTTCTGGGCCACCAACCAGGTAGTTACGTCAAATCGTGATGCAACCGACTATGCCGCCACGTCCGGCCAGAAGATCAGGATAGATGGCACAGAGATTGCGGTTTCGCCGGGAGATACCCTGGACATACTTATTGACAAGATCAATAATGCCGGTTTGAGTGTGAGAGCCACCCAGGGGGCACGAAACAACATTATACTAGAAACAACAACCCCCCACCAGATATGGCTTGAAGACGTGGGGAGTGGGACGGTATTGCAGGACCTCGGGCTTGTAAACCCGGATTTTCCCCGGCCACCCAACAACGTAGACCCCACTGCCAGTGTTAATGGGATGTCAATATTTGAAATGGCGATTCAGCTTCGTGATGACCTGGTACGTGGAGACCAGGAGCTTGTTGGCGGGCGTGACCTTGGATTGATCGACATGGCACTT
>Ga0102938_10004182_pt1 | contig 10660 bp, 9 predicted proteins | sample SalPonR2_B_D2_MG_FD_84516 | JGI IMG/M metagenome (GOLD analysis project Ga0102938, IMG submission 84516) | Salt pond soil microbial communities from South San Francisco under conditions of wetland restoration - Salt Pond MetaG R2_B_D2_MG | ecosystem: Environmental > Aquatic > Marine > Intertidal... | reverse complement strand
TTCGTGGGAACCAACCTCGTCGCGCTCGCCGTGGTGAGCGGGCTCGCCGCGCTGATCCTGGCAGAGCCGCGAATCAGACAGGTGCTGTTCATCGCCTCGGTGCTCTACCTGTTTTATCTCGCCCTGCGTATCGCCTTCGCCGGCGCGCGGGTGGCCTTCATCGAGACGCAGAAGGCGCCGGGTTTTTTCGGTGGCATCGCCTTGCAGGTGATCAATCCGAAGGCCTATGCAGTCAACACCGCCTTCTTCTCCGGCTTCGCCTTCCTGCCGGGCCATGCGGGGTTCGAGATCGCGCTGAAATTCCTGATCATCAACGCGATCTGGATCCCGATCCATTTCGGCTGGCTCTGGGCCGGCGTCGCCCTGCGCCGACTCGATCTCTCGCGCCGGGCGCAATTCGCCATCAACGGCGTCATGGCCGCCTCGATGCTCGCCGTGGTGGCGCTCGCCGCCTACGCGGCCCTGTGAGTCGGATCAGCCGTCAGAGACCTGCCAGTTCCAGAAGTCGCTGCCTTCCTTGTCGAGGAAGCGGTTGAGCACCATGCGGTGGACTTCATCCGCGCCATCCACCAGCCGCGCCTGGCGGGCGTAGCGGTAGATCCATTCGAGCACGGTATCCTTCGAATAGCCGCGCGCGCCGTTGATCTGGATGGCGATGTCTGCGGCCTCGTGCAGGACGTTCGCCACCTGGATCTTGGCCATCGAGACTTCCTGGCGGGCGAACGAGCCCTGATCCAGCGCCCAGGCGGCCTTCATCACGAGAAGGCGACCGATCTCGATCTTCATGGCGAGACCACCCAGCATCAGCTGCACGCTCTCGCGATCCTTCAGCTTGATGCCGAAGCCCTCGCGCTCGGCGGCGTATTCACGCGCGATCTCGACGCAGCGCTTGGCAAGGCCCAGCCAGCGCATGCAATGGGTCAGGCGCGCCGGGCCAAGGCGGATCTGCGTGACCTTGAGCCCCTGGCCCTCTTCCATGATCACATCCTTTGCCGGGATTTCGAGCCCGTCATAGACGATCTCGCAATGGCCGCCATGCTCTTCCGGCCCCATGATCGGGATGCGGCGCCTGATCTCCCAGCCGGGCGCATCCTTGTGATGCAGGAAGGCGGTGAGGCCGTAGCGCGGATCGTCGGAGGTGCGCGCCATCAGGATGAAGTGATCGGCGACGCCTGCGCCGGTGATATACCATTTATGGCCGTAGATCCTGTAGACGTCGCCGTGCTTCTCGGCGCGGGTGCGGATCATGGAGGGGTCGGAACCGCCGCCGGGATGGGGCTCGGTCATGGAGAATGCCGAGCGCACCTCGCCCTGCACGATGGGCTGGAGCCAGCGCTCCTTCTGATCATCGGTGCCGACCTGTTCCAGCACCATCATGTTGCCGTCATCGGGGGCGGCGGAGTTGAACACGCAGGGCCCGAAGATCGAGCGGTTCATGGCCTCGTAGCACACGGCCATGCCCATCTTGCCGAGATCCTGCCCGCCGGTTTCCTGCTTGAGCTGGAGGCACCACAGGCCCTGCGCCCGCGCCTTCTCACGCATCCGGTCGAGGAGATCGAGGCGGATATTCTCGTGATCGTCGTAGCTGTCAGCGCGCGATTCGAGCGGGAGCAGCTCTTCCTCGACGAAGGCGGCGATGCGGGCACGGAAATCGTCGATCCGCGGTGAAATCTGAAAGTCCATCTTGCGTTTCCCTGATCGGTCACAGGCCCGAACACAGATGCCCGCCATCGACGGGGAGATAGGTCCCAGTCATCCAGGGCGAGGCATCAGTGGCGAGCAGAAGAAAGGCGGCGTCGAGATCCTCGGGCTTGCCGAGGCGACGCATCGGAATGCGCTTGATCATCGCCTCGCCCGGCGGCGTGGCGAAGAATGCGGCGTTGATCTCGGTCTCGATATAGCCCGGTGCGAGGGCGTTCACGCGGATGCCGAACCGCGCCCATTCGAGCGCAAGCGCATGCGTGGCCTGTTTCACAGCGGCTTTCGAGATCGCATAGGGGGTCACCCCGCCGGCGACGCGCTGGCCGAGGATCGAGGCGATGTTGACGATATTGCCCGGCTGCTGCGCATCCCGCCAGCGCCGCCCCGCCTCCTGCGCCATGGCGAATACGCCGCGGACATTGGTCGCCATCACCGCGTCGAAATCATCGAGGGGCGTGTCGATCGCCATGGAGGAAAGCGCGATGCCGGCATTGTTGACCAGCGTATCGAGGGGTGCGTCGAGCATGTCGAAACAGGCTTTTACGGAGGCTTCGTCGGTGACGTCGAGGGAGACGGCGCGCGCGGATGCCGCACCGGCGGATGCGAGTTCGGCGACCAGGTCGTCGAGCTTCTCCTTGCGCCGCGCGCCCACCGTGACCCGGGCGCCGTGGCGGGCGCAGAGCATGGCGAAATGCGCGCCGAGCCCGGATGAAGCCCCCGTGATCAGGATATGCTTGCCCGCAAGCCGCGCCCCGAGATCCATGCCGTCCTCCCCAGCCAATCATCCGTTGATCGTCGCGGCAGAGTTGACGCCCGATGCCCCTTGGTCAAGGGCGCAAGGCGACGAGGCGGCTTTGGGATTGGCGCGGGCGAAGCGTCAGAGATCGCCCATTACCTCCTGCCGGAACCCGTAGATCTTGCGATCGCCGACCACCGGTATCAGCGTTACTTCGCGGGTCTGGCCCGGTTCGAAGCGCACGGCAGAACCGGCAGGGATGTCGAGGCGCATGCCGCGCGCCTTCTCGCGCTCGAAGGAGAGGCCGGGATTGGTCTCGTAGAAATGGTAATGCGAGCCGACCTGGATCGGGCGATCGCCCTTGTTGGCGACCGCGAGCGTCACCATCTCGCGCCCGGCATTGAGCTCGATGGCGCCTTCCGGCGTGGTAACCTCGCCCGGGCTCAGCGCCCCGCTCGCACCCCGGATCGGGTCATGCACGGTGACGAGCTTCGTGCCGTCGGGAAAGGTCGCCTCGACCTGCACGTCGTGGATCATCCCGGCGATGCCGTCCATGACCTGATCGGCGCTGATCACATGTGCGCCCGCTTCCATCAGATCGGCCACCGAGCGCCCGTCGCGCGCGCCCTCGACCACGTAATCCGTGATCAGCGCGATCGCTTCCGGGTAGTTCAGCTTCACCCCCCGCTCCAGGCGGCGACGCGCCACCATGGCGGCCATGGAAACGAGGAGCTTGTCCTTTTCGCGCGGTGACAATTGCATTGACTTTCTCCTCAGATCATCCAGCTGCGCGGCATGGCATGACCGCGCATGGCTTCGACGAAACGGATCAGCGTCCCGCGCAGGGCCTGCGCGTCATGGCTGAGAAAACGGGCCACGAGAAAACCGTCGAGCGCGCTGATGCCGCAGGTGCTGGGCGCGTCCACGAGAAGTGCGCGCGCCTCCTCCAGCCGGGCCTCCGCATCCGGGGCCACGATCAGGCAGGTGGCGAAGGCATGGGCGCCGCCGGCCACCGCGCCACGGGCGAGCGTTTGCGCGATCGTGTCCTCCAGCCGCACCTCCTCGGCGAAGATCAGCCGGCCCGCCCGGCGTATCCGCCAGGAATCGCGAAACCGCCCGGCATTGACGCTTTCGCCCATGGCGGTGCGTCCGAAAATCGTCGATTCGAGCAGGATCAGCCGCGCATCGGCGGCCATGGCGACTTCAAAACGCCGGCGCAGGCGCGCCTCGTCGAAGAGGATCTGCTCCTGCGGCAACCAGGCGAGGCCGGCCCCGGGGGCGAGATCGAGGGAGACGGTGACTTCGGTATCGTCGTGATCGCTGCGATAGATCTTTTCAGCGGCCTGTGTGGTCAAGGCCGCCTCGGCGCCGTCAGCGAGCGTGACGTCTATGCCGAGCCGGTCGCCGCCTGTCATGCCGCCGCCGGTATTGATGAATACACCCTCACAGATGCGCCCGCGCGGGAAGCGCACCCGGTAGCCGCCGCTCTCGGCGATCCGCATCGGCGCCCCGCCCCGGCGCGGATCTGCCCCGATCGCGAGGCGCACGCCGCCTTCGGCGCGAATCATGCGCGGCAGGCGCGGTGAGGAGGGCGGACGGGTCATCAGCATGGGGTTTGAGCATTGCGCTACGTCACCCTGCCGGCAACTGTGTTTTGTCGGCAGGGCTGCTCAAAATACAGGCGTGATGCCCGTCGATCAGGCAGGGACCTCTGGGGCCTTCACGTCATCGCCCTTGATATCACCACCCTGGCGCACCTCCTCGCGGCAGAAGCCCACGATTTCGCCGGCACGCACGGCGGCATCGGCGAAGGGATCGAGCACGAGATCGGCGCCTGCTTTCTCGAGCATGGCCTTGTCTTCGGCGCCGTGACCCCGGATCGCGACCCTGCCGGTAAAGCCCGCCTTGCGCGCCTCTTCCATCAGGATCAGCCGCGCATCCTCATGCGTCACCGAGGGGCCGATATGCGGCGTGGCGATGATCAGCCAGCGCGCCCGCGCCAGCGGCAGGCCGATGACGAATTCCGGATCGGCGGCATCGCCATAGAGGCCGGGAAGACCGTTCCTGCGCCACGCGGCGACGGCTTCCGGGTCGAAATCCACGCCCAGCACCTTTGCCCCCGCATCATGCATGACGCGCGACAATTGCGTGCCGTAGCGCCCCAGCCCGAAAAGGATAATGTCGTATGACGCGCTCTTGCTGCTTTCGCTGTGATCTTCGCGATGCGGGTTCGCGCGCTCGAACACGCTGATCCACGGCTCGATCCAGCCATAGATCGTCTGGGAATAGAGAATCATGTAGGTGGAGAGCGTGATGGTCACGAGGCCGACCAGGGTGACGAGCCCGACCGCCGCATCGAAGACATGGCCGAGCGTCACGCCCATGGCCATGAAGATCAGCGAGAACTCGCTGATCTGCGCCACGGTCACGCCGGCCAGCACCCCGGTGCGCTTGCGGTAGCCCATATAGCCCATGATCGCCATCACGATCAGCGGGTTGCCGATCAGCACGAAGAGCGAGAGCACCACCGCCGCCGGAAGCTGGTCGCCGAGCGCGCTCAGGCTCAGCCCCATGCCGAGATTGATGAAGAAGAAGAGCAGCAGAAAATCGCGCATGCTCGACAGCCGTGAGGCGATCGCTTCACGGTAGGAGGTGGTGGCCAGCGAGACACCGGCGAGCAGCCCGCCGAGCTCCTTGCCGAGGCCGATCCAGTCGCAGATCGCGGCAAACAGCACCGCCCAGGCAATGGCGAAGGTGACGAGCAGTTCCGGCATCCGCGCGATCCGGCTCATCAGCGGCTCGGCCACATAGCGGATGAACAGCGCGACCACGCCGACGAACAGCAGCCCGGCCCCGAGCACGCCGCCGATCCCGAGCCCCGCCTGTGATCCGCCGACCCCGACACCGATGGTCGAGAGCGTGATCATGGCCAGCACCACGACGATGTCCTGCACGATCAGGAAGCCGATGGCGATGCGCCCGTGCAGTGAATCGACCTCGCGCTTGTCACTGAGCAGCTTCACGATGATGATCGTCGAGGAGAAGGTCAGCGCCACGCCGATATAGATGCTGGTGACGAGATCGAGGCCCAGCATCAGGCAGATCAGGAAGCCGAATACGGCGGTGAAGGTCACCTGGCCGAGCCCCGTCGCCACGGAGACGGCGCCGAGCTTGCGCACGATATGCACGTCGAGCTTGAGCCCCACGAGAAATAGCAGGGCCGCGATGCCGATCTCGGCCAGAAGATCGACGGCCTCTGCTTCCGTAACGAGATTAAGCACGTCAGGGCCGACGATGATGCCGGTGGCGATGAAGGCGACGACGAGGGGCTGCTTCAGGAACAGGCCGATGAGCCCGAGGGCTGAGGCCAGCGCCAGAACCATCGCAAATTCATAAAATGCATGCGCCTCGCCCATCACGATCCCCCGAAACAATGCCGTCGGGAAGACGTGTCGCCTTTGCGGGGCGCAGGGTCAAGCCGGACAATGCCGGATATCGCCGCGTGATCGCGCGGGTTGCGGGTGCGGTGATCACGGGACATGCGTGTTTCCAGCCGGGCTTCAGCCGGCGAGCTGGTCCCAGCATTCAAGCGCCTTGCCGGCATACATGACCGAGGGTCCGCCGCCCATCTGGATCGCCATGGCGAGCACATCGGCCAGTTCCTCGCGGCTCGCACCCGCCTTCATCAGGGCATCGACATGAAAGGCGATGCAGGCCTCGCAACGCACGGCGACCGAAATCCCCAAAGCCACGAATTCCTTCTCCTTCACCCCGAGCGTACCGCCCTCCTTCACCGCCGTCGACAGAGCCCCGAACCCCTTCATGGTGCCGGGGACGGCTCGGTTGAGATTGCGTGAACGGTCGCGGGTTTGCTTGATATAGTCGGGATAATCCATCGGGCGGGCTCCATTGACTGCTTGCATGTGATTATTGTCTCACGAATGCAGGGTCGAGCCTGATCGCGCCCTGATCTGGATCAAGGCAGGCGCGCCCAAAGGCCCGTGGATCGGTGCACTGCGATGATGCGAAAAACCGCTCCCGGGCTCCCCTCGCTCCCGAGAGTGATGTATGGTCCGGGAAGAGGGGAGGTTGCGCTGCATTGCCTGCTCCGTCCACTCTGACTGCTCTCCGGGTATGCACCGGGTGGAGGGGAGCGCCGTTGCGCATGCGGGATGAAAATGCTCCACGGCCACGTTGGCCCTCGCCCTTGCGGCCTGAGCCTGCGCGGTGATATAGCCGCAGCACCTTATGACGCATTGCAGGAACGCCCATGTCGGTCGATCAAGACACTGTCCGCCGCATTGCCCGGCTTGCGCGCATCGCCGTGAGTGACGATGACGTGCCGCATCTCCAGGGTGAGCTGAACGCGATCCTCGCTTTCGTCGAGCAACTCGGCGAAGTCGATGTGACCGATGTGGAGCCGATGACCTCGGTGACGCCGATGGCGATGAAGATGCGCGAGGACGGGGTGACCGATGGCGGCAAGGCTGCCGATGTCACCGCCAACGCGCCGGCTGCGGAAGACGGGTTCTTCCTGGTGCCGAAAGTCGTCGAGTAAGCCGCGCTTCGCCGCGCGACCGCATCCCGTTTCCGCGCCACTTCTCGCAGAAAGTGCCCGCCCGTGACGAATCTGACCGATCTCACCCTCGCCGAAGCCCGCGACGGCCTCAAGGCCAAGCGTTTTTCCGCCGTCGAACTGACCAAAGCGCATCAGCAAGCCATGGGCGCCGGCAAGAGCCTTAACGCCTATGTCCGCGAGACGCCCGACCAGGCGCTCGCCATGGCGGTGGCGGCGGATGAGCGCATCGCACGCGGCGAGGCCCGCCCACTCGAGGGGCTGCCGATCGGGGTCAAGGACCTGTTCTGCACCGAGGGCGTCGAATCGACGGCCTGCTCCAACATCCTCAAGGGTTTCACGCCGCGCTACGAATCGACCGTGAGCGCCAATCTCTGGCATGCCGGCGCCGTCATGCTCGGCAAGCTCAATTGCGACGAATTCGCCATGGGCTCGTCCAACGAGACCAGCGCCTTCGGCCCCGTGGTGTCGCCCTGGCGGCGGGTCGGGGATGAAACCCCGCTGGTGCCCGGCGGCTCTTCCGGCGGTTCTGCGGCGGCGGTTTCCGCGCGTCTGTGCCTTGCCGCGACCGCGACGGATACCGGTGGCTCCATCCGCCAGCCGGCGGCATTCACCGGGACCGTGGGCATCAAGCCGACCTATGGCCGCTGCTCGCGCTGGGGCATCGTCGCCTTCGCCTCCTCGCTCGACCAGGCCGGCCCGATCACCAGGACCGTGCGCGATTCGGCGATGATGCTTCAGGCCATGGCGGGCCCGGATGCAAAAGACACGACCTGCGCCGATCTCCCCGTCCCCGATTTCGAGGTTGCCGTGGGGCGCGGGGTGAAGGGTTTGAAGATCGGCATCCCCAAGGAATATCGCGTGCCCGGCATGCCGACGGAGATCGAGCGTCTCTGGGAGGCCGGCCAGGCCTGGCTGCGCGAGGCGGGTGCCGAGATCGTCGAGGTCTCGTTGCCGCATACGCAATACGCGCTGCCGGCTTATTACATTGTCGCCCCGGCGGAGGCTTCATCAAATCTCGCCCGCTATGACGGCGTGCGCTATGGTCTGCGCGTCGAGGGCAAGGATATCCTCGACATGTATGAGCGCACCCGCGCCGCCGGTTGCGGCCGCGAGGTCAAGCGCCGGGTGATGATCGGTACCTATGTGCTCTCGGCGGGCTATTACGACGCCTATTACCTGCGCGCGCAAAAGATCCGCACCCTGATCAAGCGTGATTTCGAGAACGTCTATGCCGAAGGCGTCGATGCCATCCTGACCCCGACGACGCCGTCAGCGGCATTCGGCATCGGCGAGAAGGGCTCGGGTGATCCGGTGGAGATGTATCTCAACGACATCTTCACCGTGACCGTGAACATGGCCGGCCTGCCCGGCATTTCCGTGCCCGGCGGCTTCGATGCCAAGGGCCTGCCGCTCGGCCTGCAGCTCATCGGGCGCCCCTTCGACGAGGAGACGCTCTTCGCCGCCGGCCAGGTCATCGAGAATGCAGCAGGCCATGTCGCGTTGCCGGAGCCGTGGTGGGAGTGAGGCTGAGCCGGGAGGGCGCGTTCAGGCCGGTTTCGCTGGGGGCGGGTCCGGGGGCGTCGAATCCTCGGCGCCGCCGCTATCCTCATGCGCGCGCGGAGAGAGCTCCGCCGTGCCCGCGCTCGTCGCCGGCAGATTGACGAAGCCGCCCTGCGCAGGCGAGCGCTCGCGGGCCCGGATGCGCCGGGTCACGAAGCCGGCCAGCGTGGTCGCGATCAATCCGCAGAAGACGAACAGGCCCTGTGGTCCCATCGCCGCCATCAGGGTGGTCGCGAGGAACGGCCCGAACATGCCCCCCGCCGCCCAGCAGACGAGCAGGCTCGAGATCGCCGGCACGATCATGTCGGCCTCGATGATGTCACAGGCATGGGCGATGCACACCGCATAAATGCACAAGGCCATCCCGCCCCAGAGCGCGAAGGCGATGATCAGTGCCGGGACCAGCGCGACGTGGCTCGCGATGACGTGGCTTGCAGTGACGATGCCGATACAGGCGAGCGCCGTGCCGGCGAAGAGGCCTGCGATCACCCGCCGCCGGTCGGTGCGATCCGAGAGCCAGCCCATCGGCCATTGCAGGATCAGCGAACCGGCCTGCAGGGCGAGAAACAGCAGGGCGGCTTCGGTGGCATCAAGGCCCATCTGAATCCCGTAGACCGGGGCGATGGCGATCACCGAGGAATTCATCAATCCTACCGCGAATGCCCCGGTCACGGCGGAGGGCGCCTTGCGAAACAGGGTGGGTATGATCAGGCTGATCGTGCGCGGAGCAGGCGGTTCGCGCGAAAGCGTGGCGGAAACCGGGATCAGCGCCAGGCACATCAAGGCGGCGATCGCCATGAACAGCCCGTCCGTCTCGATCGAGCCGAGGCTGATGGCAAGTGGTGAGAGCATCAGCGCGATTTTGGTGCAAAGCATATAGAGCGAGACGACGCGCCCGCGATTGGCAGCTGTTGCGCCGGCGCTGACCCAGCCGTCGATGACGGTAAACAGTCCGGCGAGAACCATGCCCGACAGTGTGCGCAGCAAAATCCAGCTCCACAATTCCTCGGCCTGCGTGAAACCGAGCCCGACGACGGCGGAGATCGCGGCGAGGCTCGCGAAGGCGCGGATATGACCGACATGGCGCACCAGCAGCGGGACCAGCATGCAGCCTGCCGCGAAGCCGAGACCGTAGCCGGAGGCGACGAGGCCGATCTCGCCGATCGACATCCCCGCCGCATCCATGCGCAGGGGCAGCAGGATCTGCAGGAGACCGTTTGCGATCTGGAGAAAGGTCGCGCCGGCGGTGATCGACCAGATCACGGCAAAGGCCGAGCCGATCCCCGACAGGGGAGGCGCGGCGGCAGTTGTATCCGGGCTGCCAGCGGAATCGTGGAAGCGGGGTGTGTCGGCTGGTGTGGGGCGGATCATGGGGCGGATCACGGATTCGCGCGAAAGGGGAGGGCGGTGCATGCTCATCATGCCGTATCGGGCGCCGAAAGCGAGATGAGAAAAGCGGCTCGGGCGATGTGCCGATCAGCATCAGGACGCTGGTGCACCGGCGCAGCCGCATGTGGGAAGCTGTGGAAAACCGGTGCGATGCAAAAAACCGTCGAAGCGATCATATCAGCGCTTGACGACGGGAAAGCCGGCGCATATACCCCGCTGCACCGACGGCGGGGCGACGAGCCTGGTCGCCGGGCGGGTCGACCGAAACGGGGCAGAGGCTGCGAAGCGTTCCGCCCACTCCAGTAGGAGCTGGAATAATCGGTTGACACGGGAAATTCCGGAGTGTATAAACTCGCTCCTTGTTGCGAAGGCCGATCGGCCAATGCGACTTTCCAGACAAGTTTTTTCGGCAAAACCGGTTCGCCGGTCGATCGGCATGCTTGTCTGGGTGCTCTTTGACATTGTTGGGAAGGAAGAAAGGGAAACGTGGTCGGCGTTGTCCTTGCGGGTGCTGGGTGCTCTTTTGGGGTGCTTGGTACTGATTGGGATAGTGTCGGATTCGACGTTTCTTTCTGGAAGCCATTAATTCGTGATTGCGCCGTGAGGCGTGGTTTCGGGTGTATGGATTTCCGTTGATTCGATTGAGTTCGGCCTGGATTGATCTCTTCAACTTGAGAGTTTGATCCTGGCTCAGA
>Ga0102938_10004176_pt1 | contig 10669 bp, 10 predicted proteins | sample SalPonR2_B_D2_MG_FD_84516 | JGI IMG/M metagenome (GOLD analysis project Ga0102938, IMG submission 84516) | Salt pond soil microbial communities from South San Francisco under conditions of wetland restoration - Salt Pond MetaG R2_B_D2_MG | ecosystem: Environmental > Aquatic > Marine >... | reverse complement strand
GTGAGCTGATCATCGGTGACCGTCAGACCGGCAAGACCGCGGTTGCGATCGATGCGATCATCAATCAGAAGGGCACCGGCATCAAGTGCATCTACGTCGCCGTCGGTCAGAAGACTTCGTCGGTGGCCAATGTCGTGGCCAAGCTTGAAGAACACGGCGCCATGGATCACACCATCGTGGTGGCCGCCAACGCTGCCGATTCGGCCGCGATGCAGTACATCGCGCCGTATGCCGGCTGCGCCATGGGCGAATATTTCCGCGACCGCGGTGAAGACGCGCTGATCGTCTACGACGACCTGTCCAAGCAGGCTGTCGCCTATCGCCAGGTCTCGCTGCTGCTGAAGCGTCCGCCGGGTCGAGAGGCCTTCCCGGGCGACGTGTTCTACCTTCACTCCCGGCTGCTCGAGCGCGCTGCTCGAGTCAACGCCGACTACGTCGAGAAGATGACCAACGGCGAGGTCAAGGGCAAGACCGGGTCGCTGACCGCCCTGCCGATCATCGAAACCCAGGCCGGCGATGTCTCGGCGTTCGTTCCGACCAACGTGATCTCGATCACCGACGGTCAGATCTTCCTCGAGACCGACCTGTTCAACGCGGGCATCCGTCCGGCCATCAACGCCGGCCTGTCGGTCTCGCGAGTCGGTGGCGCGGCGCAGACCAAGATCATCAAGAAGCTCGGCGGCGGCGTCCGCCTGGCCCTCGCCCAGTATCGCGAGCTGGCTGCGTTCTCGCAGTTCGCTTCCGACCTCGACGAGGCGACCCGGAAACAGCTCGAGCGCGGTCAGCGCATTACCGAACTGATGAAGCAGGCCCAGTACTCGCCGCTGTCGGTCTCCGAGATGGCCGTTTCGCTGTTCGCTGGCAACGAGGGATACCTCGACGACCTGCCGTTGAACCAGGTAGTGCCGTTCGAGAATGCCCTGCGCGATTTCATGAACAACTCGCACGGCGAGTTGATGAAGAAGATCGACGAGACCGGCGACTGGAACGACGACCTGGCCGCGGAAATGAAGAAGGCGCTGGACGACTTCAAGTCGACGGGTTCCTGGTGAACCCGAGCACTACCTGCCCGGTCGCTCGCGACCCCGACTCGCACCGAGTGCACTGACGAACCCGAGACCGTGGACGTGGCCTGAGCGCCCCGCCCCCCGAGGAACGATATGAGTGGATCCAAGGAAATCGTCGGCCAGATCAAGAGCGTGAAGAACACCCGCAAGGTGACGCGCGCGCTCGAGATGGTTTCGGCCTCGAAGATTCGCAAGGCGCAGGATCGCATGCAGGCGTCCCGGCCCTATGCCCGCATGGTGCGGCAGGCAGTCGGCCACCTGGCCCACGCCAACCCGGAGTACAAGCACCCGTTCACGCAGGCGCATGACCGGGTCGAGCGGGTCGGATACATCATCGTCTCCAGCGACCGCGGCCTCTGCGGCGGTCTGAACAACAACATGTTCCGGCAGCTTCTGGCGCGCTTTCGCGAGCACCAGGAAAACGGCCAGGAAGTCCGCCTGGTGCTGATCGGTCGCAAGGCCGCCCAGTTCTTCAAGCGGATCAAGGTCGATATCGCCGCAGCCACCCAGGACCTCGGCGAGCAGCCTCAGATCGAAGACCTGATCGGCGCCATCAAGATCATGCTGGACGGCTATCGCGAAGGCGAGATCGACGAGCTGCACGTTTGCTACAACCGGTTCATCAACACGATGACCCAGAGGATCACCGTCGACCAGGTGCTTCCGCTGCCGCCGACCGAAGACGAGCCGATGCTGCAGTACTGGGATTATCTGTACGAGCCGAATCCCGAAACGCTGCTCGACGATCTGCTGGTGCGCTACATCGAGTCGCTGATCTATCACGCCACGCTGGAGAACCTGGCCAGCGAACACGCCGCACGCATGGTGGCGATGAAGAGCGCTTCGGACAATGCGACCAACCTGATCGACGACCTGAACCTGGCCTACAACAAGGCTCGGCAGGCCGCGATCACGCAGGAAATTTCGGAAATCGTCAGTGGCGCGGCCGCGGTCTGATCCGCGCAGCGACTTGTGGAACAACGAATCGAAAATCGGACGGGCGTCGGGATCAACGGACGCCGGCCCACGAACCAGAAACGAGGTTGAGTGATGAGCAACGGGAAAATTGTCCAGATCATTGGCGCCGTGGTCGACGTGGAATACGCGCGCGATGAAGTTCCGCGCGTCTACGATGCGCTGATCATCCAGGAAGGCGACATCATGCTCGAGGTCCAGCAACAGCTTGGCGACGGCGTGGTCCGCACCATTGCGCTGGGCTCGACCGACGGCCTGAAGCGAGGCTTCGAAGTCGAGAACACCGGCGCACCGATCTCGGTCCCGGTCGGCAAGGAGACGCTGGGCCGCATCATGGACGTCATGGGCAACCCCATCGACGAAGCCGGGCCGATCGGCGAGCAGGAACGCATGCCGATTCACCGCGCGGCACCCACGTTCGAAGAGCAGGCCTCCAGCAACGAGCTGCTGGAAACCGGAATCAAGGTCATCGACCTGGTCTGCCCGTTCGCCAAGGGCGGCAAGGTCGGCCTGTTCGGTGGCGCTGGCGTGGGCAAGACCGTGAACATGATGGAGCTCATCCGCAACATCGCCATCGAGCACGAGGGCTACTCGGTGTTCGCCGGCGTCGGTGAGCGGACCCGCGAAGGCAACGACTTCTACCACGAGATGAAGGACTCCAACGTCCTCGACAAGGTCTCGCTGGTCTACGGTCAGATGAACGAGCCGCCGGGCAACCGGTTGCGCGTGGCGCTGACCGGCCTGACGATCGCCGAAAAATTCCGCGATGAAGGTCGCGACGTTCTGATGTTCATCGACAACATCTACCGCTACACCCTGGCCGGCACCGAGGTGTCCGCACTGCTGGGCCGTATGCCGTCGGCGGTGGGCTATCAGCCGACCCTGGCCGCCGAAATGGGCGCGCTGCAGGAGCGCATCACGTCGACCAAGACCGGTTCCATCACGTCGATCCAGGCCGTCTACGTCCCGGCCGACGACCTGACCGACCCGTCACCGGCCACGACCTTCGCTCACCTCGACGCCACCGTCGTGCTTTCCCGCCAAATCGCCGAGCTAGGTATCTACCCGGCCGTGGATCCGCTGGATTCCACCTCGCGCCAGCTGGACCCGCTGGTCGTCGGACAGGAGCACTACGACGTCGCTCGCAAGGTGCAGGGCACGCTTCAGCGGTACAAGGAACTCAAGGACATCATCGCGATTCTCGGCATGGACGAACTGTCCGAGGAAGACAAGATGACCGTCGCCCGCGCCCGGAAGGTCGAGCGATTCTTCTCCCAGCCGTTCTTCGTCGCCGAAGTCTTCACCGGCTCGCCGGGTGTGTATGTGTCCCTGAAGGACACCATCCGCGGCTTCAAGGGCATCGTCGACGGCGAATACGACCACCTGCCGGAGCAGGCCTTCTACATGGTCGGCACCATCGAAGAGGCGGTGGAAAAGGGTGAGAAGATGGCCGAGAAGGCCGCCTAAGAGGCCGCGCTTCGCGAATGCTGGCTGCGTTTTCGGCCGTTCCGGAATGCTCACGTACTGATGTACGCTCCGCTTCCAGAACGACCTCAAGTCTTGCCAGCCTCCGCGAATCACGCCCTCTTCCAGTGTTCGACGGCGCGAAACCGTCCCGATCGGGAGTGACTGAACAATGGCATCAACGATTCACGTCGATATCGTCAGCGCAGAGGCGGAGATCTTTTCCGGCGACGCCAGCATGGTCGTGGTCACCGGCGAGGAAGGTGAGCTCGGCATTGCGCCGCGGCACGCCCCGCTGCTGACCCGGATCAAGCCCGGCCAGGTCCGGGTGATGCTTCCGGAGGGCGGCGAGGAGTTCTACTACGTCTCCGGCGGCATGCTCGAAGTCCAGCCTCACGTCGTGACCGTGCTGGCCGATACCGCCGCCCGGGCGCACGACCTTGACGAGGCGGCCGCACTGCGCGCCAAGGAAGAGGCCGAGCGCGCGCTTTCGGATCGCAGCGCCGACATGGAAATGGCCGAGGCCCAGGCCCGGCTGGCCGAAGCGGTCGCCCAGCTGGCCGCGCTGGAACGTTTGCGCAAGAATCTCAAGCGCTGACATCCTCTTTCGGCGTCCTGCCTCCGGCTCGGCGCCGCCTCCCTGTGCATTGCTCCGCAGCGCTGGTCTCTAAGTGGGCCATGCGGCTAATCAGGTAACGCTCAGTCGGTCACTGCGAGTTCGCATGAATTGAACTCGAAATCGAGACCTTTGTCCCATAATCGCGGATTCTGAAATCTGCTAGGCTTCGTCGACGACAAAGTAACGGGGTGACAAGATGCGATTGTTCTCGCAGGTTCTGATCGTTTCGCTCTGCTTTGTGCTTGGGGGTTGTGGCGGCGGGGAAGCACCAATCAGCAATGACCGGTTGATCGAAACATTCGAGTCCGGTCGAACAGGTATCTGGGTCAGCGGCACCGGTCCGGTGACGCAGATTCTGGGTGACGACAATATCGCCGGGGAGACCCAGCGGTTCATCGTCAAGCCGAACGACGAGATGCAGGTCGAAATCCGGCATTCGCTGGAGAACGCCGACCGGATTCCCGTCGAGCGGGGTGACGTTGTCCGATTCCAGGGATACTACGACTGGGAAGCGCGGGGCGGCATCGTTTCGCTGACCTATTTCGACACCGGCCAGCCGGGCTCCGGCGGCTGGGTCGAGCACGAAGGCACCCGCTACGACTGATGGATCGCGCCGGGGCAGGTCGCCCCCGGCGCGGTTTGATTCAGTCATTGTAGTAGGCCGGCTCGGCGCCCTCGACTTCGCCGATCCGGGCGCGCTCGTGGACCCGCAGCGTAACCGGCCGCTCGAACACCAGCGGGCCGGCCACGGTGACGTCTTCGTGAATCTCGACTACCACTGGCTCCTCGTCGCCGCCACGTGGACGGCGAACGCGTAGTTCGCCGTTGACGATGCTGCCCGCCTCCAGAATCATTCCGCCGTTGACGTTCACCAGGCTGCCGACCTCGGCGCCGCGAACCAGCAACTGCCCGTTGACCGCCGAGACCGTGCCGGTGACCACCGCATCTTCGCCCAGCGTGACTCGGCCGTTGACCGTCTCGACGCTGCCGTCGATCGCCACTCGAGTTCCGATCTGGATCGCACCGTTGACGGTTTCGACCGAACCGGTCACTGCCTCCGACCCGACTTCGATCTTGCCGTTTACCGTGCTGATGTCGCCGGCCTTGCAGCGATTGGCCAACGAAACGGAACCGTTGACCGTGCTGATATCACCATCGACGATGGCGCCGGTCCTGATGTCGACCGAACCGTTGACGGTGGTGATCGAATCCGATGTCTGGCCGTCTTCGACGATCACGTCGCTGTTGATCGAGATGCAACCGGCCAGCGAGAGGGCGGCAAATAGTGCGAGAACGTGTTTCATGAGGGGACTCCCGTAGCGTGAGTGCGGCCGATGCGCGCGGCCGCGAATCCAGTGACAGATCGATCGTGTCGATCCTCGACGCGGACCGAGCCGCTCAGGCGACGGTTTTCCGCAGGTCGAACAGTCTGTGGCGTTCTCCGTCGCCACGCCACTACCAGAGGTCACGCGTACGATCCGTAACTTTCAACCCGTGGGGCTCGAATGCCCTGGCAGCAGCCAGTCCAGCGCGGCCGGCCCGGCGGCGTCCAGCGCCTGGAAATCGAACAGTTCGGTATCGCACAGCTGCGACGGCGCGACATTGGTCAGAGCCTTGAAGATGGTCTCGGTACGGCCGGGCTGCCGCCGGTCCCATTCAGCCAGCATCTGCTTGATGACCTGGCGCTGGAGGTTCGGTTGCGACCCGCACAGCGTGCAGGGGATGATCGGGTACTCGCGCAGTTCGGCCAGCTTGCCGATGTCCGATTCGCGGCAATAGGCCAACGGGCGGATGACGATATTCGCGCCGTCGTCGCTCTTCAGCTTCGGCGGCATGGCCTTCAACGATCCCCCGTACAGCAGGTTGAGGAAGAAGGTCTCGACGATGTCGTCCATGTGGTGGCCGAGCGCGATCCTGGTGAAACCGTTTTCCTTCGCATAGGTATACAGGTTGCCCCGACGCAGCCGCGAACACAGCCCGCAGGTGGTCTTGCCCTCCGGAATCACGGACTTGACGACCGAGTAGGTGTCGCGTTCGAGTACATCGAACGGAACCCCGAGCCCGGCCAGGTAGTCGGGCAGCACGTGCGCGGGGAACCCCGGCTGTTTCTGGTCGAGATTGAATGCGAACAGCTCGAAATCGACCGGGGCGCGGCGCTGGAGACTGAGCAGCAGGTCGAGCATGACGTAGCTGTCCTTGCCGCCGGACAGGCAGACCATCACCCGGTCGCCGTCGCGGATCATGCCGAAATCGCCGATGGCCTTGCCGGCGTTCTTGCGCAGACGCTTGAACAGCTTGTCCGCGTTGTATTTCCGAGGCCTGCCGGCGGCCGCTGCAGCGGCCGCAGCTCGGGAACCGCTGTCCATTACTCACTCCGCGAGATCGAGGTTGCTGACGGCATCTAGTGTACCCCGCCACTGATCCTGCAACATTCAGCGAGACGGAAAGCGCTTGGCTGCAAGGCAGGGCTCGCCGGGAATGCGGATTGCCTTGCCAGGAGCCCTGACGCCGCAGATGAGCGCGCTTGTCATCACAACTTGTCATCACAACTTGTCATCACAACTTGTCATCACAATCGGACTCGCCCTTCGGGAGTGCGTCCGAGTCGACATTGCGGCGTTCCGATCCTTGTAAAGGGCATGCCATTCACTGCGGATCGCGCCTTGCACTGTCGACTCGGACGCACTCTGAATGGCACAGGATCAGTGTCGGGATAGACTAGGACACCCGCTCCGGGGTTTCGGGCGGCCGGGTTGCTGCGCTAGACTGGCGGACCGGAGCCGTTCCGGGTTCGTGCGGAACCGCCTGATGACCGAAACGCCGTCCGATATCGCCGAAATCGTCGCCGAACTCAGGGTCCAGCACCGTGATCTCGACGATGCGATCCACCGACTCGCCGATTCGCCGGCGCCCGACCAGCTTCAGCTGACGCGCTTGAAGAAACGCAAGCTCCGGCTGAAGGACCAGATCGCTTACTGGGAATCGAAGCTGATCCCCGATCTGGACGCCTGATTCACTCCGCTCAGGCACCCTCCGGAGGAGGAAGGATCGGCTCCGAGGTCACATTGACGAAGGGGCGGAGAGCCCCCATACTGTACCGTATGGAAGCAATCAGAAGCCTCAATACGCACGAGATCCGGCGCCGCCAGATCTGGACCGATGACGGCGTCCGGCTGGACGTCCGTTACCTCGGTCACGACCGTGCACCGTGCGTGCTTCTGGCCCATGGGTTCGGCCAGACCCAGCACGCCTGGGAAACCACCGCACGCTACCTTGCCGCCAGCGGCTGGCAGGCGGTCAGCTACGATGCCCGCGGCCACGGCAACTCCGATCGCGCGCCGCACAATCGCTACGACTTCGAAATGTTCGTCGAGGACTTCCGCCGGGTCTGCTCGTCGCTGCCGCACCCGCCGCTGCTGGTCGGTGCCTCGATGGGCGGTCTGACCGCGCTGCTGGCCCACTCGGAAAAGCCCATTGCCGATCTTCGTGCGCTGGTGCTGGTCGACATAGCCCCGCGCTGGGACGACAAGGGCGTCGAGGCGATGCTGGCCTTCATGCGCCAGCATCCCAAGGGTTTCGAGTCACTCGACGAAGCCCGCCAGGCAGTGAAGAACTTCCTGCCGCATCGCCGCGCAGCGGCCACCGGCGAAGGTCTGCGTCGCAACCTCCGCGAAGGCAAGGACGGGCGCTGGTACTGGCACTGGGATCCCGCGATGCTGGCGCTGGCCGAAAAGAGCCGGAACCTGCAGAGCCGACTGAAATCCGCCAGCCGCAAGCTCAAGAAGCCGACGCTGCTGGTCTCGGGCGGCAAGAGCGAACTGATCTCCGATGAACACGTCGAAGAATTCATCAAACTGGCGCCTCACGCCGAACATGTCGAGGTGCCTGACGCCGCCCACATGGTCGCCGGCGACGTCAACGACCGCTTTCTTCAGGCCGTCATCCCGTTCCTGAAGAAACACACCGGCGAAGGAGTCGCGAAATGATGATGCTGCTGCTGTTCCTGTTGGCGCTGGTCGTGGTGACCGTGTCCTGCAGTTTCCTGAAGACCTCGCTGATGGTGTGGACCGGTGCATTTGCTGCCACGCTACTGGTCTTTACCTTGGCCGGCGAGCCGGGCTGGATTTCGCTGACGCTGTTCTGGCTGCTGTTCGCCGCCGTCGCGATTCCGTTGAACCATCGGCCGTGGCGCCGCGCCTTCATCACCCAGCCGGTGCTGAAAACCTTCCGCAAGATGGTCCCGCAGATCTCAGAAACCGAACAGGTCGCGCTCGACGCCGGTACGGTCGGATTCGAGGGCGAGCTGTTCACCGGGCGCCCGAACTGGCGCAAGCTGATCGATCAGCCCCTGCCCGAGCTCAACATGGAAGAACAGGCCTTCCTCGATGGACCGGTCGAGGAACTGTGCGACATGATCGACGAATGGGAATTCACCCACTATCGAGCCGACCTGTCGCCCGAAGCCTGGGAGCACCTGAAGAAGAACAAGTTCTTCGGCATGATCATTCCCAAGGAATACGGCGGACTCGGGTTTTCCGCGATCGCCCACCGCGCCGTGCTCGAGAAGGTCGGCGGCATGAGCGCGACTGCCGGCTCCGTGGTCGCCGTGCCCAACTCGCTCGGCCCGGCTGAGCTGCTGTTGCACTACGGTACCGACGAGCAGAAGGATCACTACCTGCCGCGCCTGGCCAGCGGCGAAGAGATTCCCTGCTTCGGCCTGACCTCGACCGTGGCCGGCTCCGATGCCACCTCGATCGCCGATTACGGCGTGGTCTGCGAAGGTGAGTGGGAAGGCAAGAAGACCCTGGGCATCAAGCTGAACTTCGAAAAGCGCTACATCACGCTGGCGCCGGTCGCGACCGTCGTCGGCCTGGCGTTCCGGCTCTATGATCCCGACGGCCTGATCGGCGATACCGAAGACATCGGCATTTCGGTCGCCCTGCTGCCGCGTTCGACGCCGGGCCTGGACATCGGCCGCCGCCACTTCCCGCTGAACAACCCGTTCCCGAACGGACCGTTGCGGGGCAAGGACGTGTTCGTGCCGCTGGATTTCCTGCTCGGTGGCCAGAAATATGCCGGTCAGGGCTGGAAGATGCTGATCGAATCGCTGTCCGTCGGCCGCGCGATCTCGCTGCCGTGTCGACCACCGGCGGTGCCAAGCTGGCCTGCCTGGCGACCGGCGCATACGCCCGCATCCGCAAGCAGTTCAACCTGCCGATCGGTCGCTTCGAGGGCGTCGAGGAAGCGCTGGCCCGGATCGCGTCGTATACCTACGCCACCAGCGCGCTCTCGCGCCAGACCGCCTCGGCGGTGGATGCCGGCGAAAAGCCGGCGGTGCCCGGTGCCATCGGCAAGTACCACGCCACGGAACTCTCGCGCGAAGTCCTCAAGGACGCGATGGACATCCACGGTGGAAAGGGCATCATTCTCGGCCCTAGAAACTACCTGGGCCGCGGCTGGCAGGGTGCCCCGATCTGGATCACGGTCGAGGGCGCCAACATCCTGACGCGTTCGATGATGATTTTCGGCCAGGGCGCGATTCGTTGCCACCCGTACGTGCTGCAGGAACTCGAGGCGCTGTCCATCGAAGACGAGGACGAGCAGCTCGAGGAATTCGACCGGTTGCTGTTCAGCCACATCGGCCACAGCATGTCCTGCGCGTCCCGCTCGTTCGTGCTGGGCATGAGCATGGCGCGCTTTGCGGCCGTCCCCGGCGATCGGCAGACCCGCAAGTACTATCGCAAGCTCAGCCGCTACGCCGCGTCGTTCGCGTTGATGGCCGATGTCGCGATGCTGACCTACGGCGGCAAGCTGAAGATGAAGGAGAAGATCTCCGGCCGTCTGGGCGATGCGCTGAGCTGGCTGTACATCTCGGCCTCCATGCTGCGTCGTTTCGAATACGAAGGCCGTCCGGCGGCCGATCAGCCGATCATGTCCTGGGCCTTCCACGATGCGATCTACCGCATTCAGGAAGCGCTGAAGGGTGTGATCGACAATTATCCGGTCGCCTTCGTCCGTCCGATCCTGCGTCGCATCGTGTTCCCGCTCGGCGCGAACGAGCGTCGGCCGAACGACCGCCTGGGCCACAAGGTTGCGGCGCTGATGCTGTCGCCCTCGGAAACCCGTGAGCGGCTGACCCGCGGCTGCTACACCAAGGACCGGGACGGCTGGGTCATCGGCAACATGGAAGCCCTGCTGCCCGACGTGATCGCCGCCGAGCCGCTGGAACGCCGCATGCTCAAGGCGCTTCGCGCCGAAAAGATCTCCGGCTACACGTTCGAGGAGCAGCTCGACTCCGCCGTCGAGGCCAAGGTCCTGTCGGCCGACGAGAAGAAATTCCTCGAAGGCGTGCGCGAACGCGTCCTCGAGATCGTCGCCGTCGACGACTTCGACCTGCGCGAACTGCAGGCCGGCCTGTCTGACAAGGGCGAGGCCATCCGCGACGCGGCGTAATCGGCGACGTGGCCGGGATCGAGCGGGACGGCTGATTCTCCAGAGCATGTGCGCGAAGGCGCAAGGGGAACAGCAAGAACGCAAGGCAGGC
>Ga0102938_10004175_pt1 | contig 10671 bp, 10 predicted proteins | sample SalPonR2_B_D2_MG_FD_84516 | JGI IMG/M metagenome (GOLD analysis project Ga0102938, IMG submission 84516) | Salt pond soil microbial communities from South San Francisco under conditions of wetland restoration - Salt Pond MetaG R2_B_D2_MG | ecosystem: Environmental > Aquatic > Marine >... | reverse complement strand
GCAGGCCGCCGCCGCGGTGGGCCAGCAGCGCCTCGCCGCCGGCTGGTCGGAGGCGCTGGGGACGGAGGGCATCACCGCGGCCCAGGTGCTGCTGACGCTCGAGGATACGCAGAACCGCAGGCGGTATCTCAACGGCCGCGCGACGCTCAAGGCGCTGATGCGCCTCGGCGCGGTGCCGGTGGAGAACGAGAACGACACGGTCGCCACCGACGAGATCCGCTACGGCGACAACGACCGTCTGGCCGCGCGCGTCGCGCTGATGGCGGGCGCGGACCTCCTCGTCCTCCTCTCGGACGTCGACGGCCTCTACACCGCCAATCCGCGCGAGGATCCCGCCGCCCGCCGCTTCGAGCTGGTGGAGCGCGTCACGCCCGAGATCGAGGCGATGGCCTCCGGCGTCGGCACCGAGGGCGCCAAGGGCGGCATGATCACCAAGCTGATGGCCGCCAAGACCGCGATGCGCGGCGGCTGCGCGATGGTGATCTGCAAGGGCGACCGGGATCGCCCGCTCTCCGCGCTCGCCGACGGCGCCCCCGCCACCTGGTTCCGGCCGGAGGCGTCGCCCCTCACCGCCCGCAAGCAGTGGATCGCCGGGATGAAGCCCCTCGGCCGGCTGATCGTCGACGCCGGCGCCGCCCGCGCCCTCCGCCAGGGCCGCTCGCTGCTCCCCGCTGGCCTGCGCGGCGTCGAGGGCGCGTTCCTCCGCGGCGACCCCGTCGCCATCGCGGGGCCCGAGGGCGCCGTGGGCGCCGCGCTCGCCGGCTACCCGGCGGACGAGGCGCGCGCCGTCGCCGGGCGCCAGAGCTCGGAGCTCGAGGCGATCCTCGGTCATCCCGGCCGCGCCGAGATCGCCCACGCCAACGACATCGTGATATGGGGGGCGGAGGGCGCGAGGGCCTCCGCCGCCGCCACCGCCGAGGAGACCCCGTGATGGACGGCCCCGCGCAGCAAGACGTCCCCGCCCTCATGGCCGAGATCGGCGCCGCCGCGCGCGAGGCCGCGGCCGAGCTCGCCTACGCCTCCGCCGAGGCGAAGCGCGACGCCCTTCTCGCCGCCGCCGACGCGGTGCACGACCGTCGCGGCCAGATCCTCGAGGCCAACGCCGAGGACATGGCCGCCGCCGAGGGCAAGGGCCTGACCAAGGCGATGCTCGACCGCCTCGCCCTCGACCCGGATCGCCTCGCCGGCATCGCGGAGGGCCTGCGCAGCATCGCCGAACAGCCCGACCCCGTCGGCCGCACGCTCGAGACCTGGGAGCGGCCCAACGGCCTGAAGTTCCGCAAGGTCTCCACCCCCCTCGGCGTGATCGGCGTGATCTACGAGAGCCGCCCGAACGTCACCGCCGACGCCGGCGGCCTCTGCCTCAAGTCCGGCAATGCCGTGATCCTGCGCGGCGGGTCGGAGAGCTTCCATTCCTCCGGCGCACTGCACGCCGCGCTGGTGGACGGCCTCCGCGCCGCGAGCCTCCCCGCCGCCGCGATCCAGCGCGTGCCCACCACCGATCGCGCCGCCGTCGGCGCCATGCTGGCGATGCCGGAGCACATCGACGTGCTCGTCCCCCGCGGCGGCAAGTCCCTCGTCGGCCGCGTGCAGGCCGAGGCGCGCGTCCCGGTGTTCGCCCATCTCGAGGGCATCTGCCACGTCTACGTGGACGCCGCCGCCGACGCCGGGAAGGCCCGCCGCGTCGTCCTCAACGCCAAGACCTGCCGCACCGGCATCTGCGGCGCCGCCGAGTGCCTGCTGATCCACGAGGACGTCGCCGACACCCTCGGCCGCGACCTCGTGACGGATCTGCTGGAGGCCGGCGTCGAGCTCCGCGGCGACGCCGCCGCGCAGGCGCTCGACCCCCGCGTGACCGCCGCGACGGCGGAGGACTGGGGACGCGAGTTCCTCGACATGATCCTCGCCGTGCGCGTCGTCCCCTCGATCGACGAGGCCGTCGCCCATGTCCGCCGCCACGGCTCCGGCCACACCGAGGCGATCCTGACCGAGGACGACGCGGCGGCCGAACGCTTCTTCGCCCGGCTCGACAGCGCGATCCTGCTGCGCAACGCCTCGACCCAGTTCGCCGACGGCGGCGAATTCGGCTTCGGCGCGGAGATCGGCATCGCCACCGGCAAGATGCACGCCCGCGGCCCGGTCGGCGCGCAGCACCTGACCAGCTTCAAGTATCTCGTGGAAGGCGACGGGACGATCCGTCCCTGAACGGCGGGCGGGGCAGGGGGGCGCTCAGCGCCCCCAGGTCCTGACCGGCCCCGAGTCCATGTGCACGAACTCGGAGCGCGAATAGCGCCCGACGCCGCCCGCGCCGAGGCTCTCGGCCGCGCCCGCGATCTGCCGGACCGAGCGCGTCTTGAGCGTCAGGTCCACCGCCATCGCCTTGACGTGGTAGCTGTTGCGCGCGACGCCTCGGCTGCGCCGGCGCAGCATGGCGTTGGTCTCCGGGCTGCGGTAGCCGGACACGATCTCGAACGGCTCGTCGCAGTCCAGCCTTCGATGCGTGTCGCAGATCACGTCGATCACGCGCGGATCGTAGGATTTTCGCGCCTCCGTGCGCCAGTCGCGCAGGATCAGGCTGATCTCGTCCAGCGCCTCGGGGACGTAGGTCCCTTCGATCCAGTAGACGACGTCCAGCCGCTCATGCGTACGATTGTTCACGAACGCGATCCGGCGATAGTCGCCGGCGCCTGCCAGCACCGCCGGAGCGAAGAGCGACGCCGCCCCTCCCGCGAACATGCCGAAAAGCGCGCGGCGCGTCGGCCGCTCGATACCGTCTCTCACACTCAAAACCGCCTCGTTCGTCCATTGACCGGGTGGGCCCGGATGCTTGTTCGGACATGGCGAAGACTGCCACGCGGCGGTACGATGCGAAAGTGGTAGTTTCGCAAGCGTTAACCTTGCGGCGAATCCCGAGTCGCGCGACCGGCGAGTTTCCCGCTGGGTGAGGCTAAATTGCCGCGCCGTCGTCGGAATTTCGTAGGCTCACGCTTTCGCGATTCAGACTTCGTCATCCGCATCGTTGATGATCTGCCTGATGATTCCCTGCCAGTGACCGGGGTGCAACGATGACGTCTCATCTCCGCATCGCGGCCGCGGCGCTGCTGGTCGCCGTTTCGGGCGCCGCAGCGTCGGCCGCGACCTTCCTTTCTCCGGGACCGGAGCGCGTGCTCGCGGCGGTCTCCGTCGACGCCGAGATCGCGCCGTTCTACGCGCAGCGCGGCGGGGCTCCGCTTTGGACGCCCGCAGGCGGACCGGTGGCGCCGGAGCCGCTCTTGGCCGCGCTCGACGCCGCGTCCTCGCATGCGCTGCCTGCGGCGCGCTATGGGGCGGCCGCCCTCCGCGCCCGTCTCACCGACCTCGCCACGCCGGAGGACGCCGCCGCGCTCGAACTCGCGCTGTCGCGCAGCCTCGCCCGCTACGCCGGCGACATGGCCGCGGGGGTGCTGCGCCCGAACCGGGTCGATTCCGAGATCCACGTGTTTCCCCGGCGCCCGGAACCCCGCGAAGCGTTGAACGCCGCCGCCGCGGCCCCGGACTTCGGCGCCTGGCTGGCCTCCCTCGAGCCGCAGGCGCAGGGCTACGACCGCCTTCGCGCCCTCTACGCCGAGCTTGTCGCGCAGGAGCGGGCCGGCGGCTGGCGCGCCCATCTCGGCGACGGCGGCACGCTGCGCCTCGGCGATCGCGGCCCGCGCGTCGCTCGGCTGCGCGAGCGGCTGGCCGAACTCGGCGACACCGCCGCCCCGGCCGAAGATCCAGAGGCCTTCGACGCCCGGCTCGAGGCCACCGTCCGGGCGTTCCAGCGCCGCCACGGCCTGAACGCCGACGGCGTCGTCGGCCGTCGTACCTTCGCCGCCTTGGGCGCCGACGCCGGGGAGCGCCTGCGACAGGTCGCCGTCAACCTCGAGCGCCGACGCTGGGGGCCGCGCATCCTCACGCCGAGGCACGTCATCGCCAACATCCCGGACTACTCGATGCGCTTCGTCGACGGGAAGCGCGTGATGCATTCCGCCCGCGTCGTGGTCGGGCAGCGTCGCCACCGGACGCCGGAGTTCTCGGACGAGATGACCCACATGGTCGTCAATCCGACCTGGCACGTCCCGCGGTCCATCGCGACGGAGGAGATCCTGCCGGAGCTGAAGCAGGATCCCGGCTATCTCGCCGCGCAGAACATGCGGCTCGTCTCGGACATGGGCGTGCCCGCCGACCCCTCCAGCCACGACTTCACGCAGTACAGCGCGGGCTCCTTCCCCTACCGCGTGAAGCAGCGTCCCGGCCCGAGCAACGCGCTCGGACGCGTCAAGTTCATGTTCCCGAACGAGTTCAGCATCTACATGCATGACACGCCGTCGAAGAACCTCTTCCGGCGCGACGGTCGCGCCTTCAGCCATGGCTGCGTGCGCGTCGAGAACCCGTTCGAGTTCGCCTACGCCCTGCTCGAGGGCCAGGTCGACGACCCGGTGGGAACCTTCCACCGCTATCTCGACACCCGGCGCGAAATCTACGTGAACCTCGACCGCCCGGTGCCGGTGCACATCGTCTACCGCACCGCCTGGGTCGAGCCGGACGGGCGGCCGCAGTTCCGCGCCGACGTCTACGGTCGCGACGCGCGGGTCTGGTCTGCGCTGGAGGCCGCGGGGCTCGCCGCCGGCCTCTGAAGCGCGGGGTTCGGGAGCCGGGACAGGACGCGCAGGCGAGGGGATGACCCGGCCCGCGCGGCGCCGTAGACACGAGGGCGACCCGCCCCGTCCGCGCCGGAGAGCCCGCCCCCGTGACCGACATCGCCCTAGCCGACCTCGCCGCTGCGCTCGGGCTCGAACTCGTCGGTGACGGCGCCATCCGCATTCGCCGTCCCGCCCATCCGGCGGAGGCCGGACCCGACGACCTCGCCGTGGCGATGGACCGCCGCTACGGCGACGCTCTCTCGGCCGGCCGGGCCCGGGCCGCGATCCTCTGGCCGGGCGCCGACCCGGCCGAGCACGGCCTCGACGCCGCCCTCCTCGCGCCGCGTCCGCGCTACGCGATGGCGGGGCTGACCGCCCATTTCGCGCCGCCGACCGAGGCGGCGCCGGGCGTGCACCCCTCCGCCGTGATCGACCCGAGCGCCGAGCTCGGGCGCGCGGCCTCCGTCGGCCCGCTCGCCGTGATCGGGCCCGGCGCGCGCGTCGGTGCGGGGGCCGTCGTTCTGGCCCATGCCAGCCTCGGCGCGCAGGCCGAGATCGGGTCCGGCACGGTCCTCCATTCCGGCGCGCGCGTGGGCGCCCGCTGCCGCCTCGGCGCCCGCGTTCTCGTCCACCCCAACGCGGTGATCGGCGCCGACGGCTTCTCCTTCACCACGGCCGAGCCCGGCGCCGTCGAGGCCGCCAAGGCCCGCGGCGCCGTCGATACGCCCTCGGATGCCGGCCACGTCCGCATCCACTCCCTCGGGGCGGTCGCGATCGGCGACGACGTGGAGATCGGCGCCGGCGCCACGATCGACCGGGGCACGCTGCGCGACACCGTCGTCGGCGCCGGGACCAAGATCGACAACCAGGTCCAGGTCGGCCACAACGTCCGCATCGGACGGGACTGCCTCATCTGCGCCCAGGTCGGCCTCGCCGGCAGCGCCGAGATCGGCGACCGCGTGGTGCTCGGCGGGAAGGTCGGCGTCGCCGACAACATCCGGATAGGCGAGGATTCCGTGGTGGCCGGCGCCTCGGCCGTGGGCTCGCACGTGCCGGCCCGCAGCGTCATGATGGGCGTGCCCGCCATGCCGCGGGACCGCTTCCGTCGCCTGCACATGGCCCTCGGCCGGCTGCCGCGGATGATGGAGCGTCTGGCCGCGGCGGAGCCCGGGAAGCCCTGAAATTCCGCCTTTCCCCGGTCACGCCGAGACGATATGTGACGCCGACGCAGGACACGCCGGATCCCGCCCGCCTCGGGCGACCGCCAGCCGAGGAGCGCGCCATGGCCGACGCCGCCACCGACGAGGACGTCGCCCGGAAGGTGATCGAGATCATCGCCGAACAGGCCGTGCTCGACCCCTCCGAGGTGCGCATGCAGGCGACCCCGGACGATCTCGGCGTCGACAGTCTCGGCCTCGTCGAGGCCGTGTTCGCGATCGAGGAGGCGTTCGACATCTCCGTGCCCTTCAACGCCAACGACCCGGCCGACAGCAACTTCGACATCTCGAACGTCGGGGCCATCGTCGCCGCCGTTCAGGGTCTCGTGCGCGAGCAGAAGGGCTGAGCCCGCCCATGACCGACCCGGAGGGTCCCCGCGGCCGCCGTGTCGTCGTCACCGGCATGGGGGTCGTCTCCGCGCTAGGCACAGGCGTTCCGGCGCATGTCGCGGCGCTCGACGCAGGGCGCGACGGCGTGGCCGAGATGGACATCCCCGATCTCGACCGCCTTGCCATCCGCATCGGCGCGCAGGCCAAGGACTTCAAGGGCGAGGATCGGCATTCGCGCTCCGAACTCGCCCTCTACGACCGCACCACCCAGCTCGCCCTCGCCGCCGCGAAGGAGGCGATGGAGGGGTCGGGTCTCGAGATCAGCGAGGAGCTCGCCCCCCGCGCCGCGACCGTGATCGGCGCCGCCCTCCTCGGCATGGGCACCATCGACGACAACTACCGGCAGGTGTTCCAGGAGGGGAAGAACCGCGTCCATCCCTTCATCGTTCCGCGCCTGATGAACTCCGCGCCGTGCTCCTTCGTCTCGATGGAATACGGCCTCAAGGGTCCCGCCTGGTCGGTCTCGACCGCCTGCTCCTCCGCCAACCACGCCATCGGCCAGGCCTTCCACCTCGTGCGCTCCGGCGGCGCGGAGGTCGCCGTGACGGGCGGCGTCGAAGCGCCGCTCACCTTCGGCACCATGAAGGCGTGGGAGGGGCTGCGCGTGATGACCAAGGACGCCTGCCGCCCCTTCTCCAAGGGCCGCACCGGCATGGTTCTCGCCGAGGGCGCGGCGGTGTTCGTGCTGGAGACGCTGGAGGGCGCGAAGGCCCGCGGCGCCGAGATCCTGGCGGAGATCGCCGGCTTCGGCATGTCCGCCGACGCCGGCGACATCGTGCAGCCCTCGGTCGACGGCGCCGCCCGCGCCATGAAGGGCGCCCTCGACGACGCGCGCATGGGCCCGGAGGAGGTCGGCTACGTCAACGCCCACGGCACGGGCACGGCCGCCAACGACCGCACCGAATGCCATGCCGTGCGCACCGTCTTCGGCGCCCACGCCGACGCGCTCGTGATCTCCTCCACCAAGTCGATGCACGGCCACGCCCTGGGCGGGGCGGGGGCGCTCGAGATGGTGGCGCTGGTCCACGCCCTGCGCTCGGGCGTGCTGCCGCCCACGATCAACCATCTCGAGCCCGATCCGGACTGCGACCTCGACGTCGCGCCGAACATGGCGGTGGAGCGCCGCGTCTCCGCGGCGGTCTCCAACTCCTTCGCCTTCGGCGGGCTCAACGCCGTGATCGCCGCGCGCCGCTTCGACGGTTAGCGGTCCCGCCGACTCGTCGGCGGGGCGCCGTCGATCAGAGGGCCAGTGCGTTCCACGCCGCGGTGAACCCATTCAGCGACACGACGGCGTCGACCCGGCCCGCCTGCTGACCCTGGACGTAGACGAAGCTCAACTTCGCCTCCGCGCCGCGCTTCAGCTGATCGATGAGGACGTTCGGCGCCGGCTCGGTCAGCGTGCAGCCCTCGCTGGTGCAGATCGTGTACTGGCCGGTGGAGGGCTCGGCCGAGTCGACCTGAAGCGTGATGCCCTGGCGCAGCAGCACGTTCAGGGGCGTCACGATCGTCAGCACCGATTCCACGGTTCCCTGTTCCGTCTGCTGCGGCTCGACACGGCGCACGCTCATCTCGAGGGCGCGCTGACCGTCGCCGGTGACGCCGTTCTGGCGCATCACGCAGGGAGCCTCTCCGTCGACGCACACGATGTCCCAGGCGCCATGCGTCGCGGTCGTGACCAGTTCGCGCTGCGCGCCGGTCGGAGTGGCTGCGCCGGTCTCCTGCGCCTGCGCGCCGGGCGCGGAGGCGAGAAGGCCCGCACTTGCGAGCGCGGCTGCGGCGAAGGCGGACAGGCGGTGCGTCGTCATCAGGTCATCCCGGTTTCCCGGCCGGAGCACTCCGGCGGCGTGTCTAGGTGAGCGGGCGACACCCGGCGCCCGGGCCGCCCCCGTCGCCGCGGTTCTCGCCCTCGCCGAGCGCGAAATCAAGACCCGCGGCCCCGACCCGACCGAAGACGACCGCACCAAAGGAAAAGGACGCCCTCCCAAGCGTCCTTTTCCCCGCCTTCAGGCGGTGCTTTCGTAGGCGAGGGTCGCCGGATGTCGGCCCGTCCCGCGGCTTCCCTGTCCGCTCGTCGGGCGTCCGGTCGCCTCGTCCATTTCCCTGTCGGACCGGCCGCGCCAATCGCCTGATGGACGCTAGTGCGTCGCGGACCGCACGGTCAAGCGCGCAATCGCGCGTCCCGAAAGGTTGACGTGTCGCATCCAAGCCGCTTGAACGACCTCTGCACGCCGTCGAGCGTTCGACGCCCGATCCAAGGATCCGCCATGTCCGTCGCACCCGCCGTCGTCTCCGCGCTCGCCGAGGGCGCGGTGCGTCGCGGCGCGAAGGGCCGCTGCGTCGCCCTCCGCCACGATGCCCCGGACGCCGGGCTCCGCGTCCACGCCGACGCCGGGCAGGGCTTCGGGCGCCGCGCCGCCGCGCGCGCCCGCAAGCGCGGGGGCGTCGCGGTGGAGTCCGTGCGCGCCGCCGCGACGGAGGGGAACGCTCCGGACCTCGCCGCGGCGGCCGGCGCGTTCCTCGACGACGCGCTCTGAGCCGCGGCCGAGGTCGGTGCGCTTCGGACCCTGGCCCCCGGCCCACGCCCTCGTCACCGGGGGCTCCTCGGGCATCGGGCTCGCCCTCGCCGAGGCGCTCGTCGCCGCCGGCGCGCGTGTGTCGCTCGTGGCCCGAGACCCTGCGCGACTCGCCTTGGCGGCCGATCCACTCGGCGCCCTCGCTCTCCCCGCCGACGTGCGCGACCGCGCCGCCGTAGCCTCGGTGACGGCCGAGGCCGAGGCGCGTCAGGGTCCGCTCGACCTCGTGGTCGCCTCCGCCGGCGTGGTGCGGGCCGGGCGCTTCGCTGACCTCGGGGTCGAGGTCCACCGTGAACTGATCGAGACCAACTACATCGGCGTCGTCGAGACGCTGCGCGCGACGTTGCCGGCGATGCGCGCGAGGGGCCGGGGCCGGGCGCTCATGCTCGGCTCCGCCGCCGGCCTGGCGGGGCTGCCCGGCTACTCGGCCTATGCGCCCACGAAGTTCGCGCTGCGCGGCCTCGCGGAGGCCCTGCGAGCGGAATGCCGGCCCGACGGCGTGCTCGTGGCGATCGCCCATCCGCCGGACGTCGAGACCCCGCAGCTCGCCGCCGAACGGGCGGAGCGCCCGCCCGAGACCGCCGCCCTCGCCGGCGCCGCACGCGCCGTGCCGCCGGCCGCCGTTGCGCGCGCGCTGATGCGCGGCCTCGCCGCAGGCCGGGCGGAGATCCCGGTCGGCGTCGGGATCTGGGCGCTGCACCGGCTGGTTCCCGCGATCCGCCCGCTGTTCGACCTCTGGATCGACCGGGCCGTCGCCCAAGCCCGCCGCGACGGACGCTGAGCGTTCAGCCGGTCGCCTCCGCCTCGCTCTCCGGCGCCACCAGACGCTGGTAGAGGTGCCAGGTCGCGTGCCCGAGCACCGGCAGCACCACGAGCAGGCCGACGAAAGCCGTCAGCATCCCGAGCATGACCAGCACGGTCACCGTGAGCCCCCAGCTCACCATCGGAACGGGGCTGGTCGTCACCGCCTTGACCGAGGTGATCATGGCGGTGATGAAATCCCGGTCCCGCTCCAGCAGCAACGGGATCGAGACCACGGTGGTCGAGAACAGGACCAGCGCGAGGAACCCTCCGACCAGCGTTCCGACGATCAGGAAGGTCAGCCCGGCCTGCGTGGTGAAGACGACGGTCATGAAGTCGGCCATGCTCGAGAAACTCTCGTTCTGCAGGAAGATCACCATGATCGTGCGGATCTGGTAGAACCAGACGAAGCAGACGAAGAGCACCACGAAGGCCATCCAGCCGAGCTCCCGGCGTCGCTGCTCGAACACGACGCCGAGCGTGCCGCGCCAGGTCGGCCGCTCGCCAGCCTGCAGGCGTCGCGACACCTCGTAGAGCCCGACGGCCGCGAAGGGGCCGACGAGCGGGAAGGTGACGCCCAACGGCAGCATCAGCCACGGCGCCTCGGCCACCGTCAGCAGCCACAGCATCAGCCATCCGCCGGCCGCGAAGACGCCGCCGAAGAACAGCCCGAAGGCCGGCGCGCGCCGGAAATCGTCCACCCCCTGCCGAAATGCGGCTCCGAGATCGTCGAAGCCGATCGCCCGCACCTCGGGCATCGGTCTCGGCCGCGGCTTGGCCGCGTCCGCCTCGCCTCGCGCCTCGCTCATCGCGTCTCTCTCCCGTCGCGGCGTGACCTGCGGCCCTGGCGCCCGCCGCGCGGCGGCCCGGGCCTCGGGCGATCATGCCGCGCCCGTCGCCGCCACGGAAGGGGCGATCAGGTCTCGAGGAACTCCTCGGCCAGCCGGTCGACCACGGCCCGCATCGCCGCGTCGGAATCGGCGCCCGCCTCGCGCGCCGCGGCATAGGCGGCCCGTTGGCGCTCGGCCG
>Ga0102938_10004173_pt1 | contig 10672 bp, 9 predicted proteins | sample SalPonR2_B_D2_MG_FD_84516 | JGI IMG/M metagenome (GOLD analysis project Ga0102938, IMG submission 84516) | Salt pond soil microbial communities from South San Francisco under conditions of wetland restoration - Salt Pond MetaG R2_B_D2_MG | ecosystem: Environmental > Aquatic > Marine > Intertidal... | reverse complement strand
GCTCTGCATGCACGTGTGAAGATGCTCAACAAAAAGAACTACGGCGCCCTTCACTTCCGGGGGCCGGGTACGGATCTGCGCGTGAGCCTCGCCGAGGGGCATCGCTGGTGCGGCGGTGCGGAGCGCATGAAGAACGGGGTGGTGTGCAATCCCAATCTGCCCACGGAAGAAGTCTTCACCATGCCGCATGCGATGAAGGTGGAGGGATATGTGCGCGCCACGCGCCCGCTCTCGTATCAGAACACCCTGATCGAGAACATCGCAGTGCGCTTCGAGGGCGGGCGGATCGTGCATGCACGCGCGACACACGGGGAGGAGATGCTGCATTCCCTGCTCGCCAGCGATCCGGGAGCGAGCCGGCTCGGGGAAGTGGCGCTCGTGCCGCACGCCTCGCCGATATCGCAAAGCGGGATCCTCTTCTTCAATACGCTGTTCGACGAAAATGCCGCGAGCCATATCGCGATCGGCAGTCCCTACCCCCATTGTCTGCGCGGGATCGAGAAGATGAATCCCGGCGAAATAATCGCGCGCGGGGTCAACGACAGCCGCATCCATCTCGACTGGATGATCGGTTCCGGTGAGATCGATGTGGACGCCATTGCCGCGTCAGGCGTGCCGGAGCCGCTGATGCGGGCGGGTGAATGGGTTGATTGACAAGGGTTTGCGCGGAAACTTGCAAGATCGTGTCAAAACTTGCCGAAAGCGGTAGCATACGTGAAAATGCTGCATTACACTCCGCTCCGGACCACCAGATGGGAACTGGTCGCAACAACCACAACGTCAAACGTGGAGTGGAAACGATGAAAAAGCTCATGCTCGCTACGGCGGCTTCCGCGCTGCTCGTAGCAGCCCCGGCTGCGAAGGCCGATAGCGTCAATGTCGGCATCCTCCTCGGCTTTACCGGGCCGATCGAGTCGATCACGCCGGCCATGGCCGCTGCCTCCGAACTCGCCTTTTCCGAAGCCAGCGATTCGGGTCTGCTGCTCGACGGCACGACCCTTGAAGCCGTTCGCGCGGATTCCACCTGTGTGGATGCCGCAGCGGCGACCTCCGCCGCTGAGCGCCTGATCACTTCGGACAATGTCGCTGCGATCGTCGGCGCCGATTGCTCCGGTGCCAGCATCGCGGTTGCCAATAACGTGGCAATCCCCAACGGTGTCGTCATGGTCTCCCCGTCCTCGACCTCGCCGGCGCTCACCACGATCGACGATGACGATTACTTCTTCCGTACGGCGCCGTCGGATGCACGTCAGGGCCAGGTCGTCGCTGATATCGTGTGGGAGCGCGGCATCGACACGGTCGCCATCACCTATACCAACAATGACTACGGTCGTGGCCTGACGGAGGCCTTTACAGCAGCTTACGAGGAACTCGGCGGCACGGTCGTCATCAATGCGGCGCATGAAGACGGTCGTGCGGATTACTCTGCGGAAGTCGGCGCCCTCTCGGCTGCAGGTGCGGATAATCTGATCGTGTTCGGCTATGTCGATCAGGGTGGTCGCGGCATCATCCAGGCCTCGATCGATATCGATGCGTTCGAGAATTTCGTGCTCGCCGACGGCATGTTCGGTGACAGTCTCATCGAAGCGATCGGCTCCGAACTGGATGGTCGCACCTTCGGTACGGTACCGGGCAGCGACCTGGAGGGTGCGGACATCTTCCTCGACCTGGCTGAAGAAGCCGGTTTTGATGGTTCGTCGTCCTTCACCGGCGAATCCTACGATGCCGGTGCGCTGATCGCGCTCGCCATGCAGGCAGCCGGCTCCACCGATCGGACCGCGATCCGCGACGCCATGCTCTCGGTGGCCAATGCTCCGGGTGAACCGATTCTCCCTGGCGAGATCGCCAAGGGGCTGGAAATCCTCGCGAATGGCGGTGAGATCGATTACGTCGGCGCCACCGGCGTCGAGCTGATCGGCCCCGGCGAAGCCGCCGGTCGTTACCGCATCTACGAGATCGATGACGGGGACTTCCAGACCATCGAGTTCCGTTGATCACGTGACGGTGGCATTGCCGGCCCGGGGCTTTTCTCCGGGCCGGCATGTGTCGAGGGCAGAAAATGATACGCGTCGAAGATGTGCAAATGCACTTCGGGGGGATCCGCGCGGTCAACGGAGCGTCGCTGGAGATCGCCAAAGGGTCGATCACCGGATTGATCGGGCCGAATGGTGCGGGCAAGACCACCCTGTTCAACTGCATAGCCGGCCATTACGTGCCCACTTCCGGCCAGATCTTTCTGGACGGTGAGGACATTACCGGCCTGCCGCCGCACGAATTGTTCCACAAGGGACTGCTGCGCACCTTCCAGATTGCCCATGAATTCGCCACGCTGACCGTGCGCGAGAATCTGATGATGGTGCCCGGCGAGCAGATGGGCGAGCGCCTGTGGAACACATTCTTCCACCGCAAGGCCATTGCCGAGGAAGAGGCGGGTCTGCGCGTGCGGGCAGACGAGGTTATCGATTTCCTGCAACTGACCCGCGTCGCCGACGAACTCGCCGGCAACCTCTCCGGCGGCCAGAAGAAGCTGCTCGAACTCGGGCGCACCATGATGGTGGATGCCAAGATAGTCTTCCTCGACGAGGTCGGCGCGGGCGTCAACCGCACCCTGCTCAAGACCATCGCGGATGCGATCCGCCGCCTCAACGAGGAGCGCGGCTATACCTTCTGCATGATCGAGCACGACATGGATTTCATCGGCGACCTCTGTGACCCGGTCATCGTCATGGCCGAGGGGACGGTACTGACGCAGGGGCATGTCGATGCGGTCAAGAACAACGAGCAGGTCATCGAGGCCTATCTCGGCACCGGCATGAAGCAGCGCCCCAACCGGGCAAAGGCGGGCGCATGAGGCTCCCCAAATGAGTTTTCTGATCGGAGAAGGGATGACGGGCGGCTATGGCGGCGCGGACATCCTGCACGAGTGTACGATCTCGGTCGACAAGGGCGAAGTCGCGGTCATTGTCGGGCCGAACGGTGCCGGCAAATCCACGGCGATGAAGGCCATCTTCGGCATGCTGAACCTGCGCGAGGGCGCGGTGCGGCTGGGCGAGCGCGCCATCACCGGCATGACGCCGCAGGAACGCGTGCGGGCCGGTATGGGCTTCGTACCGCAGACCGGCAACGTCTTCCGCACGCTCACCGTGCAGGAAAACCTCGAGATGGGTGCATTCATCCGCGACGACGATTTCTCGGACACCATGGAACAGGTCTTCTCGCTGTTTCCTGTTCTCGCCGAGAAGCGCCGCCAGCCTGCCGGCGAATTGTCCGGCGGCCAGCGCCAGCAGGTCGCGGTCGGGCGCGCGCTGATGACGAGGCCCGACGTGCTGATGCTCGACGAGCCGACGGCGGGCGTCTCGCCCATTGTCATGGACGACCTGTTCGACAAGATCATCGATGTGGCCAATACCGGCATCGCCATTCTGATGGTCGAGCAGAATGCCCGTCAGGCGCTCGCGATTGCCGACAAGGGCTATGTGCTGGTGCAGGGCCGCAACCGTTTCACCGACACCGGAGAGGCGCTTCTCGCCAACCCGGAAGTCCGTCGATCCTTTTTGGGGGGCTGAGGGTGGAAGACATTCTCAACGCATTGCTGGTCCTGGCGAATTTCGTCATCATTCCGAGCCTTGCCTATGGCGCCCAGCTCGCGCTGGGCGCGCTCGGCGTGACCTTGATCTACGCCGTTCTGCGTTTCGCCAATTTTGCCCATGGCGATCTGATGGCTTTCGGCACCATGGCCGTGATCCTCGTCACCTGGTTTTTCCAGGCGCAGGGGATCGGGCTGGGGCCGCTCCCCACGGCGCTGCTGGCGCTGCCTTTCGGCATTGTCGCCGCCGTGCTCCTCGCCATGGGGACCGATCGCTTCGTCTACCGCTTCTATCGCAAGAAGCGCGCTGCGCCGGTCACCTTCGTGATCGCCTCGGTCGGGGTGATGTTCGTCTATAATGCGCTGACGCGCATTTTCATCGGCACCTCCGATATCCGCTTCGAGGATGGCGAGCGTTTTCTCATCCGGGTCCGGGAATCGCGCGAATGGATGGGGCTGTCCGAAGGGCTCGCCTTGCGTTCCAGTCAGGCTCTGACCCTCGTCGTCGCCATCATCGTGGTCGTCGCCCTGTTCTGGTTCCTCCAGAAGACGCGCACCGGCAAGGCCATGCGCGCCTATTCGGACAACGAGGATCTCGCGCTGCTGTCGGGCATCAATCCCGGGCGCGTCGTACTGATCACCTGGGTGATCGCGGCCACGCTGGCCACGATTGCCGGCACGCTCTACGGGCTCGACAAGAGCTTCCGCCCGTTCAACTATTTCATGCTGCTGCTGCCGATCTTCGCGGCGGCAGTGGTGGGCGGGATCGGGCAACCGTTCGGGGCGATCGCGGGTGGCTTCGTCGTCGCTTTTTCGGAGGTAGGGATCACCTACGCCTACAGACGGGTTCTGTCGCATATCCTGCCGGAGGAGTGGATGCCCGACGGGCTCGTCCAACTGCTCTCCACTGACTACAAGTTCGCCGTGTCGTTCATCATTCTCGTGCTTGTGCTGCTGGTACGACCGAACGGCATCTTCAAGGGGCGCGTGATATGAGGGCGGTGCAGACGAGCGATTATCGCATGCCATTGCTCTATACGGCGATGGCGCTGGCCCTGATCCTGGTCGGCGTCTTCCAGAGCTGGACGGTGGCGCTGGCGATCTTCAACCTGTGCATGATCTCCGCGATCATGGCGCTGGGTGTGAACATCCAGTGGGGCTATGCCGGGCTGTTCAATGTCGGCATCATGGGTTTCGCGGCATTGGGCGGGTCGGCGGCGATCATCGTCTCGATACCCCCTGTCACCGAAGCCTGGGCGGTGGGCTGGCAGGGGCTGGGTCTGGCCGCCTTGATGCTGGTGATCACAATTGCCGCTGCGATCTCCCTGCGACGTCACTATTCCGGGTACGGGCGCAATATCCTGACAGCTGCGATCATCATTGCCGGCTATTTTGCCATCCGCCATTTCGCCGATCCAGCGACGGATGCGATCGAGGCAGTGAATCCGACCTCGCAGGGCTATCTGGGCGGGATGGGGCTGCCCGTGATGCTGTCATGGATCGTCGGCGGCCTGTTTGCGGCTGCGGCGGCGTATCTGATCGGGCGGGTCACACTGGGCCTGCGTTCCGACTATCTCGCCATTGCGACACTCGGCATTTCCGAGATCATCCTGTCGGTGCTGAAGAACGAGAACTGGCTGACGCGCGGCGTTAAGAACGTCACTGATATTCCGCGTCCGGTACCGGACGAACTGGAATTGCAGCGTTCCGAGTGGTTCGCCAATCTCGCCGTGCAGCTCGACATGCCGGTGACGGTGCTCTCCTCCATCGCCGTTCGTGGTGCTTTCGCGGTGATCTTCGTCATCGTGCTGGTGCTGATCATGATCCTGTGCGAGCGGGCGCTGAACTCCCCCTGGGGCCGGATGATGCGCGCGATCCGCGACAACCGTGATTCCGCCGCCGCCATGGGCAAGGACATTACGGGCCGGCATCTGCAGGTCTTTGTGCTCGGCTCAGCCGTGGTCGGCATTGCCGGCGCCATGCTGGTGACCCTCGACGGCCAGTTCACGCCCACCACCTATATCCCGCTGCGCTACACCTTCCTGATCTGGGTGATGGTGATCGTCGGGGGATCGGGCAACAATTTCGGTGCGGTGCTGGGCGGCTTCGTGATCTGGTTCGTCTGGATCCAGGCCGAGCCGGCAGGGCTGTGGCTGATGCAGACCATCACCGAGACCTTCACCTTCGGCCCGGCCATGCAATCACACCTCGTCGACAGCGCGCCGCATCTGCGCATGCTCTTGATGGGCGCGATCCTGCTTACAGTGATGCGTTTCTCACCGCGCGGGCTCATTCCGGAAAAGAGTGCGGCGAAACCGCTGCGGTGAAAAAACGAAAACCCGCCGGTGTCTCCGGCGGGTTCTTCCTCGCGCGGGATGGCCGGGTTATGCGGTTTCCGCAGGCTGTTCGCTCACAGCCTGCGCTTCGGTCACTTTCTCGGCGAAGGTCGCGAAGAATTTTGCCGCGAGTTTCTTTGCCGTGCTCTGCACCAGGCGCGAGCCGAGTTGCGCCAGCTTGCCGCCGATCTCGGCCTTCGCATTGTAGCGCAGAAGCGTTTCCTCGCCATGATCCTCGAGTTCAACCGTGGCGCTGCCCTTGGCGAAACCCGCCGCGCCGCCGGAGCCCTCGCCGGTGAGCGAGAATTGCTCCGGCGCCTGAGACGGATCGAGCGTGACATTGCCCCCGAAGCGCGCCTTCACCGGCCCGATCTTGAGCACGACTTTCGCTTCCAGCTCGGTATCGGAGTGCTTGACCAGTTCCTCGCAGCCCGGGATGGATTCCTTCAGGATTTCAGGATCATTGAGCGCGGCATAGACCCGGTCACGCGGTGCGGGGATGAGGATTTCCTCTTTCAGTTCCATGGTTTCCTCCATTGTTGGTTGGGGTTTGTGAAGGTCGGGTCGCGCCCCTCATGACGGCGCCTCCCTCCCCGGCGGGGAGGGAACGAGTGTGGGGAGCGCGCGCGATGAAGATGATTGGCGTTGATGATTTTTCGTGCGGGTTCATCCCACCCTCGATCCCTTCCCTGAGGGGAGGGAGATCAGGCGCGGCCTTCATGAAGCGGGGTGCGCGCATCGTGATCACGCCTCCGCGCGCTGGCCGGCGCGGCGGTGGGTGATCATTTCGGCGAGAATCGACAGGGCGATTTCCTCGGGTGTGATGGCGCCGATATCGAGGCCCGCCGGGGCGTGCAGGCTCTCGAAGCGCTCATCGGGAACCCCGTCCGCGACGAGGCGTGCGCGCAGGGCCGCGACCTTGGCATGCGAGCCGACGAAGGCTGTGTAATCCGCTGGCGCCGTGAGCGCTGCGCGCAGGGCCGCCTCGTCGCCCCGTCCCTGGGTCGAGACCACGATGAAGCGTGAACCGTTGCTGATCCCGTCAATGGCGAAACCCTCGACGTGCCTGGCGTGGTCGGGCATCGCTGCGAGATCGCTCGCCGGAGCGCAGGCGCTGACGGCGAAGCCGAAGCGCGGGGCGAGATCGGCCAGCGCCAGGGCGACGGGACTCGCGCCGCAGATGACGAGTTCCGGGCGTGGCAGGACCGGCTCGATGAAGATGTCCATCGTGCCCTTGCTGGGGCACATGTTGCGCGCATAGGCCACCCCCTCGCGCTCCTCGCCGGCAGTGACGCCGCGCGCCGAGAGCACGTCCTCCGGCTGGACCGAGATCAGCCGCGGCTTGCCGTCGGCGAGCGCCTGGCGGGCAGCACGCAGCACGGCGCCACGGGCGCAGCCGCCGCCGATCCAGCCTGCCGAGAGCGATCCGTCGACGCCGATCACGGCCTTTGCCCCCGCCTTGGCGGCGGTGACGGAGACGGTGCGCACCACGGTGGCGAGGGCGAAGGCCTCGCCAGCGGCCTTGAGCGCGTTGACGCGTTCGAGAATGTCGGTATCGCCGGTCATGAATCTACAGCCTCATCAGTTCGGGTTCGAGAGCGGCCAGCGATTGCAGGGTGTTGGCGGGCGCGAACAGATCGAGATGCGGCAAAGCCGCCGCCATGCCGCGTGCCACCGGCTCGTAATCCTTCCAGCCCTTGAGCGGGTTGAGCCAGATGATGCGGCAGCCGCGCTGCTTCAGCCGGGTGAGTTCATCGCCGATCAGTTCCGGCGGATCCGTGTCGTAGCCGTCTGAGAGAATGATCACGACGCTGCGGCCCGAGACGAGGCGCTTGGCGTAATTTCGATTGAAAATCGCAAGATTGCCGCCGATGCGTGTGCCCCCGCCGAAGCCCTGTGCGAGCAGCGACAGCCGGGTCAGCGCGCGCAAGGCGTCGCCGTCACGCAGGGCATCGGTGATGCGCACGAGCCTTGTGTGGAAGAGATACGCATCGGTCTCGCCATCGGCCTGCATCAGCCCCTTGAGGAAGGCGAGGAAGATGCGGGCATAGAGCGCCATCGAGCCGGACACGTCGAGAATGGCGGTGATCCGGGCCGGGCGCTCGGGGCGCTTGCGGCGATAGAGCCGCAACGGCTCGCCGCCGGTGGCGATGGAGGCGCGCGCGATGCGGCGCAGATCGAGGCTCTCACCGCGCCGATGGGCGCGCTTGCGGCGCGAGCGCCGGTCGCGGATGGCGCGGGCGATGCGCATCGCGACCTGCTCGGCGGCGGCGATATCCTGAGGCGTCACCAGCTGACGCAGATCGACCTGCATGAGATTGCGCATACGCGCACCCACGAGCCGCCCCTCGCCCTCATGCGCAGCCTCGCCATCGCCGTCGTCATCCGGCGTCTCGGGATGCCCGGCGGTCGATCCGGCGAAACCCTCGACCTCCTGCGCGCGATGCTGGTTGCGCGCCCCGGCGCTCTCACCGGGGCGGACCGAGACGCGCTCGCGCCCTGAATTGCGCCAATAGGCATCGAAGAGATCGTCGAAACGGGCAAATTCCTCACGATCGCTGCAGCACAGCGCCTTCAGCGCCAGCCGCGCTTCCTGTGGATCCTGCGCCTCCACGTGCGTAAGCGCTTCCAGCGCGGCTGCGGTCTCGGAGGGGCCGAGGCGCAGGCCGCCATCGCGCAGATGCGCGATGAAGCCCGCCATGCGCGCGCCCGGGCCGGATGCCTGTGCGGGGAAGCGGGTGATCGCATTCATGCGGCCACTCCGGCGAGGCGCTGCGCGACTTCGATCGGCAGGGCGTCGCGGTCGCGGCGGGTCTTGAGCAGGGTGACGAGGCTCGCCTGCAGCGCTGCCGGGTCGCTGGTGATGTCGTTGACGCCGAGCCCCGCGAGGGCGGCGGCGAAGTCGAGCATTTCGGCGACGCCGGGCTTCTTCTCCAGATCCTCCTTGCGCACGGATTGCACGAAAGCCACGATCTGGCCCATCAGATCAGCCTCGATATCGGGGCGATGGGCGGCGAGGATGGCGATCTCGGTGGCCCGGTCGGGGTAATCCACATAGGAGTAGATGCAGCGCCGGCGCAGCGCATCGGAGAGATCGCGCGTGCCGTTCGAGGTAAGGATCACGAGCGGGCGGGCCGTCGCGGTGATGGTGCCGAGCTCGGGGATGGTGATCTGGAAATCGGAGAGGATTTCGAGCAGATAGGCCTCGAATTCCTCATCCGCCCGGTCTATCTCGTCGATCAGAAGAACCGGCGGCTCCTGCTGCCGGATGGCTTCGAGCAGGGGGCGCTCCAGCAGGAATTCCTCCGAGAAGACCCGCGCCTCCATGCCTGACCCGGCCTCGCCGGCTTCCGAGGCGGCGCGGATGGCGAGCAGCTGTCGCTGGTAGTTCCATTCGTAGATGGCGTGGCCCGCGTCCAACCCCTCATAGCATTGCAGCCGGATCAGCTTCGTGTCGCGGATCGCGGCGAGCACACGCGCGATCTGCGTCTTGCCTACACCGGCGGCGCCTTCGAGCAGGAGCGGGCGACCGAGCGTAATCGACAGATGCAGCGCCATGGCGAGATCGTCGGAAGCGACATATCCCGCCTGCGCCAGACTCCGTTGCAGATCGCGCCATTGCTCCATGACTGGAACCTCCGGGCCTTGAATCAGGAAACAGATTGCCCGTGACCGCCCCGCCATCGCGGCGGAGCGGTGCTTCGGGCCATGGAAGGCGGTCTCGCGTCAACCGTGCAGGCCGAGCCTGTTCGCCGTCTTCCAGATACGCCAGTGATCATGCGGCATGTGCGACTGTTTCAGGCCGAAGGCCCGGAACGCGTCATGCACGGCATTGGAGAAAGCCGGCACGCCGCCGACATTGGGGCTTTCACCTACACCCTTCGCCCCGATCGGATGATGCGGGGAGGGCGTCTCCGTGTGATCGGTGACGTAATTGGGCGTCTCCCAGGCCGTGGGCAGGAAGAAGTCCATCAGGGTGCCGGTCTTGACGTTCCCCATCTCGTCATAGGCGATCTCCTGGCCCATGGCGATGGCGAGCGCCTCGGTGAGGCCGCCATGCACCTGCCCCTCGATCACCATCGGGTTGATGCGCGTGCCGCAATCATCCAGCGCGTAGAACTGGCGGATATCGGCCACGCCCGTATCCACATCGACATCCATGACGCAGATATACGCCCCGAACGGATAGGTCATGTTCGGCGGATCATAGTAGCTCACCGCCTCGAGCCCGGGTTCGAGCCCCGGAATCGCCTGGTTGTAGGAGGCATAGGCGATCTCGGCCATGGTCTTGAAGCGCTCGGGCGCGCCCTTGACCACGAAGCGATCGACATCCCATTCGAGATCGTCGTCATGCACTTCGAGGAGATAGGCCGCGATCATCTGCGCCTTCGCCCGGATCTTGCGACCCGCCAGCGCCGTGGCAGCCCCCGCCACCGGGGTCGAGCGTGATCCGTAGGTGCCGAGTCCGTAAGGTGCGGTATCGGTATCACCCTCCTCGACGGTGATCTTGTCGGCGGAGATGCCGATTTCCGAGGCGAGGATCTGGGCAAAGGTCGTCGCGTGCCCCTGCCCCTGGCTGATCGTGCCCAGCCGGGCGATGGCGCTGCCGGTCGGGTGGATGCGGATCTCGCACGAGTCGAACATCCCCAGGCCCAGGATATCGCAGTTCTTCACCGGCCCGGCGCCCACGATCTCGGTGAAATGGGTGAGCCCGATGCCGATCAGCTTGCGCGTCTTGCCGGCCTTGAAG
>Ga0102938_10004170_pt1 | contig 10676 bp, 12 predicted proteins | sample SalPonR2_B_D2_MG_FD_84516 | JGI IMG/M metagenome (GOLD analysis project Ga0102938, IMG submission 84516) | Salt pond soil microbial communities from South San Francisco under conditions of wetland restoration - Salt Pond MetaG R2_B_D2_MG | ecosystem: Environmental > Aquatic > Marine >... | reverse complement strand
CAGCGGAGCACCTCGTCCGGGTCGGTGAGCGCGCGGAAGACGAGCTCCGTTGGCGCCCGGAAGCGCTACTCGCTCTCGCGCCGCACCACGCGCGGCGTCTCCATGCGTCGTGCATCGTCATGACGGCGTAGCGCGAGGCCTCCGGCAGCCGCTCGGCGGGCGGCGTCATGTGACGTTCCCGTCGCATGGTGTCGTGATCCATTCCTCACGGCGCACGACGAACGGTTCTCACGTCGCCCCGGTGCGCTCGTGCGTCGTGGACCGCCGGACCCTTCTCGCCCGAGGCGTCGCGCTCGCTGCGACGGCCGCGGCGGGATCGTCGCCCGCTCAGACGCGCGGTAGCTACGCCTTCGAGGGCGTCCTCCAGCGGGCCACGCTCGTGGGCCTAAGTGCGCCGGTCCGCATCCCCTGGCTCACCGACCTCCACCACGGCGAGTTCGTCCGCACCGCGTCGGTCCGCGCGTGGGTGGACGCCACGCTGCGCGAAACGCCCGACCTCGTGCTGCTGGGTGGCGACCTGGTCGATCAGGCGCCCGGGTCCGAACCCGACACCGAGGCGTTCGCCGAGCTCGCGCGGCTGCGCGCGCCCCTCGGCGTATGGGCCGTCGCGGGCAGCCACGACCACGCCCGCTACGGCGGTATCGGGACGTACGTCGCCGGCCTCGGCGACGCCGGCATCGAGACGCTCGTCAACCGCGGCGTCGCGGTGCGGAGCGATCTCCACCTCGCCGGCCTCGACGACCCCCGCAATGGACATCCCGACCCGACCGCCGCCCTTCGGCGACCGGTTCCTGGCGGGGTGGGTCGAAGGGCCTGCGCGCGGCTACGTCTCGCGCGGGCTGGGGGTGACGAGCCTCCCACTGCGGGTCGACTGCCCGGCGGAGCTCACGATCCTCGAGCTCGAGCCGGGCTGAAAGGATCGCGGCCGCCGACGTGCGTCGACGCGCCGTGATCGGAGCGTGGAGACGACAGGTGCAGCGATGACCGCACCGCCCCGCGCGATCGAGGCGCTAGGGGGCGTTCGCCGGGTCATTCATCGCGCGCACGGCCGAGATTCGGGTCGCTGGGACGTCGAGGCAGCGCGCGTGCTCCCGGATGACGGCCTCGCTTTCGGCGATGTAGATGCAGTAGATCTTGTCGTCGGTCACGAAGCTCTCGAGCCATTGGATGTCGGGCCCCAGGTCGCGGAGAACGGCGTTGGACTCCTTCGCGTCGTAGGCAAGGCGCTCTGGGGATGCCGTCCCGGCTCCCGGGACGTCGCGCTCGATCACGTACTTGGGCATGGTGACCCCCCCTCTCTCCGGTCCGTACCGGTAGTATGTATTATGCGTACCGGCGGTACGTACGTCAAGGAGGGGTGCCTTCGATGCGAACGACGATCTCGAAGCGAGTAGAGCAGGGCGACGCCACGAGGGCGCACCTCGTCTCGGCGGCGCGACGGCTGTTCGGCGAACACGGCTACGCGGCGACCTCGCTGCAAGGCATCGTCGCCACCGCGGAGGTGACGAAGGGGGCCTTCTACCACCACTTCGCGAGCAAGCAGGAGGCCTTCCTCGCCGTCTACGAGCAGGTGCAGCGCGAGATCGGCCGGGCGGCGTTCGTGGTGCACCTCGACCACGAGGCCCCCGCCGGGCAGGACGGCCCGTCCGTGCGCGATCTGTCGGGGGAGTCGAACGAGCAGGTCTGGAGCCACCTGACGACCGGGTGTCGCACCTACCTCGAGCTGCACACGCGACCCGACGTCCAGAGGATCGTGCTGATCGACGGGCGCGCCGTCCTTCCATGGCGCGACTGGCACCGCATCCACTCGGACCACGGCGTCACGCTCCTTCGGGCCGATCTACGCCGCGCGATGCATCGGCGCATGCTCCACGACGATCTGCCGCTGGGGCACGTGGCGACGATGCTGGCAGGCGCCCTCCACGAGGCGTGCATCCTGATCGCCCACGCGGAACGGCCCGACGACGAGCTCGCCGAGGCCATGTGCGTCGTCGAACGCCTCCTGAACGGGCTCAAGCGGGCATAGCGCTCGTTCGCGCCCGTTCCAGCCACGATCTCGGACGCGCGCCTCGTCGCCGGACCGCCCGCAGGATGGCCAGAAGGAAGACCGCACCGACGAACGCTACGAAGAGGCTGTGAAGGCCGAACCCCGACACGCCCTGCGCGCCGAACAGGCCGAAGATCCACCCACCCAGCAGCGCAACGACGATACCGACGACGATGTCCATCAGCAGGCCCTGCTGCTTCCGGGTCTTCATCACGACGCCCTTCAAGCACCCGGCGATGGCGCAAAGAAGGGGCCACAGCAGGATGATCATGGTCGCGTCCGTGCTTTCGGTCGTGCCTGCGAGGGTGGGCCGGCGCCCATCCGACGTCGTGTCCGGCGCCGCTGCGGGGCGGTCGTCGCGCCACCCCACGTCACGCCCGCGCGTCGTGCGCGACGTCGCCGGCCGGCAGCCGCATGGGCTGCGGCCGACCGTACGCCAGGGTCCGCCACACCCACTCGGCCGGTCCGAAGCGGAAGCGGCGCGTCCACCACCCTGCCAGGGGCACCTGGACGATCAGCAGGGTGACCGCGAGGGCTGTGGCGCCAGCGTGCCCGACGCTGCCGTACAGGCCTCCGCCGTAGCCGAGGGCGAGGATCGTCATCACGAGCGATTGCATGAGGTAGGCGCTCAGTGCGACACGGCCCAGCGCGGCGAGAGGCGCGAGGCGGCGGCGCCAGGCAGGGTCGCGCGTGGCGAGGGCGAGCGACGCGGCGTAGGCGATGGACAGGCACGGTGCGCCGACGACGAACCCGAGGGTCGAGGCGAGCGTGCCGGCGTCGAACGTGAAGACGTCCGGGGGGCGTGCGGTCAGCCACAGGACGGTCGCCGGGATGCCGAACAGGAAGCCCACGAAGCGGGCGCGCCGCAGCGTCGCGGCGTGCCTCGCGAGGTCCTCGAGCACCCTCGCCTTGCCTGCGGCCACGCCGAGCAGGAACATCGCGACGATCAGGAACACCATGCCGTTGAGTAGCAGGCCGGTAGTGGCGAAGCTCCACTCCTGGAAGCGAACGGCGATCATCGCACCGAGGTCGCTACCACCGTACGCAGCGAGGGCGGCGGCCGATCCCGCCTCGGCCTCCGCGACGCGGGCCGCCGTGTCGGCCGCGAGGGCCTCGGCCGCCTGGTCGTCGAACGCGGCGAGCGACGTCAGCCCGAACAGGGCGGCGTTCACGAAGAGCGGGAGCGCGGCGGCGGCCACGGCCCAGCGCACGGCACGGCGGGCCGGGGCCCGAGCGAACGGCACGAGCGTCAGGCCCAGGACGGCGTAGTAGAGGAGGATGTCGCCCCACCACAGCAGGAACGCGTGCGCCGCGCCGATCAGAGCGAGGATCGCGAGGCGCCGCAGGAAGAACGGCTCGAAGCGGCGACCGCGTTCCTGCGCGCGCCGCATCTGCATGGCCGCGCCGACGCCGAACAGCAGCGAGAACAGCGTGAAGAACTTCCCTTCGGCCAGCGCCTCCGTCGCGAGCGAGGCCGCGCGGTCCAGCGTGCCGCCGGTCGCGCCGCCGACGACGTCTGCCCACAGCGGAACGAAGAACAGGGGCGCGTTCACCATCAGGATGCCGAGGATCGCGAAGCCGCGGAGCACGTCGAGAACGACGACGCGTTCGGTGGGTCGGGTCGGGCCGCGGGCGGGGACGTCGTGGGGCGTGTCGTTCATGGTCATGCTGCCGAGGCTACGCGCGGGCCGCGTCCCGCGGACGTGCCGATCGTCATGCCCTCGGGCGTGCCGCGCCAGTCCGCCGTCTCAATCGACCAGGCCCTCTTCGACCGCGCGCAGCACGGCGCGGGTGCGGTCGCGCACGCCGATCTTGCCGAGCAGCACGCTCACGTGGTTCTTCACCGTGCCCTCGCTGAGGTCGAGCCCGCGGGCGATCTGCTTGTTGGTCCAGCCGGCCGCCATGAGGCGCAGGACCTCGCGCTCCCGGTCGGTCGGCGGTTCGATCGCGAGTCGGGGGCCACGGGCGTCGGTCGCCGCGTCGCTTCGCGCCTCGCCGTCGTCGCCCCCGCGTTGCGCCAAACCGGCGACGGCGCGCTCCGTCAAGCCCGGCTGGAGCACGGTGCCGCCTTCGACCAAGGTCCGCACGGCCGCGGTCAGGCGCTCGAGGCTGCTGTCCTTGAGCAGGTAGCCCTTGGCGCCTGCACGCAGGGCGTCGAGGGCGGCCTCGTCGTCGTCGAAGGTCGTGAGGACGAGGACCGGCGGGCCGTCGCCCGCGTCGCGAAGGGCGCGCAGCACGGCGATCCCGTCCAGGCGCGGCATGCGGACGTCGAGAAGGACCACGTCGGGCGCGAGCGCCTCGATCCGCGCCAACGCGTCGACGCCGTCCGCCGCCTCGCCCACCACTTCGATCCCGTCGGCCAGCGCCAGCAGGCTCCGGATGCCTTGGCGCACCAGCGTCTGGTCGTCGACGACGAGGACGCGAATCACGCGGCGGCTTCGGTCGCGAACGACGGGCGCGTCGGCAGTTCGGCACGGAGCCGGAAGCCGGGGCCGGCGTCGGGCGTCACGGTCAAGCGGCCGCCGAGCCCGTCGACGCGCTCACGCATGCCGGCGAGGCCACTGCCCCCGCCGGTCGCCCCGATCGCGCGTGGGTCGGCGCCCGCCCCGTCGTCGCGTGCTTCGAGTACGACGTGGTCGCCGTCACGGCGCACGTCGATCCACAACCGCCGCGCGCCGGCGTGGCGCACGGCGTTCGTGATCGCTTCCTGCGCGCAGCTGACCAGGGCGTGCGCGACGCGGGCGTCGCCGATCTCGAGGCGCTCGGGCAGTCCGAGGATCACGTCGGGCGCGGGCAGGTCGCGGACCAAAGCCCGGAGCGCGTCCCCGACGTCGACAGCGTCCTCGGCACGGACGGTGCGGACCGCGTCTCGGACGGCGTCGAGCAGGGAGCGCGCTAACGCTTCGGCCCTGCGGGTGGCTTCGCGCGCGGCGAGACCCTCGCTGCGTCCGGCCACGTCCAGATTGAGCACCAACGCCGTCAGGCGGTGGCCGAGAAGGTCGTGGAGGTCGCGGGCGATACGCAGGCGCTCGCTGACGCGTTCGTGCTCGATCAGGAGTCGCCTCGTGGCGGCCAGCTCAGCGGCGCGCCGTGCCGTCTCGGCGCGGGCCTCCGCCTCACGGATCCCGGCCCGGGTGGTCAGTAGCGCGAACAGCATGAACGATCCGTACGCCGCGGCCTGCAGGGCCGCCGTGCCGGCCGGTGCGGCCAGCGACGTGGCGAAGGCGACCCAGACCGTGGCGGCCCCGGTCCACGCCATCGCCCACGCGTCCGGCAGCGTGTGGGCGGCGACCACGGCGACGAGGATGAACAGGATCGCGGTCACGCCGTAGCTCGGGAGCAAGACCGTGCAGGCGGCCGCCAGGACCGACAGGGCGGCGAGGACGAGGCGGTGCGTCCCGACGCCGGCGTGTTCGAGGCGCCACGACGCTAGCGCGGCGAACAGCGCGCCGAAGGCGAGCCAGCACGCTCCGGCGACGACGTACCGCCAAGCGGCGGCCTCGAGCTCGCCTCGCGCGAGGTCGCCGACGGCCGGCGCCATCGCGACCGCCCACGCCGCGATGCCCGCGGCGGTCTCGAGGGGAACGGTGGGGGAGGGACGGATCATGGGTCCACGCTAGCCGAACGGCCGTCGCGCCGGCCCGTGCCGTCGGTCATGCCGGCGTTGGGGGTCTCGTGCCACACCGACCGGCAGGGCTACGATGCCGGCGGGGGATGCGATCCGCTACCGACACGCGTTCCGTTTCATGCACGAGTGCGACATGGACTTCGCACCGCTCGTTCGTGCCGCCGGTGACGTTCAGTCCTCGTGGGGCAAGTGGCCCGGACGGATGCGTCGCGAGTCCCCGTACCCCGTACCAGCGTCGACCGGCCGAGATCGGTCGCTACGGAGGAGGCCGAAGAGACGATGACCGAATGGAGCGAGGAGACCGCCGAGTGGTACGCAGCCAACTACGGCGAGTACGCTACGAACCGCTTGGCCGTCGATGCCCTAGAGCTCGCGCCCGACGCGGTCGTCGTCGACGTGGGATGCGGAGCGGGATCGGCGCTACGCCGCATCGCTCCTCGCGTGCAGGAGGGCCGGCTCGTCGGTGTCGATCCGACGCCGCGCATGATCGCCATCGCGCGGGAGAGGGCGGCCGAGGACCCGGACGGGCACCGCATCGAGTTCGTGGTCGCTCCGGCGGAGCGCCTCCCGTTCGAGGACGCTGTCGCAGACGTCGTCCTGGCGTTCGACTCGATCGATCACTGGGAGGACCGCCGGGCCGGAATGCGCGAGGTCGCCCGGCTGCTCACGCAGGATGGCAGGCTCGTCGTCGTGAAGGACGGCGCCGTGCCCGGGTCCGGAGGCGCTCGGCGCGACCTGCTCGCAGACCTCGGGCACGTCGGGCTCGAGGTTCTCGACGAGCGGGTCCTGACCGAGGGCGACGTGAGCTGCACGATGTGGCTCTGCGGTCGCACGTGACCCGTGGTTCGCCGTGGCGCGCCGTATCCTCGTCGGATCAGACGCAAGCGTCCCCTCGAGCCCACGCCCGTCGACCCTCGACGCCGGAAGGAGGCGACCCCGGTGAACGTCCCCTCGTGAAGGCAGCCGTCGTGGATCGCTACGGTCCCCCCGACATCGTGCGCATCGAAGACGTCCCCGAGCCCACGCCGGGCGCCGGCGAAGTGCGCGTCCGCGTGCACGCGACGACGGTGAGCCGTACCGACGTCGCCAACCTGCGGGGCCATCCCCGCTTCGCCCGCCTGGCCACCGGACTCTTCGGTCCGAAGCGCCCGGTCTTCGGACTCGATGTCGCCGGCGTCGTGGACGCGGTGGGTGAGGGCGTGGACCGCTTCGCGGCCGGCGATCGCGTGTTCGGCATCGCTCCCGGAGGCGTCGGAGGGCACGCGGAAGCCCTCTGCATGCCGGCCGATGGCGCCGTCGCGCCCCTTCCCGACGCCGTCGCCTTCACCGAAGCCGTCGTCGGCGAAGGCGTCTGGTACGCGAAGTCGGCGCTCGATCGACTGGGCGTGGACGCCGGCCACCGGCTGATGGTCTACGGCGCGTCGGGCGCCATCGGCGTGGCCGCCGTGCAGCTGGCCAAGGCGCGGGGTGCGGAGGTCATCGCGGTGGTCGACACGCAGCGCCTCGACCTCGCCCGGTCGCTCGGAGCCGATCGCGTCGTCGACTACACGGCGGAGGACTACGCCGATGCCGCACGCGACCTGGACTTCGTGTTCGATGCCGTGGGGAAGGCCGACTTCCTGCGGGCCCGCGCCCTCTTGAAGCCCGAGGGCGCCTTCTCGGCGACCGACTTCGGGCCTCGTGGCGGCAACCTTTGGCATATTCTACGTTCGCCCCTGATGCGCTCGAATCGGTTCGTCTTTCCGTTGCCCACCGAGCCCGCTGCCGCCGTCGAGCTGGCCGCCGACCTGCTCCGGCGGGGCGAGCTCCATGCCGTCGTCGACCGCGTCGTTCCGTTCGCCCAGATCGTGGATGCCTACCGCTACGTCGAGACGGGAACGAAGGTCGGGGTCGTGGTGATGGAGATGGTCGAAGACGTGAGCACGCGGTAGACATCGGGCGTGCGATCCGCGGGCACGCGGATGTCCAATAGGACGTGATCGGGAGAGGGGACCGACATGGATCGACGACGGAATCGCGTACGGACGTGGGGCGTGAGCCTGTGGGCCGTCCTGATCGCCGCGTTCGGACAGGCCGCGCCGCCTCCACTGCTAGCCGACGTCGCGCCCCCGGGCGTCTGGACCCTCGCAGAACTCGACGGAGCGTCCGAGCCCTGGCCGGCGGCGTCCGTTCAGCTCGGCGTGGCGGACGATGGCGTGACGGTGCTCGTCGACACCGGGTGCGATCGGTTCGTGGCGGTCGCGTCGCTCGACGGTGCGCGGCCCGTCCTCGAGAAGGAGGCGAGTTCGGACCTTCGCTGCGACGGCGACCGGGCGGCGGCCGAGGCGGTCGTGGCGCCCGTGCTGGCCGACGTCGAGGCGATCGACGTCCTCGCGGGGCGGCTCGTGATCCGGGGGGCCGGACACGTTCTCGTCTTCGCACCCGAGAGCCCACCGACGTCGGCCGGGGTTTCTGGGGCCCCGTCGGTCGCGTCCAGCGATCGTCTCGACCCCACGCGCTTCGACGCGGTCGTCGATGCTTCGGCGTCCAACGGCGCAGGGTGGGTGCACGATCCGCTGTGGGTCGCGCTGCTGTTCGTGGACGAGGCATCGACGCACCGGAGCGCCATCGTGCGCGACGAGGGCGCCGACGACGGGGCGACCACGGTTCGGCTGTGGTTCGACGGCATGCAGGACGATTCGATCCGGGCGCACTGGTACGAGGTGCGCTTGCAGCGGGACGTCGACGGCGTGTGGCGCGTGGCGTCGGCGCGGCGCGCGGTCGTCTGCGGCCGGCCCGGCATGGCGGACGAGGCGGTTGCCGGGCGCTGTCCCTGACGTCGCGGGCTTCGGCGGCGAACCACCCGGAACCGGCCTCCTCGACGGCGCCGTGTCCGAACGTCGGTCGAAGAGGGCGAGGTGATCGCCGACAGAGGGACGCTGCTGCGCCTGGTCGACGACACGGCATCCACGCTGTCTGTTGAGAACGGCGAAACCGAGATCGCTCAGCTGTCCGAAGGCCAGACCGCCACCGTCATGCTGGATGCGCGGCCCGAAGCGTCGCTCGACGGCGCGCTCTCCGTGAAGCTTCACCGTAGCGGAGGGCGCGGCGTTCGTGGGGCCCGCAGGATCGGTGTCGATCCCCAGCGAGGCTCAGCGCCCTCCCCATCCCGGCCGATAGGGCTCCATCTCGGGCAGGGTGGAGACGATCTCGAGGAGGTTTCCGTCCGGATCGTGGAAGAACGCGAGGCGCACGCCGCCCGGAGCGTCCGTCGGCTCGACCGTGAAGGGGACGTCGTGGGCCTTCAGCCGCTGGGCGACGGCGTCGACGTCGTCGACGCCGAACGCGACATGCTTGAAACCGGGGTCTTCGTTCCGGTCCGCCGTCTGGCTGCGCCGTCCTTCCTCGGTGAAGGCGAACAGCTCGATGCGGCCGGCGCCCGCCTGAAGGTAGACGAGCTTGAAGGTGCCCCCGTTCAGGAGCAGCTGCCCCAGCACCTCGAGCCCGAGGACGTCCCGGTAGAAGTCGACGGCGCGCTCCATGTCGTGCACCGTGATGGCGATGTGGTCGAGGCTCAGACCGTGACGCATCGAATCCTCCTCGCGCCCCGATGGGCGCCGCGGCAAGAATGCCCGTCGAACCCGCCCACGACGTGGAGCTAGAAGATCCGACCTGGCGGGTCGAGGGTCATCATTCGTGCTCGTGCGTTCGAACGCAAGGGACGGCCACACGGGCTCGCCACGCGTGGGAAGCGTCCTCCACCAGCCGTCGACGGGCATCGTGCGCCGTCGCGAGCTACCGGGCCGTCCCCCGCTCCGCGGCGGCAGCCCGTTCGATACCGTCGAGCACGAGCTCGAGCCCGAACGCGAACTCGTCACCGAAGGCGTAGCCGGGCTTCATGACGTGCTCGACGGCGAACTCCTGCAAGTACGGGTACGCGCCCTCGGGCATGCTCGCGAGGACGTCGCTCGCGACGTCGGTGACGCCTGGACCGTCCGCGAACGGCAGGTTTCGCTCCTGGACCGCGAAGCCGTAGACGAACGCGTCGAAGACGGCCGCCGCGTGGGCCGCCATGGCGACCGAGAACCCCGCCGATCGCAAGGTGCCGAGAAGCGAGTCGGTGTGGCGAAGGGCGGCCGGGCCGGGGTTCGTGCCGGCGTCGACGAGCCCCAGCGACCACGGGTGGGCGAGGAACGCCTGGCGCATCGACGTCGCGCGCGCACGCATCGCGTCCTTGTCGCGAACGTGATGGTAGAGCGACATCGCCTGCACCCCCAGCGACGTGGCGACCCTGCGCATGGTGACGGCTTCCAGGCCGTGCTCGTCGGCGATCCGCACGGCAGCCCCGACGATGCGTTCCAGGTCGAGGGGGAGCCGCGGCGTCCGGTGGCTCTCTGTCATTTCAGGCGACTCCGCTCGGGCGGCCGACGTGGCCGCGCTCGACAATCATACAGCGTAAGGCTACCTTACGGCGTAAGAACAGATTTCATGTGACGTCGTCCAGGCAGGCTCGCGGACCACGGCACCTCGGAGGTTCCGCATGACCCTGTCCGTTTCCCACCCGCGCATGGCGCGCATCGCCGGCGCCCTCTACGCCCTCGTGATCGTCGTCGGCATCGCGTCCGTCGGGCGGATCGAAGCCTTCCTCGGCGCCCCAGGCGACGTCGCGTCGACCGTCGAGGCGGTCGCCGGCAACGCCGTCCAGCTGCGCTGGGCGCTGCTGGGCGAGCTTCTGATGTACGCCATGGTCGTGGCCCTGGCGCTGGCGCTCTACGTGGTCCTCCGAGACGTGGACCGCAACCTCGCGCTGCTCGCTGCGGCCTGGCGCGTGACCGAGGCGATCGTGGGAGCGACGCTCGCCACGCTCGCGACGGCGCTGCCGCTGCACCTCGCCGCGACGAGCACCGGCGCGCTGGAGCGTGACGCGCTGGTGCCGCTGCTCATCGAGGCCCACCCCGTCGGGCGTGACGTCGTGCTGCTCTTCATGGGCCTCGGTGCGACGGTGTTCTTCGTCCTCTTTTG
>Ga0102938_10004169_pt1 | contig 10676 bp, 6 predicted proteins | sample SalPonR2_B_D2_MG_FD_84516 | JGI IMG/M metagenome (GOLD analysis project Ga0102938, IMG submission 84516) | Salt pond soil microbial communities from South San Francisco under conditions of wetland restoration - Salt Pond MetaG R2_B_D2_MG | ecosystem: Environmental > Aquatic > Marine > Intertidal... | reverse complement strand
GTGCTGACGGCGCATTTTATGCTACACTGCACGTTAATAGCTCTTTCAGGGTTTCTGATATAGAACCGGATATGCTTACAGAAATTCAGCAGAACCTGTTTAAAAGCTGGACGAAAGACTTTGACGGAGAACCGGACCTATACCTTGCCTATTACCTTTTAGCGGGTGCAGGCGTATGTACTGTGCCTCTGAGCGGATTTAACAGCAGTGTGTCTGGCATTCGAATAACACTATTAGAACAAAATCTGGATAAGTTCGGGTACATGCTGGATCAGCTTATGTTCGGTCTCGGATCTGTTTTTAACCGTAAGGGCTCGCTGATTCAGGCTTGATAACTACTTGTTACCTTTCATTATAGCTGTCTGGCAGGTCATTCTCGTATAGAACCACGTCTCCCGGCTGTGCGTCAGAAGTAATGATGTCATTTGCTTCAAACAGGCTAGAGACGATTCTGACCTCAGGTTTCTGGGGTGCCTCAGACTCTTCAATTCCTTTCTGAATAGGGGCTGTTTGTTTTTTGCCGACAAGTATAGCCAAATCAATTCCGGATTTGGCAATATGCTCACCCAATGCTTTATTTTCCTGTTCTTCCATCTCACCCAGTTCTATCATACCCGGTGTGATGATGATACGGCGACCTGAATTGAATTCGGCAAGAATATCAACAGCATTCTTTGCACCTACAGGGTTTGAGTTAAATGCATCATCAATAACAGTAAGATTTCCCTGCTTCTTCAGCTCCAGGCGGTGTTCAACAGGTTTGAGTCTTGAGGCTGCCACGGCTATGGTTTTAAGCCTGATATCAAAGATCCGGGCTACGCCGGCAGCTAGTAAAATATTTTGAACATTGTGGTTTCCAAGTAGTTTAGTTTGAACTCTTGTACTATCAATTACATTATCCTTTCGCCATTTAAGATCAAAAGCTGTTCCGTTTTCATCTATTTTGAGATCTTCTGCCCAGATTTGCTGATCGGATTCTCCGGTTAAAATCCTCTCAATGTCTGATCGATCTGTTCCCATTTCGCGAACGATAGGATCATCACCATTGAGGATCAAAGTGCCGCCAGGCTTCAGCCGTCGGGCAAGTGTCGCTTTCTCCCACGCAATATTTTCCTGCGAGCCAAACGTCTCAAGGTGTGCAATGCCCACATTTGTTACCACGGAAATGTCAGGTTGAGCGATATCGCATAGTTCCTTGATATTTCCCTCATAACGGGCGCCCATCTCCAAAATCAGCACTTGATGGTTCGCATTCAGATCATTATTAATCACCTTGCAAATGCCCATGGGTGTGTTAAAACTCCCCGGTGTAACGCAAACACTGAGGCGCTCTTTTAGAAATGCGTCGATCACAAATTTTGTGCTGGTCTTCCCATAACTTCCGGTAATGGCCACAACTTTCAGGTGAGGCATAGACGCTATTTTTTCCCTTGCCTGTTTTTTAAAGCCGTTTTGAATGGATGTTTCCACAGGCTTCAATATCCACGCTGCCGGAAAAATGAGAAATGGAATAGCGATATCAATCAGACTAAGCAGGAACCCCAGCAAATATGGATCCGCTGTGAGAAAACGCCCTATTGGCTCCTGCACATCGTCAAGATAATAAATGAGCTGTTCAGAAAAGATGAAGGAGCCAAGTGCGTAATAAATTCCAATCACGAACACTGCGAGAATCGCCGTTAGGCGTTTAGCGCGTGCCGTGAGCACAAAAGGTTTTTTGTTTTTTTCGGGTTTATAATTTTTTACCGTTCCAAACCAGAACACTGTAAATACAAAAATAATAACAAGACCCGATACAAACGTGAGCCGGGTGGAAAGAAAGATAAGCAGAGACAATATTACGGTATTATAAACGAGGTGCTCTGTGGTGATGACCTTGGAGGAAAAGTGGTCCACAAGCCAGTGCCGGTATTCGTGTGTTTTATATCCGTGCTGCTGGAGCATCTGTAGAAAATACCGGGCCCTCGTAAATGAATGCCGAACAAAGACTGCACAAATGATGACAATTGCAGCATTTAATGAATAAGTGAATAAATCCAAGCTATAAATACCCGTTTATTTAATTGGAAACGATTAACCCGTTCGAAAATAGTCCGGTGAACTGTTATATTAGCATACATAATTTTCAAAATTAAACAGCATTCAAGATATGAAATTAATTATACCAATGGCAGGAAGAGGTACACGCGTGCGTCCTCACTCTCACACCACACCCAAGCCCCTTTTACCTGTTGCAGGTACGATGATCGTAGAGAGAATTGTTGAGACATTTGCACGCACACTCGACAAAACAATTGATGAAATCGTCTATATTCTCGGCCCTGATTTTAGTAAAGAGATCAAGGAGCGACTGACAGAAATGAGTGAACGCCACAATGCAAAAGCTTCATTCGGGGTACAGGAAGTTGCAGAAGGTACAGCTCATGCAGTTTCGTGTGCGGGTGATAAGCTCAGTGGCGAAGTAATTATCGTTTTTGCCGACACAATTTTTGATACGCAGGAGACCGTAAGTGTTGAAGGTGCTGACAGTGTAATATGGCTCAAAGAAGTCGAAGATCCATCAAGATTTGGAGTAGCGGTTCTCGAAAATGACAAAATCACTGATTTTGTTGAGAAACCCAGCGAACCCATCTCAAACCTCGCGATCATCGGCGTCTACTATTTTAAAGAGGGCAGGAAGCTGATGAAAGAAATTCAATACCTGATTGATAATAACATCCGTGGCCATGGCAACGAGCTCCAGTTAACGGACGCCCTCGATCGTCTTATCAAGGATGGCAATGTATTTAAAAAAGCGACGGTTGATGAATGGCTGGATTGCGGCACACTTCCTGCCTGGCTTGATACGGTTGGTGAAATACTTGAGAAAGAGCAGCATAGCCACGGTGAGTATGAAAATACGACCATCCATGAGCCGGTCTATTTTGGCGAGGGTGTTGAGATCAGTGGAAGTGAAATTGGCCCTAACGTAAGTGTTGAAGCAGGAACGACCATTAAAAACAGCACTATTAAGAATTCTATTATTCAAAGTAATGCTACACTTGAGGGGTGCAACCTGGATCGGTCAACCATTGGAAATTACGCAGAAGCCCATGGTACAGAAGGGCAAATTCACATTGGTGATCACTCAATTCTAAAGCAGTAAGAGTTAATGACGTATCTGATATAAATGAACAAGCCCCTCAATCAAGAATTGCGGGGCTTGTTTTGTTTGAAAGATATTTGAACAGGGGAGTGAACCTGATCTTAAAATTTAATGACAATGCTCATGCGCCGATGACCAGGATGTTCCTGGTGGGCAGTTTTGTTGATTGCTGTCGCCCGACATGGCTGAATATGCAAGTACCAGGCCCAATATGACAGCCAGCGCTACGCCAATCATGCCAAGCTTTGAAGTGAACTGAGACTTGTCCTTCTCCATACAGCAGTTCTTATATTTTTTACCACTTCCGCAGCGGCAGGGATCATTTCGTTTAAGTTTTTCAGCCATGGCTCACGGGTTAAAAGTTATGGTATGACTCTCATTATAAGAAATTCCTGCAATTTCGTCTCAGTTCAGGCTGAATCAATTAATTTGATGCAGCACCGCTAATTGTGTTGCCGAAAAAGACGGCATTCATCAGGAGTTTGTTAGTTCCGAACCAAAAAGCTCTGAATGATGGATTGTCTGCAAAACTGACAACCCTGCCTCGACCAAAACTATCCACGATAATTGAGGCAGTGCCACCAATAAGCTCATGATTTTCTTCGGAAATATAACCGCTTGCTAAAGGCTCACTGGTATACCGGAGTGGCGTCGCGTAGGGATTATCTGCCAGTTCCATAAAATCCGTTGAGCTTCTGAAAACGGTGATTTCTTCCCTGTTATATCCGTAAGCTATCGGGTGTGTAAGGTCCAGACTGGCGTGGAATATTGATCCGCCAATGACCTGTGCTCCCCTGGTATTCCGCAGGTCAGCATACCGTCGCTGAACCACACTATCTTCCGGACTTTCAACAAAATTGATATTAACCATGCCCTCACCTTTAGCCCAGCTAATGGCATCCTGATGCAGGATGAGTGTACCGCCTCTTCGAACCCATCCTTTAAGTTCGTCAGTAACACCACTTGAAAGATCACTGTAGTAACCGTCAACCATCATAAGTGTGTTGTACCGGCTAAGGTCAGCACCACCCAATTCATCCTTTTCAAGGATGGTAATGGGCATATGATAGCGTTGATCGAACAAATGCCGTATTTCACCAACATCGTTGCTTCGGGTACCCTCACCACCAACAATAGCTGTACTTGGCATTTCAAGATCTTCAAAACTGGGGCTTCCAAGATCGATTCCTGATGGATTAAGTCCGCTGCGAACACTATATATGTCTACGCCATCTTCTGATGCCGCCTGCTGAATCAGCCGGTAAACCTCCAGTCCATCTATATCCTGGATGCCAAGAGATACAAGTATGGTTCCATAGTCGAAATCCTTGACACCGCCGCTTGTGACGGCCCGAAATGGCTTGGAGGCAACTTTAGTGCGTAATCCGGCTTCCTGTAAACGGTAAAGTGTTCTTGGCGTATAGTATTCGTCCCACTCAAATAAATAGGCATACTGGCTTCTCCCTCCAATCACTTGTCCTTCCGGAAAATCCGGTTCCATTATTTGATCCCCCATCAAAGAGTTGCTGAACTCGCGCTGGGTTAGTTCAGCAAACGGCAGGTTGAATGCATAGGGCATTGTCCATGCAGAGACGTCATAAAAGAGGCTGTCAGAGAATTCGGTTCTGCGCTCGAATAACGCTTTTATGAACAGGTGCTGAGTCTGTTCTGCAGGTATCACAATTGCTTCACCACTTTTGAATTCCTGACCATTAAATTCAGCATCCTCAGCAAGCGTGTACATGTCGATATCGTGAAATGAAAAGAGGTCGGCCAGATGCCAGGTACGGGCCCTGTCATTCGAGTCGCCCACAACGTATGCTTTTATAGCAGAGTTGGATGCTTCTTGTTCTGCTTCACGGTAAAATGTGCGCATGTGGTCGAGCAGATCCACCCGAAGTTCAATCGAGGCTTCAAATGTGGAAAATGACGTGGTTACCTGATTTAAAATTGTTTCGGGAAAGGTTAAAACTCCGTGAACACTTTCCTGAGCATGCCCCCTTGAAGACGCTTGTTCAAACAATATGCCAATAGTGCCAAATACGTCAGGATAGGTTGAGCCCTTTCCATAGTAAAAATCGTCGAAACTTTCACGCGAGTAATAGAGCTCCTGACGCTCGTCAAGTGCGTCGGCATGATACTCAGCAATTGCCATCGTCAGGTCCTGGTTCCTTTGTGGCGTGATCGGGTTTGTTCTGGAGGGAACTCCCGGCTGGAAAAAGTAAGTTGAATTCGTGCCCATTTCATGATGGTCGGTGAGCACATTTGGATGCCATTCCCGGAACATCTGAATGCGGCCTCTGCTTGATGGATGTTGAACAGGCATCCAGTCTCGGTTAAGATCAAACCAGTAGTGGTTGGTTCGTCCGCCGGGCCATACCTCATTATGTTCGCGGTCCTCAGGGTCGGTAACGCTTGCTTTGATGCTTTTGTGCATATTTGCCCAGGTTGAGAAACGCTGAAGACCGTCAGGGTTCAGGCTGGGATCCAGAAGAATAACCGCGTTGTTTAACATCTGCTCTATCTCTTCGCCCTGGGCAGCAGCAAAATAATAAGCTACAAGCGGTGATGCATTTGAGCCGCTGGGTTCATTACCGTGAACACTGTACCCCATATTAATAATGACCGGCATTGTGCTGAGATCAAGATTTCCTGATTGAGACGGATCTTTCAGCAGATGATGATTCTCTTTGATTCGCTCAATAGACGAGTGATTGTCAGGAGAGGTGATCGTTAACATTACAAGCGGACGATCTTCATACGTTTTTGCATATTCCATGTAGGTAACACGATCTGATGCGTCTGCAAGTGCTCTCATATAATACACAAGCTTGTCGTGGGTAATATGCCACTGACCAACCTGATGGCCGATGATTTCTTCTGGGGTCGGTATGGATGGGTTGTAGGAAACATCATCCGGGAGGTAGTAATTGAGAGACATATCGTCCTGACCAAATGCACCTGCCGTCATAACCAATGAAAAAAGAAGGGCAAAAGCGGCTGAAATAGTAGTTTTCATAAAGATAAGGGGTAGGGTTAAAGTAAATTCAGTAATGGTTATTTAACGTAAACCATTTACGATTCATTAAAAATGAGTGTTCTGTTAAACTATGAACAGCAAATGAAAAATGTTGTGAATTATTCATAGCTATGTATCACTCCATATTAATAAAAGTTGCTGAATGAAATTTTTAGAAATTGAATTTTTAAATCAGTTGATCACTCCGTAACTTTCTCAAACCTTAAAATCGATATACGGGTGCAGGACCAAAAAACCGATTTACTTAAAAACCTTTTCTCAAAATCCGACGCGGGTTCCGCTGTCGGATTTTTTTTGGCCTTTAATTCGTATCCTCATCTTAATAGCCTATCTCAGAACTCATGAATTCACACGACCTTAAGCCTTGTATACTGGCCCTTTCCGACGGTACGATTGCTCATGGAAAAGCTATTGGTAAGATCGGTACAACCGGCGGAGAACTTTGTTTCAATACCAGTATGACCGGCTACCAGGAAATTTTTACCGATCCGAGTTATTACGGTCAAATGATGATGATGACCTATCCGCATATTGGAAATTACGGCACAATGAGCCGCGATGATGAAGCAAGAACTGTTATGATTTCAGGCCTGATTGTCAGATCCTTTTCGGAGGAGTTTAGTAATCCAATGGCAGATGGAAGCCTTCAGGACTATCTTGAACAAAATAACGTGATTGGCATCTCGGGGGTGGATACCCGTAAACTGGTCCATCATATTCGAGATGAAGGTGTGATGAATGCTGTGATTAGCTCAGAAATTCTGGATGAAGACGAGCTGGTAAAAAAAGCTAAAGGGTGGCCTTCAATGGTCGGGCTTGAACTTGCAACAAAAGTGACCCGGAAAGAGGCACAAACAATACCGTCTGACGGAAATTTTAAACTGGCTGTTTTTGATTATGGAGTCAAGAAAAGTATCCTCGACAATTTTGTGAAGCGAGGGTGTACGCTGCGTGTGTTTCCGGCGGAAGCAGATCTGGAGGAGGTGAAAGCCTGGGACGCCGATGGGTTTTTCTTTAGCAATGGCCCCGGGGATCCAAACGCATCATCCGACTATGGCCTTCCAATGATCGAATATGCCAAATCTACCGGTAAGCCGCTTTTTGGAATCTGCCTGGGACATCAGCTGATGGCACTCTCTGAAGGTATCGCCGTTAAAAAAATGTTTGTAGGCCATCGGGGAGCCAATCAGCCGGTAATGAATAAAGAGACAGGGCTTGTAGAGATTTCAACCCAGAATCACGGCTTTGCTGTTGATGAAAGCAAACTGGATGATTCGAAAGTAATGGTGACCCACATCAACCTGAATGATCAAACCATTGAAGGACTGAAATTTAAAAACTTTCCGGGCATGTCGGTTCAGTATCACCCTGAAGCTTCTCCGGGCCCTCACGATTCTCAGTACTTGTTCGATCAGTTTGTTGAGATGGTGAAGCAGGGTGCAGGGGACAAGGTTCAAGGTTCAGGGTGAAAGTTTAAGAATTCGAGGCAGGAGATCTTGCCACTTGCACCTTGAACCTTGTAAAAACACTCGTTGATCAGATATTAGCACATTTAAAATAACCACAAAAAACAACACAACTACATGCCACGTCGCGACGACATACATAAGATTTTGATTATCGGTTCAGGTCCAATTGTAATAGGCCAGGCCTGTGAATTTGATTATTCAGGAACCCAGGCCTGTAAATCATTGATGGAAGACGGTTACGAGGTGGTTCTTATTAACTCGAACCCGGCCACCATTATGACGGATCCCATGATGGCTGATGCGATCTATCTGAAGCCTCTTACAGCCGAATCAATAAAAGAAATTGTGGAAGCCGAAAAGCCTGATGCCGTATTGCCAACAATGGGGGGGCAGACAGCGCTGAATCTTGCGCGTGATCTGCAGCACGAAGGCTATTGGAAAGAGCATGGCGTACAGATCATTGGCGTAAATATGGACGCAGTAGATATTACTGAAGACCGTCAGCTGTTCAAAGACCTGATGGACAAGATCGGGATCGATCAATGTGAAAGCCGAACGGCAAAGTCGCTGCTGGATGCCAAGGAAATTATTGAGGAATTAGGGGGCTTGCCGATTGTTATCCGGCCTTCATTTACTATGGGCGGTTCCGGTGGCGGTATTGTATGGAATGAAGATGAACTCGAGCGGAAAGTACTTCGTGGCCTGGAAATGAGTCCGGTTCACCAGGTATTGATTGAAGAGAGTATATTCGGATGGAAAGAGTACGAGCTTGAGCTGTTGCGAGATAAAAATGATAACGTGGTCATCATCTGTTCTATTGAAAATTTAGATCCAATGGGGGTGCATACCGGTGATTCCGTAACAGTGGCACCTACCCAGACCCTCACTGATAAACAATACCAAAGCCTGAGGGATGCGGCCATTAAAATGATGCGTTCGATTGGTGACTTCGCCGGCGGATGTAACGTTCAGTTTGCTATGGAACCCGGGAGTGACCGTCTTGTAGCCATTGAAATTAATCCAAGAGTGAGCCGGTCATCAGCGTTGGCCTCTAAAGCAACAGGATATCCAATTGCAAAAATTGCAACAAAGCTGGCAGTCGGCTATTCACTCGATGAACTCCCAAACCCCATTACTCAGGTGTCATCAGCCTGTTTTGAGCCATCGATCGATTATGTGGTTGTGAAAATACCACGGTTTAACTTCGACAAATTTTCTGCCGTTGATGAAGAGCTAACAACGCAAATGAAGGCGGTCGGCGAAGTGATGTCAATTGGACGAACGTTTCCAGAGGCAATGAACAAAGCGTGGCAGTCTCTCGAGATTGGACGCTCAGGTCTTGGAGCCGATGGCTATGATGAGCCAGACAGAAAATACGTCCGTGAACGGCTTCTCAAGCCCTACTGGGACCGCACACTTCAGATCAGGAATGCGTTCAAAATGGGTGCTTCTGTTGAAGAGATTGCAGATATCACCAAGGTGGATCCATGGTTTTTGCAGCAGATCAGGTATATGGTTTCGCTCGAAAACAGGGTGGAAGGGCAGACATTAAACAGCATTACCCGCGATGAGCTCTTTGAAGTTAAACAAGCAGGATTTTCAGATGTTCAGATTTCCTGGCTTCTGAGTAAAAGCGGTGATAAAGTGACAGAAGCGGATGTTAGAAGTAAGCGCGAAGAGCTATCACTGAAGCCGGTTTTTAAGATGGTAGATACGTGCGCAGGTGAATTTCCCGCCGAAACACCCTACTACTATTCCAGCTACGAACGAGAAAATGAGAGCGAGGTTTCCGACCGAAAGAAAGTCATGATCCTGGGCAGCGGACCGAACCGCATTGGTCAGGGTATTGAGTTCGATTATTCGTGCGTTCATGCCGTAACTGCGGTGCAGGAAATGGGATATGAGGCAATTATGGTGAACTGTAATCCTGAAACAGTCTCAACGGACTTTGATATTGCGGATAAACTATATTTTGAACCGGTATTTTGGGAACGCGTACTCGATATTTTTGAGCATGAGAAACCTGAAGGCGTAATTCTTCAGGTGGGCGGGCAAACAGCCCTGAAACTTGGAAAACGGTTTGTCGAAGAAGGAATTCATATTTTTGGCACTGAGTTTGAGATGATCGACTTTGCTGAGGACAGGGGTGAGTTTTCAGAATTTTTGAAACGCCTTGATATTCCGTTTCCTGAATATGGAACAGCCCGGAATGACTCCGATGCACTGGATATTGCCCGGCGCATCGGATACCCGGTACTGATTCGCCCGAGTTATGTTCTGGGCGGACAGGGGATGCGGATTGCCGTTCGGGAAAATGAGCTGGGCAAATATGTCGCAAACATTCTGAAGACGCATCCTGAAAATGATTTTCTAATTGATAAGTATCTGGATAAAGCTGTAGAAGTAGACGTTGATTCGGTTTACGATGGCGAACAGCTCCATATTGCAGGTATCATGCAACACATTGAGCCGGCAGGAGTTCACTCCGGAGATTCAACAGCTGTGCTGCCGCCCTACTCTCTAAGTGATGAAGTCATCAAAACGATTGAAGAGTATCAGCTTAAAATTGCGAAGGAAATGGGAATCGTTGGATTTCTGAATGTTCAGTATGCGGTAAAGGAGGAAAAAGTGTACGTGCTTGAAGCTAATCCGCGTTCAACACGAACTATCCCGTTTCTCGCGAAAGCGACACAGCGACCGGAGGCAGCCATCGGCGTGAAAGTGATGCTGGGTGCCAAATTGAGTGAATTCGACCTGGAGTCAAAACTCAAGAATTGGGCGATCAAGGAGCCGGTATTCCCGTTCGATAAATTCCCTGAAGTAAAGAAAGAACTCGGGCCTGAAATGAAATCTACGGGTGAGAGTATCTACTTTATGGATAATTTTGACGATGAGCGGTTTAGAAAACCCTATGAGTTCAAGAATTTATATCTGTCGAAGTAAGTACTCGTCTGTATGCTATTTTTGCAGGCTGCCGAGTGGATATACATCAAAACTCCGTCAAGGGAACTCTGTGAATTAG
>Ga0102938_10004168_pt1 | contig 10679 bp, 6 predicted proteins | sample SalPonR2_B_D2_MG_FD_84516 | JGI IMG/M metagenome (GOLD analysis project Ga0102938, IMG submission 84516) | Salt pond soil microbial communities from South San Francisco under conditions of wetland restoration - Salt Pond MetaG R2_B_D2_MG | ecosystem: Environmental > Aquatic > Marine > Intertidal... | reverse complement strand
TTTTTCATTATTTTGATGTTATTAATCAAGAAGCCCAGGCTGCAGAGGATCAGTTCGAAGAGATGAGCAGGGTACTTAATACGGCCTCGTTAAATGCAGCAAAAGAAACTATGACGCTGTTCAATCAATTGATGGACATTAATATAAAAGTTGCCGAAGAGGAAGTTGTGAAAGGTGATAATGCAATTAATGCGAGTAATGTTATGACTATTACCGCAATAATTATAGGTATCATCATTGCTTTAATCTTGGGTGTTTTCATTACCCGCATGGTAACTACAGGCATAAAAAGAGGTGTGGTGGTTGCAGAAACCATTGCAAAAGGTGACCTGACAGTGAATATTGAAGAAGATCTTACGGAAAGAAAAGATGAAATAGGCATTTTAGCCAAAGCATTACAAAACATGGTAGTGAAATTGCGCGATATCGTTACAGATGTTCTAGAAGGTTCCGAAAATATTGCATCTGCGAGCCAGGAGCTAAGTTCAACTTCGCAGCAAATGTCACAGGGGTCGTCAGAGCAGGCTTCATCAGCCGAAGAGGTTTCTTCATCAATGGAAGAAATGGCCAGCAATATTCAGCAAAATACAGATAACGCTAAACAAACAGAAAAAATTTCAATCAAAGCATCAGACGATATCTCGCAAGGTAATGACGCTGTAGAAAAAACAGTCGGTTCAATGAAAGATATTGCTGAAAAGATTACTATCATTAGCGAAATAGCTCGTCAAACCAATATTCTTGCACTGAATGCTGCAGTAGAAGCTGCACGCGCAGGCGAACATGGAAAGGGATTTGCCGTAGTAGCCGAAGAAGTGCGCAAACTTGCTGCACGCAGCCAGGAATCTGCACAAGAAATTGATGAAACATCTAAAAGTAGCGTTTCAATTGCAGAAAACTCAGGTAAATTACTTTCTGAAATTGTTCCTGATATTCAAAAAACAGCTAAGCTTGTTCAGGAAATTTCTGCAGCCAGTTCAGAACAATCATCAGGTGCCGAGCAGGTTAATAGCGCTATTCAGCAACTGAATCAGGTTACACAGCAAAATGCCGCTGCTGCCGAAGAGATGGCTACCAGCTCAGAGGAACTATCAAGTCAGGCTGAACAGATGCGTGAAACAATGGAGTTCTTTAATATTGGCTCAGATGCTAAAAAAAGAACACAGAAAAAGCATAAAAAAGCGAAAACAAAAGTAGAAACCATGCAGCAAAATAAGGAACAACCTCAAAAGCATCAGGGATCTACTGAAACTAAAGGCGTGAATCTAAACCTGAATGACGACGAACACAGCGATAAGGATTTTGAAAACTTTTAGAACAATATTACAGCACCTGGGAACGTTTAATTCCGGTGCTGTAACTTTTTTCATGAAAAATTGTACCGGTAAAAAAAATAATGGCCCACATCAAGAAAATATTAATTGTCGACGATTCCTTTAATAACCTGATTTTACTTGAAGATTTGTTAAGTGAAATGAGCTACGAAGTTGCGGTGGCACACGATGGCCTTGAGGCAATGGACAAAATAAGACAGGTTACACCTGACTTGATCCTGCTTGACATTATGATGCCCAAAATGGGTGGGTTCGAATTAATGGAGCAAATAAACGAGGAGCAGTTAGATATTCCTGTAATATTTATTACAGCTAAAAATAGTGAAGAAGAACGAAAAAGGGCATCAGAACTTGGAGCAGCCGATTTTATAGTAAAGCCGGTAATTATTAGCGATGTGCTTGAAAAGGTAGAAAAAGTTATAGATAAATCATAGTGATTAGTGTTATTTAGAAATGCGGTTGGGGTTCTATCCTGACCGCATTTTTAATTATAAAAGCTTGCCTTGCGTTTTAAATTAAATCGAACTAAATGACCTTTTAAAATGCCCTTAAAAAAGGCAAAAGGGAGATACTAAAATATTTTTAAGAGTCCCGAAATATGCAAACGATTGCAATTACCCTTTAGTTAGCATTAAAAATAAGCCCGGAAGAAAGAAAACATGATATTTTTCATAAGAAAAAACACTTAAAATTTATAGATTTGTATACAAATTAAGTTAAACTAAATAAAAACTATAAAGTTATGCCTAAAGGTTTTTTCAATGTCCCGAAAGCAGTAAACGAACCAGTACGTTCGTATGCTCCAGGCACAAAAGATCGTGAAGAGCTCAAAAAAGCACTTAAAGAGCTTAAGTCAAAACAAGTTGAGATACCAATGGTAATTGGTGGCAAAGATGTAAAAACTGACAAAGAAGTTGATATTCATCCACCACATGAATTGGCTCATACACTGGGGCACTATTACCAGGGAAGTGCTAATGAGGTAAATATGGCTATTGATGCTGCAATGGAGGCAAAAGAAAAGTGGGCAGCAACACCATGGCACGAGCGTGCAGCTATTTTTCTTAAAGTAGCAGATCTGCTCACAGGGCCATATCGCTATAAAATGAATGCTGCTGCAATGCTCGGCACATCAAAAACCGCGCATCAGGCAGAGATCGAAACGGCTTGTGAATTTGCTGATTTTATGCGTTTTGGTGTAGAATATATGACCAAAATTTATGAAGAACAACCAGTTTCAGATAAAAATACCTGGAACAGGGTCGAATACAGACCACTTGAAGGTTTTGTTTTTGCGTTAACGCCGTTTAATTTTACCGCTATTACTGCAAACCTGCCGGCTGCACCTGCAATGATGGGTAACACGGTAGTTTGGAAACCTTCAAAACTGAATATCTATTCTGCTAATGTTGTAATGGAAATATTCCGCGAAGCAGGATTGCCAGACGGTGTTATTAACCTTGTGTTTGCTTCTGGCCCTGTTGTGGCCGATACTGTCTTTGCAAGTCCTGATTTTGCCGGATTCCATTTTACAGGTTCTACACCAGTATTCCAGCAGTCATGGAAGAAAATTGGCGACAACATTACAAAATACAAAACTTACCCACGTATTGTTGGTGAAACAGGTGGTAAAGATTATATCTTTGCTTCACCAAAAGCCGATGCTAAGGCTGTGGCTACAGCTATGGTTCGCGGTGCTTTTGAATATCAGGGACAGAAATGCTCAGCTGCTTCAAGAACATACCTGCCAGGCAATCTTGCCGACGAAATTTTCAAGTACGTGAAAGAAGATGTTTCAACAATTAAGCAAGGATCACCCGAAGATTTTTCAAACTTCCTTTGCGCCGTAATTGATGAATCGGCATTTGATAAACACGCTGCTGCTATCGATATGGCTAAGGAAGATAGCTCTTGCGAAATTATAGCAGGCGGTGGTTATGATAAATCAAAAGGTTATTTCATCGAACCAACGGTTATTAAAACTACGAATCCAAAATTCTACTCTATGGAAGAGGAGCTTTTTGGACCAGTGTTAACCGTTTATGTGTATGATGAAAATAAAGTGGATGAAACGCTTGATATCCTTGACAATACATCTATTTATGGATTAACAGGTGCTATTTTCACACAAGATCGTTACGAAATCGATTACCTGACAAAACGTTTGGTTAATACAGCTGGTAACTTCTACGTGAACGATAAGCCAACTGGAGCCATTGTTGGACAGCAGCCATTTGGTGGCGCCAGGGGTTCAGGTACCAACGATAAGGCTGGTTCAATGTTGAACCAATTGCGTTGGGTGTCGGCACGCAGTATAAAAGAGAATTTTGTGCCTGCCAAAGATTATCGCTACCCTTACATGGAAGATGAATAATTATAACTATAAACAAAACCCGGTACATAATTATGCACCGGGTTTTTTAAAACCAATAGACTATGAATCCAAAAATGCAGAAAGTACTTGACAATTTAGGCATTGAAGAAGTTAATGCCGGCGTATGTACAGGTACACAATGGATAGATACCAACGGAAAAGAAACGACATCGGTAACACCAATTGATGACTCAATATTGGGAAAGGTTAAAAATGCAGAGCTCAAGGATTACGAAAATGTAATCACCAAAGCACAGGAAGCATTTAAGAAATGGCGCGAAGTTCCCGCTCCAGCAAGAGGAGAGATAGTACGCAAAATCGGTAATGCATTACGCGATAATAAAGAAGACCTTGGAATGCTTGTCAGCATTGAAATGGGCAAAAGCTACCAGGAAGGTCTGGGCGAAGTGCAGGAAATGATCGATATTGCAGATCTTGCCGTTGGACAGTCACGCCAGCTTTATGGCTTTACTATGCAAAGCGAGCGTCCCAATCACCGCCTCTTCGATCATTACCATCCCTACGGGATTGTTGGTGTAATTACAGCTTTTAATTTTCCCGTAGCTGTTTATGCATGGAATACAATGATCGCAGCTGTGACCGGTGATGTGGTTGTATGGAAACCATCATCCAAAACTCCACTGACAGCAGTAGCTGTGCAGAAAATTGTTGCTGATGTAATAAAAGATGAACCGGAAGTTCCCGAAGGAGTTTTTAATCTCGTAATTGGACGCTCTGCTGTAATGGGCGACAACTTTATCGAAGATAAACGTGTACCACTTATTTCTGTTACCGGATCGACTCGCGTTGGGAAACGTGTAGCCGAGAAAGTTGGAAAACGTCTGGGTAATACAATTCTTGAGCTGGGTGGTAACAATGCCATAATTCTTAGCCCGGATGCTAACCTTGAAATGGCCATACCTTCAATTGTTTTTGGAGCTGTTGGAACAGCCGGACAGCGCTGTACATCAACTCGTCGTGTAATTGTACACGAAGATATTTACGAAGATGTAAAGAAAAAACTTACCAATGCCTATGAACAAGTGTCGAAGAAAATTGGTGATCCGCTTGACGAAAATAACCTTGTAGGGCCACTTATCGATACAGATGCCACAGAATTGTTCACTTCTGCACTTGAAAAAGTGAAAGAAGAGGGCGGTAAAGTGCTATTTGGTGGTGAGGTTTTAAGCGGAAAAGGTTACGAAACCGGAACATACGTTGTACCTGCCATTTGTGAAGCACAAAATCATTACGAAATTGTGCAGGAAGAGACCTTTGCACCAATTCTTTATTTAATCAAGTACAAATCTTTCGAGGAAGCATTAGATCTACATAATGGTGTGCCACAAGGACTCTCAAGTGCCATCTTTACCGATAGTATTCAGGAATCAATGTCTTTCCTAAGCAACAGCGGTTCTGATTGTGGTATTGCGAATGTTAATGTAGGTACATCGGGTGCTGAAATTGGTGGTGCTTTTGGCGGTGAAAAAGATACCGGAGGTGGCCGCGAATCTGGTTCCGATGCCTGGAAGGCTTATATGCGTCGCCAAACTACAACAATCAATTACGGTAAAGATTTACCATTGGCACAAGGCATTAAGTTCGACATCTAAGCATGTTTTGAGCATTAAATATAAGAAGGACTGCATTTGGCGGTCCTTCTTTTTTTGTACGAAAATTCCTTGTAGAGGCTTAGGATATATTTCTTGTACAATAGTTTAAGAAAATATTACTGGAATTTGTCATGAATTAGTTTTATCTTGTATTAGCCATAACTAACTAATATTTTTACAATGAAATTTAGTCTTTTTGTAATCGCCTGGGCTGTAATATTCGTTTTTGCCGGCAATAACAATTTTGCAGCTGCCAATACAGGATTAAGTACATTTTCAGACACAGTTAACACTTCACAACATAAAATTGAAAATCAACACCATGATGGCGCTGAAAAGCCACATGATACAACCCACGAAGGTGGACATAGCTCAGATATGTCGCCCTTGTTTTTTGTAATAGTTGCACTTATTATTGGAGCTGCAACACGCCATTTTCTCCGAAGAAGTCCAATTCCCTATACCGTTACTCTGCTTATATTCGGGTTACTGATTGGCATGGCTGTTCGCATGGATTTTTTTGAAGGATGGGGAGATACGTTTGCCACAGCAGTGCGTTGGGCAGGGCATATCGATCCGCACCTGATTTTATACGTTTTCCTGCCCACATTAATATTTGAGGCCGCGTTTGCAATGGATGTGCATACATTTAAAAAATCGGTTGCCAACGCTGCTATTCTAGCTGTTCCCGGCATAATTGTGGCACTTTTTCTAACTTCTTTTATCATTATTGGTATTAAAGAGCTTGGAATTGGGTTGCCTGACTGGTCATGGCAGGTGGCTTTGCTTTTTGGGGTGGTTATTAGCGCAACCGATCCGGTGGCCGTGGTGGCATTGCTAAAAGACCTTGGCGCCAGTAAAAAGCTGGGAACTTTGATTGAAGGCGAATCATTACTTAACGATGGTACAGCCATTGTAATTTTTTTAGTTATTCTTGGAAGTATAAAAGGCGCATCGCCAGATATGGGTGAATTGGAGGCATTTGTGTTCAACTTACATCCCGTGCTTAAATTTGCTTATATCTCTTTCGGGGGAATATTGTTGGGTTTAGCGGTTGGTATGATTACAATCCGGTGGGTTCGCGGTGTCTTTAACGATGCAATGGTCGAAATATCGGCTATTGTTACAGCTGCATACATTACATTCTTTATTGCCGAGCACTTTCTGTATGTTTCGGGAGTGCTTGGACTTGTTTCGCTCGGACTGGCTGCTGCCAGTGTCGGACGAACCAGAATTAGTCCTGAAGTAGAACACTTCTTACATGAGTTCTGGGAATTACTGGCTTTCATCGCCAATACGCTTATTTTTATCATTGTTGGGGTTGTTATCGCTGAGCAGGCTGTCTTTACCGGAAGCGATTTTTTAATTTTGCTGATTATTTATATCGGAATTCACATTGTTCGAGCTATTGTAGTTACCCTACTTTTCCCGTTTATGAAGCGAACCGGCTATGGCCTCGATAAAAAAAATGCCATGGTCGTATGGTACGGAGCACTAAGAGGGGCCATTGGATTAGCCCTTGCTTTAGTTGTAGCCAGCCTCGACCCTGCAGTTTTACCTGAAAAAATCCAAAACCAGTTCCTGTTTTTTACTGCGGGAATTGTGATTTTAACTCTGGTTGTAAATGCCATTACCATAAAGTTCCTGATTCAAAAACTTGGACTTACCACTCTGGCCCCGGCTAAAGCTAAAATGATTTACAACGCGCAGGCGTATTTACGAAAAACGGCCGCCAATGCAATTGAGACACTTAAACGCGACCGTTTTATGAATCATGCCAATTGGCAACAGGTTAAAAAATATTTGCCTCCACAACCTGAAATTTCGAAGGACGAAATTGGCGATGTGGAAACCATTGCCGAAATCAGAAGAAGAATACTCGAACAGGAGAAAAGTAGTTATTGGTACCAGTTTAAAAAAGGCCTGCTAGGTCCAACTGCAGTGCAAAAACTCTCTGAGGGAATTAATACGATTTTAGATGCGGGAGGACTTATTCCACTGTGCGAAAGAAAAGACCTGGAAGAAAGCTGGAAAACACCAGGATTCCTGAAAACACTTCAGAACCAACCGCTGCTCGATAAATTGACTAAACATATGTTTTTCGATAGATTGGCTGTAAGCTACGATTCTGCGCGTGGCTTTGTCGAAGCGCAGGAAGATGCATTAAAATTGGTTGAAAGTATGCACAGAGAGGTAGAAGGCGGCGAAGACGGAGATAAAACCAATAGCCTGGAAATTATTGAGGAGGAAATCAATGAAAACCGTATCCATGGCCTTACTTACCTTCGTAATTTGCGTAAGAGTTATCCAGAAATATATAATGCAATTTCTACAAGACAAGCCATTCGATCATTGTTGAATTTTGAAATGCAAACAGTAGAAAGGCTCGAGAAAAAAGGACGTTTAGAGTCCTCAGAAGCAAATAAGATGGCTAAAGCAATTGAAAATCGCATGAAAAGATTGCTACAAAAACCACCGTCGGTTAAATTACCAAAGAATATTAAACTATTAAAAGATATGGAGTGGTTTGAGGAGGTGGAAATTCCGATGCTTAAAAAAGTATCTGCATCATTTAGTAGCAAAGTTTATTCTATGGGCGATAAACTCATTAAACTTCACGATAGTGGCAATGCAATTTTTGTCATAGCCAGGGGAACAGTTAAGGTTTCCGTGGGGAATGAGGTGGTAGCAATACTCGGACCCGGGAATGTGGTGGGCGAAATAGCTGTTCTTACAGGTAAATCAAGCTCTGCTACTATTGAGGCCGAGTCACCCGTTACAGTTTTGCGCATGAAATATCTTAAGATTCAGCGTTTACTTAACGAAGACAAATATTTGAAACATAATTTATGGAGAATTGCCGGCCGTAGAATGGCTGAAAATATTCTGTCTTTGACCAAAGAATACGGAAAGTTGAAACGCAAAAAACTCCAACGCATAATTGATAAAGGAGAACTAACAGAATTGAATGCCGGTAACACTTTTACGCTCGATAAAAAAGAGGGCATACTGCTTTCGGGAGCGGTAAGCCTTGAGGGAAGAGAAATGCGGGGTACCAGATTAATGACCCCGGGTGTCTACCATGTTGTCGATGAGAGCTATATATTTGTAATTTAATTTTTTTATATGAAGAATTTAAAATTATTTATGGTTGTTGCATTAGTGTCGCTCATGGCATGTAATAAAGAAAAAAGTGATATGGAAAACAGGGATAGTATAAAGCTTATAAAAGAGAATCCTTTAACTTATAGGTTACCTTCGCCGAGGTTAGAAAGCGATATGTCAGCTGAAGAGGTGATGAAAAAAAGACGCTCTCACAGGCATTTTGTAAGTAAAAGCATTGATGCTTCAGATGTGTCACAAGTACTTTGGGCAGCATATGGAATTACACAACAAGCAAATCATAAACAGTTGCGAGGCGGTTTTCGTACAGCACCTTCAGCTGGCGCACTTTATCCTTTAGAACTTTACTTGTTAGTTGATAAAGTTAATGGAATAAAACCTGGTGTGTATAGGTATGTGCCCGATGGACATCAAATTCAACAAACAATCGAGCATGATGTAAAACTTGAACTTTCGGCCGCTGCTTTAAATCAGAAAATGATACATGAAGCTCCGGCGTGCCTGTTTTATAGCGCGATTTATGAGCGAACAACAGAAAAGTACGGCGCCAGAGGAGAAAAACGTTACGTGTGCATGGATCTGGGACACTCCGCACAAAATGTATATTTGCAGGTTGAGGCGCTACACATGGGAACATGTGCCATTGGTGCATTTAGTGATGATAAGGTTAGGGAAGTTATGCAACTCCCTGCAAAGGAGGAACCGCTATACATTATGCCTTTTGGTCATTACTACAATAAAAGGGGGTTTTAAAAATAAAAGAAGAGGTTTCTTTGCAGAAAAGAAACCTCTTCGTTAGTTTTATTTTACTGGCTGATACATTTTCGTGAGCCATTTTGAAGTGTCTTTTTCGGTTTGTGGGTCCGTTAGATACACTTCCCATGGAGATCCGGCTGCTTCTAATCCCATTTTTTTAATATTATCCATTAAAAGTTGCCAGGTTTTGTGCTGATCGGCATAGGCGCCTTTGTGTATAATACTAAGAACTTTCCCGCCGTAGCTTTGTATGACTTTTATTTCGCCTTTGCCTTCGACTTTTTCATTTACCGGAAATCCTACCGTCATTTCGCTTATACTGTCTGACCAGCTTTTCCAAATGGTTACAGGTGATCCTAAAGGTTGAATTTTGTTCTCGCCCATGTAAGTACCCAGTTTCATGAAAAGATTCGGTATAACCTCCGACATGCTTTCCATATCGGCAGATCCGCTGATTGACAAAAGGGGTTGTGGTTTAACTTCTTCGTATTTAATTTTGTGTCGTTCTTCTGCCATATGGTTGAGTGCACTGTCAAGTTTATTCAGCCCTTTTTTGTAAGATTTTTTAATCATGGGCTTAATAAACAATATACTCATCCAGCGCCCCAAAGGGTAGGCGGCATCTGAAGAAAAATTCCAGGTCACCTTAACTCCTTCATCTTTTTCATCAAAAAGTATAGCAGCATTGGCTTTGCCCTGATCGCCAAAATCAAGTGTGGTTTTAATCTTTTCAAACGGTTTTGATTCAGTGATAACCTGTTTGCCTCCATCCATATCATCGTCCCATGTCATGGTAGCTCCTGCGCCACATTCGGGCCCGCTGTAGCTTATGTTTTTTACATTCTGCCACGGGCTCCAGCTAGCATTGGCCCTGAGGCAATTCACTTGTCTGAACGTTTGGTAAAGGTTGGCTTTTATAACTTTCGATACTGCTAATTCTGTTTTAGCAGGCATAAATACTCCTCCAATGAGAATAATAGCTATGATGATACCCAGAATCCATAGCAATGTTTTCAATAGTTTTTTCATTATTTGCAGTTTTAGTTAAAAATTTAAGAAACCCTGTCTATTCGAAAATACAAAAGTGATTAATACAAAGCAATTTTAATTTTGTTTTGCGTCTGATTTTCAATGTGATGTGAGTTCGCGTTAATTTATTATCTTCTGAACTCTGTAACTATTTATGCTTTTTCTGGTATTTTAATAAACTATTATTTACCCAATAACCAGAATCATGAAACTTTTTAAGTCGAAAATTTACCCTTTATTTATTGCATTGCTTTTTCTGAACACAAGTAATGCGCAAACTATCGATGGATATTACAATGTGCTTAAAAAACAAGGTCAACAACCTGTTACTTTTGTTACGAAAAAACTACAGAAATATGATTTGATTGTTTTTGACGATGCTTTGCATGCTGCAGTTGAACCGTTTGAGTTTTACACCAATTACATTCGCAAACAACCGCATACATTAGA
>Ga0102938_10004167_pt1 | contig 10679 bp, 8 predicted proteins | sample SalPonR2_B_D2_MG_FD_84516 | JGI IMG/M metagenome (GOLD analysis project Ga0102938, IMG submission 84516) | Salt pond soil microbial communities from South San Francisco under conditions of wetland restoration - Salt Pond MetaG R2_B_D2_MG | ecosystem: Environmental > Aquatic > Marine > Intertidal... | reverse complement strand
AGTCGCACACGTCGGTGAAGCTCTGGTGCTCGGCATCGACCAGCTCCACCCGCACGAGCGGCTCGCTCTTCGCGAGGTCCCAGATGCGGGTGACGTTCGGATCGACCGGAGTGGTCTGGTCGTTGGTGCCGACCATCACGAGCGTCGGAATTCCGATCGATTCGAGGCCGGCGTCGGACATCAGGCGGGTGCCGTCACCGGTGGCCGGGGCGAGCGGGATGATCGCGTCGACCCGATCGTCGGCCACGAACGAGCCCACCGGGTTCTCGTAGCCACCGGGCACAGCGAGCGAGGTGAAGCCACCGAACGAGTGGCCGGTGACGGCGATGTTCTCGGGATCGACGGCGGCCACGAACCCTGCGGTCTCGGTGCTGGTGGGGTCGAGCATCGCGTTGATGGTGGCGACGACGTCGTTCGGGCGGTTGAGCGCGGTCACGTCGAACTCGGCCTCCACGCCGAGCAGGCGGTCGGCGGCGGTGTTGCCCGTGTGATCGGGTGCAGCGACCACGTAGCCGTGGCTGGCGATGGCTTCGGTGTAGTACGAGGCGATGTAGCGCAGTCCGCCGCTGCCGTGCGAGTAGACCACCAGCGGGAACGGGCCGTCGGGTGCGATCTGGTCGGGCGCGGCGGTGACCGCGTCGGGCGACTCGTAGTACACGCCGGGGATCAGCGTGTACTGGTGCAAGGGAGCTTCGCCGGCGTCGGCGATCGGGAACCACACGTCGAGCGTGAGCGGCCGCTCGGTGGCGGCGTTGATCGTGATCGTGGTGACCCCCACGTCGTAGGGCCCGGCCGGCAAGGTCTCGAGGTCGGCGAGGGATGCCTCGGTGGTTTCCGGTGCTGCCTCCGTCGTGTCCGGCGTCGTGTCCGGCGTGGTCTCGGGCGGAGCGTCCGTGGTCTCCACGACGGCGTCGGTGGTTTCCGGCGCAGCTTCGGTCGTGGGGGTCGCGGTGTCGTCGTCGCTGCCGCACGCGGCAATGGCAACGGCGGAGACGATGGTCAGAGCAAGGAGTCGTGAACGCACGGCGGCAACGTAGTGCGATTCGGCCCGATCCGCCCATCCGGAGACCCGGTCCGAGGAGCGAGAGCGGGTCGGTCAGGCGAACGTCTCGACGAGGAGGGCGACGGCCGTCGTCGTGCAGATCACGAGCACGCCGGGGCGGACCACCTCGGGCCGCAGCAGGTGTTTCACCCGGCGCGCGGTGACGATGCCGAGCACGACTCCGGGGATGATCAGCGCCGCCAACTGCAGTTGGCGGACACCCACCTCACCGGCGAGCCAGAGGGCTCCGAGCGACAGCAGCGTCCCGATCGAGAAGAACGCGGAGATCGTCGCCCGCATCGTCGCCGGGTCACTGTTCTGGTACGTCAAGGCGATCGGCGGGCCGCCGACCCCGGTGGTGGTCGCGGCGAACCCCGACGCGAGCCCTGCCACCACGAGTGCGCGGTCGGTCGGACGGAAGAGCCGGCCGGTGAGCGAGGCCACCACGGCGAGCAGGACCGACCCGGCGACCAGCACGGCGAGCACCCGGTCGGACAGCGCCGCCACCACCAGCGCGCCGGCGATCGTGCCCGGGATCCGTCCGGCGACGGCGAAGCCCACGTCGCGGGGTTCGATGTGCGTGCGGTCGATCCAGGCGATCGTGAACGTCAGCGGCAGGACAGCGAGGATCAGGGCGGCCGGGATGAAGTCGCTGTCGGCGAGCAGCAGCACGGGCGAGGCGATCATCCCGAGTCCGATACCGATCGACGCCTGGACGACGGCGCCGACGTACACCACGCCGACGCAGGCGATCGCCATGGCGATCGACAGGCCGAACATCAGCGATCCTTCATGCGTTTGGGGTCGGCGTTCGCCGGGTCGTCTGGCCACTGATGCTTCGGGTATCGGCCCGCCATGTCCTTCTTCACATCGGCCCACGAACCGGCCCAGAAGCCGGGCAGGTCGGCGGTGACCTGGATCGGTCGGTCCGCGGGCGACAGCAGATGCAGCCGGATCGGGACGCCGCCGGCGGTCGGATGCGCAGTGACGCCGAACAGGTCCTGGACGCGCACGAAGGCGTCGGGCTGCTCGCCTGCGTAGTCGATCGCCACGACGCGACCCGATGGCAGCACGAGTCTGGCGGGGGCGACCTCGTCGAGGTCGGCGCCCTGCGGCCACGGCAGCTGGCTGCGCAACACCATCGCCACGTCGAGGCGTTCGAGGTCGGAGCGCCCGGTGGCGCCTGGCAGATACGGGGCCAGCCAGTCGTCGACGGAGGCGGCCAGGTGACCGGTCGACCACTCGGGCCATGGTTCTCCGACGGTGCGGTGGAGGAACTCGACCCGTTCGCGAAGTGACGTCGCCGTTTCGGTCCAACGCAGCGCACCGAGTCCGGTGGAGCGCACGTGCTGCATCAGTGCCGCTGTGGTCTCGTCGCTGCTGTCGGGGCGCCCGACGTGTCTGCCGAGCCGGATCGATCCCAGTCGGCGCTCGACGGTTTCGACCAGATCGTCGCGACCGGCGTCCCACTCGACCGTGCGTTGCTCGACGATGTCGGCGCCGAACTCGGCGAGAACCGCGTCGGCATCGACGACGGCAGCCAGGCGGATGCGAGCCCGATCCCGGCGTCCGTCGAGATCGGCGGCGACCACGAACTCCTCATCGGCGAGCGGGTCGTCGTCGGGGAGCCACGCGCCTGCACCGGATCGCAGTTGGAACTGGCCGGGACGTCGGCGAGCGGCCAGACGGTCCGGATAACCGAGCAGCAGCACTGCCCCTGCCCGGTCGGGGTCGATGCTGTCGAGATCGAGCCGGATGTCGGCCCGGCGGGCCAGGTCGGCTGCGCGCTCGCGCAGACGGCGGACTGCGCCACGGTCGGCGGCGTCGTGGCCGCGTCGGCCGGTCAGTGCTCCGATACGGAGGGCGAGATCGGCCGGCAGGTCGTCGGGGCGACCGCGGAAGATGTCACGCTCCTCCACCAGCGTGGCGATCACACACGCCAACGACGACTGATCGACGGCCACCATCCGAGCGAGGCGGGGGTGGACCGGCAGGCCGAGCATGTTGCGCCCGAGCGGGGTGATCGATTCGTCGTCGTCGATCGCGTGGAGATCAGCGAGCAGCTCGCGAGCCTGGGCGAGGGCACCGGAGGGCGGCGAGTCGATGAAGCGCAGGTCGTCTCCACCACCCCACGCAGCGAGTTCGAGCGCGAATCCGGCGAGGTCGGCCTGCGAGATCTCCGGCGAGCGGTGCTTGGCGCGGGTGCCGTGCTCGATCTTGCTCCAGAGGCGATACGCCGCGCCTGGTTCGGTGCGCCCGGCTCGCCCGGCTCGCTGCTCGGCCGACGCCCGGCTGGTGGCGACGGTGGTGAGTCGGGTCATCCCGCTGCGGGCGTCGAAGCGCGGCTCTCGGGCGAGGCCGCTGTCGACGACCACCCGCACGCCGTCGACGGTCAGCGAGGTCTCGGCGATGTCGGTCGACAGCACGACCCTGCGACGCCCCGGCCTCGACGGCGCGAGGGCTGCATCCTGCTCGGCGAGCGACAGCGCCCCGGCGAGCGGGAACACGTCGACATCACCGCCGACGGCGCCCTGCAAGAGCGATTCGGTGCGTCGGATCTCGCCGATCCCGGGCAGAAAGACCAGCACGTCCCCGGTCTGCTCTCGCACTGCTCGCCGGACGGCGGCGACGACGTCCGGTTCGATCCGGTTCCCGCCGCCGGGGCCTCGGGGCTGCGGTCGACCTTTCCGGCGCGGGCCGGCGCCGCGCCCGCCGCCACTCGCCTGCGAGCGGGGCATCCAGTGCATCTCGACGTCGAACATGCGGCCTGCGCTCTCCACCACCGGCGCGTCGAGCAGCGCGGTGAGACCCTCGACGTCCGGTGTGGCCGACATCGCCAGCAAGCGCAGGTCGGGCCGAATGGTGGAGGCCACATCGAGTGCGAGCGCGAGGCCGAGGTCGGTGGTCAGGTTGCGTTCGTGCACCTCGTCGAAGATCACCAGGCCCACGCCCGGCAGCTCGGGATCGTTCTGGAGGCGACGGGTGAGCACGCCCTCCGTGACGACCTCGATGCGGGTGCTGGTACCGATGTGGCGCTCGTCGCGGGTCTGGTAGCCGAGGAGTGAGCCCACGCTGGTGTTCGTCGTGTCGGCCATCCGGCGGGCGGCGGCACGCGTGGCGAGGCGACGCGGTTCGAGCATCACGATGCGTTGTCCGTCGAGCCACGCCTCGTCGAGGAGTGCGAGTGGGATCACGGTCGTCTTGCCGGCACCGGGCGGGGCGACCAGTACGGCTCGTCGCTGCTCTGCGAGCGCTGTGCGGACCGCAGGGATCGCCTCGACGACGGGAAGGTCCGGCAACGCCGGTCGTTCGGGAGGCCCAGCGGGCACGGGGTCAGCCCAGCGCGGGTGAGCCGCGGAACGGGCCCGGATCGCCGGGGCCGGGCACGGGGATCGAGGTCCACCAGCAGACCTCGGCGATGGCGTCGGCCACGGATTCCCACTCGGGCGGGTTCCAACCCTGCGCAGCGGCAGCGACCACACCATCGACGCGGGTGAACACGAACGCCGGCAGCTCGTGGAGACCAGCGGCCTTCACGAAGGCGCGGTCGGGATCGCAGAACGCCAGGAAACGTTCGGCATAGGGGCCGAGGAACGTGCGGGTGTCGACAGCGTTGGCGGTGACGACCATGTTGATCCGGGCGTCGGAGCCACGGAACTGCTCGAGCACACGGGCCGCCGACTTGAGCACCCATGCACTCTCGTTGGTGTACGGGTCGAGCACCACCGACGCCAGGTGGAAGGTGGTGAGCCACTCCATGATCGGGCGGCCGGTGCCGGCAGCACCGTCGACCAACGGTGTCAGGACGACACTGCTCGGGAGCTGTTCGCCCAGTCGCGACGGAGCCGGGGCTGCGGTGTCGGGGGTCGTGTCGGCCACGGCCTGCGATCGTAGCGACTGGCGCCCCGATCCGGGTATTCCCGACGGTCACGACGTGCCGGGCCTACTGCGACGGTTCGTCTGCCGCCGGGCAGCGCACGGCACGGTTGTCGGGGGCGCGGTACGGTCGCGCTGTGCATCCGATCGAGCATCTCCGCTACGTGGACCGGGCGCAGGGAGCCGATCCGACATCGCTCGTCGAGGAGACAGCACATGCGCTCGGCTCGTTGCACTTCGATCCGTCGGGACTCGTGGTCGCCTGTCGACGGATCGTCGAACGACATCCGTTCACGGGCGCGTTGTGGTGGTTGTGCGCCAACGTGGCCACCTCTGCCGAACCGTTCGAGGCGGTGTGGGAGCTGGCGGACGAGATCCGGAGGGATCCGACAGGCGCAGAGCTGGCGGCCGTGCTCCCCGACGAGGCCCTCGTCGTGACGATCGGTGATCCTGACGTGATCGGTGACGGGCTGATTCGTCGGGGCGACGTGCGGGTGCTCGCGCTCGACGCGGGCTTCACGGCGACGTCGTTCGTGCGCCGGATGGAGCGCCATGGCGTCGACGCCGAACCGGTCGACGCCGGGATCGCGGGAGCTGCTGTTCGTGCAGCAGACGTCGTGTTGGTCGAGGCGCTGGCCATCGACGCGGAGCGCGCCGTCATGCCGATCGGCTCCTCGACGATCGCTGCCGCTGCGTCGGCGTTCGGCACCGAGGTCTGGGTGGTGGCAGGGGTCGGCCGCCGTCTGCCGTCGGGATTTCTCGATGCGATGGCGGCCAAGGTCGACGCGTTGGGCGCCGACACCGATCCGTGGGATCTCGACGTGGAGGTGCTCCCGACATCGATGTTCGACGACGTGGTCGGCCCGCACGGGAAGGTGCCGATGGGTCCTCGTGCGATCGTCGCCGAGTGCCCGATGGCTCACGAACTCCTCCGCCCCAGCCACATCTGACGCCCCCAACCACGTTTGCGTTGCATTCTGGGTGGGCCACCCCACCGGAAACGCCACACAAACGTGGGTTCGGGAGGCGAGGTCAGGCGGCGGTCAGTGGGTCGGCTGCGACCAGTCGGACCCGCAAGGTGCGCCGGACCATGTCAGAGCGCTTCGTGACGTCGTCGAAGGTGTACTCGAAGACGCGCACGCCGACGTCCTGGAGCTCGTTGCGGCGTTGGGCGTCGCGAGCGCGCTCGGCCGGGCTGGAGTGTCCTTTCTGCCCGGACACCTCGACGACCACGTCGAGATCCTCGAAGAAGAAGTCGACTCGGGCGATGTGCCGGTCATCGGACCGGAACACCACTTGCTTGCGTGGTGTCGGCAACCCGGCCTCGCGGACGAGCTCGAGGAACCGTCGTTCGAGGTGGGTGTGGCCGCCGGAGTCGGTGATCATCTCCTCGACGAGTCGGCAACCCCACCGCCCCGACCCGCGGAGTGATTCGAGCCGCCGGGCGAGCACCTCGGGTGACGACAGCTGGAGGTGGACCGCACTGTCGATGGCCGCCTCGATCCGTTGTGGATGTGCTCGAGCGAGGGCGAGGTCGAACACCGTCCGCGTCGCCGACATCACCCGGAAGCCGTCGACGACGACATGATCGATCGGTTCGAGCCGTTTGGTGGTGTGCACCGCGAACGGCAGCAGTGCGGGCCGCCGTGGCCGCTCGATGGTGAACTCGACGGCATGACGTCTCGATCGGTCGAGTCCGTGGAGCGCAGCAGCCGCCTCGAAACTCACCCAACTCCGCTCGCCGAGACACAACAAGCCGCACCGCAGTCGCCGCCGGTGGGTGTCGGGTGACCCTCGAAGCGCATACACGCGAGGGGCGAGGCGGAACATCCAACCGTCGGCGATGAGACGCCGCTGTGTCCAGGCCGTGACGCCGTGGACCCGGAGCTGGCCGGAGGTGATCAGGCCGTCCTGGTCGGCAGCGAGGTCGGTGAGTGCGGTACTGATGCGCATACCCCACAGTGGGGGCCGGCCGAGAAGGAGCGGAACCGGCCGTTCCCGTGGCACTTCGGGTGATCCGACCCACCGGAATGGCAACGCAGACGGGGTGTGGCCCGACATCAGGTCGTTCGTGTGACGATTCCGGTGTCCCGGCCCACCGGGAATGCAACGCAAACGATGGATGGTTCAGATGCGACGTTGGGCGGGGGGATGGCCGAGGATGTCGGTGATGATCTCACGAGCCTCGGACTTGCGGTCCTCGGTGACGAACACCCGCGCCATCGGCTCGCGGCTGTTCATGTAGGGATTGAGGTTGTAGTCGTCGGTGGTCACCGCGGGCACGCCCTGGGCCGTCAGTTCGTCGACGATCATGGGCGCCATCCACTGCGGTACCCACCCGGCCTCCACCGTGCGGTCGGGATTCGGTGGCTTGGGTTCGTGCTTGCCGAACACCCAATGCCAGGCGCTACGAAACGTGGGCACCTATTGTCCACCTCTCGGGCCGTCACTAGTGTCGGAGCTTCCCCACATGCGCTCAACCTAGGCGCCCAACCGACGAGGTGTCATGGCCAACATCATCAAAGCGGCACTCCTGCAGACCGACTGGACGGGCGACAAGGAGTCGATGATCGTCAAACACGAGGACGCGGCCCGCGAGGCCGCTGCCCAAGGTGCGCAGATCATGTGCTTCCAGGAGCTGTTCTACGGGCCCTACTTCTGCCAGGTCCAGGACACCGAGTACTACGACTACACCGAGTACATCCCCGACGGCCCCACCACCGAGCGGTTCCAGGCCCTGGCGGCGGAACTGAACATGGTGATGGTGCTGCCGATGTACGAGATCGAGCAGCCCGGCGTGTACTACAACACCGCCGCGGTGGTCGACGCCGACGGCAGTTACCTCGGCAAGTTCCGCAAGCAACACATCCCCCAGGTGAAGGGTTTCTGGGAGAAGTTCTACTTCCGGCCCGGCAACGGCGGCTACCCGGTGTTCGACACCGCCGTCGGCAAGGTCGGTGTGTACATCTGCTACGACCGCCACTTCCCCGAGGGTTGGCGGGCACTCGGACTGAACGGCGCCGAGATCGTGTTCAATCCGTCGGCCACCCACCGCGGCCTGAGCGAGTACCTGTGGTCGATCGAGCAGCCTGCCGCGGCAGTCGCGAACATGTACTACGTGGGGGCGATCAACCGGGTCGGCATCGAGCCGCTCGGCGACAACGACTTCTACGGACAGAGCTACTTCGTCGACCCGCGCGGCCAGTGCGTCGGCGACAAGGGCGATGCGTACGAAGCCGAGTTGATCGTGCGTGAACTCGACATGGACCGCATCAAGGAAGTGCGTGACGGCTGGGCGTTCTACCGCGATCGCCGTCCGGACGCCTACGACGAACTGGTGGAGAGCTGACATGACGACAACGCTGATCCAAGGTGGCACCGTGATCTCGGCGGTCGGCCGTCGCGAGGCCGACGTGCTGATCGACGGCGAGAAGATCGTCGCCGTCCTCGCGCCCGGTCAGTCGGCAGCGATGGGTGTGAATCCCGACCGGACGGTCGACGCCACGAACAAGTACGTCGTGCCCGGCGGCGTCGACGTGCACACCCACATGGAGCTGCCGTTCGGTGGCACCGAGGCGTCGGACACGTTCGAGACCGGCACCCGCGCCGCGGCGTGGGGCGGCGTCACCACGATCGTCGACTTCGCCGTGCAGAACACTGGCTTCAGCGTGCACGAGCGCCTCGCCGAGTGGCACGAGAAAGCCGCCGGCAACTGTGCGATCGACTACGGCTTCCACCAGATCATCGGCGGCGTCGACGACGAGTCGTTGAAGGCAATGACCTATCTCGTCGACAACGAGGGCATCACCAGCTTCAAGCTGTTCATGGCCTATCCCGGCGTGCTGTACTCCGACGACGGTCAGATCCTCCGGGCGATGCAGAACGCGTCGGAGTCCGGGGCGATGATCATGATGCACGCCGAGAACGGCATCGCCATCGACGTGCTCGTCGCCCAGTCGATCGCCAAGGGCGACACCGACCCGAAGTTCCATTCGCTCACCCGCCCCGCCGAGCTCGAATCCGAGGCCACCCATCGTGCGATCCAGCTCGCGAAGGTCGCCGGCAACGTGCCGCTGTACATCGTTCACATGTCGGCCTCGGGTGCGCTCGAAGAAGTCGCCGCTGCCCAGCACGCCGGGCTCAACGTGTTCGCCGAGACGTGCCCGCAGTACCTGTATCTCACGCTCGAGGATCAGCTGGCGCAGCCCGGCTTCGAGGGAGCGAAGTGGGTGTGCTCCACGCCGCTGCGCACCAAGCACGAGCACCACCAGGCCGACCTCTGGAAGGGCCTCCGGATGAACGAGCTGGCAGTGGTCTCGACCGATCACTGCCCCTTCTGCTTCAAGGACCAGAAGGAGCTCGGGCTCGGCGACTTCTCCAAGATCCCGAACGGCATCGGCGGTGTCGAGCACCGCATGGAGCTGCTGTACCAGGGTGTGGTGCTCGGCGAGATCAGCCTCGAACGGTGGGTCGAGACGTGCTGCACCACTCCGGCGCGGATGTTCGGTCTGGACCACAAGGGCGTCATCGAGCCCGGCGCCGACGCCGACGTGCTCGTGTGGGACCCGAACACCAAGACGAAGATCGGCGTCAACGACAAGCACCACATGAACATGGACCACTCGGCCTACGAGGGCTTCGAGATCGACGGCAAGGTCGACACGGTCCTCAGCCGGGGGACCGTCGTGATCGAGAACGACACCTACGTCGGCACCAAGGGCCACGGCAAGTTCGTCAAGCGCGGCCTGTCCAGGTATCTGCACTGACGATCACGCCAGGGGTCAGACCCCAGGCGTGATCGCTCCACCACGAGATCAAGGAACGACGACCAGATGAAGACCATTTCGCATTGGATCGGTGGCAAGGCCGTCGAGTCGACCTCGGGGAACACCTCGGCGGTGTTCGACCCGGCAACGGGGGAGCAGACCGCAACGGTCGGGCTCGCATCGACCGCAGAGGTCGATGCTGCCGTTGCGGCGGCGCGGGCAGCGTTTCCCTCGTGGCGCTCGGCGACGCTGTCGCAACGCGCCGAGGTGATGTTCCGGATGCGCGAGTTGGTCGACGCGAACCGCAAGGAGATCGCGTCGCTGGTCACCGCCGAGCACGGCAAGGTGCTCTCCGACGCGATGGGCGAGGTCGCACGCGGGCTCGAGAACATCGAGTTCGCCTGCGGGATCCCGCAGCTGATCAAGGGCGACTACTCCGAGCAGGCGGCTGGCGGTATCGACGTGTACTCGATCCGCCAGCCCCTCGGGGTCGTGGCCGGTATCACGCCGTTCAACTTCCCGGCGATGGTCCCGATGTGGATGTTCGCCAACGCCCTCGCCTGTGGCAACACGTTCGTTCTGAAGCCGTCCGAGAAGGACCCGTCGGTGGCGTTGTTCATCGCAGAGTTGCTCGCGCAGGCGGGACTGCCGGCGGGATGTTTCAACGTGGTGCAGGGGGACAAGGTGGCCGTCGACGCGATCCTCGGACACGACGACGTCGCGGCGGTCAGTTTCGTCGGCTCCACGCCGATCGCGAAGTACATCTACGAGACCGGCACCGCGAACGGCAAGCGGGTGCAGGCGCTCGGTGGCGCGAAGAACCACATGCTGGTGCTCGCCGACGCTGATGTCGACATGGCCGCCGACGCGGCGGTGGGCGCGGGCTACGGATCGGCGGGTGAGCGCTGCATGGCGATCAGCGTCGTACTCGCCGCCGACTCGATCGCCGACGAACTCGTCGCGAAGATCGCCGAACGGATCCCGGCGATCAAGGT
>Ga0102938_10004166_pt1 | contig 10680 bp, 7 predicted proteins | sample SalPonR2_B_D2_MG_FD_84516 | JGI IMG/M metagenome (GOLD analysis project Ga0102938, IMG submission 84516) | Salt pond soil microbial communities from South San Francisco under conditions of wetland restoration - Salt Pond MetaG R2_B_D2_MG | ecosystem: Environmental > Aquatic > Marine > Intertidal... | reverse complement strand
GCGGGGCAACCATTCGCTCGATCACCGAGAAGTCTTGCGCCACTGTCGATATCGATGACGACGGCACGGTGCGCATTTTCGGACCGGATCAGGCTTCGCGTGATGCTGCCCTCGCCATGGTCGAGGAGATTACCGCGGAAGCGGAGGTCGGCGCGATCTACACGGGGCGAGTTGAACGCATTGTGGATTTTGGTGCCTTCATTAACATCCTGCCCGGCAAGGACGGCCTGGTGCATATTTCCCAGATCGCCAACGAGCGCGTGGAGAACGTCACCGACCACCTGAAGGAAGGGGAAGAAGTTCGTGTGAAGGTGCTCGACGTGGATCAGCGTGGGCGTATCAAGCTGTCCATCAAGGAATTGCTGGATGAAGCGGCGCCCGTTGAGGGCTCCGGTGACTAGATACTCCGGTTCCGCGCGAGCGGACAAGCAAGGGCTCGCTGTGAAGCGAGCCCTCTTTTTTATCACGTGGCGGGGCGGTTCTTGATCAGATCTTCCACGACAGCGGGGTCTGCCAGCGTGCTGGTGTCGCCTAGCGCGTCGAGCTCGTTCTCGGCTATCTTGCGCAGAATGCGGCGCATGATCTTGCCAGAGCGGGTCTTTGGCAGGCCGGGTGCCCACTGAATGACGTCGGGTTTGGCGATAGCGCCTATTTCGCTCGCGCAAAGTGCTATCAAATCCTCGCGCAGGGCGTCATCCGGGGTAGTGCCCTGCATCGGCGTGACGTAGGCATAGATACCCTGGCCCTTGATGTCATGGGGAAAGCCAACCACGGCTGCTTCCGCGACCTTGTCGTGCAGGACCAGCGCGCTTTCCACTTCGGCGGTGCCCATGCGGTGGCCAGATACATTCAGCACGTCGTCGACCCTGCCGGTAATCCAGTAATAGCCATCCGCATCGCGGCTGGCGCCGTCACCAGTAAAGTAGTAACCCGGGTAGTGATTGAAATAGGTGTCCAGCATGCGCTGATGATCGCCGTACACCGAGCGGATCTGGGCTGGCCAGGAGGACTTGATCACCAGGTAGCCGGCTCCCGGCCCGTCGATCTCCTGCCCGGATTCATCCAGCAGTGCCAGATCAACGCCGAAAAAGGGTCGTGCGGCGGAGCCCGGTTTGAGGTCGGTCGCACCCGGTAATGGCGTGATCATGTGGGCGCCGGTTTCCGTCTGCCACCAGGTATCCACAATCGGACAGCGAGCGTCGCCTACCACATTGTAATACCACTCCCAGGCTTCCGGGTTGATCGGCTCGCCGACCGTGCCGAGCAATTTAAGGCTGGCCCGCGAGCTGCGCTTGACCGGGGCATCGCCGACTGCCTGCAGTGCACGAATCGCGGTCGGTGCGGTGTAAAAGATGTTGACCTGGTGCTTGTCGACCACTTCCCAGCAGCGTCCGGCATCCGGGTAGGTGGGTACCCCCTCGAACATCAGCGAGATCGCCCCGTTTGCCAGCGGCCCGTACACAATATAACTGTGTCCGGTAACCCAGCCCACATCTGCAGTGCACCAGTAGACATCACCATCGCGATAGTCGAATGTGTGCTTGAAGGTCATGGCCGTTTGTAGCAGGTAACCCGCGGTGCTGTGCAGCACACCCTTGGGTTTGCCCGTGGAACCCGAGGTGTAGAGCACGAACAGCGGGTCTTCTGCGTCCATTGACTCCGGGGTACACTCCGGCGCCGCGTGCTGTACGGCATCGTGGTACCAGAGATCCCGGCCGTCCTGCCAGGCGATGTCGCCACCCGTGCGCTGTACCACCAGGCAGGTGCTGACATTGGGGCAGGCTGCGAGGGCTTTGTCGGCATTGTCTTTCAGCGGCACCCGTTTGCCGCCGCGCAGGCCCTCGTCGGCGGTGATCAGTGTCTGGCAGTCCGAGTCGAGAATTCTGTCTTTCAGGGCCTCGGGGGAGAAGCCCCCGAAGACCACTGAATGTATGGCGCCAATGCGCGTGCAGGCGAGCATCGCGTAAGCGGCCTCGGGAATCATCGGCATATAGATGCAAACGCGATCGCCCTTGCCAACCCCGCGGGAGCGCAGGGCGTTGGCGAGCTTGCAGACCTCGGTTTTGAGTTCGGCGTAGGTAATGTTGCGGCTGTCGGCGGGATCGTCACCCTCCCAGATGATGGCAGTCTGGGAGGCACGTTCAGGCAGGTGGCGGTCGATACAGTTGTAGCTGACGTTGAGTTTGCCGCCGGCGAACCATTGGGCGTGTCCCTGGCGAAAATCATAATCTACGACCTCCTGCCACGGCGCATCCCAGGACAGGAAAGAGTTGGCCATCTCGGCCCAGAAAGACTCGGGCTCTTCAAGCGAGCGGCGGTACATACGGGCGTAATCTGCGGCGTTGATATGCGCATCCCTGAAGCTTGAGGGAACCGGTCGGAGTGGGAAGTCAGACATGTCAGAATGTGCCTCGTTGCGCGTCGAAGCCCTGCATCATACTGCAAAAATCCGGGGTCTTCAGCGCGCGTTGTGCGAGGTCGTAGTGCTGCCCGTTTGCGGCCGTTTGCGGCGGTGCCGCGTGGTTAACCGTCTGCCAGCATGCGCCAATCGGAAACCGGGTTGAGCGCCAGGCGCACGTTGTCGATCAGCCGGGTTGTGCCGAGTCGGGCGGCGGCGAGGATGGCGATCTCTTCGGTATCTTCTGTCACCGCCTGCAGGCTGGAGGCGTCCCTGATGGCGAAATAATCGGGCTCGAACCCCGCCTGCAATAGCTGCATACGGGCGTGAGATTCAAGTTGCAGGAAGTTGTCGAAACCGCAGGCTATTGCCTCGCGACAGCTGTTCAGGGTTTGGTGGAGTATTGGCGCGATGCGGCGCTGCTCCGCCGTCAGGAAGCCATTGCGAGAACTGCGGGCCAGGCCGTCTTCGTCGCGGCTGGTTTCCACGCCTACGATCTTGAGAGGCATACAGAGGTCGCGGGCCATGCGCCGAACAATAGAGAGCTGCTGGAAATCCTTCTCGCCGAATACCGCGACATCGGGCCGCACAATATTGAAAAGTTTGTTGACGATAGTTGTTACGCCATCGAAGTGGCCGGGGCGGCTGCTGCCGCAGAGCGTATCGCCGAGGTCGGGAACATGCACCAGCGTTTGTGCTGCCATTCCCTGCGGGTAGATCTCCTCTGCTACCGGTGCGTAGAGCATTTGCACGCCTTCGGCGAACAGTTTTTCCTTGTCTGCGGCGAGGGTTCGGGGGTAGCTGTCGAGGTCCTCATTGGGACCGAACTGCAAAGGATTCACGAAGATGCTGACGACAACGATATCGCACAGCTTTCGAGCTTTGCGCACGAGGTTCAGGTGACCCTCGTGCAGGTTGCCCATGGTGGGAACAAAAGCGATAGTCTGGCCATTGGCACGACAGCCATCGAGGGCCGCTGTCAATTGATCGTTGTAGCTGTAAGTTCTCATATCTACCTGCCCCCTCGGGGTAATGGTGACACTGAAACTGTCAATTACAGACGGTGCAATGCCCGCGCCGGTTCAAGCCAGTTCAGGGGCGGGGCCGAAAGTATGCCCGAAGCCTATGGGGCGAGCAACGGATTGTAGTGGAAAATTCACAGGGTTTGTTACCAAAAGAAGCAACGCCTGACACGCTGGCACGGTTATGTGACACATATCATAAGTGAGTGCTTACTTACAGTGCCGCTCTAAACGCGGGGCTACCGCCCGCTGGCTCAGGTATAGGTATGCTCGTCGCGTGGAAAGCTGCCGTCTTTCACCGCGCTGACAAAGGCTTGCAGGGCATCGCGTATACTCGGCTGGCCCTGCATGAAATTGTGCACGAAACGTGGTGTGTGCTCGCTCAATCCGAGCAGGTCATGCAGTACCAGCACCTGGCCATCGGTACCGGCGCCCGCGCCGATGCCGATTACGGGGATATCCAGCTTGCGACTGATATCTTCGCCGAGGTGCGCCGGGATGCACTCCAGAACCAGCAGGCTCGCTCCGGCATCCTGGATTTCAACCGCGTCGGCGAGAATGGATTTAGCGGCTTTGGGCGTTCGGCCCTGCACCTTGAAACCACCGTAGGTATTGACCGATTGCGGTGTAAGACCCAGGTGAGCGCAGACCGGGATGCCGCGTTCCACCAACTTGCTGATGGATTCACTGAGCCAGACTCCGCCCTCCATCTTGACCATCTGCGCACCCGCCTGCATCAGCAGGGTGGCGTTTGCCATGGTCTGCTCGGGGTTGCTGTAGGTCATGAAAGGCATGTCCGCGATAACCAGCGGTTGCGGATCGGCGCGACACACGCAGGCGGTGTGATAGGCCATGTCGTCGATGGTAACGGGAACGGTGCTGTCGTGACCCTGCAGCACCATGCCCAGCGAATCACCGACGAGTATCGCCTCCGCCCCCACGTCGCTGATCAACCTTGTGAACGTCGCATCATACGACGTGATGCAAACGAACTTCTCGCCGGCGGCTTTCATCTTGTCCAGGGTGCTGATAGTGAACTTGCCCATGGCGAAATTCCTGTGGCTGGTAAACTGAGGTTTCGAGAGCCTCGGGCCGGGGCGTCTAGCCGAAAAATGTGGGATTGAAGTAATGGCGACCGCGGCGGATGTCCAGCATGTAGTCAACCAGTTGCTTGTAATCCTCTGTATTGTGCGCCAAATCCAGCTCGCTGGCGTTGACGATCAGCAGTGGGGCATCATCGTAATATAGAAAAAACTCACTGTATACTTCGTTGAGACGCTCGAGGTAGCGCCTGTCGATACCCTGCTCGTAAGCGAGGCCACGCGATTCTATGCGTGATATGAGCACATCGGTCGCGGCCTGCAGGTAGATCACCAGGTCGGGTCGGGGCGCGTCGATGGTCAGTTGCTGGTAGACTTTTTCGTACAGGTGGAATTCATCCGGGTCGAGATTGATACGCGCGAACAGGGGATCCTTCTCGATCAGGAAATCGGCGACCCGCACCGTATCGAAAATATCTGCCTGGCGAACCTCCTGGATTTTCTGTGCGCGTTGAAACAGGAAGAACAGTTGAGCCGCGAGCGCCGCCTGTTCCGGGTTGCGATAGAATTTCTCAAGGAAAGGGTTGGTGTGCGCGTCTTCCAGAAGTGTGGCGTAGTTGAAACTCAGGGCGAGCTTCTGCGCGAGTGTGGTCTTGCCCACGCCTATCGGCCCCTCGACCGCGATATACCGCGGCGGCTCACGACCTCTCAGGTCGATGCCTACGGCATCATGGCTGGGCATGGCGACAGGCCTCCCCCGGTCTCGCCGTGACGAAGCGTGAGTTCAGTAAAGATGCGATCATGGCGTGCTTACCTGGCATTCTAAACGACTGAGCTTGTTGCCAGGGCATTTTTGCGCCAGCAATTCCAGGTCGCTGCCGTCCGGGAGAGTCATCCCTGCCGCGCTGATTTCCCGCAGCGGAAACAACACGAAATCGCGTTCATGCATCCGCGGATGAGGCAGTGTGAGACGCTCATCGGCGATAGTTTCGGTGCCATAAAGCAGGAGATCAAGGTCCAGGGTACGTGGCCCCCAGCGCTCAAGCCGCTCGCGCCCCTGGCGAGCCTCAATCGCCTGTAACTCATCCAGCAGGCGGTGTGGGCCCAACAGCGTGCGCAGACAGAGTACGGCGTTGAGGTAGTCGGGCTGGTCGCTCGGTCCTATGGGCGCGCTGCGATAAACGCTCGACACCCGTGACACCTCCGACGCCGGCAAGGCCGCTATTGCAGTGACAGCCCGGCGCAGTTGCTGCAGCGGCTGTCCAAGGTTGCTACCGAGTGCAATGTAGGCCGGGATCATGTCGCGTTGGAGTTACGGCGTTTGCGTGGGCGCCTGCGGCCTTTTCCGGCGCCGCCGGAGCCTGCCTGCTGCAGCCGTTCTTCCAGTGGCAATAGCTGAAACGACGTCCACCAGGCGGCGAGGTCGCCGGTGTCCTCTCCGGCCTCTTCGCGCAGCAGCAGGAAATCGTAGGCGGCGCGAAAGCGACGGTGATCTGTCAGTTCTGCCGCTTTGCGTCCGCGACGATTGGCGAGGCGAAGCTGGAACTCCCAGATTTCATGCATCGGCTGGCTGAAACGTCTCGGTATGGTGATGTGCTGTACGGCCTCACTGATTGCCTGCTGTGCGGCGTTGTGCATGGCGACCATAGGCGGCTGGTCCTGCGCCTCAAGTGCTCCTGCCATCTCGCGAACCACGGGCCAAAGCAGTGCCGCGAGTATAAATGCCGGAGTGACCGGCTTGTCATTCGCCACCCGCTGGTCGGTATTGCGCATGGCCGCAGTTATCAGCGTCAGGCCGCTCGCATCGCGGTCCAGTTGCGCTGCTGTGGCGGGAAACAGGTACGCGAGAAGTTCATGCCTGATCAGGTAATCCAGCGTCGCCTCGGCATAGCCCGCGAGGAACAGTTTGAGGAATTCGTCAAACAGCCGGGCGGGTGGAATGTGGCCCAGCAAATGCGCACAGTGGGGAATAGCCGCTGCAGTGGCAGGCTCGAGGCTGAACTGCAGCTTTGCCGCAAAGCGCAGAACGCGCAGCATGCGAACGGGATCTTCAGTGTAGCGCTGCTCGGGATCACCGATGATACGTATGCGCCTGGCCTGTAAATCCTCCAGGCCGCCCACATGGTCCAGTACTTCAAAGTTACCGGCGTCGTAGTACAGGGCGTTTACGGTCAGGTCGCGGCGCACCGCATCTTCTTCGAGTGTGCCGTACACGTTGTCGCGCAGTAACTGTCCGCTGGCGGATTGACGAGAGCGATTGCCGTCAACCTGCTGCGAGTCGTCGTTTTCCTCGTGATGGCCCCGGAACGTCGTGACTTCAATGATTTCTCGCCCAAAGCGCACGTGTACGATGCGAAAGCGCCGGCCTATTATGCGTGAATTTCGAAACACAGCGTGCACGCTCTCCGGCGTGGCGTCCGTGGCGATATCGAAATCTTTCGGGTGCCCTCCGAGGAGCAGGTCGCGCACCGCGCCGCCCACCAGGTAGGCTTGATGGCCCTGGCTACGCAGACGCGACATCACTTTAAGAGCGCTGTCGCTGATGTTTTTGCGTGAGATGCAGTGTTGGTCTCTGGGAACGACGTTCAAACGCTTTCAGCCCTGTGGCAGAATCGGGACAGGCGCGCAGTCTAGCACAGACGGTTTGAAACGGCGTCTCGCGGGGGCAGGTGTTGGGGGAACTGAACGATGGGGAAACGCGTTTCCCCATCCAGGTCACAGTTGCAGCATTATTGTTAGTTCAGCGCGCAGTTATTCTTATCGACGCTGGCAGAACAAGGTTCCGCGGGGCCCAAGTCGGGCTGTGGTTTGGACTGCACAGCGCCGGGCGCAAACGTCTGGATGCTGGTGTACTTTCCGCGAATCCGCAAAGAGTAAACCAGAGAAATTGAGGGGAAGTAAACTTCCCCACCCAGGTCCATAGCGTAACTGTTATTTTTATTGCGGTCGCAGTTATTTTTATTTTTGGTACCGCTTTATACAACGCAGATGGCGTGCCAATATTTAATATATTCTTTTAAAACAATAGGTTAAGATTTGCGGGCTGGTAGACTCAGGGTCTCAGGACGGCAATGTGTTACGAAAATACTCTACAGTGAGGGCATGTTCTTGCCATCGGTAACGGTCATTTTGCGTGACTGGCACTGGTTTTGGCCGTGCGGCGGGGGCTGCTGTTGCTCTTTTTACGCGGAATGCCGAACCGTTGCCTGCGTTCCCAGAGGCATTTACGACTAACGCCCAGTTTTTGCGCCAGCTCCGTTTCGCTCATTGAATCCTGGTGTTCCATGACGAAGCGTTGGAAGTAATCTTCCAGCGAAAGGTCCTCCTGGGGCTCGTGGCTGATACCGCCAGTGCTGCCCTTGCTGCTGGTTTTGCCTCCGCTGGGGCCACTCTGGCCCCGCAGTCGATTGATGTTCACCAGTTCGAGATCAATGCCGAGCGCCTGGTTATCGATTTCGTCGCCGTCCGAGAGAATCACGGCACGCTCTATCGCGTGTACAAGTTCGCGCACATTGCCTGGCCATTGATAGGTGGTGATGGCCTGAATCGCCCTGGGTGACAGGTGCATCATGTTTTTGTCGAGACGCTGCGTATGCATTTGCAGTATCTCTTCCGCGAGATGCAGAATATCTTTTCCGCGTTCGCGGAGTGGCGGCAGCGACAGGTTCAATACGTTGATTCGGTAGTAAAGGTCCTGTCGGAACAAACCTTCGGCTGACAGGCTCTGCAAATTTCGGTGGGTCGCGCATATCAGGCGAACGTTCACCTTGCGCGAGTGCACGGAGCCGATTCGCCGGATCTCGCCCTCCTGGATAAAGCGCAACAGGCGCGCCTGCGCCTCCATGGGCAGTTCGCCAATCTCATCCAGAAAGAGGGTGCCGCCATCGGCGGCCTCAATGAGCCCCATCCGGCTGGCGTTGGCACCGGTAAACGCCCCTTTTTCGTAGCCGAATAATTCGGATTCGATCAGGGTGTCCGGAATCGCAGCGCAGTTCACGGATACCAGGGTCTTGTCGGCCCTGCGGCTGTGCTGGTGCAGGCTGCGTGCCACGAGTTCCTTGCCGGTGCCGGTTTCTCCGAGCACCAGGACAGTGGAGTCGGTCGGGGCGACCTTTTCGATGTGCTCGAACAGGCGCTGCATTGCGGGACAGTTGCCGGTGATACCGTTGGCGCCGCTTACACCGGCTTCGTTGCTCGTTCGGGCTTTGGCTGCCTCGGCTCTGGCGGTTGGGTGATCGTCGATAATTCGCTGTACCGCGTTGACCATGTCCGCGTGGTCAAAGGGCTTGGCGATGTAGTCCACCGCGCCGATACGCATGGAGTCGACCGCCGAGCGCAGGCTGGCGTAGCTGGTCATGATGAGTACCGGAACATCGCCGGCTTTCTTGATAAGGTCTGTGCCCGGCGCGCCGGGTAGCCGCAGGTCGCTGATGACCAGATCGAAGCTGGCCAGGTCATGGTTTTTCTCGGCTTCCGGGACGGAACCCGCTTCACTGACCTCGTAACCATTGCGCTCAAGCAGGCGACGCAGGGCAACGCGGATCACGGACTCGTCTTCGACCACCAGAATTCTGTGCATCAAGTGTTACCTCTGGGTAATTATTTCCCAAAATACACCCCGGGACGGAAATTTTCCAGCCACAACGCCGTGTGCGGGCGTGTGCTACAGGTCGAAGACGTCGCCGTAGCTGGCGCGGGGCAATTCGATGGTGAAGCGCGTACCCGATTGTGTGTCCTGAAACAGGGGGCTCAGCAGGTGCACCCGGCCGCGCATGTCCTCGACAATGCTGTGCACCAGCGCAAGCCCCAGGCCCGTGCCGGCGCCGGGGTCCTTGGTGGTGAAAAAGGGCTCGAAAATCTGGCTTTGTAATTCGGCGGGTATGCCACAACCGTTGTCTTCCACATCGATGGTGACTGAATCCCCCCTGGCGGCCGCGCGCACGTGGATTTCCCCGAAACCTTCACAGGCATCCCTGGCGTTGGCCAGCAGATTGACGAACACCTGCAGCAGTCGCTGGGCATCGGCACGCACCAGCAGTTCGCGATCACAGAGATTGTTGAACTGCACCGGATGGGCTTCGCGTTGCAGCGTGAGAAGATGTATCGCCTCGTCGACGCAATCAGCCAGGTTGACCGGTGCGAACTCCATCTCGTTCGCCGCTACGCCGCTGTGCGAGAAATTCATCAGCGATTCGACAATGCGCGTGACACGGTTGGTCTGCTTCAGAATATCCTGCGCCATCTGGCGTATTTCCTCGCGATCGTCTTCGTACTCGAGATTTTGCGCCAGGCAGGCGATGCCGGTGACCGGGTTGCCGATCTCGTGGGCGACGCCCGCAGCGAGGCGACCGATCGAGGCCAGCCGTTCGTTATGCAGGAGCTCCGCCTCCAGCAGTTGGTAGTCGGTAACATCCTCCACGAGAATCACTGTATCGCCGCTGCCGTCCTCCCCGATGAGGGTCTTGTGCAGGTTTACCCAGCGGGAGCTGCCGTTCTCGAGAGTCACTTCCCGCTTCACCACGGTGTCGTTCTCGCCGGCATGGAACGCCACCAGCACCGAGCGCCAGGCGCCCGGCACGCTCTCGAGTAGTGAACCGAGTACGCGGTCTGCAGCGATGTCGGTAATCTCCTCCATGGCATCATTCCACATGAGCAGCTCATCGTCCGGGCTCATGGAGCAGACACCGATGGGTAACTTGTCCAGCGTTTCGCGGTGGTGTCTTCGCAGGTTGTCCAGGTCGGCGGCCAGCCCGGTAAATTGCGGCTTGGCGCGGTCCAGGTCGCGCTCGATCAACTGCAGGTCCTCGATTTCGCCGTGCAAACCCGGTTGAAACGGCAGGCATCGCGTGACGATGCGATGGGCGACGGCGGGTCCCAGCAGGCCTGAAAGATTCACCTCGATGCGCGCGCGTAAACGCCTGAGCGCGTACGGCCTGGTTTCCTCGGGCGAAAACTGTAGTTCATGGAGTGCGAGATCTACTTCCGAGCGCGCCGTTTTGGCGCCAAGGGCCGGTGTCAACTCGCTCGCGAAGTCCGCCGCGCTGCGCACAGCCAGGGTCTGTCGTTTGGGCCTGGCACGCGCATCCATCGAGCAGATTTCCGCCGCAACCTGTTCGGATTTACTGCTGCGGGTCAACAGGGAGACGAGGATGAATGTGCCCACGTTCAAGCTGATCGAAAACAGCGTTGTCGCGGTCCAGGGGTCGTCGTGAACGTTGGT
>Ga0102938_10004165_pt1 | contig 10682 bp, 8 predicted proteins | sample SalPonR2_B_D2_MG_FD_84516 | JGI IMG/M metagenome (GOLD analysis project Ga0102938, IMG submission 84516) | Salt pond soil microbial communities from South San Francisco under conditions of wetland restoration - Salt Pond MetaG R2_B_D2_MG | ecosystem: Environmental > Aquatic > Marine > Intertidal... | reverse complement strand
TCAAGACGAGCTTCGTTCCACTTTGGTTCCAACAGCCCTCCCCCCAAGAATCCACTTCATGCTGGCGCGTGCCAGTGGGTTGTTCCGAGTTGGTCCAGTGAAAGACCTGAACTTTCTCGTAATCAGAAATGTGTGTTGAATAAATATCGCCATCCGACGAAAACGTTGCCCGGTCGACTGCCATGGGTTGCGGTACGGATTTCGTTCGAATCTCCGCCCCCGATGGGCGAAATCGTCTCAGCATTCCAGACCGTAGATACCGATTCTTGTCACTATTTGCGAAGATGACTTCGTTTGCTGATTTCCAGAAGGGGATACGAGAAACAGTGAAGCCTTCTGGCGGATCAAGCTGTTTGGTCTGTTGAAGATTGTCATCGAGGATGTGCCCCCGATCTGTCAAAATCGATTTTCCATCGGGCGACCAGACGGCTGATTGCCAGCTGTTTGTGGGGCTTTCATGAAGGATCTCTCCGGTCGGGGAGTAGAGACGGCAGACCGGTTGCTGGTCTGCTTTATCGCTCGTGCACCAGACAAGGAGCCGCTGGCCATCCATGTTCCAACGCAGGCCGGAACGCTGGTTATAGGCGAGTTTCACGGATGCAAATTGCGTGAGCGCTCCCCCGGCAAGATCCCATTGCACGATTTTCCCATTTCCATACATGAAAGAAACATGCTGACCATCCGGATGAACGCAGGTGCGCCAGGATGACGGGGCAGCCGATGTCATGTTGTACGTGGCCGTATGGCGCCAAGCTTTTGGAAACTGGTACTCATTCGCAGGCAGGTCAATGGAATATTTAACCTCACCACTGGTGGAGAAAACGACTGCCCGACCAGGATTCCAGACGAGCAGTTCGCTGCCATTGGGCAACCAACGAATTTGAGCAGGGCCATGAACATCTGGGCTGCTTCGATGAAGCCGATCTTGATAATGAAATGACGACACAAGCCGTCCAGATAAGTCACGAATTTCGATCCCGGCATGATCTGTTTGGTCAATTGCAGCGAACCGTTGCCCGTCGGGCGAGAATTCGACATGTGTCCACACATTCTCAATCGATCCTGTCACCAATGCGAGGATCTCCTGGGAAGCAATGTCGCGTAGAATCAGTTCTTTTCCGGTTGAATAAATCCAGCGTTTCCCATCCGGCGATACGTCAAAATGAGGTCGCGAAGACGACCATTGATCGTGAATCCCCAAAGTCACACGGTGTAGATGGAGGCCAACGTCAAAGTAGTCACTGAATTTCGCCGGCTGGAGTGCCAAACCAGCGAGACTTTGGTTCGCTGGTTCAGGAGACCAGTCCAACCCCTCGTCCATGTGCCGCACCGGGGTGTCAGTTACGATCGCCGGCGATGTGGTCTTCGGCAAAGCCTGCGTCACCACCAATCGCTTGGTCTCGCCGTCTTTCAAAGTCAACTCGGTTTGCGAGAGTTCGTACTGTCCGCGTTGGTCGCCATCGATGCTGACAATCCAGTGGCCAGCACGAAGTGTTGCTGGCTTGCCTGGTGTTGCTTCGAATTGCATCGGAGACTGTGCGGAGCCCTTGGCAGTCTCTCCCGCCCACGTCGCAATTACTTTGACATCCGGATCATCGCTCTCGATTCGCAGCGTCGATCCGTCGGGACCATTTAGCAGAATCAGCAACGCAGCAAGAGCAGCACCGAGTGGCAGGAGTGCCAGCAGCCACAAACCGGCACGACGCAGCGGTGGCATCGCTGCCGATGCGACTTGCAGTGTCGGTTTATTTGTTGGCAATTCGGTGGGGGTTGCATAAGGACGCAAGATCGCAGCAAACTCAGCGGCGGTTTGCGGCCGCTCATCAGGATTCTTGCTGAGCGCTTTTGCGATGGCGTCGTCCAAGCCTTCGGGCAAGTCGCTGCGTTTTTCGCTCGCGCGGGGGGCTGGCGTTTGCAGCACCGCGATGGCTTTGCTTAATAGGCTCGATCCGGACCCGGTAAACACTGTTTGCCCAGTTAACAAATAGTACAGCGTGGCGGCGAGAGAATACACGTCACTGCGAGCATCAACCTGATTGATGGAAGCGATTTGCTCCGGCGACATGTAATCGGGCGTGCCCAGAATTTGCTGTCCCGCGGTCAGCTGTTCGTCAGTCAGGTTCGATACTGCATCATCAGTTTCGTCAACGGCAAGTCCTGAAATGCGGGAGGTTTGAGCTGTATCCACAATTTTGGCCAGTCCCAAATCTAAAATCCTCACTCGTCCCTGCGAATCCATCATCAAATTGCCGGGTTTGATATCGCGATGCAAAACACCATTCTCGTGCGCATGCTGAATACCGTCGGCCACGTCAGCGATCAGACGGCAAGCTTCATCGACATCGACGTTGCGACCTTCTCGGCGAGCGTCTCGAACAATTTCCGATAGCGACCGACCGTCGATCAGCTCCATCGCCAGATACGGCGTGCCGTCAACCTGCCCAGCGTCGTAGACCGTCAAGATCGACGGGTGATTCAGTTGCCCAATCGCGCGAATTTCTCGCTTAAAACGGCTCATCGCTTGGGCGTCGGTCACACGCTCAGGTGGCAACATCTTCAAAGCTTGTTCACAGCCCAATTCCGCGTGCACGGCCCGATAGACTTGGCCCATTCCTCCAGCGCCAATCCAGCCGGTCAATTCAAACTCGCCAAACTTACGCGTCTCAAATGGCAGGGTTTCCGTGGTATCGTCTTGTGCGACCAATTCCCGCATATGGCTGGGATCACGGAGGGTATCGATCAACGCTTGGCACTGTGAATCGACGACTGTGTGAGACTGGTTTTTCCGATAGGCGTCCAAAAGGTGGTCGATCATTTCGTCCAAACTCATTGTCTCAATCCCCGAAGGTTAGGCATTCCGGTTCCGCAAATGCCATTTTCACTCATGCGCGACGCGTCCTAAAAGAGAAACGGGAGAGCGTTAGGTCGAAAGTTCGTCGTCGTCAAAAAGACCTTCTGCCTCACGCTTGATCCGCTGGGTGACCGTAAAAACACGCTGCCGCACGGTCGTTTCTTTCAACCCAAAGTGCTCGCCGACTTCTTTGGCGGTGCGATTCTGGATTTTGAACATTTCAAAGACCTGCCAAGTCTGCTCGGTAACATCCGCCCGAATCACGTCCAGCGTTCGTGCCATCCAAAGTCCCGCATCGAAAAGCTGCTCCCCATCGGCCGAATCGGCTGCCGATTCACGATCAATGGTCTCGGCCAAATTGGCGATTTGGTCGGCAAAGTCGGATCCACCCTGAGCACGGTTCTTGCCTGCAAATTGCCGGTAATAGTCGGCAATGGCCTGCCCGATAATCATCAGCAACCAAGCCTTCAGCCGATGCCCGTCGGCTGAAGGAGAAAAATTTTCGCGAAAACGAAAAACGCGAATCATCACTTGCTGGACCACGTCTCCCACGTCGGCTTCTTGGATCCCTTTGCGGCGACAAAGTTCAAAAACACAAGGCGTCCAAACGTCCACCAAGTTCTGCCAAGCAGACGAATCGCCATCCAAAACTCGCTCCCAAAGACTGGTCGGCGTGGGATCGTGCTGCCAATCTGCGTAGTGATTGGATTTCGGCGTCGAGCTCATGGAAAGCAAAGAACCCCAATGATGAGTCGTAGTGGATCACGACATCATAATCAATCTTTGCAGGGCCATGTAGGCAGGGAAATCACACGACAATACGACCAAGAATTCCCCCCTTTTGACCGATCGAACTGAAACGCGGTGTCCGTTGCCGAGATCATTTCGTTGGTTCAACGCAACTTCGTGGCCATCGCTACGACCACACGTTTGCTTCGCTGTTCTGAGCGGCGCGTTCGATTTCTTCGCGGCCTGGTCATACATCTTTGCGTTGGTCTTGCTTTCTACTACTCTCCCATTAGCTAAACGCTAACGCGTTAGGTGCGTGGCGAGTGAAATAGAAAGACAGCCCAGAAAACTGCGCGTCGCAGTTCGCTTGCCCTTGAAAGCAGGACAGCGTGCTTGAATCCGTTTCGGCTAGCCACGGCCTCTTCAGCGTGGCAGTATCAGTAAAGCCTGATCGAATCAAAAAACCATTTTGCGATCGGGCTGTCAGCTTGGTCGCGGTCTTGGAGCACAGAGACCACGATAACTTTATTGCCCAAGGTGATCGACTTCGCAGTCAAATGCCGCGGAGCTCCGGCATCCACAAAAGTAATCGTCGCTTCGTGACCATTGCGTCCAGCTAACTTGCAAACGCTCGATTTTTGGATCTCCCCTCGGCTTGATTTGGCCAGCGACTCCACCGTCGTTCGATTTAAATCATTATTCTCGTCCGCGGAAGCCTCTTCTCCCAGATCCAGGATCGTCAACAGTAACTCTGTGTTCCCCTTTTTGATAACCGATCGATAGGACGCGACGGGCCCCTCGCCTTCGATGGCTGGTTGCACAGGACTCATGAACTCAATCGGTGCGGCTGGTGCGTGGTAACGTTGCCAACTCGAGGGTCGACTTGTGGCTGAAAGTGCAGGAAATTTGTCAGATGCCCCCACCTCATGCACAAGGCTGGGATAGAACTCAGCAAGCAAATCCTGCTCAGCCGACGACGCCAAGCTCCAAGCCTGTGCCTTGACGTAGGCATCGAGTTTCGCCTGATGTCGCTTCATTGCTCGTCGATTATCTTTCGCTTGACGGGCGGCAGTTGCACGGCCCGCCGCTTCTCCCATCGAACGGGCATGCGCCCTGATTCCAAAACCAAAACCACCCCGAGTCAAAGGCTCGCGAGCATTTCGCTCTGCCGCCTTCATCAGATACTCTCTGTTATCACGATGCTTTTTTAGTCGTATTGCTTCGGGCAGCGTTGCCGCCTTCTTCAACAAGCGGCGGTAGGTCTGCTGCGCGATCTTCAATCGATCCTGACGAATGCCTTCCGCGGTATTCCGCTGCGGTTCCTCCGCCTTGGCTGGCGATGACGCAGGCAGGCAATCAACGAACAGAAACAACATCGCAACTAAAATCGACGTTTGGAATTTCGAGAATGTAAATTTCATTGGATCAAGTATTGTTGCAGGTGGGACGCTTTCACTGGGTTCAGACCCGACGTCGCGAAGTGAACAAATGGAGGCAGAATCGAATGGATGCAGATGACTCCCTAGCAAATGAGCGCGACGCCAAACGCTCTGTCTTTTGCTAGGTAAAAGTCGGTCGAAAAGTCGGCAAGAGAATTTGCCAACTAGAGCTCTGGCACAGCGGGCGCAACTTCGCCGCTGGCTTGATCAGCGGCACCCGAAAGCGTTGGTGTTGGATCGGTCTCAACAGGCTTTTCGAACTGCCCCAAGAACCGTGTGTGAGATTTGTCGGCATAGAACGTTGCCGATTGGATTTCCGCATTCAGTTCTCCCCTAACACGACGCTCAACAATTTTTAGTTCGATCATCGCGTACACTTTTCGATCCACGTTACCTCTGCGATCTTTACGTGAACTTACGAAGGAACGAGCTTGTTCCTTGTGCATCGGAAGCGTTTTAAAATCCGCATAGTTCTTAATGTACACGCGAATTTTTGCTGGCATGTCGCCACTGTCATAGGTGTATTCGTACCAATAATTGGTTGGCCCCATATTCTGAATTGGGAAACAGTTCTTTTGGAAGTCGTAGTCTCCAAGCGTCATCTGAGCACGAAGATAAAAGACTTGAGTTTCATCGAACTGGTCCACCTTCGCCCGAAACATCGCCAGCGTTTCTTGCCTGCGATCGTCAAGCGTGAATTCGTCGTCTTTGCAGGATTTCCATACCGAAGGACGGTACTTTTTCATGTACCAATCAACATGGTTTTCGAAATCAAAGCTGCCTGCCAGTTTGATCTCGGCCGAGGCCAAGTTGTCCCAGGAAAATTCGTGGGCTTGCACTTTTGCTCTAGCGAACATCGCCACGGTCAATGCCAGTCCTATCACACCGAATCGAGCGCTAGAAACGAACGAACACATGAGAATTCCTCTTAGGAAGAAGTGAGTCTTGATGGACGCGGCAGACACCGATGCCTCACCACACCAAGACAAACGCATCCGCGTTAGCTGCATTCCCAAAAAATGAAAATGAGGAACGCAACGCAGGTAAAGCAGTCGGATTCTGATCAGCGAAGGCCCGGCGATCAGCTTTTTCTTTGCCTCGCGCCGATGTAACAGATTGCTACGTTGTTCGCTTGGTAAAGTGTATTACCCCAAGGATTTCATCACACGTTAAGGGCAGGGCTCATGTTCCGCACGTTGACATTCGCGTTTTTGCTTGTTTCCGCTTCTACCGTTTTCTCGGCCGAGCCGATTAAGTACCAGCAATCGCCCCAAACCAAGCTAGCCACGGTTCAGTTGCCCCCGGCACCCACCGTCGAAGAGCGTTTGGCGGAGTTGGAAACCAAGTTGTCGGCTCAACAACAACAGATCACGCAACTTGAGCAGCAACTTGAGAACCAAGGGCTGGCAATCGAGATGCAGTCGGTGGACGTCGAAAGCGTTGACTCTCGACTCGCGTCCATCGAGCAGGCGATTCAATTCGAAAACGGTGTCCTCATAATCAATGTGCCTGAGATTTTGATGCAAGCCGATGAGCTATCGATTGCTGCTCCGGCGGTAGATATCTCGGGAAATGTCACCGTCGGCGGAATCATTCAGTCGGCGGTCATGATCACCGACAGCGTGATTTCGAAAGCCTACACGCCGGGGGCGGGAAACATTTGGTGAGGCAACGTTGATTTGCAAAAACCGGCGGTTTTCTTTCGGACGTGTGGGACGCGTGGGACGTGTGGGATGTGTGGGACGCGGGGGACGCGGGGGACGCGGGGGACGCAGTGTGCCGATTGGGGACATGAACCTTCTGGAAATGCTAGCGAGTGCTGCAGCACGATTTCGCCTTTCCTGTGTGGTCGATTCGCTTGAAATTGGCCAAAGTAGCATGTCCCCGTTCGCGTCCGGTTCGACACCCATCGCAATGGCGGCCAGGCTATCTTGGCTTCCAGATGACTTTACCTTGCTCGTTGATGTAGACGCCTGTGGATCGGCTGGCAGCGAGGCCGTGCCGAAACGGATTCCAGCTCGAGCCCATTAGCAACCGTGGCCCCAATTTGCCATCCCGCGTCAGGATGCATTCATCCTTCGCGTAACCCGACTGGCCTTCAATGTAATGACGCTTGATGACGATGGCAGGTCCGTTTTCGAAAGTGGCGGAGTTGGTTGCCTCATGGTAGGCAGGACTGATCACCCACTTGCCCTCGGGGTCCATAAAACCGTATGGGTCTTCAAATGGGTCATCGTCTACATTCATGTGAATCAGACCGCCGACGAATCCTGAAAACGATCCGTCGGGCACCTTCCAGGGCATCGGGAACTCGCGCACCAAGTTGCCATCTTTGTCGATCAGCAGCGGTTCGGACTGGTCGTAGGGCTTAACGATGGCCACGCCGGAGTCGAACCAACTGCAACCGCGGTACTGAAGCAGGATGACGAGTTTGCCAGCGGGATTGATGTAGCCCCATCGGCCCTGTTTGCAGACCGCCGCGCGGTCTTCGTAAAACGGTTCGGCGTGTTCGAATTGGGGCTGCACAACCACACTTCCGTCACGGTCGGCGTAGCCCAGTTTTCCGTTCAGACTGATCGCAACTTTGCCTTCAGAAACCCGTCCCCGCGCCACCACGCCCTCGGGCGGATTCCAGCGATCCTTTGGGTCATAGATCACCGGGATACGTCCCCACTGGTCTCTGATGATCCGGTCCCCAATACGTTTACGGAAAACAGAGAATCCCCCAGGTTCAAAATGTTTCCCACATTGGGATAAGGAGGAGGGAACTCTTTGGAGCCTGTCGAGTCAAGAACAATCCAGCGAAACGGACTGGCCAAAATCAGACTTTCCTGTCCAGCGAGTGAACAAAGGCTCCCCATCGATCGAGTCGCGTAGACCTTGGAAAGGTTAAAATTTGTTTCGACCAATTCGTTTCCTCGCGCATCGATCACTCCAACCCCGGTATCAGAATCGATCGGGAAAAACGGCCCTGAATCCGCCGCGACAGGCGGTAGCGGTATGATTTCGGGTTCGGTCGGATGCTTTGATTCCGTCGCGGTATCCTGACCACCTGCCGTCAGTGCAATCGCCGTCGTGGCAAGTAATATCAGACTAAGGCGAGTCATCATTGTTCCGCCTCCTCTTCATTAAAACCCAACCAGATGACCGTCTTGTTTTCGGGTTCACTGCTTTCGACAACTGGCTTCATCACCTCGTAGGCGTCGATAGGATTCGATTCCAACCGCCCTTTGAGTGTTAGAAACGCGTCGCGCAGGCTCGTCACCCAGTACCAAATGCCGTCGGGGCTCCCTTTTCGAAGCGCCCGCGCTGCGCATGAGATAAGTGGCATGGGATTGCCCAGAGATGGATCGGTTAGGATGAGTGAGCTTTCCACCTAGGGGCTCCGCCGGGGGCCTGCAACCACGAAGCTAGGCGTGAACCAGTCGCCAGAATCGGTGCAAGCCCACACCAGAGGCGTCTAACTTCCAAAATCGCGCCCCAGCGGCACAAGCCGGCGAGGGGGCGACTTGCGGTTGCCAAGGGGCGCGAAGGTCGTGTCCCCGCTTCGTCCCGCACGGGGCGACTACGGCTTGGTTGCATCGGCCGTTTCAAGCTGCAGATCGGATTCCAGACGCTTGCATTCCTCCTTCGTCCAAAATCGGTAGTCGCCGAAGTGGTGGACGGCGGACAGTTCGTTCGCAAACAGCGCTTGAATCGGTTCCCGTAGCGGTGCATCGACAGGCATCGCTTTGTACTTGTCTGCCAGATATCGCCGTCCCGAGGGGTTTTGCATTAGTAAATTCAACGGGCGGCGAATCTGTGCCGCATCTCCGTTGATTTTGGCAAACCACCGCTCCATCAAATCGGGCGGGATGGAATCAAACTCTTCCATCAAGATCAATGTTTCGACACAGTTCAGCTTGTCGGTCAGGTGCTTGGCGGTCTGAATGAATTCCACAGTCGCATCGACGTGGCGCTGCTCAGCGGGAAACCGCCAGCGAGCAAGAATGGCGGCGGCATTAAGGTCGCTAACCTTTCCACCTTCTCTCGTTTCAATCAAGATCGCATGGCTCTTTTCATTCGGGGCAAATCCCAGATTCGCGTAAGCACAATGCAAAGAATATGACAAGGACAGCTCGCCACTACTTGCTTCCAAGTCACCCAAAACAATAGAAAGCAAGTCGGTCACGGTGGCCGAGTGACTCTGCGGTCGCCACAGGGCTTGTTCGAGCATCATTCCTCGAACAAACGGATCAGGAAACAAAGATGTGCCGTCGGTTAGCAGAAGATCAAATTGGTGACGGATCGCTTCCATGAACTGAAAAACGGCTTTTTCTCTCTCAAACGCTTTCTCGATGGGCAGCGTTTTCGCACTAATTTCGTTAGCAGTCGCCACGGTATGATACAAGCCTACGCTGTAAAGCTTGGCCCAGGGCTTGACTTGGCTGCCTATGAAAAGCGTCCGGCAATCTTCCTTCGAAAATCTTTTTTTGTCTTGCTCGATGGAACCATGATCTTTGTCAGGATGCTGCACACGAGCGAACGGGACTCCCGATCCATTGAAATTGGTAAACCATTGTCTCGCACCTTGGTTTTGAATAGCGAGACAGGAACGCACCGGATACCCAAAGAATCTCGCCTCTGCAGGCATGCGGTTGGTGATCACGAATCCTCCCGCGTCGCAAGCAATCAGTTCCCGCATCAGGCTTTTGTCCAAAACCGATCGCGCCTTGGCATTACGCTCGATGACGGCCGGCAGCGGCAAGCTAAAGTCCGTGATTTCGTCCGGACGCCCTTTTCTTGCCCGATAAAACGGAGCCGCAACCGTATCAAGTATTTTAAACGAAAAAGCAATGGGGACAGGCTCGCTTCCAGAAGTTTCAAAATCCTGCACAAAATCAAAAGCAACACAGCTTCTAGGAACTTGCTGACTATCCACGGTCAACAAGAACACGTCGTCTTTTGTCCAATCGACAATGATGGTCGACAGTTTAATGTCACCACCTTGATTTGTGAGGGAAGAAGCGGTGTAGCCTCCGGCAGGAGCATTGCTCGGCGACAACGGCGGAAGTGTTTTGGTGAAACCATTGGACTGGGCCATTGCAAGCGGATGCGAGAGCATTAGCAACAAGGCGAAAGCAAATGGACAACAGAAGTTAAAAGTCATTTAGTGTTACCGCAGAAAATCGGGTTTTCGCCCTGCACATGTTTGTTCGAAGCGATCCGTTCTCAGTTAGAAATGATCACACGATACCCCATATCGAATTCTTGATGTCCCTCCCCAAAAAGGTCGTATGGATCGTTCGGCGTGTGAAGCACTGAGGGGTTGAGCATTAGGTCAAACTGGACGCCTCTCAGCATACGTGAATAATTCAACGTTGCGCCCAGCCTGGCTCCCCGCACGCCCTGGGAAGTGACGTTTTCAGCTGATAGAGCTAAAACCCCGTAGTCTTCCACCGGCACCGATACAGCGAGCATCTTAACTACCGAAAACTTGTCGAAATCGGTATCCACCAAGTCATCCCACAGCCCGCTGACATCTCCTGCTTTGAGGTAGCCTGACAGGCTCTCTCCCGCGTCCGAGTTCAAGATCTCCGATATGCTGGCCAGTTCGATATGAAAGTCCAGTTTCTTGATCCCGGGAAAAGCGTCGAGGTTCGGTAGGCTGTCCAAATAGGTTT
>Ga0102938_10004164_pt1 | contig 10682 bp, 7 predicted proteins | sample SalPonR2_B_D2_MG_FD_84516 | JGI IMG/M metagenome (GOLD analysis project Ga0102938, IMG submission 84516) | Salt pond soil microbial communities from South San Francisco under conditions of wetland restoration - Salt Pond MetaG R2_B_D2_MG | ecosystem: Environmental > Aquatic > Marine > Intertidal... | reverse complement strand
TCTTCGTGGACACCGATCGTTCGCAGCACGGCTTGTTCGGCACTCCGCATCCGCCGCCTCTGTTCCGGCGTTTGATCGTCCATGCCCGTGATGTGCAGCGTGCCGTGGATCACATACAGCAACAATTCGTTCAGCGGACGGCGGCCGATCCGGCGGGCTTGGGCCGCGGCGGTCTCGACACTCACGACCAATTCGCCTTCGACGTGGGGCGGTCGGCATTCGTAACCGAAGCTGATCACGTCGGTGGCATGGTCGTGGTTCAGGTGATCGCGATTGATCCGACGAATGGCTCGGTCGCCGGTAAGGAAGACGCCGATCGAACCGCTGAGGCAACGACGCGATCGGGCGGCCGCGACGACCGCTTGCCGCACGACGGATTCGTCAAAGTCCCCGTCCGGGACGATGCCCTGCCACGTCGTCTGGTCGACATCGTCGTCATCGTAAGTCAATTCGATGATCAGCGTCTCGCTCGGCAAGTTCGGATCCCTGAACATCACGCGGATTGTTGACCGGGGTATTTGACTCGGGCGTGATAGATCGCCGTCAAGGACTTCACCAGACTCTGGCGAACGCGGTGCAGTTGCTCAAAGGTCAGTCCGCATTCGTCGAACTGGCCATCGGCGACTTTCTTTTGAGCGATCGAATCGACCAGCCCTTGGATCCGCGCGGGTGTCGGATCGACCAAAGTTCGGCTGGCGCTTTCGACGGTGTCCGCCAACATCAGCACGGCGGCTTCCAGCGTTTGCGGTTTGGGACCGGGATACCGAAAGTCCTTGTCGCTGACGGATTCGCGGTTCGGGTCTTCCTCGCTCCGCCGCGCCGCTTCGCGATAAAAATATTCGACCAGCGTCGTGCCGTGATGCTGCAAGATGAAGTCGATGATGGGTTCGGGCAGGTGGTGGCTGCGACCCAGATCGGCGCCGTCTTTGACGTGAGCGATGATCACCAGCGTGCTCATGGCCGGTTGCAAGAAATCGTGTTGATTGACGCCGCCGGATTGGTTTTCGATGAAATATTCCGGCTTGAACATCTTGCCGATGTCGTGAAAGTAAGCGCCCACGCGAACCAACAGCCCGTTGGCGCCGATCGCGTCGGCCGCCGCTTCGGCGATCGACGCGACGTTGATCGAATGGTTGTACGTTCCCGGTGCCCGCTGTGCCAAGCGACGCAGCAGCGGATCGCTGGCATCACCCAGCTCCAGCAGGCTCAGGTCCGTTTGCACGCCGAAACCCTTTTCGACCAGCGGCAGGAAAGGCGTCAGCGCCGCGGCGGGGATCAGGATGCAGAACCCCGCCCGGACCGCTTCACCCAGCAAGCCCCAAAGCACCATGTCGAATTGCGGGCCGCGATAAAGTGGTTCCGGACCCATGCCCAGGTCGCCGCCGGAAAGCGTTTGTCCGGTCACGATGCCGACGCCGATCACCGTCGCCATCGTGATCCCCGCGCTGATCGCGCCGACGTACAACAGGTGAGTTCGGGTGCGGACACGGCCGACCAACAGCGTGCACGTCGTGCAAGCGGCGGCCATGACGACCAGCTCGGATAACTGACCGCCGGTGAACAGAGTCAGGCTGACCGAGGCGGCAGCCATCAACAGCAGCGCCAGTTCTCGTCCGTAAACCACCGCCGCGATCATCGAACCCAAAACCAACGGGATCAACTCGATCCGCGACATCCGCTGGGACATCCAATAGCCCGACGAGATGATCACGACCATCAAGACGATCAGCTTGATCAATCGCACGTGATCCATCAGCAAACGGCGATCGTCGACAAAGAAGATGTAAGAACCGCACAGCAAACACAACGCCGCGATCATGCCGGCGTAGGCCGTGACGCGAGCCAGTTTGTCGGCCAAGCCCATCTTGGCGACCAGGACTTCCCATTCGTGACGCAGCAGTTGCAGCTCCCGCTGGCTCAGCGGTTTGCCGGCAGCCGCCAGTTCGGTCTTGCCGGTGAAGAAGACCTCCATCACCGGTTCGACCGATTGTGCGGCGGCTTGACGTGCCTTTTCCGTTTCCGCCGCGTCGTATTCCAGCGTTTCGTAATCGGGCAAGCGTGCGACGAACCAATCGGCCAGCATTTGCGCGACCGTGGTGACTCGTTCGTTTTCGCCGTCGAACCGTTGTCGAAACTGGTCCCGCAGTTTTGACGTGAAATCGGCCCCGGCTTCGGCGATCCGCACCGTTTTGATTTCGAGCGGTTTCGAATCGTCTTCCTGTCCCGGGGTGAACACGCGGATCACCCGCTGGTCGCCTTCGTCGATGCCGTGTTTCAAGGATTGCAGCAGGCCTTGTTCGATCATCGCGGCCATCGCCACGTCCGTGGCGTCCTCGACTTTACGCAGCTCCGGATCGTCCGACAACACGCTTTTGAGCAGCGAGAACCGTTCGGCGGGACTGTCGGCGTTTTCGTCGGACTCGTCGCCCTCGTAAAACTGGGCGAACGCTTGACGAGATTCCGGTGACATTTCGTCAAAGGACTTTGCGCCCAAGACCAGGAACAGTGGATTACGTATCGCCGCCTTGAGTTGTTTCAGGGGTCCCGGGCGGTTGCGATACATCGCCAGGACGCTGCGTCGTTTCTCGTCCCGGGCCGCCTCCGTTTTCTTCTCATCGGGGACTTCCATCCGCACACGCGTGATCAGCTCGCGGGCCGGGATCATGCCTTCGCGAAAAGCGAACGGGGGCCGCCAGGTTTCGCACAAGATCAACAGGGCGACCGCCCCGGCGGCGACGATGCCGAATCGGACCGCCAAATCTCTTTTGTCGTTGGTCTGCCACCACTGCGAAAACCGCGATTTGGGCAAACCCAGCGATTCGATCCGCTCTTTGCCCGCGCGATGCGTTCCCGCGCGGGGCTTGCTCGTTTTCGAACCGTTGGGCTTCGGCGTGTTGGATTGACTCATGCGAGATGCTTGGAACTCGAGTCGTGGTCCGCGACGGCTTGGTCGGATCGATCGCCGCGACTTCCACTGTTTTGATGTCGTTTGTCGAAGTCGTCGTAGGCTTCGACGATCTTCTGAACCAGTCGGTGACGAACGATGTCGCTGGCGGTGAGACGAACGCTGCCGATGTCCTCGATTTTCGCCAAGCGGTGCATCGCGTCCCGCAGCCCGCTGGTCACGCCTCGGGGCAAGTCTTGCTGGGTCGCGTCGCCGCTGACGACCACCTTGCTGTGCTCGCCCATCCGCGTCAGAAACATCTTCATTTGGGCGATCGTCGTGTTTTGAGCTTCGTCCAAAATGATGAAGGCGTCGTTCAAGGTTCGACCCCGCATGTAAGCCAACGGAATGATCTCGATCACGTCTTGTTCCATCAGATTTCGGGCTTGATCGAAGTCGACCATTTCGCCTAACGCGTCCATCAGGGGTCTCAGGTAGGGGTTCAGCTTGGCGCGCAAATCGCCCGGCAGGAAGCCCAAAGACTCCCCGGCCTCGACGGCCGGTCGAACCAGGACCATCTTGCGGACCTCCCCGGACTTGAGCGCTTCGACGGCCATGGCGACGGCCAAATACGTTTTCCCGCAACCGGCCGGACCGGTGGCGAACGTCAAATCGTGGCGACGGATCGCTTCGACGTAACGAGCCTGCCCGGGGGTCCGCGGCTTGATCTTGCGGCCCGCGTGCTGAATATCGATCGGTTCGTTGGAGACGGGAATCACCACGGCCCCCTCGGTCTGGGCACCTTCTTCGGTGGCGGCCGATTCGTCGTCGCCGGGGCTCAGGCAACCGTTCTTACGCGACAGGTGCCTCAGACGTTCGAGCGTCCGCGTGGCGGCTTGGACGTCGTCGCCTTCCCCCGAAATTTTGATGCGGCCACTGCGATGAGTGATCGCGACGTCGAACAATCGTTTCAGCTTCCGTACGTGTTGATCGCGTGGCCCGAAAAGCGTCAAGATCTCTTCAGGGCTGGCGATCGAAAGGGTAGCTTCAGTCATTCAGGGTCCTGAAGGAAAGAAAGAACGGTCGATCCCGCGGTTGTCGATTCTATACGCCGATTCGACGCCGGGGCCAACCAAAAATCGGGGGCGGCCGGACTCGCTCGGTGTGCCGGGAAATTCCATTTTTTTGTCAAAATCCTCCCGCCAGCCCCAGCCACAACAGGACAAAGGCCGGCATTGCGGCAGCCAACAACGAATCCGAGACGTCCCACACGCCGCCCAAGCCGGGCAACCAGTCACCCGAATCTTTTGCGCCGGAGTCACGTTTGATCAGCGATTCGGCCAAATCTCCCAGCATTCCCGCGGTCATCAGCACCGGCCCGATGATCAGGCACGCCCACCATGGACCGGCAACGGCACGTTCGGGTTCGCCGCCGACCGCCTCGCCGAATCGCGGACCGCCGGTGTCCCTCTGTGACTCGTCGCTGTTCGTCTGGACAGTCGTTCGGGCCTTTTCGGAGGGCGTCGAAAGTCTCGGAATCAAGATGCCCACGCAAACGGCTGCAACGATCGTAGCGGTGATCACGCCGCCGACCGCCCCTTCGACGGTCTTGCCGGGACTGAGCCGCGGGATCAGCTTGCGTCGTCCGAGCGACTTGCCGGTGAAGTAAGCCCCCGCGTCGGCGCTTTTCGTGACGGCAATGATGGACAACAAAGCCGCCAAACCCCAAGCCGGCGAGACGCCCGCGTTCAGCTGGCGGATCATCACCAGCATCGCCATCGGCATGCCGACGTACAACGAGACGAACGTCGCGGCCAGCGTTCGTTCGATCGCGCCTTTTCGGCCTTCGTCGTAGTACCACATCTCGACAGCCAACGTGAAAAAGATCGCGGCAATCGCGGCGACGACGACCGCGCCGGCCGAGAACAACACCCTGACGGCGTCGTCCGAACCGGCCGGGTTCGGCCAAACCATCGGAACGGCCGCCGACAAAGTCACCATCGACGTGGCGACCAGACAGGTCCCGCGAGAGACGAATCGGCCGCTCGACCGCAACAGCGTCGTGACGTCCCAAGCCGTGCCGAGTGAAAAGAACAGCAGCGCCGGCAACAGCCAGACGCCTTCCTTGCCCGGCGGCGAATAACGGATGTCCAAAAACACCAAACCGATCAGCACGGCGATCAACACCGCCGACGTCCGCAGGCGGGCTTGTAAATTACTCGTTGACATTCAAACCGCCGAAGCGTCGTTGTCGAAGTGAGAATTCCGCCAAAGCCCCGTCGAAGTCGGCTCGCGAAAACTCCGGCCAACACTTTTCCGTCACCCACATCTCCGCGTAGCTCAACTGCCAAAGCAAAAAGTTGCTGATCCGCATGTCACCGCCGGTTCGAATCATCAAGTCGATCTCCGGCAATCCGGCGGTGTCCAAATGCTCGGCGAATAACGCTTCGGTTAAAAGATCCTGCCGAATTTCGCCCGACGCGATTTTTGCGGCGACCTTTCGCGTCGCGCGGACGATCTCGTCACGACCACCGTAGTCGATCGCCAATACCAAACGGGTCCCCGGGTTTCCCGCGGACATTTCCAACGTCCGGTCCATCTGATCGATCACGTCGGCCGGCAAACGGTCGCGGCGGCCGATGACGCCCAGTCGGAGCCCCTGGTCCATGATCGTCCGACGTTCTTCGACCAGGTATTGTTCCAGCAAATGCATCAGAAAGTCCAGCTCGGGCTGCGGACGTTTCCAGTTCTCGCTGCTTAAACAATACAGCGTCACCGCGTCGATCTTTCGCTCGGTCGCCGCTTCGCTGACCATGCGGACCGTCGTGACGCCCCGTCGATGGCCTTCGACTCGCGGCAAACCCCGTGCCGTCGCCCAGCGGCCGTTGCCGTCCATGATGATCGCGATGTGTCGTGGCAACACCGCCCCGGCGACGCCGGCGGTTTGTGGATCGTTTCGGGCCGCCGTGGCTGGCTCGGTTCGGGACACGGGCTCACTTGAACTTACGGGCATGACTCGGATCAGACGGTCGCCGAGAGCGACAAGCCGGCCGCTTCCTCGGTAAAAATCGTCTGGGCACGATCCGGGCCGACCGACAGGATGCCGACGGGAACGCCGACGAGCTCTTCGATTCGTTTGACATAATTCATCGCGCCGTCGGGAAAGTCGCTGACCCGACGGGCGTCGTCGACGGGCTGTTTCCAACCGGGGATCGATTCGAAAATCGGTCGACAGCGACGGAGTTGGTCCGCGTGACTGGGCACCCGCGTGATGCGTTCTCCGTCCAGTTCGTAGGCGACGCAGATTTTTAACTCGTCCAAGTGCGCCAGCACGTCCATCATCATCAGGGCCAATCGTGTGACCCCGCTCAGCCGCGCCGTGTAACGCACCGCGACGGCGTCGAACCATCCGCACCGCCGGGGACGCCCGGTCGTGGTGCCGAACTCGTTGCCCAACTTGCGAATCTGATCGCCCGTTTCGTCTTCCAGTTCGGTGGGGAAAGGGCCGCCGCCGACCCGCGTGCTGTACGCTTTGCAGACCCCGATCACCGTGTTGATGTACTTCGGCGGCACGCCCGCTCCGGCACAGACGCCGACGCCACTGCTGTTGCTGCTGGTCACGAAGGGATAGGTGCCGTGATCGATGTCCAGCAGGGCGCCTTGAGCGCCCTCGAATAAAATCTTTTGATCTTCCTCGGCCGCGTCCAAAAGGAAGTCCGTCGTGTCGCCGATCATGCCGTCCAGCCGGCCGGCCCAAGACGCCGCCAGCTTGACGACCTTGTCCGGCTCGATCTCGGCCAGTTCCTCGGCGCTGGCACCCAAGCCTTTCAGGATTTCCGTTTTTTGCCGGGCGACCGTCGCGACCCGTTCGTCACGCTCGGCTTGGGTCAGGTCGATCATGCGGATCGCGTGGGTGCGACCGACCTTGTCGCGATAACACGGCCCGATGCCGCGGTTGGTCGTGCCGATCGATTCCCCGCGAACCGCCGTCGCGTTGATCGCCGCGTCCTCGACACGGTGCCAGGGCATCACCAAGTGCGCCCGCTCGCTGACCCGCAAGTTCCGGCGACAATCGATCCCCCGCGCGGCCAAGCCGTCGATTTCTTCCAGCATCGTTTCGGGGTTGATCACAACGCCCGGGGTGATCAAATTTTGGACCCCCGCGTGCAAGATCCCGCTGGGGATGTGATGCAGTTTGTAGGTTTCGTCGCCGGCGACCACGGTGTGCCCGGCGTTCGCGCCGCCTTGGTAACGCACGACCAGATCGAAGCGAGGCGCCAGCAGGTCGACCAATTTTCCCTTGGCCTCGTCACCCCACTGCAACCCGATCACACAAGTTCCCGACACGCACCCAGCTCCCGAAAAACGGCAAAGCCTAGGCGGATTCGCTTCGCCTGGCAAGCATCCCCGAGCCCATCGGCGCCGACTTTCGTCGCACCGGCGGGCTCGACCGTCGATCCCTTTTCAGCGAAGGAAATCCCATGAAAATTCTTTGTTTCAGCGACCTGCACCGTGACCGCCAAGCCGCCGCCGAACTGGTCCAACAGGCCCGTTCGGTCGATCTTGTCATCGGGGCCGGCGATTTCGCCAACCGGCACGTCGGCCTGAGCGACACCCTGGACGTGTTGGCGTCGATCACCGTTCCCACGGTGCTGGTGCCCGGAAATGGCGAAACGCTCGACGAATTGCGGGCCGCCACCGAGCACTGGTCGGCGGCCCGGGTGCTGCACGGCGACGGATGCGAAATCGCCGGCGTGCCGATCTGGGGCGTGGGCGGCGGCATCCCCGTGACGCCGTTCGGCGACTGGAGCTACGACTTCGATGAAGAAACCGCCGCGACCTTGCTGAACGGTTGTCCGTCGTCAGGCATCCTGGTCGTCCACTCACCGCCCTTGGGCATCGTCGACCACGACGCCGACGGTCGTGTCCGAGGCAGCCGCGCGATCCTGGACTGCGTCCGAGAAAAAGAGCCCCGCTTGGTCGTTTGTGGGCATATCCACAGTAGCTGGGAAAAACAGGGAACTTGTGGAGAATCAACGGTACTCAACGCAGGGCCGCGGGGTTGTACCGTTGAACTGGTGGACGATTGAGCGAAACGACGATTGAGCAAAACGACGCACGGAACGTTTCTCGCAATCGGCGCGACTCCGTGTCTTCATGAAACCGTTGATCACCCATGCGGGTGTGACAGTGTTTCATTTTTCACTCTCGGAAAACCGCCCGGGCCTGATAAGTTCATTCCGGTCCCGGCAGGTAAACCGCGTCCGTTGTCCGACCCGAATGTTGCTGCTCGACGTAGAACCCGCCACTCCAGATCATTGCCTTGTCGGATCACCACTCAATGAAAGATGTCCAGTTCTTGCTCGTCGAGGACAACGAAATCGACGTGATGGCGTTCGTCCGAGGGCTGAAAAGGCAACGCATCGCGAATCCGTTGATCGTGGCGGGCAACGGCGTCGAAGCGCTTCAGATCCTCCGCGGGGAACATCCGGACAAGGTGATCGAACGGCCGTTCATGATTTTCCTGGATATGAACATGCCGATGATGAACGGCATCGAATTCCTGGAAGAATTGCGCCAAGACGAGGAACTCTGTGCCAGCGTCGTGTTCGTGTTGAGCACTTCGGATCATCATTCGGATCTGTTTGCGGCGTACAAGAACAACGTGGCCGGTTATATTTTGAAGCAAGACCTGGGCGACGCGTGTTCGAACCTTCATGAGATGATCAGCAGCTATGGCCGCATCGTCGTCCTCCCCTAATCGATGACGACTCGCCCGATCACGGTCTCGGCGGTCGTTGCCTGATCCGGACGTACGCCCATGCAGTCGCTTCGTGAATTCTTTGCCGACAACAATGAGTTGCTGTACGACGCCATGGAACTGGCCACGTGCGGCTACTACGTTCGACCGTTGATCGCCTCGGTCGCTGGTCGATCAGGCGCTGTGCGATCGGACTCGGCCACGACCGTGATGCTGTCACGGCAGTGCATGCAGGCGCTCGGCCATCCGATCGTCCCCGATGACCAGGCCGCCGAGTTCTGGCGATCCCTGTATCATCCCAACGACATCGCTCGCGTCGAAGACGTGATTCGCCGAGCGGTCGACGACGTGATCGATTCGGCGAACAGTCCCAGTGTCCACCTGGATTATCGGCTCCGCCGCGTCGACGGAAGTTATCGCTACACGCGGGAAACCGGCCGCGTCATGCGAACGAACAAACTCGACGAGGCCGCCGGATCCGACAAAGATTCTCGGCCCGGCGAAGCTTTCTGGATCGGCGTCTTGGCCGACATCGATCAACAGGTCGCCTACGAACGCAAACTGGTCAGCCAGAACTACGAGATCCAAACGATCCTCGACACCATTCCGACCTACATCTGGGTCAAAGACAATCAGTCGCGGTTCTTGAAAGTCAATCGCGCCGCCGCGGTCGCCAGCGGTCTGGAAATCGATCAAATCGAAGGCCGTTTGACGTCCGAGGTTTATCCGCAAATGGCCCAGCGTTACCAGATGTCCGACGAACAACTGATGCACGACGCGCTTGTCCAAGATAACCCTGAAATCTTGGTCAGCGCCGACGGCACGCGGCGACGAATGCGAATCGACAAATACAAGCTTCAATCCGAAGCCGACCCCGAACCTCGGATTTTGATCGTCGGCACGGACGTGTCCGAAATCGAAGGCACGCAGTTGGCCTTGCGAAAAAGCGAAGCCCAATTCCGAGCCGTCTTTGACGCCAGCCCGATCGGCATGCTGTTGGTCGACGGCGACGGAATCATTTTGTTGAGCAATGACGAAGCCGACAAAATGTTCGCCTACGAAAACGACGGACTGACCGGAAACTCGATCGAGGCACTGGTCCCCGCGGCGCGTCGTCCCAAACACGCCCAGATGCGTTCGCATTTCATCAAGGAACCCGGCGACGGTCGGCGGATGGGATACGGCCGCGAGTTCACGGCCGTCCGCAGCGACGGAACCACGTTGACGGTCGAAGTTTCCTTGACGAACATCCAAATCTCCGACAAACGCGTGACCCTGGCCAGCGTGTTCGACGTCACCGAACGTGCCGAGACCGCGACGAAGCTGAAACTGGCGGTCGAAGTCGGCAACGTCGGCTTCTGGGAATTCGACCTGACCGACCAAAGCGTCGAACTCTCGCCACAAGCGCTGATGCAACTCGGGTTGACCGAACCCTGGACGGACTTGGAGGGATTCAAGGAAAAGGCGCATCCCGAGGACATCCAAAACGTGCTGGACAAAGTCGACCAGCACGTGCGTGGTGACATTCCCTTGTTCGAAGCCATTTTTCGACTCCTGCATGCCGACGGGACGTACCGTTGGTTCTTGTCACGCGGCAGCAAAATCACTGACGACGACGGGACGCCGGTTCGCCTGGTCGGATTCCACATCGACATCACACAGCAACAAAAATTGAAACTGGAATTGGAACGTAGCAATCACGACTTGGACCGGTTCGCCTACATCGCTTCGCATGACTTGAAAGCGCCGTTGCGAGGGATCCAGCATGTCAGCCAATGGATCGAAGAAGACTTGGGCGATGACATCAACGATCAAATCAAGGAACACCTCTCACTGCTGTCCAGTCAATCCAGTCGGATGAATTTGCTGTTGGACGACTTGTTGGCCTACGCCCGCGTGGGCCGACAAACCCAGGAATCCGAAATCGTCGATCTGAATGAAATCGTTCAACAGCTGTTCGATTTCATGACGCCCCCCGCGCATCTACGGTTGCGGATCGAAGGGGAGTTGCCCACGTTTCGAACGAATCGTCCGTCG
>Ga0102938_10004163_pt1 | contig 10684 bp, 6 predicted proteins | sample SalPonR2_B_D2_MG_FD_84516 | JGI IMG/M metagenome (GOLD analysis project Ga0102938, IMG submission 84516) | Salt pond soil microbial communities from South San Francisco under conditions of wetland restoration - Salt Pond MetaG R2_B_D2_MG | ecosystem: Environmental > Aquatic > Marine > Intertidal... | reverse complement strand
CAGGTGTACCAAAAAGCCAAGGCAGAAGCGGATGAAGCCTTGAGACACAGCGGGCTCAACTATACAATTATCAAGCCGGGCCGGCTAACGGATGAAAAAGGCACAGGTAAAATAATGGTTGGCGATCTTGAAGCCGGTGAAATACCAAGAGAAGATGTAGCATCAGTGATTGCTGCAGCAATTGAAAATGAGTCGACACATCGAAAATCTTTTGATCTGCTCAGCGGTGATCAATCAATAGAAAAAGCATTAAGTAGTCTTGATTGATTTGATTTTACTTCTTCACAATTTGTCCTATTAAACATAGAATGCTTTTGCTGACCACACCAAATGACATAGAGCCTGGATTTCTCACTCCAATACTCAATATTTCCGGGAACTATTATAAAACAAAAAAAGGCGCCCTGAAATGACCAGAGCGCCTTTTTATTTTTATACATTCTATCGGGTGATAGAGAATTTGTTAGTTCACGACGATATCACCAACCATTGACGGGTGGAACTCACATATATAGGCGGCTACCTGATCAGCAAGTGCACCTGAGAGCGTAAATGAAATTGTTCCTTCTGCGTCATCTACGACCACATTGGCATCTGCATCATCCTGCAATGTTCCGCCTCCGCTTGCAGCAACAAGAACATTGTCGCTGGCATCGAGAAGCTGGAATGGATGTCCGGAAGCCCCAAGATTTGTGACCGTAAATCTCAGGCCTTCATCAAGCGTAAGAGTTGCGTTGTCTTCACCGGTTGTAGCGGATGCACCGGTACCTTCAATTCCAACGATATTCCAAGCGCTGGTTCCTACATTTTCAATTGTTATGTTGGCTGATACATCACCTGTGGTTGGTATACCACCACCAAGCGCTTCAGGAATCAGCACCTCATCAATAATATGAATCACGCCGTTTGTACCAGCAACATCAGCGATTTGAACCGTCGCGCTTCCGTTGATTGTTACAACACCTTCTGAAACTTCAATCAGAATCTCTTCATCGTTATTCAGAGTCATTACCTGCTGCGACTCCGCAAGGTCTCCTGATTCAACAGCCGTTGCCAGCACATGATAAAGCAACGTATTGGTAACCTGTTGATCGGTCAGGGTAGAGAGTGTTGAGCTGATGGATTCAAATGCAGCATTTGTCGGTGCAAATACAGTGTATTCAGCATCGGATGCAGTAAGTGTCTCAGCAAGATTTTGCTCTGTTACCAAATCAACAAGCGTTGTTAATTCGTATCGTTTTACTGCATTATCAACAACATTACCGAATGCATCTGGCAGGAGAACCTGATTTACAGCGTGAATTACACCGTTCTCAGCATTTATATCTGCTGATGTAACACTGCCGGTGCCATTTACCATCACTTCATCATTCTCGAGGGTAATGAATAAATTCTCACCATTAAGTGCGGCCACGGTTTGAGTGGGCTGAAGGGCGGAGGAGGGTACTTCACCGTCCAGTACGTGATAGGTTAGCACGCTGTTAAGCTGCTCATCAGTAAGTGACTCAACAGTTTCAATACCAAGCTCCTGAAATGCTGCATCTGAAGGTGCAAATACGGTGAAAGGGCCGAGAAACTGAAGTGTCGTTGTGAGTCCCGCATCTTCAATAGCTCCTAAAAGAATAGAGAAGTTACCGGCTTCTTCAGCTGTCTCAATAATTCCCGGTTCACGGTAAGCAGCGGGCAGCAGTACTTCATCAACGGCGTGGATTACGCCATTGCTGGCTTCTATATCAGCCGATACAACAGATGACCTGCCATTTACTGTTACGCCATCAGCATTGCTTTGAAGTAAAATACGTTCACCTTGTTCAGTTACAGCATCCTGCTGTGAAGCAATCTGTGTTGATTCTACTGTACCCTCAAGGAGATGGTACAAGATTATCTCTGTGAGCTGCTCGTCAGTCAGGTCTTCAAGTAGACCTGCCGGTAACTTACCAAAGGCTTGGTCGGTTGGAGCAAAAACTGTCAGCTCTTCATTTCGAAGTGTTTCTGCGAGCCCGAGATCGGAAGCTACTGACAGAAGTGTGGTAAAACCGCCGGCATCTTCAGCGGTTTCAACAATATTCAGCTCCTGATCGGGATCATCGGCAGTCGGGTTGTCATCATCACTGCAGGCAGTTATTAGAAACGCTGCAAGTAGTGGTAGAAAAACGAATAGACTTAGTCGTTTTATTATTGAGTTCATTATGTCAAATGTTTGTGGGGTTAAAGATTCTGATTGAATATGTAATGAACAGATTCATTTCAGTCGGGATTATAACATGCTAAAATGTTTAATTCGTTTCTTATTGAATGAAAAAAAGATCAGCGTCGAACTGTTATTCTTCTAAGTCAATTAGAAACAGATCGTTGTATGCGGTTGAGGAGGGCTGGTATAATTGGGGAGAGGGTAGCATCCGGCAGAGGTTCAATCAAAATATATTTATACTTTTTTTTGTCTGCTGTGCGATAGAGATCATAAAGAGACTTTGCGAACTCTAAATAATCGCCTTCAAATAATATGACGTTGTTACCGGTATCAGTCGGTGTATGTGTATGGTAGATGTAAAGTGTGCCGGGCCGGTGCGTCTGACTTGATGTTGGGGACATCCAGTTTACAGAAGCACTTGGCTTATAATGAGAATAGCGGGTTCCGGGGCTGCGTCGTCTCTGGTCGTTACCGGCAGCTTCCGCCGAAACTTTTTTACCAATAATCTCCTCAATCTCATCAGCCGTTATTTTGCCGGGACGGAGAATGGCGGGGGTACTCCCTGACAGATCAAGCACGGTACTTTCAAGCCCGACTGAACAAGTACCGCCGTCGACCACGGGCAGATCGTCACCAAAATCATCCAGAACATGTTCGGGGCGGGTGGGGCTGGGTTTGCCTGAGCGATTTGCGCTAGGGGCTGCAACAGGCCCGGATTTTTCAATGACGGCGAGAGTTTTGGGGTGATCGGGCATGCGGATTGCTACCGTTTCAAGACCGGCAGTAATTATATCGAGCACCCCTGGTTTTTTGGGTAATACAAGGGTGAGCGGTCCCGGCCAGAATTCATTAGCGAGAAGTAAAAAATCGTTTGTTCCGGTGTCAGCCAGGGTGTGGGCCTGGCTTATACCGGCAACATGAACAATCAGCGGATTATCGGCAGGGCGCTGTTTGAGGTCAAAAACTTTCTTGAGAGCAATAATACTTGATGCATCTGCTGCCAGTCCGTAAACTGTTTCAGTTGGAAGGGCAACCACATCTTCGCTGCGTAAGATCTCAGCTGCCTTTTGAACATCAATGATCATACCGCAACCTTATCCTGCTGCCCGGCAAACTCCGGGAGGTTTGTCAGGAAATCAAGTGCCTCGTTGCTGTCTTCGATGTCATGTATCACCAGCCGGACGGCATCTTTTTTCTGTATTACTTCAAATTTATTCTCTTTTTTCTCCTCAATGTCCTTCAGCAATACCTGGAAAAATCCATCGCCATAGAGGTGCTCTCCCGTTTTGGAGCTGTTTTTAGGTAGCTGGAGCCACATACGGCCCGCCCGGGCTGTTACTTTTTTGATGAGCCGTCTGGATGCTTCTACTTTGAGCCGTGTGGCAAGCAGCAAAAATACTGTGCTTTCCGGCATTGGGCCAAACCGGTCTTTCACCTCTTCTTCCCAGTCGTCAATGACGGACGATTCGTTTGCTTCACTAAGCTTTCTGTAGAGGTTCAGCCGCTCCACGTTATCCGATACATATGTATTTTCGATGTAGGCCGAGTGGTCAAATTCTACCTGTGTGTCCGGCAGATCAACCGGCTTCGGCTCGCTTGAGAACATAGAGCTGAATTCAGTCTCCTTGAGCTCTCGTACAGCATCATCAAGTATTTTTGTGTACATCTCAAAGCCGATGTCCGTAATAAAGCCACTCTGTTCGGCGCCAAGAATATCTCCTGCACCGCGAATGTCAAGATCCCGCATGGCGATATTAAATCCTGATCCGAGATCAGAATGTTCTTCAAGAGCCGTCAGTCGTTTTCTGGCATCAGCAGATAAGTTCCGGATCGGAGGGGTTATCAGGTAGCAGTACGCCTTCCGGTTCGACCGGCCCACGCGCCCCCGAAGCTGATGCAGCTCCGATAACCCAAAATGGTTGGCGTTATTGATAATAATTGTGTTGGCGTTGGCAATATCAATGCCGTTTTCCACAATGTTGGTGGAGACCAGCACGTCAAATTTATGATGATAAAAATCGTGAATAATCTTCTCCAGGCTCGATGGTTTCATCTGGCCGTGAGCAGACCGTATTCTGATGTTGGGCACCAGTTCACGGATCATTTCCGTGATTTCATTAATATTTTTCACCCGGTTGTTGATAAAAAAGACCTGGCCTCCGCGTGTAACTTCCTGGAGAATGGCTTCGCGGATAAGCTCAGGGTCCATACTGTGAATTTCGGTATAGACCGGCTGCCGGTTGGGGGGCGGCGTGTTGATTATACTCAGGTCGCGGGCACCCATCAACGAGAACTGAAGGGTTCTGGGGATGGGAGTTGCCGTCATGGTCATCACGTCAACAGAGGCCCGGAACCGTTTGAGCTTCTCTTTCACGGAAACGCCAAATCGCTGCTCCTCATCAATAACCATCAGGCCGAGCTCTTTAAAATTTACGTCTTTGGAGACAATGCGGTGAGTTCCGATCAGAATATCAACCTTTCCGGCATCGAGATCCTTAACGATCTGTTTTTGCTCGGCGGCGGTGCGGAAACGTGACAGGGATTCCACAACAACGGGGAAATCCTTCATCCGTTTCTGGAACGTTTTCGCGTGCTGATCAGCCAGAATAGTGGTGGGAACGAGTACAGCTACCTGTTTCTGATCCATCACAGCTTTGAATGCGGCTCGGATGGCAACCTCCGTCTTGCCAAAGCCCACATCACCGCAAACAAGCCGGTCCATGGGCTGGGTAGATTCCATATCCTGTTTTACTGCCCGGATGGCATCCATCTGGTCGGGCGTCTCTTCATATTCAAACCGCGCTTCCATTTCTGTTTGCCAGGAGTTGTCTTCCGAAAAAGAGTAGGCTTCCATGGCTTTTCGTTTGGCGTAGAGCTGTATCAGCTCCCGTGCAATATCTTTCACTTTTTTGCGCGTCGTGGCTTTTTTACGCGCCCATTCGCCCGACCCAAGTGTCGTAATCCGGGGTTGTTTCCCCTCTTTACCTGAATATTTTTGCAGCTTATGCAGGCTCGATACGTTCACATAAAGAATACTGTCGTTTTTATAGCGCAGAACGGCTGCTTCCTGAACTGTTTTTCTGACGTTTATTTTCTTAAAACCTGCAAACGTGGCGATACCGTAATCCACATGAACCACATAGTCGCCCACATTCAGGTCTTTCAGTTCCTTCATGGATATGCCGCCTCTGACCTGCTTACGCTTCACTTTCGGGCGGTGATAGCGGTCGAATATTTCATGGTCGGTTAATACAGCGAGTTGCTGCCCGGGCAGAATAAACCCTTCATGAAGCGACTGAACAGTCAGTACATATTGAAAGCCGCTGTTTGGTTCACCAAGAAGCTCCTCAAACCGCTCCCTTTGATTTTCGTGATCACAAAGAATAAATGTTCGTATCCCCCCGGCAGACTGTTCTTCAATAAACCGCCGCAGAATTTTAAAGCTGCCATTGAAGGATGGATGGGGAGAACTGTTAATTTCCACTGTAAGGTCGGCATCCACAGAATTGTTTAAACTGCCGGTCGTTAAAACAGGAAAGTTGTCAACTGCCTGCTCCCATTCATTTAATGTTAGAAACTCCGTATCAGGCGGGTTGATGGTTCCTTCGAAGCTGTCACTTCCATCAAGATCAGTAAAACGTTTCTCCGCCTCTTCGAGGAACTCCGCGATCATATCTGCGAAAAGGTCCGCTTTCTCCAGCACCATTAGTGACTGTTCCGGCATATATGAGATCAGGCTCTCTTTTGATTCATCAGTCGTAAAAGCAGCATTGGGCACAATACGTGCATGCTTTAAAAAGGCAATTGATCGCTGTGAGTCAGGATCAAATTCCCGGATAGTATCTACTTCATCGCCAAAAAACTCGATCCGGAGGGGGTATTCGCCCGAAAAAGGAAAGATATCAAAAATGCCCCCGCGTATGGCAAATTCACCGGGTGTGCCAACAAACCGTTCGGTTGTGTATCCCTGGTCTGTAAGCATTTCAGAAAGTTTATCGGGAGATAGCTCCATACCTTTTTCAATCATCAGGGATGCGCTTGAAAACTGCTCAGGCGGCACAAGTTTCTCAAAAATTGCCTCTATCGGCGCTACTACAATTTTGGCACTGCCATCCTGTATTTTTTCGAGCACTTCAGATCGCTGTACCATCGTTGATGTGTCAACAATCTTCTGCTGATCGTATGGTTTTCGCCTTGTCGGAGGAAAAAGGTATACGCCGTCTGCTCCCATCTGTTCAATATCGGAAGCCACGGCTGCAGAACGCTCATGGTCTTCTGTGAGTACGAGCATGGTGTCGAACTCCGGACTGAGATTGTGGCAGAGAAATGCAGGCAGGGAACCGGTAAATTGCCTGAGCTTTACGTTGTGCCTTTTACCCAGCACCTCTTTTATCTCACCTAAATCAATCTCGTTTTGTAAAGCGTGTTGAATATGTTCAATCATAAAACCAACCTGGTAACAGCAGTGCAGCTATCGTGAATATCATTATCGTTCAAACAGAGAAGAGCCGGTAATCCAGCGCTCGTTAACAAAACCAAACAGCAGGCAGATAATTCCTGAAAAGAGCCAGGGTGCATATAGGTCTTCGTAGTCCCTGTAGAGAATTTCTTCGATTTCTGTAGTTTCGAGCTCGTCAATTTCATTATATATCTCGCTAAGCTCTTCCGTAGTGGTTGCCCTGAAGTATCGCCCGCCCGTCATCCGGGCAATTTCCTGAAGCATCTCCTCATCGATATCAACAGATACGTTCTGGTACCGGCGGCCAAAGACCGGGTCGTCGACGGGGTAGGGGGCTGTTCCCCGGGACCCAACACCCATTGTATATACTTTTATCCCGTATGATGCGGCCAGTTCACCGGCTGTCAGCGGATCAATTTCCCCCGCATTGTTCATGCCATCTGTGAGCAGAATAATAACGCGGCTCTCGGCCTCGCTGTCGCGCAGGCGATTCAGGGCCGTGGCCAGTCCCACGCCAATGGCTGTTCCGTCACGAACCATGCCCATATCGATTGTTTCGAGCATCTCGATAGCAAGATCATGGTCAATTGTGGGAGGAACAACCGTAAAACTCTCGCGGGCAAACACACCGATACCTATTCTGTCGTTGTTTCGCTGCCCTATGAAATCTGCAACAATCTGTTTTGCAGCTATCAGCCGGTTAGGATCGAGATCTTCGGCTCTCATAGAGGTCGAAATATCGATACTCATCATAATGTCAATTCCCTCCACGTACTGTTCAACAGTTGTATTCTGCAGCTGAGGGCGCGCAAGGGCAGTAATAAACAGCGCAAATGCTCCGGCATAAAAAAACGGAGTCAGCCACACAAGATTTGCACGGTAATTGCCGGGAAGATCATCCAGGATGGACGTCGAGGAAAACGCAATAGACGCGCGGTTACCGGAAAAATGTTTCCACAGCACGTACCCGATATAAAAGGGCAGGGCCGCAAGTAACCAGAAATATTCAGGGTTTGCCCAGCTCATTGATCAAACTCCTCTTTGAGTTTTTGTTGCTTTTCATCGTGCTGCTGCCTGAGCGATTCCTGTTTTTCATTATGCTGAAATTCGAGATACTCTACACGCTCGCTATCAGCTGAACGGGCAGTTTCAAGAAAGTCGATACCTGTCTGAATGGCTTCAGACACCTGGTCTGAATCGGGATTAAATTTGGCAAATTTCACCATATCTGCATCGTTGAGAACTTTTTTGACATCTCTTATCAGTTCGGTGGAAGCGCGTTCACGGCGAAGTTCCGTTAAGATCTCGCGGGTGGTCATTTCGAGAGCAGGGAAATCGTAAACACGTTTCAGATAGAGCCTGATGGAATCAGCCAGCTGTACATAAAATGTTTCGAACTCCTCTCTGTCTGCCGGTGTTCTGCCCGACTGTAAAGACAAAATATCTTTTTCCAGCTGATCAAGGGGATTAATGAACGGCTGTTTTTGAAAAGTCTCAGGCATGAATGTATCCTGCTTCGCCCTTTCTTTAAGGTATCGTGCTATTGCTATACCCAACAGAATAAGGATGAGCCCGCCGAGTATATAAGGCCAGAACGATCGGGCAAATTCGAAAATAGGCTTCAGAGGCCGCAGTTCTTCTTCCTGTGAGGCCAGTGTAGTTTTAAAAAAGAGGGGTACGCTGCTTGTGCGGAGTGTTGTATCGCCCTCAGATGTTGAGATATTGAATTCCAGTGGCTCAATAATAAGATCCTCCACACCAAAATACTGAAGGGTGTAAGCGATACTGTCTTTATTGGCGGCAACCTGGAAACGCTGTCGGTTTTTAAGCTCAATATCTTCAGAAAATGCAGAAGTATCGGGGTACTCCTGAAGGGTATAATTGCCTTCAAGAATAACTGAAAGATTTATTGTATCGCCTACCCGAACAGAGTCAACATCTACAATTGTATGGATTTGCTGGGCAGCAGAATGTTGCGTACCGGCCGCTAACGCCATCAAAAAAGTAATAAAAAGGATTTGACCTAACCTGCGGGCCAGTCCCGACAACGAGCGAAATGAATTGTAAATTATCAAAATGGGGGTATTCGAAATCGAAGTGATTATAATTTGAATTACAAATAACCCTTAAATATCGGGGAATTTAACGTGAATCGGTAACTCTTTGTCAGATTATAAAGGGTGCCTCAGGCCGCAACCTCCCGGGAAAAGACCCGGAATAGCGAATACAGGTTAAGATATAATACAGAATGCTGATCTTAATGAATGATTCAAGGACAACCAATAATTGAATAATGAGTCATTTTCAGATCAATTTATTTTTATGAATACCGTCAATAAAATCCTATTATAACCAAACTGTGTTACCAAAAAAATACTGCTTTTAGGAATGCCAATGCAAACCAGAAACCCACTAATACTCGTTGGAATTGGTGTGGCCGTTATTGCCTTTTTGAGCTACCTCATAGGAACGTCGTATGTTAGCGCAGGGCAAACAGAAAACGAGCCTTTTCTGATTACTCTCGAGACAGTAAATGAAATTGAACCGCTTCCTGCGAAAGATCGCTATGGATATGAGAAAGAAATATACAGCTACGAAGAGCACGAAGTAAAGAGAAATGAGAGTCTTTATATCATATTGCGGCGTTATGATATATCACCTCAGGATATCTACCGGATGCAGCAGGAATCAAAAGGAGTTGCAAATCTGAGCCGTATGGTGCCCGGGCAGCAGTACCGTGTCTACTTTAAGGACGACAAGCCTGTTTCGTTTGTCTGGCATCCGGAACTGACGCGGTATGTGACGGTAGACTGGCGCCATGGATTTAATATTGAAAATGGTGAAATTCCTGTTCGTTTTGTGACTAAAGAAGCGTCCGGTGTCATACGCAGTTCACTTTATGAGTCAATTGTAGGACAAGGACACTCCCCGTATCTCGGTGCTGAACTTGCGGCTGTATTTGCATGGCAGGTCGACTTTTTTTCGCTACGTAATGGCGACCATTTCAAGGTTATCTACGAGGAACGTTACGCAGGTGATGAGTTTGTAGGTATTGGCGATGTGAAAGCTGCTGAGTTTCAGCATCGCGGGCAGACACACCGCGCATTTTTTCTGAATCATGACGAACGTCGCGGGTATTTTGACGAAAATGGAAACAGTCTGGAGAAAGAACTTTTAAAAGCCCCGTTTCGCTATAGCCAGAGAGTCAGTTCAAGTTTTTCGCGCAGTCGGTTCCATCCCATTTTAAGAGAAAGAAGACCACACTACGGTACCGACTATGCAGCTCCGACCGGCACGCCTATTCTTGCCGTAGGTGATGGTATTGTAACTGAAGCGCAGCGACGAGGAGGAAATGGAAATATTGTTCAGATTCGCCATAATGGCTCGTACCGAACTGCGTACCTGCACCTTAATGGATTTGCACCCGGTATCAGAAAAGGGGTACAGGTGGAGCAGGGTCAGGTAATTGGGTACGTAGGTCAAACCGGTCTCGCAACGGGTCCGCATCTCTGCTACCGTATGTATGTTAACGACCGTCCGGTTAACTCTGTCACCGCTGATCTTCCGGCATCAGAATCGCTTGATGAAACACTCATGCCGGAACTTCAGCGCACAATCGACCGATATCGCGGACTGCTTGATAATCTTCAGCTTATAGAAAAGGTAGCAGGCATTGAAAATTTGAATAAAACTGAACAGACGGCTCCTTAAGGCGGAAGGTGGTATAATCGGGTGGAAAACTACCGCCTGTGGATACGTCGCTGGAAGAAATTAATGAGCGGTTTCACATAAGATTTGTTTGTCTTGAGGTTTACGGAATCCATTTTATTTTTTCTGAAATACTCTTTCAGCTCGTGTTCTTGTTCAAGCCTGCGTTTTTTATAGGCAAGCCTCACTTTTCTGCTTGATGTATCTACAAGTTTCTGGCTGCCCGTCTCTGCATCTTTCAATGTAACCAGTCCGGCATCAGGCAGCTCATCTTCAAACTGATCATTTATAACAAGATTTACCAGGTCGTGCTTGCGGTTGGTAAT
>Ga0102938_10004162_pt1 | contig 10684 bp, 5 predicted proteins | sample SalPonR2_B_D2_MG_FD_84516 | JGI IMG/M metagenome (GOLD analysis project Ga0102938, IMG submission 84516) | Salt pond soil microbial communities from South San Francisco under conditions of wetland restoration - Salt Pond MetaG R2_B_D2_MG | ecosystem: Environmental > Aquatic > Marine > Intertidal... | reverse complement strand
TTTAAGGTCGGTTAACCTAACTCCCTAGTTACCGCTACCATGGCAACGGTAACCAGGCGCAGAGGGTCGCACTCACGTTTCCACATATTATGTATATATATTTTTCACATATTATTTAGTTATTAATTATAAATTTATTAAAAAAAAATTATGTCTCGTTTTGGTTTACATTTTCTATTTTTGGATCTTTTGATGTTTTTTTGAGTAGTATCTTGAATATTTGTTTGTCTTCTTTGGATACAAACTTTGGCATTTGTACATGAAATTGTACATAGAGGTTTCCTCTTTGAATTGTTTTGTATTGATCCGGAGTTATATTTGGTTTATATTCTGGCAATCCTGTATTTTCAATACATATAAATTCTCCACTGTTTATAGGTCCAGAATCGTTTCCATTTGAAGATACCATAAGTTCTGTTCCAAACCAATCTCTTTTATACGTAAAACCGCAAATAGAATCATATAAAGAAATATTTAAAATAATATGGATGTCTTTCCTGACAACAACAAAATTTTGATTCCATTCAACATTAACGCAAATTCTAACATCTCCTGGCTGTTTGTGGATTTCTTCATTACCTTGATCTTTCAGGGTAAAATAGGTGTTTTTATTGATTGGTATTCCTGGAGGTATATTTATTCTTAGAGTTTTGGATTCGATATAGTATCCTTTGGTATCGCAGTTTTTGCATTCTTTTCCTTTAATGACCCGAACAATACCCGTAGAGTAGCATTTTGCGCATTTTTGCGAAAAATTGATAGAAGTTCCCTTTTCTGAGGCATTTTCTGTGAGTGAAGATTTACAGATTCTTCTGATGACCATTCCGCAACCATTGCATTTTGGGCATATTTTTGCGGTACCGAGATTCGAACCCACGCCTTTACACGATACGCATTTTTGTTTTTTGTCTATTTTGACCGGAATATCTATGCCTCCTTGAAACACGATTTTTGGACCCACAGTCAGATTTTTTTCAATAATTTTACATTTAGGAGTAACAAAAATATTGGTCAAATTAGATGTTGAGAATTTTTCAGCTTCTTCTTTAGTTAGGGAAGACGTGGTGTTTTCAGAAAAACTTTTTTCAAGCAATTGATGATCATATTCAGCTCTTTTATATTTATCAATCAACGTATGATACGATTCACTGATTCTGCGAAACCCTTCCTTTGCACGATCTTGTGTTCTTTGATCTAACCTAGAAATCTTATCTTCATGTAATAACATAGCTTTATTTCTGTAAGATCGCACAATAGCGTCTATTTTTTCTGTTTGTGAAACCTGAAGGACATCATAGTGAGTCTCCGTTGTCTTTTTTTCTAGGTATTTTAACAATTTGGATAACTTTCCCTTTCCGCGATGTCTCTTTCTGCCGGTTTTTTCTCGTTCCAGAGGTCTCTCTTTTCTTTTGAAAGAATTCATATTATTGTTAATATTGTTTATATTGCAAAATCCAAAACTTTTAATTTACAATTATTTTTTGTACAAGTTCAAAAAAAAAATTGTAAAAATAACACAAAAAAAATAATAGATATTGTTTTAGATTTTTATTTTACTAAAAAATTGTAATTATATTTGTTAATAAATTATTAATAGATTTTATCGACGTGTGGATTGTAATCTGATCTTTCTTTTTTACTTTTGAATTCTTTTTATAAGAAGACATTGCGAAAAATATATAAATGAGAAACCGCAGCAAAACTCCTTTTTTGGAAAACCAAAAACGTTACTCCAATACAAATTCAAACAACGAAATTAATAATCATTCGGGGTTTAAAACAAGTGTGCATCAAACCTTATACCATAATACCGCAACCCATAATTACAACGATCCTTATTACTGGGGAAGCGATTGGAGTTGGTGTGCTATTTTGGTTGCTGCTTTTGGATTTTTCTTTATACTTGTACTACTTGTTGCTCTTGTACCGTATGGAACGTGTTCTAATAGAACTTGCGATTCTTATGGACGCTGTTATTGTTATGACGGACATTCTTCTTATCCTTATGTGCCTCCTTCTTTGTCGAAAAACATACAAAAACATGTAAAGTATGCTAAAAATAATGGTGGAATACAATACATAGACCAAAAACACAAAACAATGGAAAAGATTGTTAATGAAACATTAATTTCAAAAGCACAAGATTGCTCGAAAGGAATGCATCCTTGGGTAGATATGTCTTCTGAAAAACACGATGTTTTGTGTGTTGTTAATATGCATGATTCGCATTCTTATGATCCTGAATTGCTATTGAAAGACCCAAAAGATACGATGTGTAGAGACTTTGAGTTTGAAAACTTTGTTTGTGATGGATGGTATCATGAACACATGGATATTATGGGACACAAGAGAACAAACATGGACGGAACACTCAAAACCATTAAAAGATACGCAAAAGACACAAAAACATTGTTGGAAAAAACTTATTCTTCGTTTACAACACCGAATACACGAAATACAAGAAACCAATGGTTTGAAAGTGCTTTAGAAAATAAGTTTCATCATTCTAGAGCATTTTCACAGTTGTCTTTTTATAACCAAAAACTTCTCGGAGACGTTTTAACACAACTCAACGAATTTTCAGAAACAGGATGGGCAGACAATCCACTTGAAACGAACGTAGAAGACACACAAAGAGAAAAATTAGTCTTTAGGAAATTGATTTCTTCGTGCATTAATTCAACATATGGTCAAGAAGAATATTTATTATCCGATACGAGGAACAAACCAAAAGACTGGGATGTCTTTGTAGAAAAAACGAAAAACATCGTCGTTCCTATGGTTTATAAAACTCTTGATTCTAAAGAAAAAGAAATAAATGTAGGAAGAGCATATGGAAGGGCACAATGTTTGGGGGTTGCTCCAATAACACATATTCAATCACAATCTAAATTCACCAACCGTACAGAACCTGTATTGCTGACTATGATACAGAAACCACTAGAGTTTTTAAACTCTGGATCTGAAGAATATAGCGAAATTATGGCACAAACATATTGTAATGTAGCATCAAACTTGCCATGGTACAAAGAAACAGATCAAGAATTTTTCACGGTAAAAAAATGTGTTAGTGAATTGAAAAGACTTTTGAATACTTTTAAAACATGGCATTTAATGAAAACAGAAAATCATATTCACGCTCAAAAATTCTTTGAATCGAATTTTTGGATTGGGTTTTTGCAGGGGATGTCTGAATCTTTGAGCAAAAAAACAGACAGTTCTTGTTTAAATGATGTTCAAGCAGAAAACATACAAAATTCACAAAAAATAATGATCAACCCTTTTGAGGACTATAAAACCATCAAAAGTCTTTATTCTTTCTATTTGACAGTTTTAGATTCAAGTATGCAAGAATATTCTATGTTAAAACCAAAGGAATTTTCAAAAACTTGGAAATTGTATTTAGAAATTGCTCTAATTGCAGATTATTTGGAATATGTGGATTTGGATATATTGGAAACAAGCGTAGCGCCCGGGTTTACTTTGATGTACGGGATTCAACACGAACCAGAAACAAACACGTATTCTCCAGATTCTCGTTACACATCCTTTCCGAGACACACAAAACCCACAAATAAAAATTCGTCTTTGCAAAACGATGAATATGAATTTTTACTTAAACCCTGGGTAAAAGGACATCGTCATTACACTAAACATAGTCTAAATAGACTAAAAGTCAAACATAGTTTGGCCGTAAATAGAATGTTTTCGATGGCGGGTAAAAATGTTCATAAAAAAAAAGTAGAACAGTGGAGTTTCATGATTCATGATTGGACTTCTGAAAAAAAACTAGCAATGAAAACATATTCAGATTTTATATCACCAGAAAGAGGAGAACTGGAACACCAAAAATCAACCGAAAAATGGCAAGTATGTACACAACTCGCGGCTTTGTATTTACCCAATGTGGTAGACAATGCATTTGCTTCTTTGGCTGTTTCTAAAGCAGATATAGAACAAGTAACCAACACCACTAAACACATCATTAAAGAGTTTTCAAAATCTATAAAAGAGAGTTCTATTCTTTCTCAAAATGCTAAGGAAAAACTCTCTGAAAAAGTAGATGCTATTGACATACGTATTGCTGTTCCGTGGAATAGACTTCAGAAAACCAAAAAACCATCAAATGACGACATTGAACCTCCTTTGTTGGGGTTATCCAAAGATAACCTTTTGACGTTGTCAGGATCTTCCCTATGGGAAGATGTAACAACTATAAGAAGGTACGCCTTAATCAACAATATGAGAGCGGCATTTAATGAGTATGATTCTACAAAAGAAAGGAGAGATAATATGATATTCAATTCAGGAGGTATACCTCATTTTGGGATGCCCACTTCTTCAGTAAACGCTTATTATTCACCGGTAGAAAACTCGATAAATATTCTATCTGGAATTATGGGTCCTCCATTTCAATATCATAAATACTCTGACGCAAGTCGATATGGAACTATAGGAGCTGTAATAGGACACGAGATAGCGCACGGTTTTGATTCGACAGGCGTTCATTTTGATCCACAGGGTTCTTTTATATTGCCAGAAAGAAAACAATCAGATGATATCACATCAGGTTCACTCAAAAGTATAAATTGGCTCACTGAATCGGATTTGAAGTCTTACAAAGATAGAGAACAATGTTTCATTGAAAAGTACACAACAAAAACGAGACTCGGAAATATAAACAATGGAGAACAAACGTTGGGAGAAAATATAGCAGACACAATGGGTCTCAAAATGGCTTTAAATGCGCTAGTTGCTCTACAAAATGAAAACAAACATAAAAATTCAGAAAATCGACCGTTGAAACGTTCACAAAGAACAAGATTTGTCCCCAAAAACGAAATGGTAGATTTTATTCAATCTTATGGACAGTTGTGGTGCACAGACCAAACTAAAGAAGCCGAACAACATAGAATAGAAACAGACGTGCATTCTCCAGGTGGAACAAGGATCAATGGAGCTATATCTTCATTGTTTTTCGAAAATGGAGAAGACCCACTGTTTATAGCTTATGGTTGTAGAAGAGATCTAAAAAACAAACAACAAACAGAAAAAGCATGTACATTATGGTGATCAAAAAAAAACATCTTATCATTTATATGTTTGTTGATCATGATGATAATAAAAAAAAATAAAACATTATTATCCAAATTATCAGTAATTTATATGAGTGTTATTAATTAACTTCATAAATCATATCATATATGTCTCTGTGTTGGTGATTTTTGGTAATAGAATCACAAAATTTACTTATAAGTTTAAATGAATATAATGACATAGAAAAGATTTTTTTAACATAATCCAAATCTTTTCTTTTGTAAGTTTTCCAGTATCTTTTACTCTTGTATTTTGTAATGGTATGTATTTGTTTGTCTTTGTTTTAGCTTTAGCCCGAAAGTAAACCATTTAAATTAATTGTAGCATTTTATTACATATTTGTTGTCAATTTTACAATAATGTGCTACATTAACCAAAAAAGTGCAGGCTTTTAGAATAAACGAAATTTCTTAATTATTTCACTTTATTACACGTCAGCAATCTTTTTTTTTCATTTTTTTGTTATATACGAGAGTAACACATTGACAAAGATCAAAGAGTATTGATCCGTGCGAAAAAAATTATGACCGATTTAACACAGGAACAGATGAAAAGATTTATGAATCCTAGGAACACAACAATATGGATTGAAAGAATTCCTCATGATTACATCCAAAAGATGAACGAAAAAATTAGAAATGAAAGAACTTATCAAAGAAAGGATAATTTAATTCAAATTACAAAAAGTATTGTAAAATTACAAATTGCTGGTAAAATGACCGCAGTTATACTTGACGGGCTTTTAGCGAAAGAGATTAAACCTAATGAAATAAGAAAAACGGCATTGAAACTAATGCAGTCTAAGGATATATCCATTGATAAATACAACAATTTTATGATAGGATTTGAGGATACTTGTGAAGAATATAATGAACTACATGATAGTCGATGGGACCAATTCGGTAATATGAAAAAATCAATTGAAAAATTCAACAATCTTTCGATTTTATTGATAAGTCAAAACTTATTGACCAAGAAATGGCCCAAGATAGAAAAATACGGTTCAATTAATTTGGATAATATCAATTTGACTCGCTTTAAGACCAAGATGATTTTTACTCCCCGTACGTTTAGTTTAGGATTACATGATAAGATAAATCTTTTTATAGATTTTACGAAAATTGACATGCCGGATAAAATAATACGAAGAATTTATAAACTCCAAAATTCGAATTTGTATTCTAAAGGACTAAGATTTAAGCGAGAATGTAGCAAATGTAGAATGTGCAAGAAGAGCTTTCATAAATTTTTAGGATGCAAAGATTACGGTGTACTGATATGTTATTTTTGCATGGAACAATATCAAAAAGATATATCCAATAAGCCACATGCAGATGCAATTGAAATTTATCGAAATGATTTTCAAGACTTTATGGAAGCTATGAAATCTTTTGATGATTTGTCTGCTGGTATCGAAACGAATACCGCTAGTGTTGAAAAGGCCGAAACTATAGCAACCAGTCAATCAAACGAAGAAGAATATCCTAATTTCCTTGATCAGGTGGAGAGGAATACGCTTTGTGAAATATATGAAGATCATCCTTCTATTCAAAAGAGTGATGAAGATGAAGAAGACAAACAAAATACAAGCGAAGACGAGAATGGATCAGAGTGCAATATACCAAAAAGAGAATTAAAAAGTAAAGATAAATCTTTACCTTCAACTCGAACACCCAAGAGAAAAAAAATTCCGAATTCGGACACAAAGAGATATCGGAAAATAATTAAAAAGGAAAAGTAATTTGTGAAGAAAAAAAAAAGAAACAAATGAAGTTGAATAAAAATAAGGTTTAATTTTTTTTTTTTTCTAAATTTCTCTTTTTTTTTGTGTTTTTAGTCTTGATAGTTTTGGAGAAACACATACTTTTCAACAAAAAGAACAAATAACAAAACATTTGAAGAATCATTGCGGGAATAATAATCCAAGTCAAAACAATCAGGAAAACAAATGAATTCAAAGTTCCTTTGATCCATTTAAAAAGCGAGGTAAACCACCAGTCGAAAAACTCCTCCGTAAAGTGTCCAAAGTTGCTGAAAATCGTCCTATTGTAGCATTTTTCAAATAATAAACACAAATCTTTCTTTGTAGAATAAATGATTTCAATCCACGCCCAAAAAACAAAAAATATAGAAATTCCAAACCAAATTTGAAGAGAATATCTGCTTTCTAGATACTCTACAAGTCTTTCATAGTTTTCCAATAATAGTTCATTCATCAATTTTGGTTTTTCTCTTTCCAGTATTAAAAATAAAAATATATGTATATGTATGCGTGTTTTTGAAAAAAAAAAGTAAATTTAAAAAAAAAAAGAAAAATAATTGAGTTAATTTATTTAAAACCCATATTTACAAAAAGAGCATTTTAATTTTGTCATCTAAATGTTTCAAGTCTTCTTCTTCTTCTTCGTCAAAATCTTCTTCTTCAGAACTGTCTTCTGTTTCCCAATAATCTGAATTTTGAAAATCAATAAGGTCATCATTGTTGGGAATTTTCGACCCAGTAGGTAAGGATCCGGTTTTTACGCGTTTTGTCCTTTCCCCTTTTAAATTTTCTTCATTTTGGGTTGTCCTTTTATTTTGTTTTTTAACTTTTGTTAAATTCGTTGATTGAGATGATTCACTCGAATCTATAATTTCCATTGATTGAGATGTTTCACTCGGATCCGGAAAATCAGACATTGATGTTGGCATTTGTGTTTGTTCAAGTTCAGTCCTAACTTTTTCCGAAGAGGAATCGTCAGTTTTTTGCTCAATTGTATTTGATTGATTTTTGATGGTGAACATATCATCTTTAAAAAAATCACGCTTTGATGAACTCTCTGATGGAGATGCCTGTGTTACTGGCTGTATATAGCTTGTATTTTCATTAAAAATATTAGTGGGAAAACCAGACATTGATGTTGGCATTTGTGTTTGTTCAAGTTCAGTCCTAACTTTTTCCGAAGAGGAATCGTCAGTTTTTTGCTCAATTGTATTTGATTTATCCATAGGAAAATTTGTCGAGTCCATAAAAGATTGATCAAATTCCGATGAATCCAATTCCGATGAACCCGTTGGTGGAAATTTCGGTGTTACTGGTTGTCTATCGATTGTATTATTATTAAAAACACTAGTTGATAATTCTGGATTTTGTATCTGACTTGGATTATTTGTTGCAAACAATGTTGATGAATTTTGGCTAATGTTCTCTTTTTTTATGCTCACCTGGTCTTGAGACCTTTTCTGTTTTTTAGTTCGTTTTGAGGTACTTTCTTTTGGTTCATATTGTTTCAATTGTTTTATCAAGTCCTCCTCGTTATTTAAACATATATTTAATTGATTTTGAATATTTTCGAATTCTAATTCTAAATATTCATAACTTTTTTCAATTTGTCCCAACTCATCTTTTTGAAATTCTATCGTTTTTTTATATTCTTTGATTGAATCTTTATATATTTTGATTTTAAATTCATTGCTTTGTTGGTCAAGTCCTAATATTCCTTTTTCAGTTAAATAAGTCATCATTTTTGACAATAATGTTTCTTGTTTTGATGGTGTTGTGTATTCTGTGCCCATTCCTTCTATTCCTTCCATTCCTTCTATTCCTTCCATTTCTTCCGTTTCTACACCACCCTTATCATTATCCTCATCTTCATCATAATTTTTTTTCTTGTTGTTTTCATCAATTTTTTCTTCTATAATTTTCTTAATTAAAGTTTGACTTTCTTCCCAATTTTGTTTGATTTTTTCTATCTTTTCATCTATTAATCTTTCCAGTTTATCAGCATTTTGTGAAATAATCTGTCCAGTTGCTTCATTAACAATAGGAACTTTATTATGTTCCAAATTCATCTTATTATCACTACATGTTTTTTTTAAGTCATAAAATTGCTTCAACAATTTTGAATGTCTAGTGTTGAAATTAGCCTCTTTCTTTTCTCCTTTTTCATATATGGAAGCGGCTCTAATAAGATCAAAAATACTATCTTTGTTTTCTTCTATTTCTGCCTCAAGTCTTGTTATTTTTCTTTGTTTTTTTTCCAAATCTCTTTTATTCTTGTTGGCTTCTGATTGTAATTTTTCGTAATTTTTTTGTCGGGTTTTTAGAATTTTGATTTCTTCGGTTTTTGCTTTCAATTTTCCTTGCAATTTCTCGGTTTTTTGTCCCAAAGATAATCGAGATTTCATTAATTCTTTATCTTTTTTTTCTGATTTGATTTGTATCATTTCTGTGAATTCATATTTTTTATAAACATCGAGTTGGGCTTCCAAACTCGTTTTTTCTTTTTCGCATTTTTCCAAACTCGCTTTAATATTTTCCATTTCTTTAATTTTACTTTTTGCCTCTTCTATTTTACTAGTTAAAGCTGCTTTTTCTACATCAAGGTCGCTGTTTTTCATCATCAATTCTCTATTTTTCTTATCTAATTTTTTTAGTTTTACTAATTCTGTGAAAACTTTTATTGGAATATTTTTATATTCTTCAATCGACATTTGATTTTGAAAAGACTCGCCTTCAATTTTTTCTTTTCGAAATTCTTCGATCTGCTTGGTCTTTTTCTCTATACCATCGTATTTTTTAATTTTTTCATCTAATTCACTAATTTTTTGTTCTTTTTCTTTAATTTTTTCATCTAGTTTAAATATAGAATCATCTTTTTCGGTAATTTTATTATTCAATTTCAATCTTTCTCTTTCCGATTTTAAAAATTTTTCTCTATAACTGGATTCTTTTTCCTCAGTTTTTGTTTCATCATTCATTTGTTTTAGAAATTCTTCATATTTTTTATCCAAAACCGTTTTTTCTTTTTTAAGAGTTTCAATTTGATTTTTATAACCATTGATTTCTTCTTTCTTTTCTTCCAATTCTTTTTTATTTTTTTCGCATTCTTTTCTTTCATCTTCAATCGTTTTAAAAGAATTTTGGAGTTGACTGATAAGTTTGGTTTTTTGGGATAATCTTGTATTTAAAACTTTTAAATATTCGACTTCTTGTTTATCTTTAGATTCTTCAAAATCAACACTAGTTTTTCTTTTAACACCTGTAGTACTTTTAGAACCTTGAGACATTAACAAATCATTAATAGCCTTTTCAATATATCTAGTTCCCCAATTAGAAATCAAATCAAGATTCTGATTTTTTATATTTTCAAGTTTATTCTTATTATTTTCCATCCACGAAATCAATTCATTATCGTGTATTTCTGGTATAAATGCAAAAACTTTTTTTATGTAAGTAATATCGCTAGTTTTCTTTTTACTGTTATCAAATCCATATCCAAAATTTTGAAGAGTATCCAAAATTATACTTCTTTGTCTAATTTGTTTGACAAAATCGTTGTTTAGCGCATAAAGATTTTCTATGATACTCTTATTCAAATTTTGAGAGTAATTGATTATCGAAATACACACTTGAAGAGAATCTTTATAGGGCATGATTTTTTGAAGTTTTGAACTTTCAGTATCATAATCTTCATTTGTAGGGGATTTTTCAAATTTTTCGATTTTACTTTGATATTTGAATATAGAGGAATTCAATTCTGCAATGATATTATCTTTTTTATTTAATTCTATTTCTTTTTCTATAGACCAATTTTCTTTTTTATTG
>Ga0102938_10004160_pt1 | contig 10687 bp, 8 predicted proteins | sample SalPonR2_B_D2_MG_FD_84516 | JGI IMG/M metagenome (GOLD analysis project Ga0102938, IMG submission 84516) | Salt pond soil microbial communities from South San Francisco under conditions of wetland restoration - Salt Pond MetaG R2_B_D2_MG | ecosystem: Environmental > Aquatic > Marine > Intertidal... | reverse complement strand
GTCAGTCGAGGGTTGCAGCGCATCGGTCGTGCCGGGCACTCGGTCGGCGAGCCGTCGCGGGGGTCGATCTTCCCGAAGCATCGTGGCGACCTCCTCGAGGCTGCGGTGGTCACGCGCCGGATGGTCGACGGTGAGATCGAGTCGACCCGGTACCTGCGTAACCCGCTCGATGTGCTCGCTCAGCAGATCGTCGCCCAGGTGGCGATCGTCGAGGAGTGTTCGGTGGCCGAGGTGTCGGCGATGGTGCGGCGCTGTGCGAGCTTCACCGAGATCTCGGACGACCTGTTGGGGAACGTGCTCGATCTGTTGTCGGGGCGCTACCCGAGCGAGGAGTTTTCCGAGCTGCGACCCCGCATCGTCTGGGATCGGGTCAACGATCGCCTGCGTGCCCGGGACGGCTCGAAGCGGTTGGCCGTCACTTCGGGCGGAACGATCCCCGATCGTGGCCTGTTCGGTGTGTTCCTGCCCGACGGCACCCGGGTCGGCGAACTCGACGAGGAGATGGTGTACGAGAGCCGACCGGGTGAGACGTTCGTGCTCGGCGCGTCGACGTGGCGGATCGAGGACATCACCTTCGAGCGCGTCACGGTGACACCGGCCCCGGGCCAGCCCGGCAAGATGCCCTTCTGGCACGGCGACCGGCCGGGCCGCCCGTTGGAGTTGGGTCGGGCGCTGGGGGCGTTCGTCCGCGAGATGCGCGACCTCGACGAGCGAGCAGCAATCGCCCGTCTGATGGAGCATTACGCCCTCGACGCCTTCGCCGCCGGCAACCTGCGCCAGTATCTCGACGAGCAGGTCGAGGCCACGGGTGCGGTACCCGACGACCGCACGGTGGTCGTCGAGCGGTTCCAGGACGAGATCGGCGACTGGCGGGTGTGCATCCTCAGCCCGTTCGGCACCCCCGTGCATGCGCCCTGGGCAATGGCGATCGAGCGTCGCCTGATCGACCAGTTCGACATCCCGGTCGAAACGATGTGGGGCGACGACGGCATCGTCATCCGGCTGCCGGAGTCGGCGGTCGAACTGCCGATCGAGGCATTGATGATCGACCCGGAGGACATCGACGAACTCGTGGTCGAGACCTTGCCGCAGACGTCGCTGTTCTCGGCCCGGTTCCGCGAATGTGCGGGCCGGGCGTTGTTGCTCCCGCGCCGTCGTCCCGATCGGCGCACGCCGCTGTGGCAGCAGCGTCAGCGAGCAGCCGACCTCCTCGCGGTGGCCTCGAAGTATCCGACGTTCCCGATCCTGCTCGAGACGTCGCGCGAGTGCCTCCAGGACGTGTTCGACGTGCCGGCGTTGCGTGAGGTGCTCGGGCTCCTGCGTTCGCGCACGGTACGGGTGGTCACCGTCGACACCGCCAAGGCGAGCCCGATGGCGTCGAGCCTGCTGTTCAACTGGATCGCCGCGTACATGTACGAGGGCGATGCCCCGCTGGCCGAGCGGCGGGCCGCAGCGTTGGCGCTCGACCGCGACCTCCTGCGCGACCTCCTCGGTGCCGAGGAGTTGCGCGAGTTGCTCGACCCCGACGTGCTCGCCGACGTCGAACTCGAACTGCAGTGCCTCACCGATGGGCGCCGGGCCCGCTCGGCCGATGAGCTTCACGACGTGTTCCGGCGCGTCGGTGATCTGACTGTTGCCGAGATCGAACTGCGATGTGACGATCCGGGCGCGGACGGCGACCAGGGGGGGCCGCCGGGGTGGTTGACGAGCCTGCTCGGCGAGAAGCGGGTCATCGAGATCGCGCTCGCCGGCGAGACGCGTTACGCGGCTGCCGAGGACGCAGCGAAGTATCGGGACGCCTTCGGGTGCTCGCTCCCGCTCGGGCTGCCAATGGCGTTCACCGACCCGGTCGCCCGCCCGCTCGAAGAGCTCGTCGGTCGATACGCCCGCACGCACGGGCCGTTCCTCACCGCCGAGGTCGCCACCCGGTTCGGTGCTCCGCCCGAGCGGATCGCCGGTGCCCTCGCCGCCCTGGAAGGCGAGGAACGACTCGTCGTCGGTGAGTTCCGACCGGGTGGTGTGAGCCGCGAGTTCTGTGACGCCGACGTGCTGCGCCAGCTCCGGCGCCGGTCGCTCGCCGCCTTGCGCAGGGAGGTCGAGCCGGTCGAGCAGGAGGCGTTCGCCCGGTTCCTCACGGCGTGGCATGGCATCCCGGCGGAGCGACGGGGGATGGAGGCCCTGGTCGAAACTCTGGGTGTGCTCTCCGGCGCGGCCTTGGTGGCGTCGACCATCGAGGCCGACGTGTTGTCGATGCGTGTCCGCTCGTTCCGCCCATCGATGCTCGACGAACTGTGCACCGCCGGCGAAGTCGTCTGGGTGGGAGCCGGTGGTCTCGGTGCCCGCGACGGTCGCGTCCGGCTGTGCTTCGCCGACCAACTGCCGCTGCTCGCGCCGGGCTGGGAACAACGAGAACCCGTCGACGGTGCACTCCACGACGCGATCCGCACCCTCCTCGCCGAACAGGGGGCGAGCTTCTGGGGCCAGATCCGCGGCGCCTCGCCCGGCGCCGCCGACCAGGAGCTGTTGGCTGCGCTGTGGGATCTGGTGTGGGCTGGTGAGGTCACCAACGACTCACTGGCACCCCTTCGCGCGGTGCTCGGCGGCGCGCGGATGAAGGCCGGCGCGTCCAGCCGTTCGAAGACGCGCGGACGGCCGCGACCTGGCCGTCTGACTCGGATCGGTCCCCCGGCGGGCCAGGGCCGCTGGAGTCTCGTTGCCCCCCTGTTGGTGCCGGTGCCGAGCACCACCGAGGCGGCCCACGCCCAGGCGTTGCAACTCGTCGAGCGTCACGGCGTCGTCACGCGCGAGGCGGTGATGGCCGAGGGGCTGGTCGGCGGGTTCAGCGCGGTCTACGGCGTGCTGAAGGTGCTCGAAGAGCGCGGTCAGGTGCGGCGCGGCTACTTCGTCGACGGGCTCGGCGCCGCCCAGTTCGCCGTACCCGGGGCGGTCGATCGGCTGCGCGCCGCGCGCGACACTGCGGACCCCGTGATCTCGCCGGGCGATGTTCCGGACGCAGTGGTGCTGGCCTCGACCGATCCGGCACAGCCCTATGGTGCGGCCCTCGACTGGCCACCGACGCCGGGTCGTCCGGCTCGGAGCGCTTCGTCACTCGTGGTGTCGCGGGCGGGTCGCGCCCTCGTGTGGTTCGACCGTCGGAGCCACCACCTCGTGACGTTCCCCGACGCCACCGTCGACCCGGAGTGGACCGAGGCCTTGGTGAAGCTCGTGAAGGACGACCGTCTGCGTTCGGTGGAGGTCCGCAAGGTCGACGGCGCCGGGCTCAAAGACGCGCCGGCGGGGCTGTTGGAGATGCTGCGCAGCGCCGGCTTCGTCGACGGCTACCGCGGTCTCACCTACCGCAGCTGAACCCGCCTCGACCCCCGTTCGCGTTGCAATTCTGGTGGGTCACCCCGCCGAAACCGTGGCGCAAACGTGGTTGGGACACGCCTGGTCAGGGGCCGATCGGGCGAGCGACGTTGCGAGGCGAGCGCACCGAGGGTAGGGCTGGATGGACGCAACCGACATCCGAGGAGGATGACCATGCTGACCCTGACCAACCCCGCCGCCGCCATGCTGACCGACGTCCGGTCGCAGCAGGGAATCCCCGACGACGCGCTCTTGCGGGTCGCCGGCGCCACCGACGGACAGGAGGGCATCTCGCTCGGTTTCGTCGACGCGCCGATGGACGGCGACCAGACCGCGGATGCGCACGGCCTTGAATTCTGTGTTGCGCCCGAGGTCGCCGATGCGCTCGCCGGCGCCAAGATCGACGTGCAGGAACCCGAGTCCGACTCGAGCGGCCCGGGCAACCTCGTGATCGTTCCTGCCGACTGACGCGTCGAAGAAGAGCGTCGTTCGCGTGACATTCCCGGTGGGCCGCCCCACCGGGAACGTCGCGCAAATGTGAATGTCACGCAAGAGTGGGTGGCGGCGAAACCGACGAGTCGGGTACCCAGTTGCCGTGGAAGCCGAACGGCACCCGTTGTGGAAGTGGGACGCGTGCGACCTCGTCGCCGGTGATGTCACCGGCGTCGAGGATGCACAGTTCGCTGGCGTCGGTGGTCGCGTCGTACACGACCGTGAGAATCCACGCATCGTCCTCGGCGACGCCGTCGGACTTGGGGACCACGATCGGCTCGGCGCCACCACGGCCCGCCCCGAACTCATGTGCATCGGTCGTGCCGGTTTCGACGTCGAGCTTGATGATGGCGCCGTGCAGGTTCGGTTTTCCGGTCGTGACCTCGGAGGTGTAGCCGTAGCGATGCCGCTGGAGGGCGACGTTCGGGTTGTGCCGAGGGAACTCCTGGGGCCGATCGTCGATCCGCGTCTCGCTCACCGACTGCGTCGACGGGTCGATCACCCACCGGTCGAACGTCGGAAGACAGTCGTTGAACGGGCCTCGTCGATCGGTGTCCATCATCCGGTCGTAGCGACACAGGTCGACCACCACGGTGCCGTCGTCGGCGTCGTACGCGTTGAGAGGATGGAAGACGTAGCACGGATCGACATCGCACCACACGATTTCGTCAGCGGTGCCGGAGCGGGGGAGCAGGCCGACCCTGGCCGCACGGTCGGGCGCCCAGGTGAACGGCCACGGGGATCCGTTCGCAACCACGTCGAGGTCGACCGTGACCGGCAGGTCGTACACGACGGCGTAGGTGGAGGTGAGCGACATGTCGTGGATCATCGGCATGTCGGCGACGGGGACGTCGACCACCTTCGACACGTGGCCGTTGCCTGCGACCACCACGTACTGGACGTGGTCCCACAGGTCGGGCCAGTGGTAGGCCATCGCGTGGAGTTCTCCGGTGCTCGGGTCGTACTTGGGATGCGCGCTGAACCCGTTCGGCAGGGTGCCGCCGAATGCGTTGGTGCCCAGTGAATCGAGTTCGTATCCCAGCTCGACCGGTGGCGTGCCGGCCTCGACCATCGCCCACGTGGTGCCGGCGAACCCGCCGACGTTCGTGTTCGGGCTGAAGCCCTCGGCGCTGGCCACGTAGCGGTTGCGGTACCACTCGGCCCGGCCGCCGCGCAGACGTACACCGTGGACCATGCCGGCCCCCATGAACCAGTGATGCGTTGTGGAATCGGTGTCGGCGCCCGGATTCGGACCGTTGCGCAGCCAGCGTCCCTCGAGATCGGCCGGGATGGTTCCGGTGACGGGGAGGTCGAACGCCGTCAACTCCTGCTCGACCGGCGCATAGTTGCCCGCCAGGTAGGGGTTCTCGCTCGGACGAAGGCGCGCCTCGGTGTCGGTCATGGCACACGATGACGCATCAGCGAGCTGCCGTCAACGCCTGCCGCTGCACCGACGTGCAACGCGACCGGGTCACTCCTTGGGTTGGACGGCGCGGAGGCCGGCCCACGCGAGGTCGGCCACGACCTGGGCGATCTCGTCCGGGTCGAACTCGTCGCCGCGCTCGACCAGCAGTCGGCTGGCACCCTCGGCCATGCCGACGAGCGAGTGGGCGATCGTGGTGCGGTGACGTTCGTCGATGTCGACCGCGATCAGCGGCGCGACCGCCTTCGCGGCTTCGGCGGTGATGCGGGTGACCGCAGCGTTGAACTCGTCGTCACGTCGGGTGCCCGAGCCGAACAGGAAGCGGAAGCCGTCGTGATCCTCGGCAACCCACCTGAAGTAGGCGCGGAAACCGAGTTCGGTCTGGCTCTTGCCGTCGGTGGCTTCGGCCGCGGCTTTCGCGATGTTGCCCAGCAGCCGTTCGCCGGCCTCGTCGATCAGGGCCTGGTAGAGGTCGCGCTTGGACTCGAAGTGTTGGTACAGCACCGGCTTGGTCACGCCGACGGCGTCGGCCAGGTCGTTCATCGACGCACCGTGGAAGCCGTGGGTGGCGAAGACCTCGAGCGCGACGTCGAGGATCTGCTCGCGTCGGGCGGTGGCGGGGAGTCGTGGGGACATCAGTTACCTGATGGTAACGGGCCGGAACCGGTCCCGGTTTGCAGGACCATCGATGTCAGAAGCCGCGTTCGCGGTCGTCGCGTTCGGCCGCCTTGACCGCGTAGCCGACGATGATCGACGGTGCCAGCAGCACGCACCCGATGACGAACGAGACGATCACCAGGTTGGCCATCGTGGCCGAGAACCCGACGGCGAACGCAATCACGAACAGGGCCATCGCGAGTGCCACGAACAGATAGCCGACGCGATTCGCGAGCAGCGTCCACTTGGCCACCTGGGCCCGCCGGGCGCGGATCGGGTCGATCTCTTCGGGGGTTGCAGGACGGTTCGACATACAGTCGCATCATGCTACGAGCGGAACCGATCCGGTCATGACGGTCGATCTCACCCACGACGGCCTCGTCGCCGTGGTCACCCTCGACCGCCCCGCCCGGCGCAACGCCGTCGATCACGCCACGCTGCTGGAGCTGCTCGACATCCAAGCGGCGATCGATGCGCGAACGCCCGATGCGATCCGCGCCGTCGTGCTCACCGGCAAGCCGCCTGCCTTCAGCGCCGGCGCCGACCTCAACGGCGTCGACGAGGGCCAGTTCGCCACCGACCTCGGGGCGGTGTTGCGAGGGTTCGGCCGGTTGCCGGTGCCGGTGATCGCAGCGATCGACGGCCCGGCGCTGGGGGCGGGAGCGCAGTTGGCGATCGCCACCGATCTGCGCGTCGCGACGCCCACCAGCGTGCTCGGGATACCTGCGGCCAAGCTGGGTCTCGTGGTCGATCACTGGACCATCCGGCGACTTGCGTCGGAATTCTCGCCGCCGATCGCCCGGGCGATGTTGCTCGCCGCGCAGACCTATACCGCCGATCAGCTGCACGCCACAGGTGGTGTCCACCGGCTCGGCGGCCTCGACGAGGCGGTGTCCTGGGCGCACGAGCTGTCGCGTCTCGCTCCGCTCACGATCGTCGGCCACAAGATCGGCCTCGAGCACGCGCAGGTCGAGCCGGGTGAGGATGCACAGTTCGAAGCGGCCCGCTCTGCCGCGTGGGCGAGCGCCGACGCCGAAGAAGGCCGGACCTCCTTCCTCGACAAGCGCCGTCCCGACTTCACCGGGCGCTGAGTGTCGCTCGTGGTGTCCGACACCACGAGCCACGCCCGGCGAGCAGAGGTTTGCCTGCAGCCGACGGAGTCAACCCTCGCCCGCATGAGTTTCGTGATCGAGCAGACGAGAACGGCCGACGCCCCGACGAGCACTGCCACGACAGCGCTGCCATCCGATCCTTCACCTCCGCGTCTCGACGACGACACGGAGTCGAGTCTGCGCAAGTGGAACCTGATCGCCGGAGTGTTCCACCTCGTGTCGGCGGTGGTGTTCCTGTTCATCATGACCGACTTCAGCCTTCCGATCACGGCGTCGTATCCGACCGAGGACCCGGCGTTGCTCGAAGGCACGCCGCCCACCGAGATCCTCTTCACACCGACGTTCGGCTACGGGGTGGCCGCGTTCTCGTTGCTGTCGGCGTTGTTCCATCTGCTCGTCGGCACCGTTGCCAACGGCTCCTACAACCGGGCGATCGCCAACCGGCAGAACCCCTACCGATGGATCGAGTACTCGTTCAGCGCCACGTTGATGATCGTGCTGATCACGATGCTGCTCGGCGAGTACGACATCGGGGCGCTCGTCGGTGTGGCCGGCGCGAACGTCGCCATGATCCTGTTCGGCTGGATGATGGAACGTCAGAATCGTCCCGGCGAGAACGTCGACTGGTATCCGTTCGTGTTCGGTTGCATCGCCGGCATCGTCCCGTGGATCGTGATCACGATCTATTTCCAGGGTGCGCTCGGCAATGCCGACGAGGCGGTTCCGCCGTGGGTGTGGGGCATCCTGTTCAGCGTCTTCGCACTGTTCAACTGCTTCGCGGTGAACCAGTTCCTGCAGTACAAGCAGGTCGGCAAGTGGCGCAGCTACGTGTTCGGCGAGCGTGGCTACATCGTGTTGTCGTTCGTGGCGAAGACCGCCCTCGTCTGGCAGGTCTACTTCGGCACCGTGCGCTGAGGCTCAGAGGTTCGGTGGAAGCAGCCGGTTGACGTTCTGGAAGAAGAAGTAGAGCGTCACCACGAACGGTCCGATACCGACGAGCAAGCCCACCCAGTCCCGCTTGACGCGCCTGCTGATCAGGTACGAGATCGTGCCGATGGCAGCGAGCAGGAGACCCCACAGGCCGACCTGGCTGTTGGCGCCCGGGTCGCTGAACCAACCGTCGGAGAACGCATCGGCGATGCCTTCGTTGATCTGGGTGTCGCTGAGTCGGGCGTCTTCGAGGGTCGTGTCGTCACCGGAGATCGTCGCGTCGCCGTCGGGGAGGGCCGCGGCCGGATCGACCACGGTGTTCGTCGGGTCGGGGTCGGCAGGCGGTGCCTCGTCGAGCGAGCGGCCGTAGTTGATGGTCGGCTCGCCGACCACGCCATTGGTGGCGACCGGGTCGAGATCGGCGTACACGATGATGCGTTCGCGCGCCGTGTACTTTGGGTGACACGACGTCAGGGTGAGTGTTGCCCGGGTCGGGTCGGTGGTGGCGATCACCTGGTAGTCGCTGGGTGAGACGATCTGCTGGCCCGTCACCCGGTACACGAATCGGCCGGAGAGGGTGGTGACGACGATCGTGTCGCCGTTCTGGAGCTTGTCGACGTCGAAGAACGGCTGACCGAACGTGGTGCGATGGCCGGCGATCGCCGAGTTGCCCAACTGGCCGGGCAGCGGCGTCTCGGGGTAGTGGCCCGGCCCTTTCTTCAGGTCGTTCTTGTCGACCCCGGCGACCACGATCTTGTCGACGCCGATGCTGGGGAGCTCGAGTCGAGCGATTGCATCGCCTTCGACGATCGGCGGCAGCACGCCCACCGGTTCGGGGGTGGGTGACGCGGGGGTCGAGCCGGCCGGCTCGGACTCCGCAGGAACCGCGTCGGTGGAGGTCGACCCGACGGGGGCCGACCCGGCCGGGATCGACGCACCAGGAATCGACTCGGCCGGGATCGACGCACCAGGGACCGACGTGCCAGGGACCGACGTGCCAGGCACCGACGTGCCAGGATTCACATCCGTGGGCACGGCGGTGACGGGCGGCGCTGCGGCGAGGAGGTCCTCGAACTCGTTCTCGAGCGAGTTCTGGGCGCGAGCGGTCTCGATGCCCGTGCCCCACAGCTGGTAGGCGACGAAACCGAACAGCAGCAGGCCGACGGCGATCAGGACCTTGCCGAACCCGCCGACCCACCACCTCCAGTCGCGTGGCGGCGGCGGCCGGTCGAACTTGCGCACCCGCGCCGGCGCGAGGGTGGTGGGTGACGGTTCCGGCACGGGGCCGAAACTACCTGCGCAGAGGTGCGGGAGGATCGCGGCGGCACGAGTTGACGAACACTTCACGACCTAGCGTGTCGGCCATGTCGGTCGTGGAACTCGATGAGGCGGTCGCCGTGCTCGGACAGTTCCCCGCCCTCGCCGGCGCCACCTTGCGGGTCGAGGCTGGCGAGATCGTGCTGTTGCGGGGACCGAACGGGGCCGGCAAGACCACGCTGCTACGACTCTGCGCCGGGTTGCTCCCGCTGGTGCGCGGCACCGGGAGCGTGCTCGGACTCGACCTCACGACGCATCGCGAATCGATTCGCCGTACCGTCGGCCTGCTCGGTCACCAGAACGGGCTCTATCTCGACCTCACCGTGGCCGAGAACGTCCGGTTCTGGGGTTCGACCGTCGGTGCGTCGGAGGGGGAGATGCGGAGCGCGATGCAACGCCTCGACGTGGCTGACCGCCTCGCCGACGTGGCCGTCAGCAGACTGTCGGCCGGTCAGAAACGCCGCACTGCGCTGGCGTGTCTCGTCGCCCGGCGTGCGCAGCTGTGGTTGCTCGACGAGCCCCATGCCGGACTGGACGCGTCGGCGCGCGACGAACTCGACGCCACGTTGCGTGAGGCGTCGTCCGCCGGCGCCACGATCGTGGTCGCCAGCCACGAACTCGAACGCGCCGGCAACCTCGCGACTCGGGCGGTCGACGTGATCGCCGGGCGTGTCCACGACGTGGTTCCCGGAGACCCGGGCGCGGGGAACCAGGACGTGGTTCCCGGAGACCCGGGCGCGGGGAACCAGGCGTGAGCACGTTGCGGATCGCCCGGTTGGTGGCGGCGAAGGACCTGCGTATCGAATGGAACAGCCGGGTGTTCGTCAACCAGGTGCTGCCGTTCGCCGGCGTCACCATGGTGATCTTCGCGTTCGCGCTCGACGCCGACTCGGTGCTGCAGCGGGTGGCGCCGGGCCTCGTCTGGTTGGCCACGATGTTCTCGATGCTCGTGCTGGTCCAACGGGCGTTCGCGGTCGAGACCTCGGACGGTGCGCTCGATGCGCTCCGGGTCGCCGGTGTCGATCCCCGGGCCATCTACCTGGGCAAAGCCGTCGCCCTCGGGGCGCAGCTCCTGGTCCTCGAAGTGGTGCTGCTGTTCGCTGCGGTCGTGCTGTACGGCCAGACGATCCCGGCCGCCGGGGCTGTGCTGCTTGTCATAACCTTGATCTCCGCGACGTGCGGGCTCGCCGCGGTGGGTACCCTGTACGGAGGCCTTGCCGCAGGGTTCACGGGTCGCGAGACGTTGCTCCCGCTGCTCACGTTCCCAGCGGTGGCGCCCGTCCTGATCGGAGCAACACGAGCGGTCGAAGCAGCGCTCGGCACGGCAGGTGCGGTGGTGTCGGACGGCTGGCCCTGGGTGGGCCTGCTGGTCGTCTTCGCCGTGGCCTTC
>Ga0102938_10004159_pt1 | contig 10691 bp, 9 predicted proteins | sample SalPonR2_B_D2_MG_FD_84516 | JGI IMG/M metagenome (GOLD analysis project Ga0102938, IMG submission 84516) | Salt pond soil microbial communities from South San Francisco under conditions of wetland restoration - Salt Pond MetaG R2_B_D2_MG | ecosystem: Environmental > Aquatic > Marine > Intertidal... | reverse complement strand
CTGCTTGTTCTGGTCGACGAGCGCGTTGAAGGTGTGGAAGAACTCTTCCTGCGTCGCATCCTTCCCGGCGATGAACTGGACGTCGTCCACCATCAGGACGTCGACCGACCGGAAGAGTTGCTTGAAGGTCATCATGTCCTTGTCGCGCAGTGCCTGAACGAAGCGGTACATGAACTGCTCGGCGGACAGGTAGACGACCTTGAGGTCCGCGCTCTGCTTCTGCAGCTGCCAGGCGATCGCGTGCATGAGGTGGGTCTTGCCGAGGCCCACGCCGCCATAGAGGAAGAGGGGGTTGAACGTCACTGTCCCGCCCTCGGCCACGCGGCGCGCGGCTGCGTGAGCGAGTTCGTTCGGCTTTCCGACGACGAAGCTGTCGAACGTGAATCGTGGGTCGAGCGGCGCACCGGGAAGATCGACGTCGTCTCGCGAAGGAGGCGCGGCCTCCTTGGGCCGGGCGCCCGGCGACGCGGCCGGCGCCGGCTCGACGGATGTGTCCGCGGTCGCCGCGGCAGCGACCTTGACCTTTATCGCGCGTTCGGACGCGACGGCGAACGCCACGCGACTGACCTTCTGGTTCGCCTTGAGGAGCACCTGGTGGATGTGGTCGCCGAAGTTCCGCGACACCCAGTTTCCCATGAAATGCGTCGGCACGAAGAAGGTGGCGACACCATCCTTCAGGTCCGAGAACTCCAGAGGTTCGATCCAGTTGACGTAGTTGTTCCTGCCCACCGTCGTCAGGAGCTCTTCCCTGATCTGGCCCCAAAGCTCGTTTGTCATGTCCCCTCGACCTACCGTTTCTTATCAAGAGCGGGCTCGCGCCCGACCACGCCGGGCCTTGCAGGCACCGGACGGCGTCCATGCTGTCGAGGGTAAGACGGAAACGTCCCGCGCGCGCAGTCAGTCAGCGCACGGGCCCACTTCCGGACTACCGACCGGTGACCTTCGCGAAAGAAGCGGGCCATCGTGCGCGTCTGCGCATGAACTCCCGTTCCCTCCGCGAAAGCTCGCGGATCGGCGGACATGGCAGGTGGCGCCGGATGCAGATGCCGGCGTCCCCCTGCGGTGTCGTCTGTGCCTCTGTGTCCCCAGGCGGCACGTGTCAGACGTCGAACGGTCGCTCCCCGGAAAACACACAAAAACCGCGACCGAAAGACGACGCAGCGTCCTCTCTGGCCAAGGCCCAGGTTGGCGATCGTCCCATGTCCCCCCAAGACGATGTGAATCGCAACTCCAAGCTAGCAACGGCGTTCACAGAGGCGCAACAGAACTTCGCGCTTGACTCAGAACGTTCACGAACCGAATCCAGCCGGGTGGCAAAAAAGCCCCAATCGGGCGCTGCAGCCGCAAACGAAAACGCGACGCACCAGCGGGTGCGCCGCGTTCGTACCCGCCGCGGTGCAGCGCGAAATCAGCCGATGGCCTTCACCCGAGAGGCGAGGCGGGACATCTTGCGCGACGCGGTGTTCTTGTGGAGGACGCCCTTGCTGACGCCCCGCATCAGTTCGGGCTGGGCGGCGCGGAGCGCCGTCTGCGCCGCGGCCGTGTCACCGGAGGCGATGGCTTCCTCGACCTTCCGGAGGAAGGTGCGAATGCGCGAGCGACGCGCCTTGTTGACGTCATGGCGACGCGCGTTCTGACGAGCGCGTTTTCTCGATTGCGGGGTGTTGGCCATTCTACGGTTCCCTTCGCGGGTTGGTGTCTGTCAAAAGCGCGCCAAGAGCCCCACGCCGGGTTTCATGAACCGGCCGATTCTGACCTGAGCGGGTCTCACGCGCATGTATGGCAGGGGCCATTAGGGCAAAACGCGTCGGAAGGGAAGCCCCAAAGCCGTCGAACGGCGTTACCGGTCCCGAAACTGGGCTTCGCGCTTGTCGAGAAAGGCGGCCATCCCCTCGGTCTGGTCTTCGGTCGCGAAAAGCGCGTGGAACAGGCGGCGCTCGAACAGGAGCCCCTCGGTGAGCGTCGTCTCGTAGCTCCGGTTCACCGCTTCCTTGACGGCCATGGCCGTCAGCGCGGATTTCTCTGCAATCTTGTTGGCCGTCGCCATAACCTCTTCCATCAGCTTCTTGGCGGGCACCACGCGGCTTACGAGGCCCGCGCGCTCGGCCTCCTCGGCATCCATAAAGCGGCCGGTGAGGTGCATCTCCATTGACTTCGACTTTCCCACAAACCGGGTCAGACGTTGGGTGCCGCCGATCCCGGCGACCACGCCGAGGTTGATCTCGGGCTGGCCGAATTTCGCGTTGTCGGCGGCGATGATGAAGTCGCACATCATGGCAAGTTCGCACCCGCCGCCCAGCGCGTAGCCCGCGACCGCCGCGATGATCGGCTTGCGGCATTTCAGGATCTGCTCGGTCTCCGGCCCGAACAGGTCGCGGCTGAAGACATCGACGAAGGTCTGCTCGGACATCTGCTTGATGTCCGCCCCCGCTGCGAACGCCTTTTCCGAACCGGTGATGACGATGCACCGGACCTTCTCGTTCTCGTCGGCCTCGCGCACTGCCTGGCCGAGTTCTCCGAGGAGTTCGGTGTTCAGGGCGTTCATGGCGTCGGGGCGATTGAGCTTGATGAGCGAGACGTGGTCGTCGAGTTCGACGATGATGCTCTTGTAGGCCATTCCACCGGCTTTCGCTGTTATGGTCGACGCCGACACCTACCAGCCCTGAAGGACGGATCAAGCTATCTTTGGCAGATCGGGCAATAGAAGGACGAACGGCCGGATTGCACGACACGTGCGACGGTGCCACTGCAACCGGGGGTGACGCAGGGCTCTCCCTCTCTGTCGTAGACGCGGAAAGTGTGCTGGAAATACCCGAGGTCTCCGTCCGTCTGCCGATAGTCGCGGAGCGATGATCCGCCCGCCGCGATGGCCTCGCGCAGCACGTCGCGGATCACCGGGACGAGCTTGCGGAGCCGCGCCTGGGAGATTCGTCCCGCCTTGCGCCTCGGCGAGATGCCGGCCCGATGCAGCGCCTCGCAGACGTAGATGTTGCCCAACCCGGCGACCACGCGCTGATCGAGGAGCGCGGCCTTGATCGGAGTGTTCCGGCCCTTCAGGCGCGAGACGAGGTACTCCTCGTCGAAGGCGTTGCCCAGCGGCTCCGGGCCGAGCCCGGCGAGCAGCCAGTGTTCGTCCACCCGGCCGGTCTCGACGAGGTCCATCGCACCGAAACGGCGGGCGTCATTGAAGGTGACGCGCACCCCGCCTTCCATGTCCAGTATCACGTGGTCGTGCTTTTCGGGGGCGGGATGTTCGTTGTGGAACGTTCCAAGCTTTTCGCCCGAGATCAGGATGCGGCCCGACATTCCGAGGTGCACGATCAGGGTCTCCGCCGAGGACAGATCCGCTAGGATGTATTTCGAGCGTCGCCGTAGCGTAAGGACCCGCTGCCCTGCCAGTCGCTCCGCCATGTGCTCGGGCAAAGGCCAGCGAAGGTCCGGCCGGCGCACGTCGGCCTGCAGGATCACCCGGTCCTCCATGACCGGCTGGAGCCCGCGACGAACCGTCTCGACTTCCGGCAATTCAGGCACTTCGGCCACTCCTTTCGCCGCGCCGCATTGTCACCCTGAGGCAGCGGTCTATAAGAAAGCCGAGTTGCGGAGGACCACAAGGCCCATGACCGAAGAACCCGGACAGACGACCCATTTCGGCAATCGCGAGATCGCCGAAGAGGAAAAGGCGGGGCTCGTCCACGGTGTCTTCACCAACGTGGCCTCGCGCTATGATGTCATGAACGACGTGATGTCGGTTGGCATACACCGGCTCTGGAAGGACGCGATGATGGACTGGCTCGCGCCAAGACCGGGCCAGCGCCTCCTCGACGTCGCGGGTGGGACCGGCGACATCGCCTTCCGGTTTCTGAAGCGGGCGCCGGAAGCATCTGCCGTGGTGCTCGACATGACCGAGTCCATGCTCGATGCGGGACGCAAGCGGGCCGAGGCGGAGCGTCTCGGCGACCGTCTCGAGTGGGTCGTCGGGGACGCGATGGCGCTGCCCTCCGAAAACGCCTCCTTCGACGTCTACACCATCTCCTTCGGCATTCGGAACGTGACCCGGATCGGGGACGCGCTGAAAGAGGCTTACCGTGTCCTCAAGCCCGGCGGCCGGCTGATGGTGCTCGAGTTCTCGCAGCTTCCGAACCCGGGCCTTCAGTGGGCCTACGACCGGTACTCGTTCAACGTGATCCCCGCCATGGGGCAGGTCGTCGCCAACGATCGCGAAAGCTACAGGTATCTCGTCGAGTCGATCCGGAAGTTTCCCGATCAGGAGCTCTTCGCGGAGATGATCCGCGATGCAGGTTTCGAGCAGGTGAAATACCGCAACCTGAGCATGGGGATCGCCGCGCTGCATTCGGGGTGGAAGCTCTAGGTGCGGGGCCCGCACAACATCTGGCGCCTCGTCCGCACCGGCGCAACGCTCGAGCGCACCGGCGCGATGAAAGTCGTGCTCGACGCATTCCGCGCACCGCCGAGCCTGCGGATCGCGGCGCGCGTTCTGGGGCTCCCGTTCGCCTGGCTGGGCTATAAGGGCGATCCGTCGCAACCGCCGGCGACGCGGGCTCTGACAGCGCTCGGCCCGGCCTACATCAAGTTCGGCCAGATCCTGTCGACGCGGCCGGACGTCGTGGGCGACGAACTCGCCATGCAGCTTCGCGTCCTTCAGGACAAGTTGCCGCCTTTCCCGACACCGGTCGCCAAGAAGACGGTCGAGGAGGAGCTCGATTTTCGATGCGACGCTCTGTTTTCCGAGTTCAGCGAACCCGTGGCGGCGGCATCCATCGCCCAGGTGCACCGGGCGCGTCTTGCCGACACGGGCGAGCAGGTCGCCGTCAAGGTGCTGCGTCCCGGCATCGAGAAGGCGTTCCGAAAGGACATCGACGCCTTCTATTTCGCCGCGTGGCTGATCGAGCTTCTCGCTCCCTCGACGCGGCGGCTGCGCCCGACCGACGTCATCCGACATTTCGAGGGCGTCGTGACGGGCGAGCTCGATCTGAGGCTCGAAACGTCGAGTGCGGCCGAATTCGCGGCGAACACGGCCAAGGACGAAGGCTTTCGCGTGCCCTCCGTCCAGTGGTTCCTGTCGTCGCGCCGGGTCATGACCCTCGGCTGGGCCGAGGGCATTCCCGCCGGAGAGATCGCCGCCATCGAGGCGGTGGGGCATGACCGCAAGGCGCTGGGCGAACGGGTTCTGCGGCTGTTTCTTCTCCACGCGCTGCGCGACGGTTATTTCCACGCCGACATGCATCAGGGCAACCTGAAGATCGCGGCGAACGGGGACATCATCGCGCTCGACTTCGGGATCATGGGACGGCTCGACGACTACACCCGGCGGGTCTACGCGGAGATCCTGATGGGGTTCATCCGCAAGGACTACAGGCGCGTGGCGGAAGTGCATTTCGAAGCCGGGTATGTGCCTGCCGACCGCGACATAGACGAATTTGCGCGCGCGCTCCGGTCGGTGGGAGAGCCGATCTTCGGGATGGACGCCACGCGCATCTCGATGGCGCGGCTGCTCACCTATCTCTTCGAGGTGACCGAGCGTTTCGGCATGGAGACGCGGACCGAGCTCATCCTTCTCCAGCGAACGATGGTCGTCGTCGAGGGGGTCTCGCGCTCGCTCTATCCGAACATCAACATATGGGAGGTCGCGAGCCCCGTCGTCGAGCAGTACATCCGCCGCAATATCGGTCCGCGCGCCCTGGTGAACGACCTTGTTCGCACGGCGCAGGTGCTGGGCCGGTTCGGGCCGAAGCTGCCCGAACTGGTCGAAGGAGCGCTGGTCCGGCAAAGCACGCAGGAGCCGTCCTCTCCGAGCATCCCGGCCTGGAAGCCCGTCCTCTGGGCTGCCGTCGGCGGACTCGCGACCGGTGGAGCCGTTCTGATCGGGATGGCGCTCTGACCGCCTGATCAGCTCTCCGGAATGTCCCGCACGGAGAGAATGTCGGCCGCCGGTATCTCGGCACCCCCAGACAGAGCGAGCTGCGATCCCTCCGGCCCTGCGCGAACCTCGCTCACGGTCTCGTAGTGCTCGACCGTCGTCGTGGAGGCAACCGTGCCGTTCGACCGGTTTTCGACCTCGAACCGATAGAGACCAGGAGGGAGCGGCGTGCCTTCCGATCCTACGCCCGCCCAGACGACGGCATCGGAATTGCCAAGGTCGCTCCGGGACACGACGCTTCCGGTCGCGTCCGTCACGATGAGCGATGCTGCCGAGCCGTCATCGCCCAGGTTGGGATAGAGCGTGAGCGGGGTTCCGTCGAAAGCGGCCGGACCGTCGGTCCGGACCTCCCTTCCGATCCAGGATGCCATTTGCGCCATGCCGGAACTGGCCAGTCCGGAAAGCAGAGAGGCGAGCAGATCGTTCGTCTTCACCTGCTGTTCCACCCCCGAGAAGGTCGCGAGCTGAACCGCGAATTCGGACGATTCGAGCGGGTTGAGCGGATCCTGGTTCTGCATCTGCGTCGTCAGCATCAGCAGGAACGTCTCGAAGTCGGACGAGAGGCCTTCGCCGTCTTCCTGCGGCTCGGGTGCGGTGACCGGCTGTCGCGGCGCGGTCGCGGAGGTGGGCGTGATTTCCATGTGAGTCTCCTTCTAGAGGCGCAGGTCGAGCCGGTCCGCCGTTGACGTTGCTTGCGGGAGGTGCGGGATCTCCGCGGCCGCCAAATCGTCTCCGGCCGTGCCTTGGTCGGCAGGGTAGGCGCCGGACGCGGCGTGGCCACGCGGGTCACGTCCGTCGCCGTCTGCGAACGTGAACTGCACCGACGTGTAGCCCAGGTCCCGGAAGTCGCGGGCGAGAAGGTCGATATGTCTTCGCATCAGTTCCAGTGTCTCCACCCGCTCCGCAGCGATCGAGACGATCATCTCGGCGCCGTCCGAGGTCAGGGTGAGCCTGACGCGGCCCAGTTCCTCGGGTGAAAGCTGAACGTCGAATGTCCCGTCGCCTCCGGCCCGCATGGCGCCGACCAACTGCTCGACCACCGAGCGCGCCAAATCTCCGCGTGGAGAGGATGGCGTCGATGTCGGCCCCGCGACGTCCTGGTGGCGCGTCGACCCCGGCTCATGGACGATCGCCAATTCAACGACGAAGGTGTCCTTCGGAAATGAAGCGCCGCCGCCGGTTGCTTTCGCAGGCCCGTTTGCAGGTGCGTCGGCCAGTCCCGCGAATGGCAGCGCCGTCGCGGGCGACGACCGCTCTTGCGTCCCTGTGGACTCCGAACCTGGTGCAGGCCCGCGATCTTCCGGAGAAACCGGACCCTCCGTTCCGGCGATGTGGTGTGCTCCGGGGCGCAGGCGCCTGGCCGGTTCGCTTTCCAGAGCCCGCGATGTCCCCTCCGCCACACCGGTCGTCAGCGGCGCGCGCTCGCTCGATACCCGGCTGTCGTCTGTCGCGCGGAGGGTCCGCCGAGCAAGTCCGTCGGGCGCCGGCATTGGGACTTCAGGGGGAATCTCCGAGGAGGTATGCAAGGCTCCTGTGGCGGGATGCGCGGTCGCGGCGGTCGCGGCGGTCGCCGCGACCCGGCCTCGCTGCGTGACCGGAAGAGCGTCCGCGTCGTTCTGGCGCGCCGCACCCGATGTGGACTTTGCGGCGGGAGCGGTGCCGTGTTGAGCCCGCTCCCGGGCCTTCACGCGCGATTCGTTGCGGAGTGCCCCGGCCTCCGGTGCGGCGGGCGGAGCGCCCGTTGCGGGCGTCGCCGCTGACCCCGGAGCGGCTGCGGTCGGCTCTGCGGCGGCGGCCGCGGACCTGCGCGCATCGTTCTCGGCCAGCGTCGCTCTTCCGGACGTAATCGATTTGACGTCCCGTGCGTGGGGGGCGGGAGTTGCCATGGGCGGGTTTTCACCGGCGTGAACCTTTTCCGGCGAGCGCAAGACCCGCGAGGCAGCCGCTGCCGTCCCCGCCGCCTGCGCGTCGTGGACCGGACCCGGCATCAGCGGGCGTACCGTGACCGCCGCATCGGCCTGCGGACTTCGATCGGCCGCGATCCGGACCTCAGGCACCTGCGTCTGGCCCGGCATCTCGTCTGTCGACGTCTGGTCCGCCGAGCGAACCTGATCCGGCCCCCGCGGCGGCGACTCTGCAAGGGATGTAAGGGAAACCCGGCCTGCGGAAGACCTCTCGCCCCTGGCCGCGGAGAGAATCGTCGCAGCCTCGGGGCGCTGCGAAAGGTCAGCCGCGACGACGATAGGTCGTCCAGCGGTGGTTCCGGGCTCAAGCAGCGTGGCGCCTTGAGTTGACGCGCGCTTGGCCTCCGGGTGCACGGCGTCGCCGTAGGACGTCCCGGTCTTGGCGCGCGGTTCCCGGGTTTTGCCACGGATGTCCGGAAATCGCGGATCGCCATCGGAAGAGGGCGCCTGGGCCGGTGCCAGCATCTGTCCCAAGACGGGCGCGTGGGCACCGGTATCGGGTTCTGTCGATGGGCCCGGGAAATACGTGTCCGCAAAAACATCCGTGGGCGGACGGGGCGCTTTGCCCGTCAGCCGCAATCCTGCTGAGGAGATGAGTGTGCCCGTAACTTCCGACGGATTTGCGGCGTCCACGCGTTCCGGCCTTCTACCCTGAATTGGGTGGAGATTGCCTCACGGTGGTTACCGCATCTTTACCGGAAGAAGGCATGTCGACCTGGAATGCAGCGAATTGGAGCGATGTCGATGATTCAGCCGATCGATCACTTTGCGGGTGTCGCAGGTCCATCCGACCTGGGCGGTGACGCAGCGCTTCGCCGCGCCGCGCTGAAGCTGGAGGCGGGCTTCCTGTCCCTGATGCTGAAGGAGAGCGGGCTTGGAGAGACCGGTGCATTCGGCGGCGGTGTGGGAGAGGAGCAGTTCGCGTCGTTCCTGCGAGACATTCATGCGCGGGAGATGGCGGAGGCCGGCGGGATCGGTCTGGCCGAAAGCATCTTTCAGGCCCTGAAGGCGCGCTCCGGTGACTGACGCGACGGGAAGTCCCGGATTGGCGCTCATCGGGTTGCTTGAGGCCCAGCGAAAGAGACTCCTCGAGGGAGACGTGACGTCCCTTGGAAGCGACCTTGCAGAGATCGAAAGGATCGGGACGGCACTGGCCAACGAAACCCCTCCGGACGAAGTTCTCCGGCGCCTCCGGTTGGCATGCGCGCGCAACGCGGCTCTCCTTCAGGCGGGCGTCCGCGGGGTGCGGTCGGTGCGCCGGCGCATGAGGGAACTCGGCGAGGTTCGCGCGTCAGAGACCTACACTGCAGAAGGGGAGCGGGTGGCGATGTCGGCGCCGCGGTTCGATGGCGGGCATCTGCGCTGAACCCGGATAGGAAAAAGTCTCCGCGGTTGCCGCGTGGGTCTTCGTGGTTTGTTAAGGCGCTCGGGCGAGGGTCGCCTCGCATCCTCGGGGATGGCGCGGGATAGGATCAGATCTCCGCAGCGGTCAGAACGGCGTTCGAACGCCGGCCGAACCGGCCGGATCCGAAACGCGGCGGAAACCGCCGTTCAAAGTGAGGACCATCACATGACGAGTATCCTGACGAATCCCGGCGCCATGACGGCGCTCCAGACCCTGCGCTCGATCAACCAGAATCTGGCCCAGACCCAGAACGAGATTTCCACCGGCAAGACGATCGCGTCGGCGAAGGACAACTCGGCGATCTGGGCGATTTCCAAAGTCATGGAGTCCGATGTCGCCGGCTTCAAGGCGATCAAGAACAGCCTGTCCCTCGGCGAGAGCTCGGTCGCCGTCGCGCGGAACGCCTCGGAGTCGATCACCTCGCTCCTGACCGACATCAAGGGCAAGATCGTCGCCGCGCAGGAAGAGAACGTCGACCGCGCGAAGATCCAGACCGATATCGGACAGCTGCGCGACCAGATCACCTCGATCGTCAATGCCGCCCAGTTCAACGGCCTGAACCTCGTAAAGGGAACGGACGACGTGAACATCCTCTCGTCGCTCGACCGTGCTGCCGACGGGACGGTGAGTTCGAGCAACATCACCATCGCGCGTCAGGACATGACCGCCACGAACGGCACGAACGGGATCGGAACGGCCGGTTCGACCGATATCTCGGCGCAGATGCTCGATGCCGCGGGTGCGCCGTACTCGGGGCCGAACAACATCGACAATGCTGGAAACGCCGCAATTCTAGAGTTCACGTCAACGGCCGGGGACGACTGGGATATCGGTTCGTCGGCGTCCGTGACGGTCGGTGGCCAGACCGTGACCTACACCGTGGCGGCGGACGATACGACCGACGACGCGGTTCGCGACGGCCTCCTCGCTCAGCTGAATGCGCTCGACCTCGATGACGTCTCCTTTGCGGCGACCACCGGCGGGGGAGGCGAGGTTCAGTTGACGGTCACCTCGACCCGCGCCTTCGAGGACTCGGCCTTTTCGGTGAGCGAGAGCGCGACGGCCGCGGGCGAGAATGCTTTCATCGTGTCGGTCAACGGGGATGCGACCGGCTTCGGCGCGGCGGGCGCGGAGTCCGGCAGCATCGCTCAGCGCGCCGAAGTCGTGAACTTCACCACCGGTACCGCTCCGTCGGAAGGCAACAGCTATCAGGTGTCGCTTGGCGGTACGGCCTATTTCTACACGGCCGGCAAGGGCGAAACCATGGAGGATGTCGCACGCGGCCTGAAGACCGCGATCGACGGTGCCGGCCTCGCCGACATCTCCACCTCGATCGCGATCGACGGAACGACCGGGCAAGTGAGCCTGAAAGTGGACAACAACG
>Ga0102938_10004158_pt1 | contig 10692 bp, 8 predicted proteins | sample SalPonR2_B_D2_MG_FD_84516 | JGI IMG/M metagenome (GOLD analysis project Ga0102938, IMG submission 84516) | Salt pond soil microbial communities from South San Francisco under conditions of wetland restoration - Salt Pond MetaG R2_B_D2_MG | ecosystem: Environmental > Aquatic > Marine > Intertidal... | reverse complement strand
TCCTCCCGGTACCGCCGGGCCCGCCGACGCCGTCGAGCGCCTGCGTGCCGGCGAACCGGTCGTCGTCCCCCGGTTCGACGTCGATCGACACGGACCGTATCTCTGGTGGCCGATGCCGGACTCCGACCGGCACAGTGCTCTGCTCGACTCCACGGGCGAGGCGCCCGGACGGCTGCACCTCGGCACGCCTCCGGGTGGCACCTACGTGCCGCGCTCGATGGTGGGGCTCGCCTACGACTCGCCGGGTCACCACTCGCCGGGTCAACGAACGGAGATGCCGTGAGCCCCCGCATCCTCTTCGTCTGCCGACGCCCGCCGTGGCCGCTCGACAACGGTGCACGCATCCGTAGCCACCGCCTGCTCGAGGGCGTGGCCCGCCGTTTCGACACGACGCTGCTGACGATGCAGCACCACCCCGACAGCCCCGACGGACGGGTCGACCTCGACGAGTTGCAGCAGGCCCTGCCCGACGTGGCCATCGAAGCCGTCGACGGACTGGGTGCCTCCAAGCGCCTCCACCAGCTGCGCAGCCTGATCTCCACCGACTCGTGGAGTTTCGGTCGTTACCGCACGGCGGCCTTCCGGCGGGCGATCGCGCAGCGGGCGCGAGAACTCGACGTGCAGATGGTCCACGCCGACGACCTCGGCGCTGCGCTGGCACTCCCGGACCGATCGCAACTGCCGCAGGACTGCGTGCTGGTGTACGCATCCCACAACATCGAGTCGCGCATCCTCGACGGCGATGCACGTGCGTCGGCCGGCTTCCGTCGCCGGTTCGCCTGGCTCGACAGCCGCAAGCTCCGACGCGAGGAGCGGTCGGTGTGGAACCGCGTCGACCTGAACCTCGCCGTCTCCGAACACGACCTCGACGAGATCCGGGCACGGACGGCCGTACCGGCCGAACTGTGTCCGAACGGCACGGATCCCGTCGAGTCGGCGTCAGCGCCGCCCGGGGGTGCCACGGGGACACTGCGCCTGCTGTTCGTCGGCTCCGGTTCGTACGCCCCGTACGAACGCGGCCTGGCCTGGTTCGCCGACGCGGTGATGCCCACGCTGCGGCAGCGGCACGACGTCGTGTTGGACGTGGTCGGACGACCACCGCACCAGCCGTCTGCGACGTCCGACGTCGTCCATCGTGGCTACGTCGACGACCTGCGGCCGTGGTACGAGGGCGCCGACGCCGTCGTCGTTCCGGTGTTCGAGGGGTCGGGGACACGACTCAAGCTGGTCGAGGCCGCCGAGCACGCCCGCCCGATCGTGACCACCTCCCTGGGTGCGCAGGGTCTGCCTCTGGAACCGGACGTGCACTACCTGCGCGCCGAGACCGCCGACGAGTTCGTGCGCGCGATCGATCGGATCGCCGACGGTACGGGCACGACCGACCTCGTCGACCGTGCACGCCGGGCCGTGCAACCGCTGCTCTGGCCACGGATCACCGACGAGCTGTGCGACCGCTACCGGACGCTGTTCGACTCCCGAGCCCCCGCACGACCATGACCGCTCGAACCGACGCAACCGTCGAGATCACCGGTACCGGTGTGGCGCGATCGATGTCGCTGGCGGCCGCGGGCCACGGCGCGGGACAGGTCACCTGGTTCCTCTCGCTCGTGGTGCTCGGCGCCCTGTTGGACCCCAGTGCCTTCGGCACGGTGGCCGCCGGTCTGGTGATCGTCAACTCGGCGACGTTGCTGATGGGCGCCGGTACCGGCGGCAGCATCGTCTCGACACGCCATCTGGCACGCGGTCAGGTCCGGTCGGCGATGGCGTTGAACCTGTTGCTCGGAGCGGTCGCAACCATCGCACTGGTCGTGCTGGCGACACCCATCACGGAGCAGTTCGCCGCCGGTGGCGATCCCGAGGTGCTGCGCTGGCTGTCGATCGCCATCGGACTGCATGCGGTGTCGGTCGTGCCCGTCGCCGTGCTGCGCAGGAAGATGGCGTTCGGTCGGGCGGCCCTCACCTCGTTCGTGGCCTACACCACGGGTGGGCTGGTTGCCGTCGCCATCGGTGTGCTGGGGGGCGGCGTGTGGGCGCTCGTCGCCCGGCTCGTGTTGTACGAGGCGATGTTGGCTCTCCTCAGCGTGGTGTTCGCCCGGACGGTGATGGGCGCTGCGCTCCACTCCGGTGGGGACGACGACGACGGTGCGAGACGTCGGGGAGGCGGCTGGTTCTTCGCACTCGCGCTCGCCAACTTCGTGGCCTTCAATGCGGACTATCTCATCGTCGGCCGGTTCACCGACGCCGAACGGCTGGGCCTCTATGCGCTGGCGTTCCTGGTGGCGTTCGCACCGCTGCGCCAGTTCTCGTGGCAGATCGGCAGCGTGCTGTTCTCCGCCTCGGCCGCCACCGACGGACCGGAGCTGATCCGTCGCCGCTTGGTGACGTCGCTGCGTCTGGGGTCCTCGCTGCTGCTGCCGGGGCTGGTGCCGGCGATCGTCCTCGCACCGGTCGTCCTCCCCGGCGTCCTCGGGGAGGAGTGGGCCTCCATGGTTCCCGTCTTCCAGCTGTTGGTGGCTGCAGGCGTGGCGCACGCCGTGGTGAACATCGGCGCCGAGTTCCTGTCCGGGACCGGACACGTCGACCTGCGCAGTTGGATCAGCATCGGCTGGGCCGGATCGATGGTGGTCGCCCTGCTCGTGGTCGTCCCCTCCCACGGCATCGTCGGCGCCGCAGCCGTGCACCTCGGGTCGATCGTGCCGCTGGGTGTCGCCACGACGGTGCTCGGAGCGCGCCGGTTGGATGCCCGGCTGCGCACGTTCTGGCTGGCGACGCGCGGTGTCGTCGGAGCGGTCCTGGCACAGGCCGTCGTGACGGCCGGTCTCGTCGTGGCGCTCGGAACGTGGGGAGGAGCCGACAGCGCAGCGGCGATCGTCGCCGCACTGGCCGGCATCGTGGTCGCCGGCGTCCTGCTGTCGACGGGGGACGACGCCCCGTGGCCGACGGTGCTGCAGTTGGTGCAGGGCGGCGTGCTCCGACGATCCGGGAACGCGGCATCGTGAGCGATCGTCGCGACCTTCCCTTGGTCTCCGCGCTGATCGCCAACCACGACTACGGGCACTACGTCGTCGAGGCGGTGCACTCCGTGTTGCTCCAGACGTATCCGCACATCGAGATCGTCGTCGTCGACGACGCATCGAGCGACGACTCGGTCGAGCGGCTCCGTCGCACGTTCGGTGAGCGGATCCGACTCGTGGAACTCGAGCAGAACGTCGGCCAGGTCCGCGCCATCGAAGCCGGCTTCGCCGAGACGTCCGGTGAGGTGATCTGCCTGTTGGACGCCGACGACAGGTGGCTGCCCGACAAGGTGCAGCGGGTGGTCGACGTGATGGCCGACCGGCCCGAACTCACACAGGTCTCGCACGACCTGCGGTCGATCGACGGCGGAGGCGCTCCGATCTCACGAGACCGGACCCGATTTCCTCGGAGGCTGGGGCGGCACATGCCGCTCAACGAGGGCGACGTCAGGAGGCAGCTCTTCCGCTGGAACCGATACGGGTATGCGATCACGTCCGGCCTCTCCTACCCGCGGTGGGTGCTCGAGGCCATGACGCCGATGCCGGCCGAGTTCGAGGGCCGGTCCACGTACTTCGACACGTGGGCGACGGTGGCGGCAGCGTTCCTGGGTCCGGTCGGCCGGGTGGACGAGGTGCTGATGGACTACCGCGTCCACGGCGCCAATGCGGCGGGCGGGTCGGTGGACTTCGGCCGCTTCCTGTCGTGCTGGACGACGACCGGGCGCCTCGTCGACCACTGGGCGAGGCGGACCGGCGACCCCCGCCGATCCGACGTCGGAACCCGTGACAACCGGATCACCGTCTTCGGCTACCTGAACGGCACCCCCGTTCCGTTGCGCCGGCGCCTCCGGGCGGTGCTGGCGACGCCGGTCGAGATGCTCGACATCGGGGCCGATGCCGTCGAGTCGGTGATCAGCACCTGTGAGCGCCTCGTGATGTCCTGCTCCCGGTCACAGGGCGCCGAGGTCAAGCGGCTCGGCTTCCGCCGCTGGGCACGGGCGTTCGCCGCACAACTCGTGCGGCGGACCGCGTGACGCCGCGCCACTCGTCGCGCAGTCGGCTGCGTTGCTCGCAACGGACGTAGTCGACGTACTCCTGGTCCACCGAGCGGGGCCGGCGGCGGACGGATCCCTCGACGAAGCCTGCGAGCCGGGCGATGCTCGCCAGGACAACCGGTCGTCGTGTGACGTGACGGAGGATCTTGACCAGTTCGAACGGGGGTGACGTGCCGAGATCGTGGTCCTGCCGGCCGAGGTTGAAGTCCGCTCGGAGCGCCGAGCCGTGTCCCCCCGTTCCCATCCGGCGGCGGTGCGAGTAGGTCACCGAGTGCAATGGACGGGTGCGCCACCCGAGCAGCCGTGCCCGGGTCACCGACTCCACGTCGTCGCCGCCGAACGGCAGCGGCGAATAGCCGCCGACGGCGTCGAACACGGTTGCCCGGAAGACCTGTGCCGGCCCGGGCACGTGGTGGCCGGCGGCTCGGCCGGACCGATCACCGGCGCTGCCCGGCTCCCGGTACGTGCCACCGCACACACCCAGCCCGGGATCGGCAGCGAACTCCGCGGCGATGCGCCGGAAGTAGTCGTCGGGGAGGACCACGTCGGCGTCGAGGATCGCGACGAGGTCGTAGCGCTGCATCGATGACATGGCTGCGCGGCCCGCCATGACGGCGCGGGCCTTCTCTCCGATCCGCCGGCCCGGCGGCCGGTCACGACGCAGGACGGTGGCGAACGGCACCGACCGCTCCACCTCCGCCAGTTGCTCGGGCGTGTCGTCGTCGGAGTTGTCGTCGACGATGATCCAGTCGACCGCCCGGAGCTGCTGCGCCGCCATCGACGCCGCGAGTGCCGACACGGCCCAGCCGTCGTTGTGGCAGGGCGTGATGGCGAGAATCCGCTCAGCCATGGGATGCTCCCCTCGAGGGGGTGGCCTGCATCGCCGCGGCGGACGTGGCGCCCAGCAGGGCGATGGTCAGGCTCGGACGGGACATGGTGGCCTCGATCGTGCCGGTCAGGAGCACCAGCAGCACGACGAGCCGGGCACCCGGTGTCTGCCCCGTCGACCGCCAGAGGGCGACCAGGCCGAGGATCAGCACCGTCGCACCGACCGCACCGAGATCGATGACCACGCCGAGCAACAGGTTGTGGGCGTTGAACGCATCGAAACCGATGAGGTCGCGTCGGAACGCCTCGGCGAACACCACGTCGTTGGCCGCCCACCCGTGTCCCCAGACCGGCCGGTCGCTCGCGAACTCCAGTGCGCTGTCCCACACGGGCGTGCGTCCGGCGAACTCGAACACGTGGCTCGTCGGCTCGCCGGGGCGGGCGACCGACTCCGCCACCTGCGTCGGGGCGAGTGCCACGACGAGCACAGCCACGACGGCGAGCAGCCCCACCAGGATGCTCGACGGTGTGCGGCGCCGAACGGCGGCGTAGGCACCGACCAGCAGCAGTGCGAGCACCACGAGCCTTGTCCCGGACGTGGCCAGGGCGACGGCACCGATCACGGCGCCGCCCCCGTGCACCCAACGCATCCGTCCGGAGTGGGCGAGCGCAGCCAGTGCCGACAGCACCACGGCGAACGTGGAGATCCGACCGAGGTCGGTGGGGGAGAAGCTGATGCCGGCGAAGCGGCTCTCGCCCGTGGCGATCGACGCACCGTCGGCGAGGAGCGAATCGAGCACCACGTCCCGGACGATCCCGATGGCGAGGAATGCGGCGAGTGACAGGCTCGCGATGCGCACGATCTGCGTCCACCCCAGCCATCGAGTGGCGACGTGGGCGCCGACGAAGACCAGCGACGCCGTGACCGCCGCCGCGAGGGTCCGCGCCGGATGGACGGACCATGCGGTGGATGCCACCGCCAGTGCAGCGAGGAGGGCGAACCAGGGTGTCGCCCCGTCGGCACGCACCGGCACCGAAGGTGAGACACCCAGGGCGAGTGAGGTCACCACGAACCAGGTGCCGGCGATCACGAGCCAGGTGAGTGACGACAGCGGGATGGCACCGGGCAGGCCGAGAGTGCCGAGATCGACGTTGACGGCGACGAGCCCGACGGCGGTGAGCACGGCGACCAGCGACACGACGCCGGGGGTCGGGCGGGAATCTGCGACGGTGAACGGGGTCGGGTCGGGCCACGTCTCCACGCGGTCGACCCGGGTGGGGATCGACATCACGTCCGCCGCATCAGGACGACGCCTTCCACCGGCAGACCCTCGACGTCGAGGTCGCGGATCGTGCGCCGGATCGTCGGCAACCGGGTTCCACCGGCGACGGCGACGACCACGGCGCCACCGGCGGCCGCCGGGATCACGCCGCCGTCGAGACGCGACACGAACAGCCCGCGGCGCACCTCCTCGGGTGACGGACGGTCGACGGCGGTCAGCACGTCGCTGTCCTCGGCGGCCGGTTCACCGCTCGTGGCCGGGGAGCCGCCGTCGCCGGGGGCAGGATCCGGCGCGATCTCGGCGCCGGCAGGACCCGGCGCCGTCGGCTGCCGGCTCGGACCACCGGCCCGTTCCACCTCGACGGCGTCCACGAGCTTCTCGGTCAGCCGGTCGACTCGATCTCCCCGGCCCACCGGGACGAGCAACCAGAGCGAGCCGGGAATGCGTTGGCGGACCAGGTGTCGGGAGAGCGGGCCGGCGTCGACGATCTCGCCGTCGCGTGTCCGGACGGATGCGACAGGAGCGTCGGTCACCCAGCGGACGTCCTCCGGCCGGCGAACGATGCCGAGTGTCTGGTCCCACAGGACCGACAGGCCCAGACCGAGGAGGAAGAGGGGCAGGCCGACCAGCAGTGCCATGGTCCCGGGATCGGACAGCACGTTGCCGCCACCGGACTCGGCCCTCCGCACCACCTCGAAGTCCGATGCGATCCCGTCCAGCGCCGTCGACTGCGCCGACAGGTCCTGGCGGAGCTCGGTGCGTCGCAGCGCGTCCTGGCGCAGCTGGCTCTGGACCTGTTCGATCTCGTTCTGCAGCACCAGACGCTCGGCCTCGGTCGGTTCGGCGCCCAGGGCGTCGGACTCTCGGCCGAGGCGCTCCAGTTCGGACGTCGCCTCGTCGATCCGTGCCGAGGTGGCGGCGATCTGTTCACGGAGTTCGCTGATGCGCTGTCGTGCGTCCTCCTGCGCGTCCTGCTCGCCGCGCAGGACCACCTCGGTGGCATACCGGTCGGCTGCGTCGATCGCCGTCTCCCGGTCGCCGGCCGTGGCGTCGAGTTCGACCGTGATCTCGCCCCCCGTCGGCTCTGCCGACAACTCCACCGGACCGTCGTCGCTCGAGATGTCCCGTAGGACGGCTCGTCGGACGGCGTCGTCGCGGGCGACCTCGAGGAGCGTGTCGCGTGCCGACGAGTAGAAGGGCCACCCCACCTCGTCGGAGACCGCCACCCGCGCAGTGGCCGTGACGTCCTCCTCGAGGGTGGACGCTCCGGCAGCTGCGAGTGCACCGCCGACGACGGCCAGCACCAGCGCCCGTCCCGCATGACGGACAGCAGGCGGCACACGGATGGCGCTTGCTCGCATTGCCCGAAGGTTCCCGGGGGCGCTCGGTGCCAAACAGGTGCCGGATCGCGGCGGCGACCGGGGTGCACTACGATCGGCGCGGGGGATACACCAGGATCGGAGAGGGGATTCCGATGAATGTCCAGCAACTACTCGACGGCAAGGGCACCGCGGTCGCCACCATCCGCGCCGATGCCACGCTGGCCGACGCCACCGCAGCGCTGCGCGACCACGGCGTGGGGGCGCTCGTCGTGAGTGCCGACGGCCGGGAACTCGCCGGCATCCTGTCCGAACGCGACGTGGTGCGGGCGATGGCTGCACACGGAGGCTCCACCCTCGGCCGCGAGGTCGCATCGGCGATGTCGAGCGACGTCGTCACCTGCCGGCCCGCCGACACCTGTGACGAACTGATGGCCATGATGACCGAGCGTCGGATCCGTCACCTTCCCGTCGTCGACGACCGCGGATTCCTGGCCGGCATCGTCTCGATCGGCGACGTGGTCAAGGCCCGTCTCGGTCAGCTCGAACTCGAGAACAACCAACTGCACGAGTACATCCAGGCGCGCTGAGCACGGATGGCGCTGCGTCGACCTCGCGCGCGTGGCGCCTCCACCGGGTCGGGAACCCCGGGGTCAACGGTGCAGTTCGGCGATGCCGTGGCGTCGGTTCGCACCGGTGAGCGCACCGCCGCCGACGCGGCCGGCGAGCTCGTGGCGGCACTGACCGACGAGGAGCTGCTCGGCGTGCTCGACGGGGACGTGGGCTTCTGGACCGGCGGACGCGACGTCGCCCGCAACGGCTACAACCACGAACCCGTCGTCGCCGGCGAGGTCGAGCGGCTGGGGATTCCCGGCATCCGGTTCACCGACGGTCCTCGCGGTGTCGTGATGAACCACTCCACGTGCTTCCCGGTGGCGATCGCCCGCGGTGCCACCTGGGACCCGGAACTCGAGACCGAGATCGGTGAGGCCATCGGCGCCGAGGCGCGGGCGCAGGGCGCCAACCTGTTCGCCGGGGTCTGCGTGAACCTGTTGCGCCATCCGGGCTGGGGCCGGGCGCAGGAGACGTTCGGCGACGACCCCGTCCTGCTCGGTGCGATGGGCGCTGCCCTGGTGACCGGCGTGCAGCGCCACGTGATGGCCTGCGTCAAACACTTCGCCCTGAACAGCATCGAGAACGCCCGGTTCCGCATCGACGTGAGCGTCAGCGAGGCCGACCTGCACGAGGTGTACCTGCCCCATTTCCGCACGGTGATCGACGCAGGGTGCGCGGCGGTGATGTCGGCGTACAACTCGGTCAACGGCGAATGGTGCGGCGACAGCCCGACACTGCTCACCGACATCCTCCGCGACCAGTGGGGGTTCGAGGGGTTCGTGATGTCGGACTTCGTCTTCGGTACCCGTGATCCGGTGGGGTCGGTGGCGGCCGGCCTCGACCTCGAGATGCCGTTCGCCCAGCAGCGGGCCGCGGCGCTGCCGAAGGCGCTGGCCAAGGGCCGTCTCGACCGTCTCGATGCCGAACGTGCCGCGGGCCGGTCGATCGCCGCCCAGGTCCGGTGGGCGGCCTCCGTGGCGCCCGAGCCACCGTCCGAGCAGGTCGTCGCATCCGGTGCCCATCGGGCGCTCGCCCGGCGTGCCGCCGCCCGGTCGATGGTGCTGTTGCGCAACGAGCCCGTCGACGGCCGGTCGGTGCTGCCGCTCGACCTCGGGCCCGACCGCACCGTGGGTTCCGTGGCGGTGATCGGGTCGCTGGCCGCGAGGGCCAACCTCGGTGATCACGGGTCCTCGGCCGTCCACCCACCCACGACGGCGAGCCCGATCGACGGCCTGCGTGCTGCACTGCGCGACGTCACCGTGGATGCGGTGGCCGACGACGACCCCGGCCCGGCCGCGGCGGCTGCGGCGGCTGCGGACGCGGCCGTGGTCGTCGTCGGCTACACGGCGCGTGACGAGGGAGAGGCCGTGTTCGCCATGGACCGCGAGACGATGCGCCTGCTGCCGGGCGTGGTCGGTGGTCGTGCCGCATCTGCGCTCACGTCGCGGCTGCTCGCACGCACCGGAGCCGGTGGGCTGGAGGCGGGCGGTGACCGCACACGTCTGACGCTGCGTCCCGAGCACGAGGAGCTGATCGATGCGGTCACTGCGGTGAACCGCCGGACGGTCGTGGTGGTGATCGGCGGCAGCGCCGTGATCATGGAGCACTGGCGTCAGCGCGTCGCGGCGATCCTGCTGGCGTGGTACCCGGGCATGGAGGGCGGGCACGCCCTCGCCGACGTGCTCACGGGCGCCGTCGAGCCGGGTGGCCGTCTCCCGTTCGTGATGCCGGCGAGCGCCTACCACCTCCCGCCCTTCGATCCGGACGCCACCTCCATCACCTACGACCGGTGGTGGGGCCAGCGCCGTCTCGACCGCGACGGCCACGCGCCGGCGTATCCGCTCGGGTTCGGGCTCGGCTACACCACCTTCGAGATCCAGTCGGCGCAGGTGATCTCGTGGGATCTCGAGCACGTCGCCGGCCGTGTGCAGGCCAGGGTCCGCAACACCGGCGACCGCCACGGTGGGCTCGTGGTGCAGTGCCATGCGGTCCGCGACGGTGCCGACGACGCCGCGGACGAGGGCGCAGACGAGAGTGCGGGCGACCGCAGAGCCGACGGAGCGGGCAGCGCCACGGCATCCGCTGCGCCCGCCCGTCGACTGCTCGGATTCGCGCGCGCCGAGGCGCCGGCGGGGGAGGCCGTCGACGTGGAGATCGGCATCGACCTCCACCCGCTGGCCGAGCGGGATCCCGCTACGGGCGCCTGGGCCGTCCCACCCGGCAACCACCGCATCGAAGTGGGTCGCCACTGGGCCGACCCCGCTGCGGTGACGGCCACATTCGACGGCCACTGAAACCGGGACGCGTCCGGTGGTGGTGGCGGTTCCACCGGTACACTCGAACCTCGTGCCTGCGGCCACACGCAGCGCGGAAGACCCCCCACGTCGCCCCTTGATACGGAAGTGAAGTAGAAGATGGCCAAGCGAGAGTTTCCCCTGGAGCGCACCCGGAACATCGGGATCATGGCGCACATCGACGCCGGCAAGACCACCACCACCGAGCGCATCCTCTACTACACCGGCAAGAGCTACAAGATCGGTGAGGTCCACGACGGCGCCGCCACCATGGACCACATGGC
>Ga0102938_10004157_pt1 | contig 10692 bp, 7 predicted proteins | sample SalPonR2_B_D2_MG_FD_84516 | JGI IMG/M metagenome (GOLD analysis project Ga0102938, IMG submission 84516) | Salt pond soil microbial communities from South San Francisco under conditions of wetland restoration - Salt Pond MetaG R2_B_D2_MG | ecosystem: Environmental > Aquatic > Marine > Intertidal... | reverse complement strand
TATGAAACGATTAATTTCAATATCAATTATGGTAATGATATCATGTTTTTCCATACATTCCCTGGCAAAGGCAGAACCAGACAGTGGTTCAAGCCTGCTGCTATTGGGTGAATCAACACGTATGCTGGGACGAGGTGGGGCTGGGGTGGCAGACACTGGTGCTGACATCTTTCCCTATAATCCGGCAGCAATTGGCAGGCTTGAAAGGCTGGGCATGGGGCTGGATTATGGCAGCCTGCCTTTCAGGTATCATAATCCAGGGTTTTCACTGGCCTTTCCTACATCCTACGGTGTGTTGGGAGGATATTTCCGTATGCTGGATATACCTGACAGCTATGATATTGAACGTGGGTACATGTTTGGCCTGGGTGGGGCCAAGGAGTTTACCGAGAATCTGGTAGTCGGGGTATCGCTTAACGGATTGTACGGAAAAGGGCAGGGTGAAAGCGCCCATTTCGGTGGTTTGAATATTGGAAGTATCTATTCAACAGGTTATAGCCATGAACTTGGCAGTGGCTTTGGTATATTTAATCCATCTCTTGCGTTTGCTCTTTTAACCGGTATCCCCCTGGGTAGCGAAAGTGACATGTCTCAACTTAACCAGGTGACACTTGGCTATACTCTTCCATTTTACCGTTCTGATAAAATGATGATAAGCCTTTTTAACGATGTAAACGTAACGGATGAATTCAGCGAAGTGCCGGTCAGGGTTGGATTTGAATCTGTTTTTAAGCAGAAGTACGTGCTTCGAATTGGAGGCATGTATCCCCAGTCGTACGAATACGGGGATATGACCATGGGAATAGGCTACAAGATGCGCTATGGCGACTTTGATGGTGAGATCAGCTATTCACTGGTTCACTACAAGGATACAGATTTCGTGCACTACGCAGGAATCAGCGGGGAATACGGGAAACTGGACAGGGAGCCTCCAGTTACGTCCATTGAGGCCAGCCAGAAATACATATCGCCAAACTATGACGGGAACAAGGATTTCGTCTATTTCAAGTTGGACGTGAACGATCAGAGCCGGATTAATGGCTGGAAGATGCAGATCAAGAATGAACAGAACCAGGTGGTAAAGGAATATCGTGTGTCCGAAAGGGATATCGATGAAACTCTTTCACCCATTGGCTTTATCAAAAAGATATGGACGAAGAAGGAATCAATGATGGTTCCGGGTACCCTCTTCTGGGACGGCACTAACCAGGAAAGCAGGACAGTACCTGACGGTTCTTATCTTTATTCATTCATAGTATGGGATGAACGGGACAATATCTCTGCTGAGAAAACCGGTGTCATACATATAGATAAGACTGCTCCGGAAGCCACACTGTCTTCAGAATATACACTTTTCTCACCCAACGATGATAATCGTAAAGACACCCTCACCATACGACAGGATATTACAACCGAGCCTGAAGATGAATGGAAAGCAGGTTATGAGGATGGGGAGGGAAATATTGTAAAATCATACAACTGGAAGGGTAAGGATGTGCCCCGTTCTGTTACATGGAATGGTAAGAATGATAACGGCCAGGATGTACCTGAAGGGCTGTATACCTATTTCATTGCCTGCACCGATATGGCTGGAAACAGTACAAAAGCCACGGTAAAGGAAATATCACTTACCAGGAAATACCAGGTTGCAGATATTACTACAGCCGCGGAATACTATTCGTACTCATCCAACAGGCCCATTGTGTTTAACACTGATCTTTCGGATAAGAAAGGACTTGTGGGATGGGAAATCACAATATCTGATAAAAAGAAAAAACCTGTACGAAAGATACAGGGAAAAGACCAGCTTCCGGATACGGTCAGCTGGGATGTTCGGGATGATGATGGTGATAAACTGGATGATGGTGTGTTCTATTACAGCTTGATGGCGGAGTTTGAAAGCGGTAATAAACCATCTTCCTTTGATAAAAAAATCATCGTGGACAGCACTCCCCCTGATGTTGACTTAGAATATGAACCATCGCGATTTTCTCCCGACGGGGATGGAGAGAATGATATACTCACCATTTATCCCGTGGCAAAAGATGAATTCGGTGTGAAGGACTGGAAGGTTACGATTTATGCTCCGTCAGGAGACGTATTCAAGACATTCAGTGGAAAGGATACCCCACCCGCACAGATCAAATGGGACGGTATCGGTGAGAATGGTGAGCTGGTTGAATCGGCGGCTGATTACCATATTCAGCTTGAAACAGGTGATAACGCCGGAAACAGGATATCCACTGATAAAGTGAAATTACCCATAGATGTGCTTGTGATCGTTACTGAGCGTGGTTTGAAAATACGCATCAGTAATATCGAGTTCAAGTTTGACAGTTCAAAGTTGACCGGCAGGGCTTTCCCCATCCTGGACAGGGTAACCGAGATACTTGAAAAATATTCAAGCTACAACGTACTCATCGAAGGTCACACGGATGACATCGGGGAAGAAAAGTATAACCTTAAACTCTCTGAACGCAGGGCAAAGGCTGTAATGGAATACCTGGTTGATAACGGCATTGACAAGGACAGGCTGTCATTCAGGGGGATGGGAGAAACAACTCCATTTCTACCTAATACCAGTTCTGAAAACAGGAGAAGAAACCGTCGGGTTGAATTCCTGTTGATCAAGCAGGGGCAATAATAAGACGCATGATAAACCGTGTGATTGTGTTCAGTGATATGGATGGTACCCTGCTGGATCATTACACGTACAGCTATCAACTGTCAAAACCGGGGATAGCCCTTTTGAAAGAGAAAGGGTATCCCCTTGTACTGGTATCAAGTAAAACATTTCCGGAGATGCGTATACTGCATCGCGAACTTGCCCTTGCTGATCCCTTTGTTTTTGAAAACGGGGGGGGAATCGCGTGGATTTCAGAAACCGGCGATAAAAATGACTATACAGTACAACTACGCGGGATGGATACAAGTACACTTGAAGAATATGTTCCACTGTTGCGCTCAATTATTGGCGGGGATATCGTATTGCTGAAGGATATGCCCGTAGAGGCTGTTGTCAGAATAACCGGTTTGCCAGAAGATAAGGCGGCACTCGCCTTAAAACGCCGGACGTCACTCCCTTTTATTACCGGAAAAGAGCTGCAATTGTCCCAGGAAGACGTGGAGAATGCGAATAGTATACTGGCGAAAGAAAATCTTATGCTCACAAGGGGTGGAAGATTTTATCATTTTTCATCAAGAAATGCCAACAAGGGGGATGCGGTAAAAGAAGTGGCTGCGAGAATGGTTGTCGTATTGAAGGATAGCAAAATAAAAACGGCTGCCATAGGAGACAGCATGAACGATCTTCCAATGCTCAGGGTTGTTGATATCCCCTACCTGGTTAGAAATCAGCATGGCTATGATGTGCAAGCTGGTTTCCCGGTAACACGAACCAGGGACAGCGGGCCTGCAGGTTTCAGCGAAGCTGTTCGAAAATTGTGCAATACCGACTAGTATTTATTCTGATTTTTCGACATTTTCTTCAACATGTTTTTCAAATTCATCCCTGGACATTTTATCCTGGTATAATGGCCAGAGGCTATCTTTCAGTTCTTCAATTGTTGGGAATTTGGCTCCGTCCAGCTTATAATGTGCCATTACAATAAACCTCATTTCGAAACATTATATTATTAAAAAGTCATTTTCCTCAAATTATAAGGGAAGTTTACATGTAATCCTACCCTTTGTATACAAGTATAGGCCTTTATCAAATTGTGTCTATTAAAAAATACGGGAGTTTGTAGAACCATCGGGAGGGACAAAATGAGAAATTGATCTCATTATTTTCTTGACGTAGTGTATTCTATTATTGACTATCAGCTTCATCATTGAAGGAAAAAATAACATGAGCATTGTTGATTCAGTAATAAATATATTTCACGAGCTTTTCATACTTGCCAGGGACTTACTCATGACCATCCTGGGATATGTGTATGATTTTATCCTGTTTCTATATGAAAAGTTTCTGGAAATACCTGTAACAGAAAAGATCATCGTAATTAATACCATTCCCGCATTTTTTGCCGTAGTATTGCCGGTTGCACGGTATTATATATTTGAAGAATGGTATTACATAAACAATCCCCTGTCAGTATACATGATCGCTATTGTGTTCTTCATGGTGGCGGGTACACTTTTCAGGTATTTTTGGGTACTTGTGCTCAGGGTGCTGGTGAATATGTATTACCTGTTCTGGGTTATCTATCTTCCAATGGCGGGTGAATTAACAAAAGCGGATCCTTATGAGATTACCCCCGGGTATTATGTGAATATTGCGGTTCCCGCAGTGTATATCCTGGTGGCAGCTGTTTCTTTTGTCATATACAGGGAATAAGTATCAGTTCTCAATCTTGTCATTCTTAGGAAAAGGCAGCACGGGTATTCCTTCTTCTACAAGGTCTTTAATCTCTTCACGGGTAGTCTCACCATAAATGTTTCGTTCTTTTTCCATACCGTAATATATGGCCCTGGCGGTGTCTGGAAAGTCTTTGCCCACGTTTTCAAAGTTATCTTTAACAAATTGTTCCATCATCTTTAATGATTCAAGTAATGTTGGGTGTTCTTCCCCCGCTATTTTTTTGACAGAAGATTTTCCCTGAATGGAACATCCGGTGAAAAGTTGCCTGATATGGGAGTCATCACATATTGGACATTGGATCATCTTTTTATCTCTCTGTACGCAGAAAGAAGAATAGTCAGAAAATATTCCTTCGAAACGATGTCCGTTATTACATTCCAGGTCGTACGAAATCATGAATGGTGACCCCCGCTAAATTAATGCCTTCATATTAATAGTTATTGCAATTTTTGGAAAAATCAAAAGGTAATGTCAACTGAAATATAAAATATATGAACCGGGTACTTGGTGTATGAAAAAACATATGAAAATGCTGAATGATTTATTGAAAGAACATAAGGGTGAAAACATTGATGATCACCTGATTGAAAAGATGTTAAACGACCTGGGTCGTAAGGACACAACCGACCAGGATTCAATAGATGCAGCCCTTCGATCGTTGATGGAACAAAGAGACCAGGAAAGGGAGGTTGCGGTCGTATCGGTTATTGGTAAAGATACCGTTGGTATAGTGGCAGAGGTGACAAGAGTGCTGGCAGAATCAAATGCCAATATCGAGGGTATGAACCAGACTGTATTACATGGCTTCTTCGCCCTGATCCTGACCATAGATATATCAGTGATGAATATTGATATTGACGCATTGCAGACCAGGATGGACGAAGTAGCTGGGAAAAAAGCACTTAAGATTTACATACAACATGAGAATATTTTTAAGAGTATGAACAGAATATAAAAGGAACACAACACATGCATTACGAAGTCGAGGAAATACTTGAAGCAATTCAGATGACATCGCTGCAGAACCTGGATGTACGAACCGTTACGCTGGGTATCAGCCTTTTGGATATTTCAGCATCTGGTAAACAATCATTTATAAATGCGGTTACTGACAGGATCAGGTACAGGGCTAATGATCTTGTTAAAGTAAGCACACAGGTTTCCGGGAAGAATGGAGTGTCAATTGTCAATAAGCGGGTTTCATTAACCCCCCTTTCACTTGTGGCATCACCTCTTCAAAACGAAGATGATTTTGTACTCCTGGCAAAGGAGGTGGATAAAGCAGCAGGTGACATCGGGGTTGATTTTATCGGTGGATACTCTGCCCTTGTTCACAAGGCAATGACAGGCCGGGAAAGGAAATTTATCAAGTCAATACCTGCAGCACTGGCGGCCACGTCCCGATTGTGTTCATCAGTAAATGTAGCATCAACACGGGCGGGTATTAACATGGATGCGGTGCAATTAATGGGAAAAACTGTGTGTGATACAGCACAGAAGACAGCTGACAGGGCTGGTGCAGGGTGTGCCCGCCTGGTGGTTTTCTGTAACATCCCGGATGACAATCCATTCATGGCAGGGGCAATTCATGGTACTGGTGAGGGCGAAGCGGCGCTGAATGTGGGTATATCTGGTCCGGGTGTAGTTCACCATGTTGTTCAAAACCTGGCAAGTGATGCGGATATGGGCACCCTGGCAGAAGAGATTAAGAAAACTGTTTTTAAGATTACCAGGATGGGAGAGCTGATGGGACGCGAAGTGGCCGGTGCGCTGGGTGTGCCATTTGGAATTCTTGACCTCTCCCTTGCACCCACGCCAGCTATTGGGGACAGTGTTGCTGACATCATAGAAGCCATGGGAATTGAACGTTGCGGGGGACATGGCACAACCGCGGCCCTGGCAATGCTGAATGATGCCGTAAAGAAGGGTGGAGTCTTTGCTTCTTCTTACGTGGGTGGACTTTCAGGAGCTTTTATTCCCGTAAGTGAAGATTCAACCATGGCAAGACGGGCACAATCGGGAGATATCACTATTGATAAACTTGAAGCGATGACATCGGTGTGTTCAGTGGGCCTTGACATGATCGCAATTCCGGGAGACACCCCGGCTGATGTTATTTCTGCCATAATCGCTGATGAGGTTAGCATTGGGGTCTGCAATAACAAAACAACAGCGGTCAGGGTTATCCCGGTTCCCGGTGCGGTGAAGGGAGACAATGTCGCCTTCGGAGGGTTGCTGGGCAGTGCAACGGTAATGGAGGCGCATGTGTCATCCCCTTCGATTTTTATACGCCGGGGTGGCAGGATCCCTGCTCCACTGCTGTCATTGCGGAACTAACCATTGACGACATTTTATGTCGATAAAGCCTGGGTGCCATTCCATATACTTTCTGAAAATACCTGTTAAAAGTTGCAACACATTCAAAGCCCACTTCATAGGCGATGTGAATAAAACTGTGGCTGGTTTCGCTAATCAGCCTGGCAGATTCAGTGATACGATATTCATTGATATATTCTTTGAGCTTCTTCCCGGTATATTTCTGAAACATGCGGCCGAGATAATCCGGGCTGATCTCTACAATGTCGGCAAGGTCTTCACGGGTAAGCGGACATGAATAATTGTTCCGTATATACTCGATTACGGTTTCCATGAGATGACAATGCTGAGATGCCACCCTGCCGGTACCATTTGGGTAAATAGTGATGTCTCTAACGTACAGAACCTTTTTAATTACTTTTTTCTCAAAAATAGAATGCCATGCTAAAAAATGTAATCCCAGCATTAATGGCAGAAACATAAAGAATACCGTTACTGTGAAATCACGGGTTAAGAAAAGATAATAGATCATGTCCCTGGTTATAAAAAGAAATGGGATCAGGATATATATTATTATGATGAATATTTTTTTGTCAGGTTTGATCAGGTGCAGGGCATATATACAATATCCGGCCACCAGGATTGCGGAAATCATTATACTGAGACAGCTGACAAGCCGTAGTGTATATATTAATCCGGTTATTTGTAATATCAGCATGATTGAAAAAAGTGAAAGGTAGAAGGTGCACATTATCTTGTTTAATCCCCGAAGAAAAATCCTGTATACATGCTGTAGAATGACGTAGATGAGAGGTGGCGTAATTGTCATGCAGACCAGTATACAGGTTTTCATGGTTTCTGTAGAAAAAGGATTACACTGGGGGCACAGTAACAATGTATGGATAATCCATACCCCGCTAAGCAATGCCATGTACAGGTGCATCTTTTTCTGAAAAAGTGAATACCATATCAGGCAAATAACAATATTTATACACAGTAGAAACATTAACAGCAGAAGAAGCAGGTAGCCTGAATAATTGTCAAAAGATATCATATCTACTGATATGTTGCCGGCATGAAGAGGGGAAGATAGTAGCGAACACATGATAAAAAAGACGATAAAATTGTACATGAGGCGAATAATTATTTTCATGATTGCACTTACCATTATTGTATTTAAAAAATATTAACGGATATTAGCGGCATATTCGTTTACAATAAGTGCAGTTTGTTAACCATATTGGACAAAATTTTCTGATATTTGTGCAAAAAAAATCACTTCTCATGAAGTGATTTTTTGAATAATGGTATACCGTACTATTATGATAAGTTGTTCAAACTGGTTTGGATTTTTTCCATTATCTCCTGTAACTCTTCCTGTTTCGCTTTTTCTTTTGCCACGACGTCGGCTGGTGCCTTTGAAAGGAACTTCTCATTTGACAGTTTTCCTTTCACCTTTTTCAATTCACCGTTGATCTTGTCGATCTCCTTTGAAAGACGGGCCGCTTCTTTTTCCATATCGATAAGCCCTTTGAGGGGCATATATATCTCGATATCCGGCATCACTGCCGCGGCATCTGTTTTATCGGGAGAATACGAAGGATCAACATCAGAATGATCCAGTTTAGCCAGTGAGTGAAAATTGGCCTTCTCTGATTCTACAAGTTGCGCAACCAGCTGGCTGTCAGTTTTTAATACAACACTTGCCTTTTTATCCGGCGGTATATTCATCTCACCACGTATATTGCGTATCCTGTATACGATTTCTTTGAATGTTTCGGTTTTATCACTTTCTTCCGTGAAGTCAAAACGGGGATCGTGTTCTGGCCATGAAGCAACGATAAGCCTGCCGCTGTTGCCTGCCACCTTCTCCCATATCTCTTCGGATATAAAAGGCATGAATGGATGGAGAAGCTTTAACGTGGAGGTGAGCACATGATATAAAACCTGTTTTGCCGTTTGCGAGGAGATGGGATTTTCTTCGTCCCCCCCGTACATCCTTGTTTTTGTGAGTTCAAGGTACCAGTCGCAGAATTCATGCCACCAGAAGTCGTAGAGTTCATGTGCGGCGTCGTTAAACTTGTATTCTTCAAGGGCACCTGTGACCGTATCAATAGTCTTGTTCAGCCGGTGAAGTATCCACCTGTCAAAAAGCTCAAGATTGTCAGTATCCAGGGGGGACGGGGTAAAATTATCGCCAAGGTTCATCATGATAAAACGGGTGGCGTTCCATATCTTGTTGCAGAAAGCCCGGTATCCTTCAATTCTTTTTTCTGACATGATGATATCCCGCCCCTGTGCGGCAAAGGCGGCCAGGGTAAACCTGAATGCGTCTGTTCCATACTGGTCCATCATGATGAGGGGGTCGATTACGTTCCCCCTTGACTTGCTCATTTTGTGTCCCTGTTCATCCCGAACCAATGCGTGAATATACACGTCCTTGAAGGGGATATCATCCATAAACTTCAAGCCCATCATTATCATGCGGGCAACCCAGAAGAATATGATATCAAACCCGGTTACGAGCACGCTGGTGGGATAGAACTTTTCAAGGGCTTTTGTGTTGTCCGGCCAGCCCAGGGTAGAGAAGGGCCATAATGCAGATGAGAACCAGGTATCAAGGACATCGGGATCCTGGATGATATTACCAGAACCACATTTCGCACATGTGCTGGGGTCTTCCATTGACACGGTAACATGATCACAATCACTGCAGCGAAAGGCGGGGATTCGATGACCCCACCATAGCTGGCGGGATATGCACCAGTCACGGATATTGTACATCCACTCGAAGTAGGTTTTCTCCCAGTTCTTCGGCACAAAGGTGATACGCCCGTCCTTGACGGCTGCGATAGCTTCATCTGCCAGTGGTTTGATTTTCACAAACCACTGTTTTGAGAGATAGGGTTCGATGACCGTATGACAACGATAACAGTGACCAACTGAATGATCATGATCTTCTGTTTTTACCAGCAGTCCCTTTTCTTCGAGATCTTCCAGAACTTTTTGCCTTGCCTCGTCCCTGCCCAGGCCCTGGTATTTGCCACCGTTTTCATTTATGTAACCGTTTTTATCCAGTATGTTTATCTCTTCAAGATTGTGTCGTTTCCCCATCTCAAAGTCGTTGGGATCGTGGGCGGGGGTAACTTTTACCAGCCCAGTACCAAATTCGCTGGATACATACTCGTCGGCAAAAACCGGAATTTCCCGTTCCATCAATGGTAGAATTACATTTTTACCCACAAGATGGGTGTACCGTTGGTCATCAGGATTGACGGCTACGCCGGTATCTCCAAGCATTGTTTCAGGTCTTGTGGTGGCAACTGTAATATAATTGTCACTACCAGCGATGGGGTATCGTATATGGTACAGTTTACCGGGCAGATCCTGGTATTCTGTTTCGATATCAGATAAGGCTGTTTCACATCGGGGGCACCAGTTTATGATACGGTATCCCTGGTAGATAAGACCTTCTTCGTACAGGGTGACGAATACCTTTCGTACAGCCCTGGACAGGCCCTCATCGAGGGTGAAACGTTCCCGTTGCCAGTCCAGTGAGCAGCCAAGACGACGAAGCTGACCCTGAATTTGTCCCCCTGAATGTTCTTTCCATTCCCATACACGGGTAACAAAGTTTTCACGTCCCAGGTCATGTTTTGTTTTGCCATCCTTCTGCAGAAGACGCTCAACTACGTTCTGGGTGGCAATTCCCGCGTGATCCATTCCCGGCATCCACATGGCTGCTTTTCCCATCATTCGCTGCCACCTGATAAGTACATCCTGCAGTGTATTATTGAGGGCATGCCCCATATGCAGGTTGCCGGTCACATTGGGGGGAGGTATCACTATGGAATACGGCTCTCCTGGATCATTATCATCAGCATGAAAGAGATTTTCTTTCTGCCAGATGTGGTACCATTTTTCTTCAACTGATGTGGGGTCGTATGACGAAGGCATTTCCATAAGGCTGTTTCCTGTACTCGCATTATATTGTATGTGAAAGTCAATAACCC
>Ga0102938_10004156_pt1 | contig 10693 bp, 10 predicted proteins | sample SalPonR2_B_D2_MG_FD_84516 | JGI IMG/M metagenome (GOLD analysis project Ga0102938, IMG submission 84516) | Salt pond soil microbial communities from South San Francisco under conditions of wetland restoration - Salt Pond MetaG R2_B_D2_MG | ecosystem: Environmental > Aquatic > Marine >... | reverse complement strand
GGCGGAGCGGATCTCGGTGTTGGAGACAGCCATTCGTTCCTTGTGCGAGTCGTTCGGTGGCGGGGCGATCGTTTCGTTGGCAACCTAGTCGGGTTGTTGCCGGGCAAGCTGCGGCGCCGACCCCGGTGCGGGATCGGCGCCGAACAGCCTCAGGGAGAGATCAGCCCTCGCGGGTGCCGGTCTCTCGTGCTTCCCAGACGCTCCGCGTCTCGCCGAGCAGTTCGTCGTTCAGGGGAACGTACGGGACCTGGCCCTCGCCGGGGCCGACGAGGCTGGTGATCGCCTCGCCGACGTAGAAGTCGACGAACGGCTCCAGCGCTGCGTTCGACTCCAGCGCCGGAACGCTCACGTAGACGAACAGCGGACGGGCGATCGGGAACTCACCCGATGCGATCGTCGCCGGGGTCGGCTCGACGCAACCGTCGCCACCGTCGACCTGCAACGGCTTGATCGTGTCGAGGTTCTCCTCGACGAAGGCGTAGCCGACCCATCCGAGCGATGTCGGGTTGGAGGCGATGCCCTCGATGATCACGTTGTCGTTGGGGCTGGCGGTGTAGTCGGGGCGAACATTGGCGTCCTCGACGCCCAGTTCCTCGCCGACGCCTTCGATCACGATCTCGACGAAGCTGTCGAACGTGCCCGACTCCTCGCCCGGGGCGGTCACCGTCAGCGGCGCATCCGGGTACGGGGTGTTGACGGCGCCGAGGTCGGTCACCGTGGTGGCGATCTCGTTGGCCGTCTCGGTGGCGCCCGACCAGTTGTCGATGCCGGTGGCATCGGGGCCGAGCAGGGCGTAGAGGTCGACGAACGAGAGGCACTCGACCGCGTCGTTCTCGACCGAGGTGATCGCCGAGAGACCGTCGACGGCGACCTGCAGTTCGACGAACTCGATGCCCGCATCTTCGCAGTTCTCGACCTCCTCGGCCTTGATGGCCCGCGAGGCCCCGGTCATGTCGGCTTCGCCGTTGCAGAACTTGGCGAAGCCGTCACCGGTGCCCGGACCTTCGACCGTGACGGCGACGCCGGAGTTGGCGTCGGCGAAGGCGTTGCCGGTGGCGATGTTGATCGGCTCGACCGTGGACGAGCCCGTCACGATGATGCTGCCGGACAGATCGCCGTCGCCCTCGTCGGATGCGTCGGTCGCAGCAGGGGTGTCCGTGTCCTCGGTGGTGTCGTCGTCGCTGCCGCATGCGGCGGCGACGAGGGTGAGTGCGAGTGCACCGGCAAGGATGCGGCGCTTGGGAGTGTTCACGCTTCCAACTCCGTTCGTGGGGGATGTTTGGCTGGTCATGGTGTGTTCGTTCCGGGCCGACACTCGTCGGCTCCGGCGGGCACCGTAGACAACCCAGGTGAACCCGAACCCGGATCGAGGTGAACCGGAGGTGAACAGTCCCTGTCGATCCGGCGACGCGGCCGGATGCGGTCAGGAACGACCGGTCTGCTGCTGTTCGACCATCCAGCGGTACATCCGCTCCTGGGAGTGCGGCTCGAACGAGTTCGTCGGCCCCACACGCGCCCAGTTGTCGTCGGCGCACAGCTCCCATGCCACGACGTCGTCGGCGAGCGCGAAGTCGAGCACCGTGTCGAGCGCTGCGGTGTGGCGGGGGTGTTCGATCGGCACCATCACCTCGACGCGGCGGTTCAGGTTGCGTGGCATCAGGTCGGCCGAACCGATCAGGTAGACGGCGTCGGAGGTCGCGCTCGCCAAGCGCTCGCCGTGCACGATGTTGCCGTGCGCGAACCGGTAGATGCGGCTGTGTTCGAGATACCTGCCGAGAATGCTGCGGACCCGGATGCTCTCCGACAGGTCCGGCACGCCGGCTCGCAGACAGCAGATCCCCCGAACCACCATGTCGATGCGGGTGCCGGCAGCGCTGGCGGCGTAGAGCGTTTCGATCAGCTCGTCGTCGGCGATCGAGTTGCACTTGAGCGTGATGTGGCCGTCGGGACCGAACGATGCTTCGTGTTCGATCAGGTCGACGAGCTGGCGGCGCAGGTCGCGCGGTGCCACCAGCAGGTTCCGATAGTCCTCCGAGCGGCTGTAGCCGGTGAGGTGGTTGAACAACTGGGTGACGTCGTCGCCGATGTCGGGCGCACAGGTGAGTACGCCGATGTCCTCGTAGATCTTGGCGGTCTTCGCGTTGTAGTTACCGGTGCCGATGTGCACGTAACGACGCAGCTGGTCGCCGTCGTCGCGCACCACGAGCACCACCTTGCTGTGCGTCTTCAACCCCACCATGCCGTAGACGACGTGGACGCCCGCCCGTTCGAGTTGACGTGCCCACTGCACGTTGTTGGCTTCGTCGAAACGCGCCTTCAGCTCGACGAGCACCGCCACCTGGACACCGTTCTCGGCGGCGCGGATCAGGCTGCGGATGACGGCGCTGTCGCCGCCGGCGCGGTAGAGCGTCATCTTGATCGACTGCACCCGCGGGTCGTCGGCCGCCTGCGAGATGAACTCTTCGACACTGGCGGAGAAACTCTCGTACGGGTGGTGGATCATCACCGCGCGATGACGCATCACGTCGAAGATCGGACGGTCGGTCTCGTCGGCAGCCACGATCCGCCCGGACGTGACGGCCGGCCACGGCTCGTCCTTGAGGTCGGGGCGCTCGAGTTCGAGGAGCTGCCAGAGGAAGCTGAGATCCAGTGGTGCCCGGTGGAACGTGACGTCGTCCATCGTGAGTTCGAGTTCTCGCACGAGCAACTCGAGCACCTCGGCACCGATGTCATGGGCCACCTCGAGGCGGACGGCCTTGTTGAAGCGACGGCGGCGCAGCTCCATCTCGACCGCCTCGAGCAGGTCGTCGGCTTCGTCCTCTTCGAGGGTGAGGTCGGCGTTGCGGCTGACCCGGAAGGGCGCCCAGTCCTCGATGATCATGCCGACGAAGAGGCGGTCGAGCTTCGCCGCGATCAGTTGTTCGACCGGCAACAGCCGACCGGGCGCCACCGGCACCAGCCGCGGGAAGAGGTTGGGCACCTTGAGCCGGGCGAATCGCCGGTCGCCCGTTTCCGGGTCGGCCACGTTGATCGCCAACGACAGCGCCAGGTCGGAGATGTACGGGAAGGGGTGCCCGGGATCGACCGCCAGCGGGGTCAGGACGGGAAAGACCCGTTCGTCGAACCAGTCGTCGAGTTCTGCTCGTTCGTCATCGGTGACGTCGTCCCACGAGATGATGTCGATGCCGGCATCGCGCAGTTCGGGGACGAGCTGATCGACGAAGGCCCCGTCGATGCGATCGACGAACTCGAGGACCCGATTCCCGATCTCGGCGAGGGTCTGCGCCGGAGTGCGACCATCGGGCGACGGGCGGTCGATGCCGGCGACGATCTGGTCCTTCAGCGCCGCGACGCGGACCTGGAAGAACTCGTCGAGGTTGGTGGACGCGATCGCGCAGAACTTGGCCCGCTCGAGCAGCGGGACCCCCGGTTCGCCGGCCAGCTGCAGCACCCGATCGTTGAACTGGAGCCAGCTGAGTTCCCGGTTGATGAACCGCTCGTCGCTCATGGCCGCTGGCTCGTTCCGTCGCAGGGGCGTTGCGGTCGGATCGACGGCCTCAGGCGTCGCCCTCGGCGTAGCCGAGATCCCACTCGATGGTGATCAGCTCACGCTCGGCGTCGCGAACGATCCGCTCGCGGTTGCGCCGGAACTGCGGGTCGTCGCGAGGAAGCAGCACCAGCCGCGCGAGCACCCGGGCGCGGAACTCGTCGAGCACCTGGCGCTCGCCCCAGTCTCCGTAGACCTCCCAGTGCGGCGCCACCGGACCGTGGTACACGATGCGAGCGTGCGCCCGCGGGGCCTGGGTCTCGGCGAGGTCGGTCATGGGCGCCGACTCTATCGGCCCCAGCTCCCACCGGTCGGTCGATCGATTGTCGCAATAACATTACGGACGTGTTACGGTTTGCCGCCGAGCCCGCGACGAAACGTTCCAAACGCTCCTCTTACCTCGGTCGGTCACACTCGAACGAGATCCCGAGGATTCCGGGAACCGAATCGACGGCACGAACGTCCAACGAAGTACTCCACACCGAACGTCTCCCGCAGGAAGGGTCACCATGGCCAAGCTCACCATCCGCTCCGAAACGGCCCCCGTCGACACCGCCCACGTCCCACACGACCCAGATTCGGCAACGGCCTGGATGGCCGACGGCAACTGCCGACTGCACCCGCCGGCCACGTTCTTCCCGAGCGACGGGGTCGGTGTCGACCGGGCTCGCAAGATCTGCAAGGACTGCCCGGTGGTCTCCACCTGCCTCGAGTTCGCACTCGAGGAGCGCATCGACCACGGTGTCTGGGGTGGGTGCAGCGAGCGCGAACGCCGCCGGATCCTGAAGCGTCGCCGCGTCGAGTCGACGGTCTGACACCGTCGCTCGGGCGCTGGGCGAACGCGCCTACTTGCTGTCGTCGGACGCTGTGCGCGTTGCTCCGGACCCGACGTCGTCGGGCTTGTCGGCGTCCGCCATCCCGTCCTTGAACTCCTTCTGGGCCTTGCCGAGGTTCTTGGCGAGCTTGGGCAGCTGCGAGCCGCCGAAGAGCACGAGGACCACGACCAGGATGATTATCAGCTCGGGACCACCTGGCATGGCGCCCAGGCTACCTCACCTGCACGCCCGAGGTTGGCGCAGCCCCCCGGAATCTCGCCCCGACGCGTTCAGGCGGTGATGGTGCTGCGTGCGGCCTGCGCCCGCTGACGGCGGATGCGTCGGCGCTCACGCTCGGACAGTCCACCCCAGATTCCGAACTTCTCGCCGTTCTGCAACGCGAACTCGAGACAGTCGTGGCGCACCTCGCAGCCGCGACACACCTCCTTGGCCTCACGGGTCGAGGCGCCGCGCTCGGGGAAGAACAGGTCGGGATCGACGCCGAGGCAGTTCGCGTAGTCGTGCCAGTCGGGATCGGGCTCGACCGGAACGGCGCTGACCGTGATGCTGGATGTGGTGATGAACTGCATGTGGAGAATCTCCCTGCGGGCCCGGAGGCGTCGAATTGTCGGCAATCACCCGCCCCCAAACGAATGATCGACAGCGACGTAATTACAGTGGCGTCATTCTGCCATAGCACAGACTGATTTCGCAAGGGCGGATTTGGAACAATTCGCGCGGTACGCGCGAATCAGCCGGCTCGACGGCCGCGGCGGGCGAGCTCGCGCTTGCCCTGCACGAAATCGACGAGCACGTAGTCACCCAGGTGCTCGGGCGTGGTGAAGAACGCTCGCCCACGGTTGATCTCGGTCATCTGCTCGATGAAGTGCCGCAACGAGCCGTCGGCACCGAGCCCGAACGTGTTGATCCGGATCTGCTCCTTGGTGCACCGCACCACCTCACGCAGCGTGGCCTCGACGGTCTCACGCACCGGCGGATAGTTGAAGAACGGCATCCCGTTGTCCATGATGTGCGCCGTCGGCTCGCCATCGGTGATCATGATGATCTGCTTGGTGCCGGACTCGCGCGCCAACAACTTGCGAGCCAGCGTGAAGCCGTGGTGCATGTTGGTGCCGTACACGAAGTCCCACGACACCTCGGGCAGCTGCTCCGCGGTGAGGACGCGGGCGGTCTCGGAGAACCCGACGATGCCGAGGTAGTCACGTGGGAACTGCGAGGTGATCAGGCTGTGCAGCGCCATCGCCACCTTCTTTGCGGGCAGGAAGTTGTCGCGCATCGGCATCGACAACGAGAGGTCGAGCATCAACACGGTCGACGAACGCGTGAGGTGTTCCATGCGCTCGATCTCGAAGTCTTGCGGGTCGAGCTGGATCGGGGTGCCGCCGCCACGTCGCCGCAGGGCGTTGCGGATGGTGCGATTGAGATCGAGCTGGAACGGATCGCCGTACTCGTAGGCCTTGGTGTCGTACGTGCGCTCGTGGCCCTGGCCCATGTTGCTCGTGTCGTGCTGACCCAAGGTGTCCTTGGCGAGCTTCGAGAACAGGTCGCGTAGCGCGTTGGCCCCGATCTTGCGAAGACCCTTCGGCGTCATCTCGAGACGCCCTTCCTTCTGCTCGATCAGACCGGCCTGCTCGAGCATCTCGGTGAGCTCGGCCAACCGTTCGAGCGACTTCGCTGCGTCGTCGCCCATCAGGTCGCGCACACGGTCCATGTCGGCCTCTGCCAGCGCACCGGGGCTCGACGCGTTGCGCAGCAGGTTCTCGAGCTGATCGAGATCGCCCATGTCCTGCATGGCCTGCATGGCCTGCTGGAACCCCATCGGATCCTGGCCCTCGAAGTCGTAGCTCTCGTTCCAGTTGAGCTGCGGGAACATCTGCTGCAGGTTCCCCGACAACTGCTGCATCTGCCATTGCAGATCCATGTCCTCCATCAGCTGGTCGGACAGCTGCTGCAGCTGCGCGCGCTGCTCGGGCGTCATGGAGTTCATCATCGCCTGCATGGCCGCCATGCGCCTGGCCATCTGCTCGAGCAGTTCCTCGACGGTCTCGGGGTTCTCCGGGAAGAAGTCGCCGTACTCCTCCATGAACTGCTCGAAGCCGGGATCCTCGCCGCGCTGATGCTTCTCGAGCATCTCGTTGAGCGCAGCCATCATGTCCTTCATGCGAGCCATGTCCTCGGGGCTCATGTTCTCCATGGCGCCGGACATCTGGTCGACCATCTGCTGCATCAGCTGGTCCTTGAGCTGCTCCATCAGCTGATCGAACCGCTGCTTGGCGTCCTTCGACTCGAAGTTGTAGGCATCGAGTTCGCGGACCTTGCCGGCGAGATCGTCGGGCATCAGATCGAGACGCATGTTCCGTTCGTCGGCGGCAGCCTGGGCGTTCTGCGAGCGCCGCTCGTCTCCGGAGTTCTCGGCGTCACGGCGAGCATTGTCGATCGCATGGCGCTCCTCGTCGATGATGTCGTCGAGCTGCGCCTTGATCTCGTCGTACACGCCACCCAGGTCGGAGTTCTCGAGACGCTGCTGGCGCTCGGCCCGCAGCTGCTCGAGCAGTTCACGCAGGCCCTGCATCTGCTCGCCGTTGCGATCGGTCAGCCCCTCCTGCATCATGCGACGCAGCGCTGCGTTGACGTCGCCGTGGTACAGCAGTTCGTCGGTGAGCTCGTCGAACGCCGCATCGGCATCGAACTCGAAACCGGTCTGGGTGCCGTCCCAACGGGAGTACTCGAACCGCTTCGCCATGTGGGGAACTTAACGGGTCCTCCCCCGCTTCGCAGCTCCGAGCCCGTATCCTTACCGCATGCGTGTCCCCCGCACGTTCGTATTCGTCGACCTGTCCGGATTCACGAACTACACCGCAGCTTTCGGCGACGACGCCGCCGGCCGGATCCTCAGTACGTTCCGCGGCATCGTTCGTACCATCGCGTCGGACCGGGGCGTCCGCATCGCCAAGTGGCTCGGCGACGGGTGCATGATCGTGGCGGTCGACCAGCGCGATGCCATCGACTTCGTCCTCGACCTCGAGCAACAAGCCACCGATGTCTGTGCGCCACTGACCATCCGCGCCGGCCTCGCCACCGGGCACGCACTGTTGTTCGAGGGCGACGACTACATCGGCTCGGCGGTCAACATGGCCGCACGACTCTGCGACTACGCCCGAGGCGTCCAGGTCCTGATGCCGATGATGCAGCTCGACCGGCTGCCCGAGGGCGTCACGGCCGAGCCGTACGGCGAGATCGACCTCCGCGGATTCCCGGGCCCGATCGACGTGGTCAGGTTGTCCGGGACTCCCGATTCGTCCAGCCTCGACGCGTCCGAACTCTGGACCCGGACACCCTTCATCTGAGTTCGGGTTCGCCCGATTCTCACGATCGCACCCCGATGACCATGACGTACCGCCGAGGCGCCTCCCTCACCACCGCTGCCACACTGGGCTATGCCGACAGTGCAGACCTCGGTCCCACCGCAGGCAACGGGTTCCGCACGAGGTGGCCCGACGACCTCGCACTGCTCCAGGAGATCGGGCTCACCGACGTGCGCCTCACGCTCGACTGGGCCAGGTTGCAACCAAAGCCCGGCAGCCCACTCGACGTCGACTGGGTCGAACGCTTCGAACAGATCCTCCAGGCCACGGCTGCCATCGGCTTGCGTGCGTGGGCATGCCTGCACGACGGGTCCGTGCCGCGATGGTTCGACAACGACGGTGGCTTCGCGAACGACGAGACGTTCACGGCGTGGTGGCCACGCTGGGTGGAACGCGCAGCGGACCGCTTCGGCGATTCGGTTCAGGGATGGATTCCGTTCGCCTGCATCCCGAGCGCGGCGCCTGATCAGCCGTGGGTGGACACGTGGAGCATTCTCGGCGGCGGACCGCCGGTGGTGGCAGCGATCGACGTCCGAGACGACTTTGCCAAGATCGTCAACCACCTCGGCCTCATGAACCACCTCGGCGTGGTGCTCGCGACCGACTGGGACCGCGATGGCGTCGTCGACGAGTCCCGCCTGACGAGCGCGCGCCGACGCTGGGGTGATGAACTCCGCGATGCGGCCGAACTGGTCGACGGCTCCGTGATCGTGAGCGGTTTCAGTGCTGGGCACGACGATGCCGACACCGCTGCACAGGTGATCTCCGAACTGCGGGCGACGCTCGACGAGGCGACCGCCGATGGCGTGGCGATCGACGCTGCGTTCATCGAGCCGGCCATCGCCGGCCCCGACTCACTTCCCGGCCTCCTCGGCCAGGATCGCGCCGCCACGGCGTCGACCGAGGCCTACCTCGGCGGCAACGAGGGCTGAAGACGCGGCGGACGTCAGGTGCGACCACGATAGGTGGCGCTGGGCCCGGCGGCGTCCTTGTTCAGACGCTTGCTGAGATGGAGTCCCTCGAGGACGAACTCGACGGCGCCGGCCACCGCGGCAGGTGATTCGTCGCCGCCGGTCAACACCGCCACCGGTGCCCGCAGCGCCTCGACGTCCTCGACGAGGCGAGCGAGTTCGTCACTGGTCACGCCCTCACCGGTGTGCGCCACCGCGCCCGCCTCGAAGGCATCGACGACCGCGCGGGTCTGCTCGGGCGGCACGACGTCCTTGAAGACGGTGAGAACGGCGCCCTTGATGAGGTTCTCCATGATCGCGCCCTCGCGACCCTCCTCGATCGACTCGATCTCGATCTTGCCCATCGAGCTCGCAGCGAGCGCATCGAGATCGTCGACGCGGGCCACGATGTGGCGCTCGCCCGAGCGCAGCCCACGACGCAGCGCGTTGGCGGCGAGCGCCTCGTAGTTCGAGACGCTGAGGCGCACGCTCACGCCGGAACGCTGATTGACGTGATTGCTCGAACGGGCGAGATGGCTGAACGTGGCCACGACGTCGGCGAGGTACTCGGGCACGTCGACGCTGACGCGACCCTCGGCCGTGGTGATGTCGAGCGCCACCGCCTCCTGACGCATGATCGCCACTTCGGTCTCGACCTCGAGCGGGTAGTGCGTTCGGATCTGACTGCCGAACCGATCCTTGAGCGGCGTGATGATGCGACCACGGTTGGTGTAGTCCTCGGGGTTCGCCGACGCGAGCAGCATCACGTCGAGCGGAAGCCGGATCTTGTAGCCGCGGATCTGCACGTCACGCTCTTCGAGCACGTTGAGCATGCCGACCTGGATGCGCTCGGCGAGGTCGGGCAACTCGTTGATCGCGAAGATGCCACGGTTCGTGCGCGGCACGAGGCCGTAGTGGAGGGTGAGTTCGTCGGACAGGTACCGACCCTCGGCCACCTTGATCGGATCGACCTCGCCGATCAGATCGGCGATCGACGTGTCGGGCGTGGCCAGCTTCTCGCCGAAGCGCTCGCTGCGGTGCACCCAGTGGATCGGGGTGTCGTCGCCCAACTCGTCGACGAGGTCGCGAGCGTGCTTCGACACCGGCTCGTACGGGTCGTCGTTGATCTCGCTGCCGGCGATGATCGGCATCCACTCGTCGAGCAGCCCGGTGAGCGAGCGGATCATGCGGGTCTTGGCCTGACCACGTTCGCCCAGGAAGATCACGTCGTGCCCGGCGAGCAGTGCGTTCTCGAGCTGCGGCATGACGGTGTCCTCGTAGCCGGAGACCCCTGCGAAGAGCGGCTCACCCGCCGCCACCTTCTCGATGGCGTGTTCACGCACCTCCTGCTTCACGGGGCGAGACACCCAGCCAGATGCCCGGAGTTCCCCCAACGTCGTCACCTGCGGTCGGTCCGTGTCAGCCATCTCTCGAACCTACCCCGACCACGGCGACGCTGAGCATGCGAGCGCCACAGTCGTCTCCGCTCGGCCTACGATCGCCTCCATGCGATTGTCCGGTTCGTGGCTGGCGGCCGAGGCCGACGACGACGTGCGGCGCTCCGGTGTCGGCATCGACGCCGACGACACGACCTGGTCGCCCATCGACGTGCCCGGCCACTGGCAGGACCACCCCGACTTCCGCACGAGCGACGGTCCGCTGATGTACCGCCATCGCTTCAGCGCCGAGCCACCCGCCGAGGGCCGGCGCCGATGGATCACCTTGGACGGCGTCTTCTACCAGGCCGACGTCTGGCTCGACGGCGCCTACCTGGGCGACCCGGAGGGTTACTTCTCGAGCCACAGTTTCGACGTCACCTCACTGTCACGGATCGATCACGACCACGTGCTCGCCGTCGAGGTCACGTGCTCGCCCCAGACCGGAACCGCTGGGCGCCGGAACATCACCGGCGTCTTCCAGAGTCCCACCGGAATCGGCGCGAACCGCAACCCGGGCGGGCTGTGGCGACCCGTCTTCCTCTACGACACCGGTCCG
>Ga0102938_10004155_pt1 | contig 10694 bp, 5 predicted proteins | sample SalPonR2_B_D2_MG_FD_84516 | JGI IMG/M metagenome (GOLD analysis project Ga0102938, IMG submission 84516) | Salt pond soil microbial communities from South San Francisco under conditions of wetland restoration - Salt Pond MetaG R2_B_D2_MG | ecosystem: Environmental > Aquatic > Marine > Intertidal... | reverse complement strand
GGGGTTCCCCGAAAGCCGTTATCCGAAAGATCTGCCGCCACAAGATCACTATCACGACTGGGTCGACGCGATCCTGGAAGGCCGAAAGTCGTGCGGCGATTTCAGCCACGGCGGGCCGTTGACCGAGACCGTGTTGGTCGGGGCGCTGGCCGATCGGCACGCGAAACAATGGCTGGACTGGGATTCGCAACGCCTGGTGTTTTCCAATCACGCCGAAGCGAGCCGACTGGTGCGACGCGAGTACCGGCAGGGCTGGGGCGTCAGCGGCTTGGGCTAGCCGGACGGCTTCGAATCCCACGGCGGCCCGGCGGCGGCTGGGCGTCGTGGGCTGACGAAATCGTGCCGCTGCCTTTAAAACAGTGTGCTTTCGACCGCCCTGACGCCTGGATGCTGTTTCCGCGATGCCCGCTTCTGTCAGTCCCTTTCGTGCCCCCGCCGGCAGCCCCAATTTTCCCGAGCTGGAAAAGTCCGTCTTGGATTTTTGGGACGAGCACGGCATCTACCAGAAATCCCTGGCCGGTCGCGCCCAAGCGCCGTCGTTCGTTTTTTACGAAGGCCCCCCGACGGCCAACGGGCTGCCGCACCCCGGGCATTGCTTGACCCGAGCGATCAAGGACGTCTTTCCGCGTTACAAGACCATGCGGGGATTCCGCTGCGAGCGAAAGGCGGGCTGGGACACCCACGGGTTGCCGGTCGAAGTCGAAGTCGGCAAGGAACTGGGCATCCACAGCAAAGAAGAAATCGAAAACTACGGCGTCGAACCGTTCATCCAAAAGTGTGAACAGAGCGTCTTTCGTTACATCCAACAGTGGCAACAACTGACCCGCCGGCTGGGCTTTTGGGTCGATCTGGACCAAGCCTACGTGACGTATCACCAGAGCTACGTCGAGAGTGTTTGGTGGAGTCTGAAAAACTTGTTCGATCGCGGACTGCTTTACCAAGGCCACAAGATCGTCTGGTGGTGGGCACAAGGCGGCACGGCGCTGTCGGCCGGCGAAGTCGGGCAGGGTTACCGCGAAGTCGCCGACCCGAGCGTGTACGTGTTGTTCCCGCTGGTCGATCAGCCGCAGCGGAGCTTGGTGGTCTGGACGACGACGCCGTGGACGTTGCCCAGCAACATGTTCGCCGCGGTGCATCCGGAACTGTCCTACAGCGTTTGTCGCGACGACGAAACCGGCGGCGAATTGGTGATCGCCACGGACTTGGTCGCAACGATCGCCGCGAAGCTGAAACGCGACTTGCCCGAGATCGAACGGATCACCGGCGGCGATCTGATCGGCAAACGTTACGAGCCGCCGTTTGCGGTCTACAAAAACATGCTGGCCGATCCGGTCGGTGATCTGGTGGACGGTGGCGGAGAGCATCTTTACTGGCGCGTCGTCGCGGCCGACTTCGTCACGACCGACAGCGGCAGCGGGCTGGTCCACCAAGCCCCCGCGTTCGGCGAAGTCGACCACGAGGTCTTGGTGCAACAACGCTTGCGTTTCACCGAAGACGATCGCCCGGAATTGCTGTGCGCGGTCGGTCCCGACGGCAAGTTCACCCGCGAAGTCGCCGAGGACAAAGAACTTTCGGCCGTCCTCGGCGTGTGGGTCAAAGACGCCGACAAGCCGCTCACACGAATGCTGAAAGAACGCGGGCGACTGTTGCTGCTGGATCAGTACTTGCACGAGTATCCGTTCTGTTGGCGTGCCAGCGAAGACCCGCTGATCCAGTATCCGCGGCAGAGCTGGTTCATTCGCACGACGCGGTTTCGCGACTTGATGCTGAAGAACAATTCGCGAATCGGTTGGCAACCCGAACACATCCGTGACGGACGCTTCGGCAATTTCCTGGCCAGCAACGTCGACTGGGCGTTGTCCCGCGAACGTTACTGGGGAACGCCGTTGCCGATCTGGGTTTGCCAACAGACCGGCCGCGCCGAAGCGATCAGTTCCTACGACGAACTGATGCAAAAGCCGGGAATCACCGGCACCGAAGCCTGGGAGGAAGCCAAGGCGGCCCGCCCGAAATTGTCCGAGCACCTGAAAGTCCACAAGCCGTACATCGACGAAGTCACCTACGATTCGCCCTTCGCCGACGGGGCGCGGATGAAACGCGTCACCGAAGTCATCGATTGTTGGTACGACAGCGGCGCGATGCCGTTCGCCCAGTACGGCTGGCCGCATCAAAACGACGATCAATTCCGCGACCAGTTCCCGGCCGATTTCATCAGCGAAGCTTTGGACCAGACCCGCGGTTGGTTCTACAGCCAACTGGCCATCAGCACGATGCTGTTCGGCGAAGGCGGCAGCGACGTGGCGGTGGGCAGCGAACCGGTCGGGCAAGCCTTGCGGACCGATCAAGACTACCCGCATCCCTATCGCAACTGCATCGTGCTGGGGTTGATGCTGGGCGAAGACGGTAAAAAGATGTCCAAGAAGGACAAGAACTTTCGCGAACCCGAAGAAATCTTTGATCGCTACGGGGCCGACGCGATGCGTTGGTTCTTCTTCAGCGGACAGACGCCCTGGACCGCGATCCAGTACCGCGAACAAGCCATCAAGGATTCGATCCCGGAATTCTTGCTGCGACTTTGGAACGTTTACAGCTTCTTCATGATCTACGCCGAAATCGACGGCTTCGATCCCACCGAGAGGAAGGAAGCCGCCGAGGCGGGCGATCCGACCGAGGCCGACCGGCAATTGAAACCGGAGAGCTTGGCGGGGGCGGCCGGCTATCGACGGGCGTCGCGACGCAGCGAGATCGATCGCTGGATCTTGTCGGAACTGAACCAGACGATCCGGGTCGTGACCGATCGCATGGACGTGCTGGACAATTACAACGCTTGCGAAGCGATCACGAAATTGGTCGACGGACTGAGCAACTGGTACGTGCGACGCAGTCGCGATCGGTTCTGGGCGTCCGAGACGGATTCATCCGACAAGACGGACGCTTACTGGACGTTGTACGAAACGTTATTGGAAGTCACCAAGCTGATCGCACCGTTCGTCCCGTTCCTGGCCGAAACCCTGTGGCAAAGTCTGACCGAACCCTTCCGGGCCGCCGGATCGGGGGATTCCGCGACCGGCACGGCAGTCGCCGAAAGCGTCCACCTGTGCGATTACCCGGTCGCCGCGGACGAGCGGATCGATACGGATTTGACCGCGTCGATGTCGTTGCTGCGTGAAATCGCGTCGATGGGACGCAGCGCCCGCGCGGACGCCAAGTTGAAAGTCCGTCTGCCGCTGTCTCAAGTCGAGGTCGTGTTGGCGTCGGACGAACAAGTCGGCTGGCTGCGAAGTCACGACGAACTGATCCGCGAAGAACTGAACGTCAAACAAGTCGACTACACGACCGAAGGCGACCGGTACGTCAAGTACGTCATCGTTCCGAACTTCAAACGGCTCGGTCCGAAAGTCGGCAAGCAGGTCCCCGCGGTCAAGAAGGCACTCGCCGAGGTCGACGGCAGCGATCTGCTGCGACGCTTGCAGAGCGACGGTCACGTGACGCTGACGCTGCCCGGCGGCAGCGTGCAACTGGACGGCGACGACATCGAAGTGCGGCTGCAAGCCAAAGACGGCTGGGCCGCCGCACAAGGCCGCGACTGCGTCGTCGTGCTGAACACGGAAGTCACCGACGAACTCCGCCGCGAAGGCATCGCCAAAGACCTGATTCGCATCATCCAAAACGAACGCAAGTCGATCGATTGCCATTACACCGATCGCATCGACGTGGGCATCGTCACCGACCAAGCCGAGGTGGCCGTCGCGATCGCCGAACACGCGGAACTGATCAAGAGTGAAACCTTGGCCGATTCACTGACCGATCAGTCGCTTTCCGGGGCCGTGGCGGCCGAGTCCGATCTGGGCAACGTGTTCGTGCGAAAGGTCGGCATCGCCTGATGTCATCGGATCCCGACGCAGCCGCGACAAAATTACCGTTGGCCGTGTTCCTCAGCGGGGGCGGCCGGACGCTGGCGAACTTGTTGGAACACCGCGACCGCGACGGCTTGCCGATCGACGTGCGTCTGGTCATCGGCAGCCGGGCGGGCTTGCCGGGTCTGCGGATCGCCGCCGACGCGGGCATCCCGACCAAGGTCGTGTTGAAATCGTCGTACGACGACGATCGGCGGTACAGCGACGCGATGTTCCAGCCTTGCCGCGACGTCGGGGCTCGGTGGGTCGTGATGGCCGGATTTTTGAAGCACGTTCTGATCCCCGATGATTTCGAAAAACACGTGATCAACATCCATCCTTCGCTGCTGCCGGCCTTCGGCGGGGCGGGAATGTACGGCCATCGCGTGCATCAAGCGGCGATCGATCGCGGGGTCCGAATCAGCGGATGCACGGTGCATTTTGTCGACAATCTTTACGACAACGGCCCGATCCTTTGGCAGCGGAGTTGTCCGGTCTTGTCCGACGATTCGGCCGAAACCTTGGCGGCGCGGGTGTTCCAGGAGGAATGCCTGGCGCTGCCCGAAGCGATTCGCATGATCGCCAAGGGCTAGTCAAACCGCCGCGGGCGATACAATGGAACCGCGGATACCGCCGCGGCCTTTCCGCTAAGCGACCTTTCCCTTTGAACGATGAATCGCCCCGTCATGACTCGTCTGCTGCCGACCCGCTTGCCGCTGACCTGTGTGTGGACGTTCGTTATTTTGGGAGTGTTCGCCTCGGCACGCCTGAGGGCACAAGACGACGACGCGTCGCCGCCGGCCAAGACCGGTGTGCTGGTCAGCGTCGACCTGCCGCTGCGGGGTGACGACGCGGCGGTTTTGGTTGCCCGGCTGGCGGAACTGGCCGACGCCACCCCGCCGACGGAGCGTCAGACGGTCGTGCTGCAGATCCGTGGCGGCGACGACGATGACGGGCAAACGGCTTTCGAAGACGCGTTGAGGGTCGCCCGCGCGATGACGTCCGGTGACCTGCGTCGCCTGAGGATCGTCGTTTTCGTCCGTGGCCGCATCGGCGGTCACGCGTCGTTGATCGTGACGGCGGCCGAACGACTGGTGGTCGGCGAATCCGCGGTGCTGACCGGCGTGGCCGAAGATTCGGAAATGCCGGACGAAACCGTGGCTTTGTCGTATCAAGCGATCGCGCGACGTCGCGGATTGTTCCCCGAGTCGGTCGTCGACGCGATGCTGGATCGCTCCGTCGAGCTGGTCCGCGGGACGACGATCGACGGTCGCCAGACGCTCGCCTCGGGCGACGAACTGAAAACGCTCCGCGACAGCGGCGAAATCATCAGCGAAGACGTGTGGAAATCAGCCGGCCAGCCGATCGAATTGACCGCCGAGGAACTACGCGACGGCCGGATGGCGACCGACATCATCACGGACGATGCCGGCGACGAGGATACCGCGGGGCTGGACCAACTCGCTCGGCGTTTGGATTTGGCTTCGATCACCGACATCGGCGCCGCCGGCGAACGCGGGCCGCGGAACGGCGTCTTGCTGGAGATCGCCGGGTCCATCGCGTCGAACAAATCGCGACGTTGGCAAAGCAACTTGCAAGCGACTTTGGGACGCGATTCGATCAACACTTGGTTGATCACGTTCGACACCGACGGCGGTAGCCTGGGCGAGAGCGCCGGCTTGGCGACGTGGTTCGCCAGTCCGCAGCCGCCCCTGGAAACCGTGGCCGGATTCGTTCGCACCGAAGCCCGCGGGGACGCGGCGTTGATCGCGCTGGCATGCAAACCGTTGATGATGGCACCGGACAGCCGACTCGGTGGTGCGGGCGCCGACGCGATCGACAGCCGACAGATCGAGGATCAACGCGAATTCATCGAAACGATCGCCCGGCGAACCAATCGCTCGCCCGGCTTGATCATGGGCCTGCTGGACCGCGACCGGCAAGTCTATCGCTACACGAGTAAAAAGACCGGACGGGTTCGCTATTCGACGCCGGACGACTTGGTTTTCGGTGCCGAGGACGAACAGATGGAGAGGGACCGTTGGCGACAAGGCGAGCGGATCGACTTGAGCCAGGGCGTGACGGCGGAAACCGCCATGGAGCTCGGGCTGATCGACGGCATCGCGGCGACGGCCGAGTCCGCGGCGCGGCGGATCGGCTTGGACGGCCTGCCGCCGCCGGCCGCCGATCGGGGCCTGGTCCGCTTGGTCGAAGACATCGGTCGCCGTCAAGGTCTGGCGTTCTTGGCGTTGATGCTCGGATTCATGATGTTGTCGTCCGAGGCCAGCGCGCCGGGCATGGGGTTGCCCGGTTTTTTGTCGATGATCTGCTTCGCGTTTTTCTTCTGGACCCAATACCTCAACGGCACTGCGGAGTGGTTGGAATTGCTGGCGTTCGTGCTGGGGCTGGTCTGCATCGGCATCGAGATCTTCGTGTTGCCCGGGTTCGGCATCTTCGGCATCGGAGGACTCGCCTTGACGCTGTTGGGCGTCGTGCTGATGAGTCAGACGTTCGTGGTACCGCGAAACGTTTACCAGGTCGAAGTCTTGACGCAAAGCATCTGGATGGCTTTGGGCGGTCTAGCCAGCACGGTCGTCGGATTCCTGCTGATCCGCCGACTGATGCCGCACCTGCCGATCTTGAGCGGCTTGGTCATGGAAACGTCCGACGCCGCGGTGATCGACCGCCAAGAACGGCTGGCCGACTACGCCGATTTCATCGGCCAGTCGGGCAAGGCGACCACGCCATTGCGTCCGTCGGGAAAGGCCCGTTTCGGAGATCAGATCATCGCCGTGGTCAGCGACGGCCAGGCGATCGAACGCGACGAAGTGGTCCGGGTCATCGAAGTCCTGGGCACACGCGTCGTTGTCGAACCGATGGACTCACCGGAGCAGGCGTGACGCGTGATGCCACAGTACTACTCGTTCGGCCTGTTGTTGTTGTTTTACGGCCTGGTGATGATGGAGTTCTTCGTGCCCAGCGGCGGCTTGCTGGGCGTCGGAGCGGCATTGTGCGGGATCAGTTGCATCGTCGTCGCTTTCACGCACAGCTACGCCCTGGGCTTGACGTTCCTGGCGATCATCGTGTTCACCACGCCGGTCTTGTTTGCCGGTTTGGTTCGCATCTGGCCGCGAACAAGATTGGGTCAACAAATGCTCAACCGCCGCGTCGGTGAACTGGCTTCCCCGGGCCAAGGCCGAATCACCGCCAGCGGCGTGCCGTACGCCGACCTGGTCGGTCGCACCGGGACCGCGGCCACGCCGCTGCTTCCCAGCGGACGCGTGCTTGTGGGCGACGACAAACTGGACGTCATCAGCATCAGCGGCCCCGTCGGGCGCGGCCAGTCGGTCCGCATCGTCGACGTCACCGGTGGTCACGTCCGCGTTCGTCAGGTCGAACAAGACGAGGAAACCGGCACGACGCCGGCGTCGACGCCCCCACCCGGCGCGACCCAGCCCGACGTGACCCAGCCGCCGTCGTTCGAACTGGGCGAACTGGAGTAGACGTCCGTCGGCCGATCGCCGGCTCACACCAACATGCTGCCGTGTTCCAACAGGTTCCGGTGCATGTCGAAGCAGTGGTTCAGGTCGTGACGGATGTGGGCCGGACCGGCTTGTTCCAAATAGCGATGCAAGGTGTCCCGGTACATCGGGTGGGCGCAGTTGTCGATGATCAAGCGAGCCCGTTGAAGCGGCGCGACGCCACGCAGGTCGGCCAAGCCTTGTTCGGTCACGATCACTTGCACCGAATGTTCGTTGTGATCGACGTGCGAGCACATCGGCACGATCGTCGAAATCTTGCCGTCTTTGGCGATCGAGGGACAGACGAAAATGGACAGGTACGCGTTGCGGGCAAAATCGCCGCTACCACCGATCCCGTTCATGATGTTCTGGCCACACACGTGCGTCGAATTGACGTGGCCATAAAAGTCGACTTCCAGCGCGGTGTTCATCGCGATCACGCCCAGTTGCCGCACGATCGCCGGGTTGTTGGAAATCTCTTGCGGACGCAGCACGATGCGGTCGCGATAAAAATCGATGTCGTCGACGATTTCCTGGATCTGCTCGGGCAACAACGTCAATCCGCAGGCGCTGGCGCCGATCATCCGACCGCTGCGAAGCAGTTTGAACGGTGCCGGCTGCAGGACTTCGGAATACATCAAAAAGTCGGGGATGTCCGGGCTGTTGCCGACGCCTTCGGTGACGGCGTTGGCGACGTTGCCGACGCCACTTTGCAGCGGCAGAAACTCCGCCGGGATGCGACCGGCGGCCAATTCTTCGGCCAAGAGCTTAATCACAAAGCCCGCGATGTTTTGACTCAGTTCGTCCGACGCCGTGAAGCCGCCCAGTTCATCCGGTTCGTTCGTTTCGACGATGCCGACGATCTTGTCGGGGTCCACCTGCGCGTAACGCTTGCCGATCCGCTCCAGCGGGTGATCCAGGCTGAGCGAATGTCGATGGGGCGGCGGATCGGGAATGACGATGTCGGCCATTTCGCCGATCTGTTTCGACTGGGCGCGGTTCATCTCCAAGATCACCTTGTCGGCTTTCATCAAGAACGTCGGAGACGCGCCGACCGAAGTGCTCAGGGTGACCTTGCCGTCGTCGGTGACGTCGGTGGCTTCGACGATCGCGACATCGATTTTGCCGAAGTGTCCGAACAGAACGGCTTGCGGCAGGTGGGACAGGTGCATGTCGACGAAGTCCACTTCGCCGGCATTGATGCGTTGTCGCATGGGACGCGACGACTGATACGGCGCCCGCCAGCTGACCGCGTCGGCTTCGGCCAAATGGTCATCCAAACTCTTGCCCGTGCTGGCACCGGTCAGCAGGCGGATGCGAAAGTCTTGGCCGTCGGCGTGCAGCCGTTTCGCCCGCGCGGCGATCGCCCGCGGGACGGCCTTGGCGGACCCCGCCGGCGTGAACCCGCTGGTCGCCACCATCATGTCGTGATCGATCAGCTCCGCCGCTTCCTCCGCGCTCAGGTAGGCATACCTGGTAGACATCTTCGCTTCCTTCAAATGTATAAAGTGTGTCATAACAGCACACCATCGATACGATCTAATTAAATTTCTGTTTCGGTTGTTCGGCGCTACGATTCGGCACCGAAAAAAGAGTGCTCTGGCGGCCGAACCGACGATGAATCCGTGACACCGAGGTGCGCGCCGCATCGAGTCGGTGTAGGTAGACCAGTTGGTCAGAATATGTCAAGTCGTCAGGCGGTGGAGTCGGCGTTAGTGAGGAAATTCAAACCGTTTCCTTATGGTGAGGATTGTTCCGCCAGCGAACTTGTCAGGCAGGCTTGACGACGCGGCGGGGGTTTCCGGAAAGACGCCTTCGAACCACTGATGACAACAGGCGGACATGTCGCTAGTTTGTCCCCACGAAAAGAAATAGCCCGGCAGCCGACCTCGGCGAACGGCCTTGTCAGTACCTCGGCCGGTCGTCGCCACCGGCTCGGACGCATGTGACGGATCAATGACCATTCAACAGTCCCTTCTCGACGAATTGAAAGAGCGCCGCAACGCCCGTTTGCTCGGGGGCGGTGTCGACCGGATCGAAAAACATCACGCCAAAGGCGCGCTGACGGCGCGAGAGCGTTTCGACGGTCTTTTTGACGCAGGCACCTTTCAAGAGTGGGGGCTGCACGTCGAACACGGTTGTCACGATTTCGGCATGGAGAAAAAAGTCATGCCGGGCGACGGCGTGATCACGGGCGTCGGACATGTCGGGGGTCGGCCGGTCGCCGGTTTCAGTCAGGACTTCACCGTCGGCGGCGGCGCGCTCGGTCAGCGTCACGCCAAAAAGATTTGTGACGTGATGGACTACGCGATGAACTGCGGGTTGCCGTTCGTCGCGATCAACGACTCCGGCGGTGCCCGCATTCAGGAGGGTGTCGACGCCCTGTCGGGATACGGCCAAGTCTTTTACCGCAACGTGGAACTCTCCGGCTTGGTGCCACAGATCGCCGTGATCGCGGGCAGCTGCGCCGGCGGCGCGGCTTACTCGCCGGCATTGATGGATTTCCTGATCATGACGCGCGACAACGCGAACATGTTCATCTGTGGTCCTCAAGTCATCAAAGCCGCCACCGGCGTCGACACCACGATGGCCGAAATCGGCAGCGCCGCTGCCAACGCCGGCATCAGCGGCAACGTCCACTTCGTGGCCGACGACGATCAACACGCTTTGGAACTGGTCCAGGAACTTCTCTCCTACCTGCCGGCCAACAACCTGGACAACCCGCCGCACCGTCCGACCGACGACATCAGCATGGAGGCCGACACGGGCATGAACGCGTTGGTGCCCGAGGACGCCAAGGGTGCTTTGGACATGAGCCAGGTCATCGAACGCGTGCTGGACGACGGCCGGTTCTTGGAAGTCCACAAGCAATTCGCGACCAGTCTGATCGTCGGCTTCGGTCGCGTCGACGGGATCGTCGTCGGCGTGATCGCCAACCAGCCCAAAGTCAAAGCGGGAACGCTGGACATCGACGCGTCGGACAAGGGTTCACGTTTCATTCGTTTCTGCAACGCTTTCAACGTACCCTTGGTGACTTTGGTCGACGTTCCCGGTTTCTTGCCGGGCGTACAACAAGAACAGGGCGGCATCATCCGTCACGGCGCCAAGATGTTGTTCGCGTATTGTGCCGCCACGGTCCCCAAGATCACCGTCATCGCCCGCAAGGCGTACGGCGGAGCGTACTTGGCCATGTGCAGCCGCGACATGGGCGCCGACGTCGTGCTCGCTTGGCCGACCGCCGAGATCGCGGTGATGGGTGCCGAGGGCGCGGCGAACG
>Ga0102938_10004153_pt1 | contig 10697 bp, 11 predicted proteins | sample SalPonR2_B_D2_MG_FD_84516 | JGI IMG/M metagenome (GOLD analysis project Ga0102938, IMG submission 84516) | Salt pond soil microbial communities from South San Francisco under conditions of wetland restoration - Salt Pond MetaG R2_B_D2_MG | ecosystem: Environmental > Aquatic > Marine >... | reverse complement strand
CCCTTCAACCCCAAGAAGAAACCGGAATAGGTCACACCACTCTTTATCAGAACGCCGCCGAAACTCCGAACGCGATCAGCGAATTGAGACGCGTGAAAACCGTTCGCCGGCAAATCGGCTGAAGCCCTCGGAGACTGCTGCGCACAAACATGACCGAACCATGGTGATTCTATGACCACACGGCTGTCAGGCCGTTGAAATGGTTGTGATTCGGCGTCTGAGGGAGGCTTTAGCGGGAAATTGCGGCCTGACCGTTGGACACATTGCCGCCAGATTCTCGCCATTTTTCCCGATTATCCGTCTGCTTTTTAGGCAAAATTTGACAAACGCCTTCGTTTGCAGCGAGCCCGCCCGAATTTGTTCTTCTCACCTTCAGAACAGAGTGCTAACCATTAATCATAATAAAAAAATCTTTATCGAGCATGTAGATAGTTAGTCGGATGATTAACGTGTGGAAACCGGGCGGGCATTTTCTTCCGCTTTTCCACGCTTCGTTATCGTCCAAAGTGTTATTGATTGGAGAGTAGATTGAAACATTATGCTTTGATTGAGGAACCAGATTCCGAAGCGATCTCTTCTCTCGGAGCCCAGCACATTCAAGCCGGGCGCATTTCCTACCGCGAAACGGGAAAGAGAATTCTTGACTTCACCCTTGCCGCTCTCGCCGTTCCACCAACATTGGTCATTGTTCTGCTGATCGCGGTTGTCATGGTGGTCTCTGGTGATCGCGGGCCGATATTCTTCGGACACAAGCGGATCGGAAAGAACGGCAAGACATTCAGGTGCTGGAAAATCCGATCCATGGTTACCGATGCCGAGAAAAAGCTGCGCGCTCATCTGGATGCCAATCCGGAAGCGGCCGCAGAATGGGAACGTGACCACAAACTCGAAAACGACCCCAGGATCACCCGCTTCGGTGCATTTCTCCGAGCGACCAGTCTGGATGAACTACCGCAGCTTTGGAATGTTCTCAAAGGTGACATGAGCCTTGTCGGGCCGCGCCCGATCGTGCGGGCCGAAGTTCGGAAATACGGCTGCAACAAACGCGATTACTTTTCGGTCCGTCCGGGTGTGACGGGTCTTTGGCAGATTTCAGGACGAAACGATATTACCTACCGACAGAGGGTCTTGCTTGACGTGGAGTACATCCAAAACATTTCCATGAAGCTGGACCTGAAAGTCATTTTGGCCACAGTCGGAGCTGTTCTGAACCGCACCGGAAAGTGATCAAGGCATCGCAGGTGGCGCCTTGCGTCACCTGCGTATTTTTTTCGGAAAAGATCTATTTGTACGGTATCAGTTACATGCGCGCGTGTGACCGGGTCTGGTCCATGCACTCCTCGATGGTCTTGGCCACGTCCGAGATCAGGTCGAGGTTCGCTGGTATGTGTAAATCGAAGACAGGCACGTTCGCCACGACCCCGCCACAGCGCTTCATATGCAAGACCAGGTGGTCGGGACCCAGCCTGGACTCTCCGTAGCGTGCCATGAAGGTAAACCGCAGCACAGCCTGCAAGGCGAGGTGCGGCGGGAGTCGAAAAACTTTTGGAGCCTGGGTTTCCGAACTCCGTCGCAGCAGGAAAATGGCACCCATCGGCGCGGGGTCATTGGCGATCTCCATCGGCATGCGCTTTTGAATCTTTGAGACCGAAGGATGCACGCGGCGGTCATCCGCGTCCTCGGGCAGTGCGAGCGCGGCGATCGAGTCTGGCCAAAGCTTCATGCTCGAGAACCCGGGCTGTACGAAAGGGGCTGAAACCGCCCCTGCCGCGTCCGCAACGGCAACCAGATCATCGGTCAGCGGCGAATGCCCACGCGACTGAACCGCGCAGGATGTCGTGGATTTACCAGCGCCCTTGTCACCGAGAAACAAGGCGGCACGTCCATTGACGCTTACGGCACTGGCGTGAAGACAAAGCACGCCGCGTCGTTCCAGCACCAGCGAAATCACCAAGCCCAGGAACGCCTGCGACACGAGGTGATCCGAAATGCCGTCATGCGGTTCGACGAGAACCAGGCCGGGGCTTTCGATCGAGAACGCGGCGACCGCTTGCCAATGCAGATATTGCCGATCGGGCGTGATGTCGAAAAAGGGATCCGCCGGATGGGTCGGACGGGTCATGCCGATGACCCGCTGGACGGTGACATCCGGCCCGGCCACGGGGGGATCGGCTTTTTCAAGAACCTCGAAATCGAAATCGGACGCCAGGGTCAGACCGAAGACGGAATAGTGATACGGGACTGTCATATCAGGGTGCCGCGCCTTTGCTGGTCTTGCCATACGTCCAGAGCGTCAAGCCATTTCGCAAGAATGACCAGGCGCCAAAGCGCGCGCAACGCATCTATGTTTTCTGGTTTCTGTTTCGTCGAGACCTGTTCCCAAAGCGCCCTTGCCTCGTCCAGATCGACAAACGGGCCAAGGGTGTTCAAGCTCTCAAGACCCTCGGAACGGAAATACTCCCGCACGGATTCGGCAAACTCGTCGCCGAATTCTGCCTTGTCCGGTCGGGTGCGGATGTCTTCGGGCAAAAGTCCCCGCATCGCTTCACGCAGGATCCAACGGGTCCGGCCTCCGCGCAGTTTCATATCCGACGGCATCGCAAGGCACGCCTCGACAACGCGGCGATCAAAAAATGGGTAAAGCGGAAGAATACCGGCAGAAACCGCGCTTCGGTGCAGCACTTCAAAGCCATGCTGCATCAACGGGTTTGTCAGGGACTCGTGGTGCGCGAGTTTTTCAGCCTTGCGAAGACGCCTCAGATCAAGGGATTCCGGTTTGGTGTTGTAGCGATAAGTCGCTTCAACGGTCTTGGCCAATGAAACCGAGAGAAGCTGCCCGGGTCGAATGGCAGTCCCCGATGCCCGAGAGCCCTTGTGCAGTTTTCGCGCGACCTTGCGCAGGACCCGCTGCACCGGATGACGCGTTCGCATTCCGCCATACCGCAGGATATACGAAAGGTAGGAGGACCAGAAGTCGGTTCCGTGAACCTCTGCCGCCCCCCGCAATTCACGAATTAGTTTGACCCAGCGTCTTTCGATCGCCAGTTCGACCAACCGCCCATATCCATGGGAAATGACCTCGTCGCCGCCATGCCCGTCGAGCAAGGCTCCCAATCCAAACGCGCTCGCCTCGGGATAGATGCACCTGCTCTTCGGCAGTCCAAATCCCAGAAACAGCTCCATCTGTTCTTCGATCAGCGGTCCGATGTCGCGCAGTCGCGGTGGCGCCGTAATCTGGATGAGTTTCGGGTCGGTTCCGAAAGTGTCGTTGGCCGAGGTGATGAAACGGGTCTCGTCATATGCCTTGTCCGCCCCGTAGACCAGCGACACGGTCTTGACCGGCGCAAGGTTCCGGTCGGTAGCGGCCTTTGCGGCCAATCCGGCAAGCGACGAGGAATCAAGCCCGCCGCTCAGCATGGCACCGACCTGACCCGGCGCGTCCAGTCGGGCATCCACGGCGGATGCCAGCGTGCTGCGAAGCCGTGACGCGGCCACGTCATCCTTGATGGTCGGGTCATCATCGGCCTTGAGGGTCCAATACCGCTTTGTGTCGACCGTTCCGCCCTCCAGCGTCAGCATATGCGCCGTGGGCAAGCGTTGCAGCCCGTCATAAGCGGTGATCCTCGTGTCCAGCTCGCTACCTTCGATGAAATCCGCGAGGCGCAGGGGATTGGCGCTCAACGGCATGTCGGACAGGTGCAGGACGGATCGGATATCAGATCCACATGTGAAGCTGACTTCTGCAGTGGCATAATAGAAAGGGAAGACCCCGAAATGGTCGCGGAAGCCCTCGAGGGTTCCGGTCACCCGGTCAAGCACCACGATCGAGAAGGTGCCCGGCAGATCCGTTGCAAATGCGGCGCCGCGGGCAATCCGCAGCGCCAACGCCAAGTCCAGATCGGTCTCATCGGGGTCAATTTCGCGTCCGAGCTTACCTGCCATCGCCGCGCGGTCATCCAGGAACACCATTCCGGCAAGGATCAGCCGATCGTTTTCCACGAATCCGGCCATGCCCTGTTGCGCCACATGCGTCTGCGGCGCGGGTTCGGACACATGCCACCCAGCCGCCCCAAGTCGCATCAGGCGATCTTTGATCCCGACCGATCCGGAACTCCCCGTCAGGAGCGGCGCACGAAAGGCAAAGGCATGCGTCATTTGGGAATGGTCGGGGACAAGGGGGTCGGCAGGTCGAGCATCTTCGTGAATGCGCTCAAGGTTCCCTCGTCGCCTTCAAGCACGATCCGTCCGTTCCAGACCAGCCAGGCATGCGCCCGCAAATCATCTTCGGACCCTTTCCTGAGGCCCATGGAAATGGTCGAGGGAATGCCTTTCCATGACAAGACAGCCTGCGCCGAAATTGTCTGGGTCAAGCAAGTCGCGTCCGGGATCAGCCGGGCCATGCGTTCGACAGCATGCACGATCCGCGCCACGGTATGTTCGCGCTCGGGCTGAGGGTCATGGGGGCAAGGCCGCACGAGCCATCCATGAATACGTTGATAGGTCGTCACCCAGAGGCCAATGCGAACGATCACGACCACGAAAATGCAAACCGTGTATATTGCAGACCAGCGGAGGTACTTCATCACACCTGCGCATCAACCGTGACAGTGTCGATGATGCCGGCTTTCAGCATCTCGGCCAGCAGCCGTTGAACGTCCGGACGGCACAGGTCGGCGGCCACATCGAACTTCTCGGTCACGGCGTCGATCAGATCATCCATTGATCTCGGCTCTTTCAATGAAAGCCAGATCGTCGAGGCTGTCCCGTTCATGGTGAAATAATCGTTTGATTTCAAATTGAGAAGAGCACGCTCTCCTCCCAGATCACAATCAATGATATTGTCTTGTGCAATGTAGCGAGTCTCGGAAAAAGTCATGGGACCGTGCCCGTCTTGATATTTGAAATTCATGTTCCTTGAGGATGGACAGACTTTGCATCAGCAGGGACACACCAGGCTGCCATCCGAGAAAACAATATGGCCAATGCCAAATAGGGGCATTGACCATACCTGTTAGTGACCGAGAGCTTATAGCCCGGTCAATATCTGGCCACGTAACATGGCCAGATACCGATCATGACAGTGTCAGATCGCCGAAAGGCGTGCCGGCCGGGAAAGACGCGTCAAGGCGCAGACCAGTCGAGCCGCCCTTGGTGATGTCTTCCACTTTGCCGTGCGACCGAACAATCGGCGCTTCGTATGGTAACTTGTTCATTCTATACTCCGTTAAACAGTTTTGGATATGCTTGCGTCAACAAGCGCAGGTAGTGATGCCCAGACCAATTCCAGCCCGGACGACATGTGAACCCTTTCCGGTCAGGAGCATGCCCACATGCTTAACATGGGTTCAGGAGCGGCGAAAAAACCGCATGACCCAAGTTAAGAGAATGTCACATCCGCAAGCGGCGTTGTAGTTGAGAAGGCCGCGTCGGTATTCAAACCAGTCGCCTGACCCTTGGTGATATTCTCGACCTTGCCATGCGCACGGATGACAGGGGCTTCATAAAGTGCTTTGTTCATTTTCGTCTCCCAGTAATGTTAACAATATTGCATACAGAAATTAGAATATCGCACTTCTCTATACAACATTTTCCAGCGCACACGCCACATCCGAAGCCGTTTTTGCCCAATTTTTGACATTTTTCCATGCAGATCGACCCGAATTGCCTCGGACTCCCGGCGCAGGTTTTCTACTGTTAACGCAAACACGCCAAATCCGCGCAATCTGAGGTAGTTTTACCGAAAGCCATCGAAACGTCCGAGAATCAGTTGAAGACTGCGGCAATTCCGACTGATCCACCACAACGTCCGGTGTTGATGCGTGTCCGGTCCGTGCAAGTCCCGCCGATGCAATTGTCATGCCCGATACCCGCGCCCCTGACGTTCGAACATGCCGGCATAATGGCCATCCTGCGCAATGAGCATTTCGTGTGTGCCGTGTTCGACGATCCGACCGCCTTCGAGCACATAGGTGTAATCGGCCTGACGAATTGTCGAAAGACGATGGCTGATCACAAGCGCTCCCCGCCCCTCCATCTTGCCGCGGAACCCATCGAAAAGTTCAGCCTCGGCATTCGGGTCGATCGCGCTGGTCGGCTCATCGAGGATGATATATTTCGAATGCGGAAACATCGCACGGGACAAGGCGATCTTTTGCCATTGTCCACCGCTGAGTTCGGCCCCGCCCTCGAACATCCGCGACAGGATCGTGTCATATCCGTTCGGCAGCGCCGTCAACACCTCATGGGCGCCCGTCAGCGTCGATACGGCGCGCAACCGCCCTTCGTCGCTTTCGCCTTCGATATCACCCAGGCGGATATTGTCGCGGCCGGAATAGGCGAATTGCACGAAGTCCTGAAAGATCACGCTGAACTGGCGGCGATACTCGGTGGGGTCGTATTCGCGCGCATCATGCCCGTCGAAGAGAACTCGCCCTTCCTGTGGATCATAAAGTCGGCATAACAGCTTGATCAAAGTCGTCTTTCCCGATCCGTTGCCGCCAACGAGGGCCACGAATTGGCCAGGCCGGATTTCCAAAGTCACATCTTCCAGAGCCGGCGTCGTCGTGGCCGGATAAGAGAAGCTCACATTCTCCAGCCGAACCCCCTTTTCGGTGACGGCAGGAACGGATTTTGTGGCTCCTTCCCGTTTCATGACCGGCTTCAATTCGAGAAACGCAAACAGCTGATTGAGGAACAGCTGATCGTCATAAAGCCGTGACAGGCTGGACACGAGCTCCCGTCCTGCGGCTTCGGCCCGGATCAACAGGACAAGCACCATGACCAGATCGGCAAGATCCGCCGCTCCGACGGAAAAGCGGTAAAGGATGAAGGCCCCGGCCAGGACGAAAAGCAACGTGCCGACTACGGCGACCAGAGCCTCAGACATGGCCTTGCGCTTTTCGATTTGCATGTAGTCCTGCCGTATCTCGACACGAAGCGCCAGGAAAACCTTGCGCAGGTAATCCCCGAGATCCCACAGCCGGATTTCCTTGGCGAAGGATCCTGCCGTCATGAGCCAATCCGCATAAAAGGCGCGGCGCTCTTTCGGAACAAGCTGACGCTGAAGATTGAACCGCTCCCGCGTGAAGCGCACCTGAACATACAGGATGAGGGCCACTGCCACGAGGCTGACCGGCAGCAACCGCCATTCCACGGCAAACAGGATCGCGGTGATCCCAAGAAGCATCACGCCGCCGCGAAAGACATTGAGTGCGTTGGCGATGACGGCGGCGGGTCGTTGCGGCCCGGCCTGACGGGCCCTTTCGAGGCTGTCGAAATAAAGATCGCTGTCGTAAAAACTCAGATCGGCCGCAACCGCCCGTTCCTGGATGACCTGGTTGACGTAATCGCTGACGACATATCCCTGCGCCGCCCTGTAATAGTTCGTCACCGACTGAAGGATGCGGCCGGCCAGCATCAGCACCAGAACCAGGCTGACGGCGGTCAGGATTTCAGTGGCGTTGGCGCGAAAATCTTCAGCAGTCGCAACGCTTTCCACCACGAACTTGATGGAAAAGAGTCCGGCCAGCGTGAAGATCGTTTCGAATATGGTGGCGATCAGAACGATCAGGCCAAGCCTGCGGCTGCTGTAACGCAGCAACGCGATCACCTTGCGCCAGAGTTCGAAAGATCGCGATATCTTGCGTTTCAGGATCGCAGTTCCAAATGGCATTCTCTATTCCTTTTGCGACCGAACCGCCGCCGATTTCCGCTGCAATTGGCACGATCACAGCAGGAGTCAGCGATCAAATTCAACGGGCAGCCGCCTCAAATGACTGGAATGTCTTGCGTTTGGGGTTGGAATGCAACTTTTGTTCTCACCCTTATTGCCTTCGCGCCCCAATTCGAAACCTTGCGCTTTCCGGCCTGTCCGACCCCGTGAACGCGTAGCGTGGCGCGTCGGACTGTCTTGTCGGTCAAGGCCAGGGTCAGTTCGCGCTTTACCTTGGCGGCCAGGAAAAGCAATTTGCATGCATGAAACGTCCTTCGCCCACAACCTTCATGGCGCGCGTTCGCGCGATCCTGCCCGATCTGCACCCGACGGAACGTCGTCTGGCCGAAGCGGTGCTTGATTTTCCCGGCGACATGGCCGGCTATTCTGCATCCGAGATCGCGGAACTTGCCAAGGTGTCGAATGCGACGGTGTCGCGCTTCGTGCGCAAGCTGGGATATGCATCCTATGACGAGGCCAGAAAGGCGGTGCGCGAAGAAGGGCGCACCGGCTCGGCGCTATTGCGGTTCGGGACGGCGCAGGACGCCAGGACCGGCACGGTCGCGCAGCATCTCGAACAATCCCGCCTGAACCTCGACACGACCTACGAAGGTCTCGCCTCGGAGTCCGTCGATGACATTGCCAAGGCCCTGCATGCGGCGAGGCGTGTCTGGCTGGCCGGGTTCCGTGCGGGCTATCCGCTGGCCAGTTATCTTGGCTGGCAGATCCAGCAGGTCCTGCCGCATGTCAGCGTACTTCCCAAACCCGGAGAGACGCTTGCGGAATCGGTGGCCACCATGGTTGCGGACGACGTGGTCATCCTTCTGTTGCTGCGGCGGAACCCCAAGATGGCCTGGACATTGGCCGAGGCCGCCATCGCCACCGGAGCACACGTCGCGCTTTTGGGCGATGTGCCCTCGATGGAGGCCCTGCCCGCGCGGTGGCACCTTCCCTGCGCGACCACCTCTGCGGGCCCGTTGCTGAACCATGTCGGTGTGATGGCGGTCTGCAACCTGCTGGCCGCGCGCACTCTCGAACTGTCGGGGCCGGAGGGCCGTCAGCGGATGGGGCATATCGAGGACATGCATGACCGTCTTGAGGAACTTTAGCCGCAACGCGCCGTGACGCCCGATTCACCGGCGGTCAAAAGCCGATCTTTCCCCCGCAGCAAACGCCCAGATTTTATGCAGGCGTCAGGAATCCCGGCCTGCCGGATGGGAAAAGGTTTTTTCCTATCATGAAATTGGGGAAAAATTGTTTTCACATCACCCAGGTTTTTATTTCATTCGATCAGGAGAATCGCACCATGACCCATCATCTGCTCTTGGCAGCCACCATCGCCACCCTGCCTGTCCTCGCCTCGGCCCAGACCGTGCTGCAGATCAATTCATCCCTGCCGGACGGATCCTTCGCCCATGTGTTCCTGCAGGAATACGAAACCCGCCTCGAAGCGGCAGCGCCTGGGGAGATCGACGTCCAGATCTTCATGTCCAACACATTGGGCAAGGAAGAGGACGTGCTTCAGGGCCTGACCCTTGGCACGCACCATGCGTCGCTGTCGGCATCGGCGGTGTCCCAGATCAACACACGCACGGCGATCTTTGACCTGCCCTACCTGTTCGAAGACCGCGCCGCCGTTCAGACCTTCGCCGCGAGCCCCGCAGGCGACATGCTGACCGACGGGTTTGACGGAACAGGTATGGTGCTTGCCGCGATGTGGGACAACGGGTTCCGGCAGATCACCAACAAGGTGCGCCCGATCGTCGTGCCCGCCGACCTCGAAGGTCTGAAGATCCGCACCCCGACGAACAAGCAGCGTGTCGAGATGTTCAACACGTTGGGCGCCAACGCCACGCCGCTGTCCTTTGGCGAAGTCTATTCAGCGCTTGATCAGGGCACCATCGACGGTCAGGAAAACCCCGCCAATGTCGTCGACACGGCCAAGCTTTTCGAGGTGCAGGGCTACATGTCTCTGTCCAACCACGTCTATCTTCCGACCTTCCTCGTCTTCGGGGAACCGTTCCTTGCCGGTCTCGATCCGGCCCTGAAAGACACGGTTCTGAGCGTGGCCCGGGAGGTGGCACCGTGGACCTTTGAATGGGGCGAGACCACCGATACCGAGACCATCGCGGCGCTGTCGGACAAACTGGCGGTGAACGAGATCGACTTTGCCGCGTTTCAGGCCGCCGCTGCCCCGCTTTATGCCAGCCCGACCTTCGTCGACGTGATTGGGGAAGACATGATCGCCGCGACCAAGGCTGCGCTTGGAATCGAGTAGGGAAACCGGTGATGGACCGCCTGGCGCATCTGATCGACATCCTCGACCGCTGGACGACAGCCGTGCTCGACGCGTTGGTGATCGCCATGGCGGGACTTCTGCTGATCCTTCTGAACTGGGCGGTCTTCGCCCGGTTCGTCCTGAACGACAGCGTGTCGTGGGGCGAAGAGCTTCCGGCGCATATCCTGGCCGCGCTGACCTTCATCGGTGCAGCGTATCTGACCCGAACCAACGAACACCTCGGCTTCGACGCGGTCCTGCGGGTCATGTCGCCCCTGCTCAAGCGCGTGGTCACGGGAATCAACCTGATCCTGATGGGGGGCTTTGGCGGTTTGATGGCGTGGTACGGCGGGATCGCCGCGTTGAGTTTCGCGGGACGGACCCTGATCTCGGTCGATCTGTCGATGATGCTGTTTCGCGGCACGATGGCCGTGGGCGGTCTGCTCATCACGATTTTCTGCGCGGTGCGCCTTGTCGGCATCGCAACCGGGCGTATCGCGCCTGATGACCTTCTTCCGGAAAGTGACGCCTGATGTTCCTTGATCCCGGCTGGATGATCCTGATCCTGCTTCTCGTGCTGCTGATTGCAGGGTTGCCGATCGCCTTCGTGCTGGGTGTGACAGCCGCCACGATGATCCTGCTTGATCCGGCGGTGGTGCCGCAGATCATCGGGCTGATCCCCTTTGGTGGCGCCAACAATTACCTGCT
>Ga0102938_10004151_pt1 | contig 10698 bp, 9 predicted proteins | sample SalPonR2_B_D2_MG_FD_84516 | JGI IMG/M metagenome (GOLD analysis project Ga0102938, IMG submission 84516) | Salt pond soil microbial communities from South San Francisco under conditions of wetland restoration - Salt Pond MetaG R2_B_D2_MG | ecosystem: Environmental > Aquatic > Marine > Intertidal... | reverse complement strand
GTGTGCGCCCAGCCGGCGCACACTGTTCACGCGAACGGCGATCGGGTAGGCCTGGAGGATGAGCGTTCGTCGGGAACTGCTGGCCGCCATCGGGCCGAGGGTGCGCACCTCGCCGTTCTTCGACCGCACCGTCGCTCTGGGTCTGCGTACGGTGTCGTGCTACAACCACATGTGGCTCCCGATGGGGTACGGCGACCCCGACCTCGAGTACCGGCGTCTCACCACGGGTGTCACGATCTGGGACGTGGCGGCGCAGCGGCACATCGAGGTGCACGGTGCCGACGCCGACCGGGCCGTGCAGGCGGTGACCGTGGTCGACACCGGCCGGATCGGGATCGGACGCGGCCGGTACGCCCCCATGGTCGACCACGACGGCCAGCTGGTGAACGACCCGATCCTGCTGCACACCGCTGACGACACGTGGAGGTTCTCGATCGCCGACCGCGACATGCATCTCTGGATCGACGCAACCGCTCGTGCCCGCGGGCTGGCCTGCACGGTGCGCGAGCTGGACACCGCCACGTTGGCGGTCCAGGGGCCACGGGCCCACGACGTGACGTCGAAGCTGGGACTCGACGGAACGGCCGAGCTGGACCCCCTGCAGTTCGTCGATGCCCTGGTCGGCGGCGTCGCGGTCACGATCTGCAACTCGGGGTGGAGCAACCAGGGCGGGGTGGAGATCTTCGTGGACGACGCCGACCGCGCCGGTGCCGTCTGGGACGCGGTGTGGGCCGCGGGCGAGGAACTCGGCATCGGCCCGGCGGCCCCCAACCCGTCGGAACGCATCGAGAACGTCCTGCTGTCGTACGGCACCGACACCGGCTATCACGCCGACCCCTACGAGCTGGGCCTCGACGACCTCGTCGCCGACGACGTGGACTTCGTCGGCCGCGACGCTCTACGTCGTATCCGTGCCGACGGACCCCGGCGGCGGCTGCGTGGTGTGCGGCTCGACGGCCCGCGGATGGACACGCTGGCCCGGCCGCATCCGAGCACGCTCGACGACCGTCCGGTGGGAGAACTCCGGGCTGCGGCATGGTCGCCGAGGTTCGAGCAGAACCTCGGTCTGGCGCTGCTCGACGCCTCCGTCGAGCCGGGTACCCACGTCGGCATCACCGGTCACGAGACGGTGCACGGCGGCACGGTCGTGACCCTTCCCTTCGCATGAGTCCCTTTGCATGAGTCCCTTCGCATGAGGCGAGCCGAACCCCGCTGCCCCAAGTCGATGGTCTACGGACCGTGCGGCGGGGTGACCGACCACGGGTGCGAGGTCGACGGCCGGCCGTGCCCGTTCGTGACGGCACCGCCGGTCGTGTGGGACCGGCCCCCGATGACACCGAGGGTGGTCGATCTCCCCCAGGTCGTCGTGGACCTGCGCCCCGAGCCGGACGATCCCGACTTCGGCGCCGCCGTCGACGTGTTGCGGGAGGCGGGCGTCGCCGGCCTGGTCGGCGAGCACCTCGACGACCGGACCGGCGTGTCGGGCCCCGACCTCGTGCGCGCCGTCACCGAGCGGGGCCTGACGACGATCGCCACCGTCACGTGCCGCGATCGCAGCGCCGCCGACTGCGGCGGACGGATCGGGCGGATGATCGACGCCGGCGCCCGCGCCGTGTTGTGCGTGACCGGGGACCACCCCGCTGCTCGGTTCGGGACCGATCACACGGCCGGCTTCGAACTGGACGGCACGCGGCTGGCCGCCCTGGCACGCACGTCGGGTGCCGTGGTGGCGGTGGCCGAGAACCCGGCGAGCGCTCCGGTCGATCGCCGGCCGGCCCGCCTGCTCACCAAGCAGCACGCCGGCGCCGACCTGGCCATCGTGAACCATGCCGGCGACGTCGATGATCTCGTGAGGTTCGCCGATCGGGCGAGAGCGCTCGGGGTCACGCTGGCACTCGCCGCCCCCGTTCCGGTCGTGACCGACCCGGGTTCGCTCCGGGCGCTGACGCAGTTCCCGGGCGTGCATCTGCCGGCCGGGTTCACGGCGTCGGCCGCAGAGACCGGATTCGACGGTGTGGCCGCAGCGGTCGCACTCGGGCGGCGCCTCCTGGCCTCCGGCCGCTTCGAGCACCTCGACTTGTCGGGCCGGGCGACCACCAGCACACAACTCGAACGCAACCGCCTGATGGCCGAGGTCGCCGGCGGGATCATGCAGTGACGGAGCCCGGCGGCCGCGTCAGGCCGCATCCTCCACGATCTCGTCGTGGTCGTCGGCGAGGCCGCTGCGCACCAGTGCAGCGACCAGCCGGGTGAACTGCTCGACGCCGTCGGTGTGACGCTCGAGTGCCGACACGTCACTGCCCAGCCCGAGCCGGTCGGCCGACTCGAGTGCACGGTCGTCGGCGTACGGATACTGCTCGTCCCAGACGAGCTGGACCTCGCGGCCGAAGATCGACGCACCGACCTCACCGATGCCCGTGAAGTCCTGCAAAAGTCGACGTTCCTCGGCCGGGTCGTGGTCGGCCGCATCGCGCAACCGGCGGAGGTCGCCGCCGTAGGTGTCGTTCAACGCCTCGACGGTCTGCGCCAACATCCGCGACGTGCTCTCGTCGTACCGGGCGTATCCCGACTCGTTGAGCACTCGGGTGCGGTCCTCCCACGTGGAGTCGGCCATCTTGTCGGGCGTCGTCCACCCGGCGTCCCGCAGGGCCCGGGAGGCCGTGATCGCAGCGTCGGCAGAGATCCGCGCACTCAGCAGCAGCGCCAGGCAGAGCAGCTGGAACAGCGGCGCCGGCGTGTTCCGATCGAGGCGGATGCCCGCCTCGGAGGCATAGGTACGGCCGTGGCGACGCAGGAGTGCGTCGACGATCTGGTCCTGGGTGGGTCGGGCCATCGGGTTCTCCTCCTGTCGCTCCAGGCGAGGTTGCCCGGCGGGGCGAGGCGGCGAAACCAGGGCCCGTCTGCAGTCGGGGATCGCCGGACTACGGGCCGACGGCGAGGCGAGCTTCGGCGCGGTCCTTGATCCCCTGCATCATCTTGCGACTCATCACGAAGCTGATGAACCCCACGGGCGACATCGCGAGCTGCGTCACCTTGCTGTCGAATGCGGTCCGCTCCCGGACGAGCAGGCGTGTCGTGCCGTCGGGCCCGTCCCGCAGTGCGAAGGTCCAGAGGAACTCCCACCGGGGTGGCTGGTCACGGCGGATCGGATGCCCCGCCGCGACGTCGGCCACCTTCAGCACGAGGAGCTCGTCCGGGCGGACCTCCATCACGTACCACCCGCCGCGGCCCCGGGCGTCGGCCAGGACCAGATCGCCCGGCGCCCGGTCCTGCCACTCGGGGACGATCCGGTCGGTGCTGTGGATCCCGAGCCCGACCAGGTTCTCCAACCAGTCGTAGCTGTAGAAGCCGCCGCGATCGGCGCCGAGCTGGACGACCCAGGGCCACACCTCTGCCGGCGATGCGTCGATGGTGATGGCACGGGTGCACTGCTGGGCGGGCTCGGCGACGAACTCGTCACCGTCGAGCCGGACGTGCACCTCGTCATCTGTGGCACCCCACCGTTCGTGCCAGGGCCGCACGACGCCCCGATAGGCCACCACGGCAGCGCCCAGCAGGGCAGCGCCACCGACCACGGAGGCTGTGTCGACGGAGGTCATGGAGATCCCTTCCCGGCGGCGTTCATGCCGGCCATCACGACACGGTGCGCTGAGCCTTCGACTGGGCACCGAACCAACTGCCGACGTCCACCAGGAACGCGAAGGCGACGATCACCCAGCCGAAGCCGTTGATCGGGTCGCCCCACTGGTCCATCAGCACGTAGGCGAGGGTGGTGTAGGGCAGCAGGAGCCACCCGGCGAAGCCGATCCAGAAGCTGTCGAAGGCGGTGTCGTTCCAGTCCGAGAACATCTCCAACAGCACGATCGTGAACCGGGGGAACGCCGCACCGAGGAGAACGACGAGACAGCCGCACATGGTCGCATGGTAGGCGCCACTGCCCGGCCGGTGAGCCGGCTGGTGGATGCGGACGCCGGTCGCTGCCCGTCATGACGCGTGGGCGCGTGCGACCGCACTGCGCAGCCCCGGGAGTGCTGCCGCGGCCCATGCCGCATGGCCCGCCTCGGCCGGATGGAACAGATCGGCGGTGAACACGCTGCGATCACGGAACACGTGGTCCGACACGGTCACGTCCAGCAGGTCGACCGTCTCGTACCCGTCCACGACCGCCTCGACGACGGAGCACATCACCTGGCTACGCCACCGCAGGACCGAGGTGAGCGGATACGGCACACGGGCGATGTTGCCGAGGTCGCCGATGTTGGCGACAGCGACGGACGGCACCTCGCCGGCGAGCTGGTCGACGAGCTGCTCGAACCGCGTGCGGAACGCCCGCCGTGGCGTGCCGTGGAGCGCATCGTTGGCGCCGACCGCCACCACGACGAGGTCGGGTCGCTGCTCGATCGCCTCGTCGAGCCGCCGCGCCACGTCGGCCACCCGTGAACCGCCGACGGCCATCGACACGAACTCGAACGGTGTCGCGAGCTCGGCGAGTGCGGCGCGCAGCCAGACGTGCCGGGCGTCGAGCAGGCCCGGCCCGGTGAGGGTGCTGTCGCCGAGTGCCACCACCCGCAGTGGCCGCTCCCTGCTGCGTGGTGCGGCGATCCACCCCGACGTGTCGATGCCGGTCATCGTCGGCAGCGGCCGTCGCATGACCCACATGGCCTCCCCGGCGAGGGCCGCTGCCAGTGCGACCCCCGGAGCCATACCGATGCGGACGACGCCGAGGCCCGAGGCCGACCACGTCCGAGGAGGACTGCCGGCGGGCCCGCTCAGGAATCGTCGCCCTGTTCGGTGTCCGACGAGGACGCATCGATCGCTTCGGACCGGCCCGACCCGCCGCCGACGCTGATCTTGCGCTGCTTGGACTTCTCCGACACCGGGATCGTCACGGTGAGCACCCCGTTGGCGAGGTTCGCTTCGAGGCCCTCGACGTCGAGTGTGTCGCCGAGCATCAGCTGACGGCTGAACGAACCGTGTGGGCGCTCGGCGGCGACGATGTCCTGGTCGTCGCCCCAGGGGCGATCGACGGTGACGGTCAGCTCGTTCTTCTCGACCGTGACGTCGATGTCGTCGCTGTCGACGCCCGGGACGTCGAAGTCGATGACGACGTGGTCGTCCTCGCGGATGGCGTCGAACAGCAGCATGGTCCGCGTGGGTCGGCGGGCCTCCTCGGTCATCCGCTCGAGCTCCTGGAACGGATCGAAACGCAACAGCATGGCTTCCTCCTCGTCGTGTGCATGGTGGGTGTTCGTCGTGAGATGTCGGTACCCACCGACATCGCGTTCCATGCTCGGGAAACCGACATTCGCGACGCGATTCGCCACGCCGAGTTCAGACGAGGTTGCCGTACCGGTGCTGCGTCCGTGAGATCGACTGCTCGCGCAGGTAGTGCAGCAGCTCGATCCTTCCCTCGGCCGTGACGGCATCGTCGACGGGGTGGATGCCGGCGGACCGTGCTGCGTCCCGCAGGGCCGGTTGCAGCGTGCCCACCACCCGCATCCGGGGGCTCGCCAGTGTGGGGAGACGTTGCGCCAGCTGCTCGTCGGTCTCGTCCTCCGCTCGTGACACAAGGGCGTCGACACCGCAGACGTCGGCGGCGTGGAGGACGCGGGCGACCTCGATCGGGTCGGCATCGGTCGACACACGCACGAGCACCGACGGCAGCGGGCGGTACCGGAAGACGTTCGACTCGCACCGCAGGCCGGTGGGATCGTGCCGGGCCGAGAACTCGGCCCGCCATGCCTCGCCGTCGCTCGTCAGGGCGGCGGCGAGCCACGCGTCGTCATCACGGCGCGGCAGCGGCTGCCAGCGTCCGAGCTGGGCGACGTAGTTGGGTCCTCCGGCCTTGGCTCCCGGTCCGACGCTCGACCGCTTCCAGCCACCGAACGGCTGCCGCTGCACGATGGCCCCGGTGATGCCACGGTTGACGTAGGCGTTGCCCACTTCCACCCGGTCGACCCAGTGGTCGATCTCGACGTCGTCGAGGGAGTGGATGCCGCCGGTGAGCCCGAAGTCGGTGCCGTTCTGGACGGCAACGGCGGCATCGAGGTCGTCGACGGAGACGATGCCGAGCACGGGTCCGAAGCATTCGGTGCGATGGAACCACGAGCCGGGCTGCACCCCGATGCGCACGCCGGGTGTCCACGCCCCGGTACCGTCGCCGAGTTCCACACGGCGCGGCTCGACCAACCACGACTCCCCGTCGTCGAGTTCGGTGAGTGCCCGCAGGAGCTTGCCGGTCGGTTCGCCGACGGTGGGGGCCATGTCGGTGCCTGCACGATGGGCCGGGCCCACGTCGATCGCATCGACGGCGTCGACGAGCTGGCGGCGGAACCGCTCGGTCCGCTCGATGCCACCCACACAGATCGCCAGGCTCGCTGCGGAACACTTCTGTCCGGCGTGCCCGAAGGCCGAGGCCACCAGATCGGCGACGGCGAGGTCGATGTCGGCGTGTGGCGTGATCACGAGCGCGTTCTTCCCGGAGGTCTCGGCGAACAGGTCGAGGTCGGGGCGCCAACTCCGGAACAGCTCGGCCGTTTCGTGGGCACCGGTCAGCACGACGGCCGACACGTCGGGATGCGTCACCACCCGCCGGCCGACCTCGTCGTCGAGGGCCGGCGCGAATGCGAGAACCTCGCGGGGAACACCGGCCGCCCAGCAGCACTCGGCGACGAGCTGCGCACAGCGGCGCACCTCCGGTGCGGGCTTGAGGACCACGGCGTTGCCGGCGGCCAGAGCCGCCATGACGCCCCCGGTCGGGATGGCGACCGGGAAGTTCCACGGTGACGCCACCACGACCACACCGAGCGGCTCGAAGTGCGTCGAGCGGCGACCGAGGTCGGCGATCTGCGTGGCGTAGTAGCGGGCGAAGTCGACCGCCTCGGACACCTCCGGGTCGGCCTGGTCGATGGTCTTGTGTGCCTCACCGACCATCGTCGTCACCAGGTCTCCGCGCCGGCGTTCGAGTTCGTCGGCCGCCCGGTGGAGCCAGCCGGCTCGCTCGGTGCCCGTCGGCCGGGGTTGCCGCCGGTGGATCACCAGGCGATCGATCTCGGCATCGACTCGGGCGACGTCGTCGATCCGTGGCGCCGGGCGGCCGGCGACCGCCGGCGCAGCAGCGAGCACCTGCCGGGCCCAGCGACGGTTCACCGGCAGCACCGGATCGGTGTCCGGCTGATTGGAGAAGCCGGTCCCGTCATCGCTCGGGCACGGCGAGGGCTGCAAGCGACGCGGCAGGGTGCCGGCACGGTGTCGCTCGGCGACCGAGCGTCGGAACCTGGCTGCCTCGGCCTCGAAGGTGGGCGAGCCCGGTGCGAGGGCGAACAGGTGATGGATGAAGTTGTCGTCGGTGGCGTTCTCCTCGAGACGGCGGAAGAGGTAGCTGATGGCGACGTCGAAGTCGGACGCCGCGACGAGCGGCGTGTACAGGAGCACCCCGCCGTCGTCCAGGAGTCGGCGGGCGTAGTGGTCGGCCATTCCCTCGAGCATCTCGAACTGCACCCGCTCCACGACGCCCCGGTGCTCGGCGAGCAGCCGGGCGAAGGCGAGGTCGAACAGGTTGTGGCTGGCGACACCGATCCGCACCGCCTCGGTGCGTTCGGGAGTCAACACCCTGTCGAGACACCGCTTGTAGTTGGCGTCGGTCTCGGCTTTGGTGGTGTACGGCGCCTGCTGCCACCCGTGGAGTTCGGCGTCCACACGCTCCATCGCCAGGTTGGCGCCCTTCACGAGGCGCACCTTGATCCGCCCGCCGGCCTGCCCCTCGACGGTTCGGCGGTGTCGAGCGGTGGCCCAGGCGACCAGACGGTCGAGTGCCGCCACCGAGTCGGGCAGGTAGGCCTGCAGCACGATGCCGGCGTCGAGCCCGTGGAACTCGTCCTCGCCGAGCACCGTCGTGAAGGCGTCGATCGTCAGGTCGAGGTCGCGGTACTCCTCCATGTCGAGGTTGACGAACACCGCTCGTCCCGTGTGAGCGGCGTCGGCCGCGCGCCGGTAGAGCGGTCGGAGCCGGTCGACGATGCGTTCGACGGAGCCGTCGTGGTCCCAGGGGTCGAGGCGGGGCACGATGGCCGAGATCTTCACCGACACGTAGTCGACGTCGCTGCGGCCCAGGAGATCGAGGAGCCGTGCGTAGCGGCGCTCGGCCTCCGCCGGCCCCAGCACGGCTTCGCCGAGAAGGTTGACGTTCATCGCGAATCCCGCTTCACGCCGTCGATCGAGATGATGGGACAGGGTCACGCCATCGGTGTCGACCACGAGGTGGCCGACCAGCCGGCGCATCCGGCGCCGGGCGAGCGGCATCACCAGCCGCGGTGCGACGGGAGCGACGACGGCGCCGGCGCGCAGCAGGAGCCGGTCGATCGGCGACAGGAAGCCCGGCAGTTCGGCGTCGACGAGCAGGTGGCGGAGCTGGCGGGCGGCCACCCGGTCGTCCTCCGGGCGGATCACGCGATCGACGAAGCGCATGGCGAACACCACGCCGTCCTCGTCGGCGACCAGCCGTGCCAGCCGGCCCGCCGTCCGGCGGTCGTGACGCGTGACGTGGCGGCCGGCGGACGCTGCCCAGGTGGCGACCAGGTCGATTGCCCGGTCGGCGAGGACGGTCAGTTCGTCACCCGCTGCGTCGTCGCCGATGACGCCACCGATGTCGCCACCGGGGTCGTCGCCCGTGTCGTCGCCGTCGTCGCCGACGCCCGGTTCGGCGTGGTCGAGGTTCATGCGACCACGTTGGCCGACGGCCGCAGACGATGCTTGTGACGATCCGACACCGGGTGACCCCGATCCGTACAACGCGTCATCTCGCCGGAGCTACCGTCGCCTCGATGGCCGGAGGATTCGACTGCCAGGACGAACTGATCGAGCTGTTCGACGATCTCGTCTGGGTCATCTTCTGCCTCAAGGCACCCGACGGCACGTATCTCGCCGTCAACAGGGCCTTCGTCCGACGGACCGGCCGCCGGTCGAAGCGCGACGTGATCGGTCGGCGGGCCCATGACCTGTTCGACGAGGATCTGGCCTCGCGCTACGAGGAACAGGATCTGGCCGTTGCCTCCACGGGCCGGCCCCTGCACAACGAACTCGAGTTGATCCGGCGAGCCGACGGCAGGTTGGGTTGGTACTCGACGACCAAGCTCCCGGTCACCACACCGCACGGCGTGGGGATCGCCAGCGTCAGCCGCGACCTGGAAACGGCACGGGACGACCTCGAGGTGCAGTCACTCGGCCGTGTGGTCGAGCACGTCCGCGGGCACGTCGGCGACACGATCCGCGTGTCGGACCTCGCACGGATCGCCGGCTGCAGCACCGACCAGCTCCGGCGACGGTTCCACCGGGCGTTCGGTCTCTCCCCCACCCAGTTCGTGCTGCGCGAGCGCGTCGACCGGGCCGCCGACCTGCTCGCCCGCACGTCGCTGCCCACAGCCGACATCGCCGTGGCGGCCGGGTTCTACGACCAGGCGGACATGACCCGCCAGTTCGCCAAGCTGATCAGCGAGACCCCGGGCCAGTTCCGTGCCCGGCAGCGACACGCCGGTTGAGGCCGCGGCGCCGGACGTCCGGTGAGTGGTGGCGGCCACGTTCCGGCAACCGCTCGTCACGCCGGGGACGACGCGCCGAGGAACTCTCGTGCAAGCGCGTGCGACACGTCGGCGAGGTCGTGGCGGCGCTGCAGCACCGACCGCTGACGTGCCGCGGAGTTGCCGTGGCGGAGCACGCCGTCCACGGCGTCCACCACGAGACGTCGTTCGACCTCGTCGCCGAGATGGCGGTCGACGTGTTCGAGCAGACGGGTCACGACCGTCTCGGAGTCCGCCATCGCCCCGGAGACCGGGCTCGCCAGCGGATCGGACAATCCGTCGTCCAGACCGTGACGGCTCGCCTGCCAGACGCCGAGGTCGAGCACCTCCGGACGCTGCTGCAGGGCGTCTCGTCCGTCCCGCAGCGACGTCGCCTCGGCAACCGCGAGGGCGCGGCTCAAGCCGGCGACCATCACGGCCTCCTCCACGGTGGAGGCGGCATCGGCGATACGGAACTCGAGCGTCGGCACGTGGAGGCTCGGCCGCAACCACGTGTAGATCATCTTCTCGTCGGCGACCAGGCCGGCGGCCACCAGGGACGACACCACGCTGCGATAGTGCTGCCACGACTCGAACGTCGCCGGCATCCCCGACGTGGGCCAGCGCGACCAGATCTGGGCGCGGTAGCTGGCGAAGCCGGTGTCCCGCCCGTCGAAGAACGGCGAGCTCGCCGTGAGCGCCAGGAGCACGGAGATCCACGGCCGCACCCGTGCCATCACCGCCACCGCCTCGTCACGGTCGACGAAACCGACGTGGGTCTGTGCAGCGGCGATGAGCTGTTCGCGGGCCACCAGTTGGTACTCGTCGAGCATCCGATGGAAACGGCCGGTGTCGGTGACCCGCTGCGCATCGAGATCGGTTCGGGGCGCCGTGCCCGCAGAGATCACGAGAAGGTCCCGGCGCGAGGCGATGCGGGCGAGGCGGGAACGACGGTCGAGGACGGCGTCGCGCAGTTCCTCGAGATGGCTGCACACCGGCGTTCCCGATTCGACGAGGGCCTGGTGCAGCTCGTCGTCGAATCCGTCGTGGGTGCCGGTGATCTCGCGGGCCCGGGGCAGGAGCCGCCCGGTCTCGGGTTCGGCGAGGAAGAACTCCAGCTCCACACCGATCGTGAAGTCGGCGG
>Ga0102938_10004149_pt1 | contig 10700 bp, 5 predicted proteins | sample SalPonR2_B_D2_MG_FD_84516 | JGI IMG/M metagenome (GOLD analysis project Ga0102938, IMG submission 84516) | Salt pond soil microbial communities from South San Francisco under conditions of wetland restoration - Salt Pond MetaG R2_B_D2_MG | ecosystem: Environmental > Aquatic > Marine > Intertidal... | reverse complement strand
CGAATTTCGAATTTCGGAGGGCATCGTTAGCTCCCCACTACGCTATCTTTTCAGATAGCTTCGCGGGGCGAGATTTGTTATAAAGATTAAGAATCTCGTGCTTCGAAGCTAATTGAAAATTAGCGTAGAAGTAGCACCGTTAGCTCAGCTGGTAGAGCAGCTGCCTCTTAAGCAGACGGTCGGAGGTTCGAATCCTCCACGGTGCACGTAGCTTCAAAAGAATGATAATGTCCTAAGAGTTGTCTCCAGAGGAGGTTCGCCCCGCATACGCGGGGCGCCCGGCGAATGCCGGGCGAATCCTGCACAGCGCACTAAGTATACAAAACAGATACACTTAACAAGGTTGAATAATAAAAGTTCACCTGCCTGCCGGCAGTCAGGAAGCTAATACCTAAAAGCTAACAGTCACATTGACTAAAGTATAACTATAGCTTAAAATTTACTTAAACATTAAAATAATAATATCAAGAAAATATGGCAGTACCCAAAAAGAAGAGAACCAAAGGTTCCGCCGGAAAAAGGAGGTCTCACCACGGCTTGTCTGAAGTACAACTCTCCAAATGCCCTAAGTGTAACACTCCGGTTAAGCCGCATGCAGCTTGCCCCAATTGCGGGACCTACAAGAAAAGAGAGGTCTTGGAAACAAGCAGTCCTTCCAAAAAATCCTCAAAATAAATCTTTCTTTAAAAATAAGGAAAAAACATGTCCAATCGCCATTTAGCTAGAACCATAGCAATGCAATCCCTATTTTGTTGGGATTTTAATGGTAAGAAAGAGAAGAATTTTGAAGAGATAATCGAGAATAACTTTTCCAATTTCGCTCCCCGTTTCAATGATGACGGTTTTGTCTCCTCCTTGATCAAGGGGGTGATAGAGAATTTGGAAGAGATCGATAAATATATTATCAAGTACGCTACTGAATGGCCCTTGGACCAGATAACCACGGTGGACAGGAATATTTTAAGGATAGGAGTTTATGAATTGGTCTTGGATGACCAGGTTCCGTCCAAGGTGGCCATAGATGAGGCCATAGAGATAGCCAAAACTTTCGGAGGAGAATCCTCCGGAAAATTTGTTAATGGGGTTTTGGGAGCTATTTACAGGGAAATGTTCGGAGAGGATAAAAAAAAAGAAAAACCTGATGACAAGTCTGTTGAGGATGCTTCGGCCAAGAAATAATCTTAAAATACTTAAAACATATATTGCTGCATCATTAGATTGTCCGGATCAACCTGGGAGTTTAATGAGGCAATGATATATATGGACAAATGAGCCAGGAAAAAGACCTTTCTCAATTGGAGGAAAAAATAGGGATCAAGTTCCAAAACCAGGACCTTTTAAGACAGGCGGTGGTCCACCGATCATACCTGAACGAAAACCCGGGGTTTAGATTGAACAATAATGAAAGATTGGAATTTTTAGGGGATGCGGTCCTGGAGATAATAGTGACCGAATATCTTTATTATAACTTTCCGGAAGAAGAAGAGGGAAAGCTGACCAATTATCGGGCCAGTCTGGTCAATACATATTTGTTGGCCGTAGTGGCCCAAGAGGTTGAACTGGAGAGCTTCTTGTATCTTTCCAGGGGTGAATCCAAGGACAGGAACGAGAAGGCCAGAAGAAGTATTTTGGCCGATACTGTTGAGGCCGTAGTGGGAGCCATTTATCTGGACCAAGGAAAAAAAGCGGCCGAGAAATTCATTAAAAATAAAATAATCCCCAAATTGGATAATATTTTGGCAAATCGTCTTTATTTGGATCCCAAGTCCAAGTTTCAGGAAGAAGCTCAGGAAAAATACGGAATAACCCCTCATTACAAAGTTTTGAAAGAAGAGGGGCCGGATCATGCCAAGATCTTTGAAGTAGGTCTTTATCTGGAGGACAAAGTAGTGGCCAAGGGAAGAGGATCCTCCAAACAGGAAGCCCAGGTCAAAGCCGCTGAAGAAGGGATAAGAAAAGAAGGGTGGTAATTATTTTTTAAAATATTTTTTATTATGAAAATTCAAGATCTTTTCAAACAAGCGGTGGACAATAAGGCCTCGGACATTCATTTGGTAGTTGGTCTCAAGCCCGTTATAAGGATCGATGGCCAGCTGAAAGTTTTGGACAAAGAGGACAAAGTTACCAACAAAGACCTGCAGGAAGAAGCTTTTTCTATTTTGAATGAACAACAAAAGAAAAGATTTCTTTCCGAATATGATTTTGATTTTAGCTATGCTTTAAAAAGCGGGGAGAGATTTCGGGTTAATTTGCATTATGAAAAGAACAACATCGGTTTGGTCGCCAGGATAATTCAAGAGGAAAAACCAGCTTTGGAAGATATTGGAATGCCCGAGATCACTCAGGATCTTTTGCAGAGCAGGCAAGGACTGATATTGGTTACCGGACCCACTGGTTGCGGTAAGTCCACTACTTTATCTTCCATGATACAGTACATAAACAATAATCGAAGGTGTAATATAATAACCTTGGAGGATCCGATCGAATTTTTATTCCATCCGGAAAAAAGTATAATAATTCAAAGACAATTAGGGAGCGATATGACCAGTTTTGCCAGCGGTTTGAAGCATGTTTTAAGACAGGATCCGGATGTGGTCATGGTCGGGGAAATGAGGGACTTGGAGACAATAGCCGCTACCATAACCCTGGCCGAGACCGGACATCTGGTTTTGGCCACTCTGCATACCTATAGCGCTGCTCAGACCGTGGACAGGATGATAGATATCTTCCCGCCACACCAGCAGAGCCAGATCAGGTCCCAAATATCCAATACTTTAAAAGCCGTTTTTTCTCAGAGATTGTTGACCAGGAGCGATGATCAGGGCAGGATCGCGGCCAGGGAAATAATGATAAACAATCCGGCCATAGCCAACCTGATCCGGGAGAACAAGATAGCCCAGATCAAGAATACCATTGAAACCAGTAAAGAGAAGGGGATGATCACTATGGACAGTGATATCAAGAATCTTTACAAAGAAAAAATAGTGGATAAAGATGAGGCCAAAAGTAATATGCATAACCCTGATTCCTTGAAGTAATTTTTTGGTTATTTTTACCCCTTGACATTGCTATAAAATAGTGTATAGTATACAAAGTAAACAAGGTTAAACAATTTATTTGAGTTAACGGAATAAATCAAAGATTTATTTTTTTGTTTCCGTTTTCTTTTGTCAAGTATTAGTCCCACACTAACTTACCTTAATCGGTTGTTATTTTTTTTAGTTTTTAACGGCTTGTGAGAGAGTTGAAATAGTGAGGGGTTAATATTTGGTAAAAGATCTTTGACAATTTAATAATATAAAGTCTTAAAGTCTGAAAAACGCCGAGATTATTTCACACTCCATTTTTAGAATTGTGAGTGTGAGAAAATCACGTCAAGGGTATACGGTGGATGCCTTGACATAAGAAGTCGATGAAGGACGTCGCAGCCTGCGATAAGCCTCGGTGAGGTGGCAAGCAACCTTTGACCCGAGGATCTCCGAATGGGGAAACCCGCCCTGTTGAAGACGGGGCGCCCTGCACTTTTTGGTGCAGGGGGATAACCCGGTGAATTGAAACATCTTAGTAACCGGAGGAAGAGAAATCAATAGAGATTCCCTGAGTAGTGGCGAGCGAAAGGGGAACAGCCTAAACTTTAAGAACTGCGTCCCTCACCTTTTTTTACTTATCACGTAAAAAGTTTTTAATTTTTATTCTTTTGTTGAATATTAAAAATAAAGTAAATGTGGTTAGTAAAAAAAGGTGAGGGACTGAAGGCGCCAGAGCCATATGTTCTTAGAGGGTTGCAAGGTTATTGCTTCTTACCATCTGGATAGGGTAGGGCGAAGAAATATTTTTTAGCTAAATAAGCTGGAAAGCTTAACCATAGAGGGTGATAGTCCCGTAAGCGAAAAGAAATATTTGTTCGTAGCAATAATCCTTAAGTACTGCGGAGCTCGTGAAACTCCGTGGGAAGCTGGGTCGACTATGATCCAAGGCTAAATACTTCTTATGATCGATAGTGAACCAGTACCGTGAGGGAAAGGTGAAAAGCATCCCGGAAGGGAGGTGAAATAGTACCTGAAACCATATACCTACAATGAGTCGGAGTCCCGCACCTTTTTGGACTTCACGTTTACTCTTGTTATCGCCCCATATAGATTAGGGCGCGATAAACTTTGATTTACGTGAAGCGCAAAAAGGTGCGGGATGACGGCGTCCTTATTGAAGTACGGGCCAACGAGTTTGCGTATGTGGCTAGCATAATCCAGCACCAATTTTATGAGCACGTTTTATTTTAGTTAAGTTGATCTTTGTTTTTTCAAGCAAAAAACTAAATTAATGTTGTTGGTGAAATTGGTGCTGGAGTATGCGTAGTGAAAGCGAGGGTTAACTGCCCGTTAAGTCGCATGCGCAAGACCCGAAACCGAGTGATCTAGCCATGGCCAGGTTGAACTCTGTCGAAAGACAGAGCGAGGACCGCACCCACCAGTCGTTCAAAACTGGGGGATGAGCTGTGGTTAGCGGAGAAATTCCAATCGAACTCGGCAATAGCTGGTTCTCCCCGAAATAGCTTTCGGGCTAGCCTTGGATGTTTCCTATAGGGGGTAGAGCACTGAATGAGGGCGGGCCTTCGGGTACCGTCCTCAACCAAACTCCGAATACCTATAGGTTAAGTCCAGGAGTTAGACCGTGGGGGCTAAGCTCCATGAGTCAAAAGGGAAACAGCCCAGACCGTCGTCTAAGGTCCCTAAATGTATGCTAAGTGTTAAAGGTGGTGGTGCGACTGTGACAACTAGGAGGTTGGCTTAGAAGCAGCCATCCTTTAAAGAACGCGTAATAGCTCACTAGTCAAGTTGCGTCGCGCCCAAAATTTAACGGGGCTAAGCATACTACCGAAGACACGGCTTTGCACCTTATGGTGCAAAGGGTAGGGGAGCGTTCCGCTGGCACTGAAGCCAAGTCGTGAGGCTTGGTGGAGCGAGTGGAAGTGAGAATGTTGGCATGAGTAGCATGAATCCCGATGAGAAATCGGGACACCGCAAGCCTAAGGTTTCCTGGGCAACGAGAATCGCCCCAGGGTCAGCCGGTCCTAAGGCGAACCCCGTGTAGTGCGGGGGCAGCCGATGGTTAGCTGGTTAATATTCCAGCGCTACTGTAGTCTTCCGATGGAGGGACGCAGTTCCAAAGTTCAAGCGCGTTTATGGTATGCGCGTTGATTGCTTCAAGGAGTGATCCAGGCAAATCCGGATCATTATACTCCAAGAGGTCGTCAAGAGGCGAGATCGTAAGGTCGAGCCGATTTGGGTGGAGGAATTGCCGAGAAAAACTTCTAGGGCTAAGTCTATAGTAACCGTACCGCAAACCGACACAGGTAGGCGAGGCGAGTAGCCTCAGGTGTACGAGAGAACCTTCGTTAAGGAACTCGGCAAAACAGCGGCCGTAAGTTCGCGATAAGGCCTGCCACCCTTCGGGGTGGTCGCAGCTAAAGAGCCCGGGGGACTGTTTATCAAAAACACAGCTCCCTGCTAACTCTCAAAGAGGATGTATAGGGGGTGACGCCTGGCCAGTGTCCGAACGTTAAGGGGAGGGGTTATCCCACACCTTTTTGCATTTCACGTAAATTAAAGTTTATCGCGCCATAATCCATATGGTGAGATAACAAAAATAAACGTGAAGTCTAAAAAGGTGTGGGAGAAGCTCCGAACCTAAGCGCGGATGAACGCCAGCGATAACTATAATCGTTCTAAGGTAGCGAAATTCCTTGTCGGGTAAGTTCCGACCTGCACGAATGGCGCAACCTCCTGGGCACTGTCTCAACGAAGGACTCGGCGAAATTGCATGACGAGTAAAAATGCTCGTTAGCCATAGTAGGACGAAAAGACCCCGTGAAGCTTTACTACAGCTTGATATTGAACTAGGGGTATATATGTTCAGAATAGGTGGGAGCCCTTCGGGGCATCAGTGAGATACCACCCTTGTATATTCTTAGTTCTAATCCCGCACCTTTTTGCACTTCACACGTGAATTAAAGTTTATCTCGCCATAATTTATATGGTGCGATAATAAGAATAAAACGTGGAGTCCAAAAAGGTGCGGGAGACAGTGTCTGGTGGGTAGTTTGTCTGGGGCGGATGCCTCCCAAAAGGTAACGGAGGCGTTTACCAAGGTCGGCTATCCCGGAATGGAAACCCGGGAGATAGTGTAAAGGCACAAGCCGGCTTTACTGCAAGACTGACCAGTCAAGCAGTCGCGAAAGCGGAACTTAGTGATCCGACCGTTCGATATAGGACGGCGGAAGCTCATCGGATAAAAGCTACTCCGGGGATAACAGGCTAGTCCCGCCCAAGCGTCCACAGCGACGGCGGGGTTCGGCACCTCGATGTCGGCTCGTCGCATCCTGGGGGTGAAGAAGCTCCCAAGGGTTGGGCCGTTCGCCCATTAAAGCGGCACGCGAGCTGGGTTCAGACCGTCGTAAGACAGGTCGGTCTCCTATCCTCTATGGCCGTGGAAACTTGAGGAGATCCTTCCCTAGTACGAGAGGACCGGGAAGGACGGAGCTCTAGTGTACCAGCTGTCCCACCAGGGGCACTGCTGGGTAGCTATCTCTGGTTAGGATAAGCGCTGAAAGCATCTAAGCGCGAAGCCGTCTCCAAGATTAGGTTTCATAGGCTGGTCGAAGACGACGACCTTGATAGGCCCTAGGTGTAAGTGTGGTAACACATTCAGCCGAGGGGTACTAATCAGCCATTTGATTTTCTCACACTCGTAGTTTTAAAGAGTTAAGACTTGAATATTTTAGATATCTTAGATATTAGATATTGGATACTGGATATTTGATATTAGGCATGGTGACCAGTTTAAATTTTTATTAAGTAATTACCAATATCAAATTACTAATATCCAATATCCAACTAAAAGACACCATTGTTCTGGTGGCAAGGCGAAGGGGCAACACCTGATCCCATACCGAACTCAGAAGTTAAGCCCTTCAGCGCCGATGGTACTTGGGGGTTTACCCCTGGGAGAGTAGGTCGCCGCCAGAACAATGGTGTTTTTTTGTTGGATCAATTTTTCATAGTATAATGTTTGTGCTCAGTGAATATAGGTCGCCCCCGTAAAAAGCTAACGCTTCACGGGGCACAGCGCCAGAACAATGGTGTTTTTTTGTTCACAAAAAACATGTTAAACTAATAACAATGCTAATATGTGAATTGTTTAATATATTTTGCATTTTGCATTTTGAGTTTTGCATTTCTAAATTATGTGCGGAATAGTCGGCTATACCGGCCAAAAACAATCTTTTCCTCTTCTTTTGGACGGTTTAAAGAGGTTGGAATATCGGGGTTATGACTCCGCCGGTTTGGCGGTGGTCAAAGAGAGTCAGGTGGAGTCTCATAAAGCCGTGGGCAAGATAGAGGAATTGCAAAAGGACATAGGTGGCAAGGATATCCCCGGAAGTTTGGGCATTGCTCATACCAGGTGGGCCACTCACGGGGTTCCGACCGAGGAGAATGCTCATCCTCATTGTGACTGCTCCGGCCGGATTTGGCTGGTTCATAACGGTATTATAGAAAATCATCAGGCGCTTAAGGATCAACTGGAAAAAGAGGGCCATGAGTTTCAATCGGAAACGGATTCAGAGGTAATGGTCCATTTGATAGAAAAATTTTATCAAGGCGATATTGCCGAAGCTCTTAGACAGGCCTTATATAAGATCGAGGGAGCTTACAGTTTTGTTGTTTTTCATAGCGAAGAACCGGGGAAATTGGTGGCGGCCAAAAAGGGTAGCCCCTTGGTCTTGGGTATAGACGATGATGGTGTGATAGTGGCCTCTGATGTGACCGCTATCATTAGGCAGACCAGGAATGTGATCTATCTGGAGGACAAGGAAATGGCGGTTGTTGAAGGAGGTGAGTTCCATATTCTGAATTGGAACAACCAAACCCGGAACAAAGAACCCCAAAAAGTTAGCTGGGACCTGGAAGAATTGGAAAAAAAGGGCTATGACCATTTTATGTTAAAAGAAATATTTGAGCAGCCGGACTCTATTACTGATAGCTTAAGAGGAAGGGTTATTCAAGAAGAGGGCAAGGTTAAACTGGGTGGCCTGGACACTGTAGCTGATCGATTGAGTCAAGTGGAGAATTTGGATTTGGTGGCTTGCGGAACCGCTTATTACGCCGGTCTGGTCGGTGAATATATGTTAGAGGAATATGCCGATCTGCCGGCCCGGGCCCTGGTCGCTTCCGAGTTCAGATATAGAAAACAGCTTTTGGACAAGGGCCATTGCCTCTTGGCTTTGAGCCAGTCCGGGGAAACCGCTGATACTTTGGCTGCCATAAAAGAGGCCCAGGAAAGGAATGTTCTTAGTTTAGGGGTGGTCAATGTGGTCGGCTCCAGCATTGCCCGCACCACCGAGGCCGGAGTTTACAATCATATCGGACCGGAAATAGCAGTGGCATCGACCAAGGCCTTTACTTCCCAGCTTGTTATTTTGGCCTTGTTAACCGTTTATTGGGGTCGAATGAGGAATATGGCCCTGGCCATGGGCCAAAGAATAACCCAGGAGCTGGAAGAGCTGCCTCAAAAGGCCCAAGAAACTTTAAAAACGGATAAAAGGATCCGGGAGATCGCCCAAAAGTATTATCAGGTAAGCAATTTTGCCTTTTTAGGGCGGAAATATAATTACGCCGTGGCCCTGGAAGGAGCTTTGAAGTTGAAGGAGATATCCTATATTCATGCCGAGGGATTTGCCGGCGGAGAGATCAAACACGGGCCGCTTGCCCTGGTCGATAAGGATTTCCCCTCCTTTTTTATAGTTCCCCAGGACAGTGTCTATGAAAAGAACCTGAGCAATATGCAGGAGATCAAGGCCCGGGGCGGTCCGGTAATAGCTTTGGCCACTCAAGGAGATGAGAGAGTGGCCCAAATAGCCGATGAAGTGGTTTATATCCCCAAGACTTTGGAGATGCTAACTCCGATCCTGGCAGTTATTCCCTTGCAACTCTTTGCTTACTATATGGCCACTTTTAATAGCACCGATGTAGATAAGCCCAGAAATTTGGCCAAGTCGGTGACTGTGGAATAAATTTGATACTTGATATTAGATATTTGATATTGGTCATAGTGATATAAACTTTACTTTTTATTATTCCAGTATCTAATATCCAATATCCAATATCTATGATCAATATAATGACAATCGGCGGCGGCAGCGGCCAGTATGTCCTTCTGTCCGGCCTCCGGGATATTCCCGACTTCAATGTGACCGCAGTGGTGTCCATGGTGGACAGCGGCGGCAGCACCGGCCGCCTTCGGGATGAACTCGGAGTTTTGCCGCCCGGGGATATTTTAAAATGCGCTTTGGCCTTATCCCCCTTTCGAGAGTCGGCTCGAAGTCTTTTGCAGAAAAGATTTCAGAACAATGATAAATTGGCCGAACACAGCGTGGGTAATATGCTTTTGACCATGCTATCCCAGTATTGCAACGATTTCGCTGAAGGAGTAAGGGCTCTGGGAGAGGTCCTTGAAACCAAGGGTAGAGTGTTGCCGGTTACCACTGATAAGGCCACTTTAGTGGCGGAGTTGACCGACGGCTCCTGGCTGTTCGGGGAATCGGCCATTGATGTTCCCCGGGGAGATCAGAGAGAAAAGATAAAAAGAACCTTTTTGGTCCCTCATCATAGCGATTCTATAAAAGTTTACCCTGAAGTGTTGCAGGCCATTAAACAGGCCGATCACATTATTTTGGGGCCCGGTGATCTCTATACCAGCATTATTCCCAATTTGTTAGTGGAAGGAATAAAGGAGGAATTGGCTCAAGCCAAAGCAGAATTGATCTATGTCGGTAATATTATGACCAAGTTCGGCGAGACCGAGGATTTTACCGCCCGGGATTTTGTGGACAAGGTGGAGGAGTTCTTACCCCGGAAGCTGGACAAGGTTATTTTTAACAGCACTGAACCGAAACAAGACATATTGGCAAGATATGAAGAACAGAAGGCCCGGTTTGTGGATCCGCCGGCCGAAAATATTCCGGGCAGGCGGGTTATAAGCGGTGATCTTTTGAGTGTGGCCGGAGGCGTGGTCAGGCACGATCCGGAGAAGTTGGCTAAAGTAATAAAGAAAAATTTGTAGAGAGATTTAAAACAGTCAATAGTAAACAGTAAGGCGAAGGACGCGATTTTACATCTTGGTAACAATTTATTACTATTTACCCACATTAAATAGTTAAATTCACCATCGGTTAAATCAACAGAATTCCAAACTAAGATGAAATTTTTGCGAACTCGCCTGCCTGCCGGTAGGCAGGGGTTGGCTGTGGGATCCTACAGAATATGAAAAATAGGGGCGCGGAGCAAAAATTTTATTTTAGTTTGGAAAGGTTGTCCGGCATTTCAAAATTAAAATACCATTTACTGCTTTAAAGATATAGAGAAAATTTCAATTAGTAGAATTATCGGACCCTGTTATTAAATTTAAAACCATGATCATATTTTTTGATTTTGATGACACCTTGTTTGACAGGGAGAAGTTCATCTCCGCCCTGACAAAAGAGCTGGGAATAAGCCAAGAGGAGTTTTTAAAGGATTATAACCGGCATTTTAAAGATAAGGGCCGACCCTATTCCTTAAAAAAGCATTTGGAATTTTTGGGAGAAAGTCAACGAGAGGGGGATCTAGATCATTTTTTCCAGGATCTGTCCGCCTTTGTTTATT
>Ga0102938_10004148_pt1 | contig 10703 bp, 6 predicted proteins | sample SalPonR2_B_D2_MG_FD_84516 | JGI IMG/M metagenome (GOLD analysis project Ga0102938, IMG submission 84516) | Salt pond soil microbial communities from South San Francisco under conditions of wetland restoration - Salt Pond MetaG R2_B_D2_MG | ecosystem: Environmental > Aquatic > Marine > Intertidal... | reverse complement strand
CCGAGGTGGCGTGGCTTCAGCGACAGTTCGGTCGCGTGCTCCCCGGCAGATACTGGCTGGATGCCTCGGGGCTGGCCGGCTTCGAGGGTGGACCTGCGCAGTTCGACCTGCGTTCCGCAACCGGCCCCGGCTACAACCGGAACACGCCTGGGGGCGCCCTGATGAGCGATGGTCGTTGCGCCGGCTATCTTCATCCGGATGGCCCGAGCGTGATGGTCGGCGATTGTTGACCGGTGCCTTTTCCCAGATTGGGTCAGGGCCCGGCGCAGTGGGCGTAAGGCTCGATCGCGAAGGCCAGCATCTGCGCGGCCTGGCTGGATCCCTTCCACCAGCCCCCGGTGGCATCGGCAAAATCAGCCAGGGGACCGAAGGGATTGCTGGCCGGGTCGAGATTCGCGAACAGCTCGTCGAGAAGTCGTCGGGAGGTCTCGCACAGGCCCGGGCTGGTCTGGATTCGGTCACCGATCAGCCCCAGCGCCACGGTCTGCGGTTTGGTTGGCCGGAACATGGCCATACCGTCGCCCGTATCCAGGCGTTCGCAGCTGCCGACCTGATCGCCGCCCTCGATCAGGGCGCAACGCAGGGCATAGGCCCAGTCGCCGGCCGCATCCGGGCCGCCCTGGGGGCGCTGGTTCATGCCCTGTTGGTAGAACACCGGCATCAGTCCAGCCAGGGTCCGGGACAGCGCCGGCTGGCCGTTGCGGTCGTTGAACTCCCCCCAGTTCTGCCAGACGCGCATCAGGAAGCCGTACATCATCGCGCTGGTCATGAAACTCTGCGGCAGGTCGCAGACCGAATCGACCGGCACGTCGTCCTGGCAGAGCAGACCGGCGCGCAGATTGTCGCCGGCCAGTTCGGTCAGGATCTCGCGCAGGCGTGTGTCACAGGCCTGACCGTCGGCGCCGGGGACGAACTCCGCGCAGTTGGCGAGCAGTTCGAAGTGCTGGACGTTGCCCCGCAGCGGTGTGATGGCGTTGAAGAAGCGGTCGCGATCGGTCTGGGTCGCGATCTGGCCCGGGTCGGTGGTATTGCCGGGGTCTTTCGGATTCCAGGGGACCGAGTATCGTGCGGTGATCATGCGCCCGCCGTGGCGGAAGCGCTCAAGCATGGCCGGCGTCGGTCGCAGCGCATAGTGCAGCTGCATGCCGGCGTTGTAGGTGTAGTCATCCGAGCCCTGCCCAGCGCGGTGCCACTGGCCTTCGCCAAAACCGCCCGACGTTACGGCGACGCCGTTGCGCGCTCCGTGACTGCGCGCGCCGATATTCATCCTGGCGGTAAACAGCTGCAGCCAGGCCTGCGGCTGGGCGAAGCCCCACAGAAAGCGCGGTTCGCCGCTGCGCAGGAATTCCAGCGCCTCGGCGCCCGATGGGTTCCAGTAGTTCATCGCCCCGGAATTGGTGAAGGGGGACGAGCTGGCCGGGTCGGGAAAGGCGAAAAGGTCGTTGGCCTGGGTGTCGGGCCAAAGTTGAGCGCCGTAGGTGCGGAAGCGCCACCACTGGCCGGTTGCGTCATCGCGCACCGTGTTCTCGTGGCGGCTGACCATGTAGTTGCGGTAGGCGGTCTCGACGGCACTGCCCGTGCCATGGGCCAGCCGGGGAAGTACCTCGGCGGCGTTGAGCCGGTCCAGGTTCCAGCGCGGGACAAGGGGGCGTTCGAGACGTGCGATGCCCTGCTCCCTCATGTCGCTCAGATCTTCCAGGGGTGCGGGCCCGGCCGGGCGCAGCTGAAGCAGGGCCCGGGTCCACAGGCCCTTGCCTTCGCCGATGATGCTCGGTCGCGAGATGGTCAGGGCTTCCAGGCCCTCGTTGGCGGCGATTCGAAGGGCCTGGGGCTCCCGAAAGCGCATCCAGGGCATCTGCAGGGCGGCCACGAAATCCGGGGCGATGCGGCCGACGACCGGCGCACTGGCCGCAAGGCCATCCTCGAGGAGACCGCTGGCATCGCGAAGCTCGAAGCGCCTGAGCCAATCGTTGGCGCTGAAATCACCCCTTCGCTGTTCAGCAACGGCGCCAGCACCGACCGGGCGCATGGGCCCAAGGCCGCCGGCCGCCGAAGCGGTCGCACCTTCCAGCGCCGGGAAGCGCCATCCGGCTTCGCGCCACTGGCGGCTCTCGTCGGTCCAGGGCGGGAAAAAGGCATCGGAACATTCGTTGCGCAGGATCCATTCAAGCTCGACCCCGCGCGAGGCGCGCGACCAGGTCATGGTCACGGTGAATCCGAAGGGGTCATAGGCCGGAACACCGGCGCTGTCGCAGCGGCTGCCCAGCGATGGGTCGACGAATCTGCCGTTCAACACCACGCGAGCCCGCAGCGGACCGGCATCCTCGATGCGGAAATCCTCGACCGTGACGGTGCCGGGTCGGGCGGTCGACAGCGCCTCGGTGCCCGCAGGGTCCAGGGTCAGTCTCGGCCCGTCACCCGGCAGTCCGTTCATGACGCGCAGGCGTGGCGCACCGGCGGCGTCGCTGATCGATGCATTGACGGCGAGGAGCAGGGCAGGATCGTTCGGGTCGATCAGAAAGTCGGCCAACCCGGTATCGATGGTCGTGCCGTCGCCAGTTTCGGTGACCCGCACCGCCCAGGGATCCATAGCGTCGACGGCAGTCAGCGCAGAGTCATAGCGCCGCAGCTCATAGCCAACCACGCCGTGCCCCGGCGGTGTGGCCGGAACCATCACCTCGAGCCAGCGAATCGGTCGCTGCAGGTCGGCCAGTGGGCCGCCCCATCGGCTGATGATTCTGAATTGCGCCGCCAGTCGTGCACCATCGGACGCAATCACGGCCAGGTGATCGAGATCGGCGTCATTCAGCGCCAGCGCGCGTGGAATCGCCAGGCCACCCGAGGCGATCTGTCTCTGCCGGTCTTCGTCGCGGTCATTGGCGATCTCGAAGCAGCCCAGCGACTCGAAGGCCGAATCGCCCGGCGGGCCAAGCCGGCCCGCCAAGGCGGTGGGCGGTGCCGAGCCGGTGGCACAGTCGGCGACTTGCGCCGCGAATCGATCAGCAAATATCGGGTCATCTACTGTGCCCGGGTGGGCCGCGCCGGTCAGGGCGGCCATGGCAAGCAGCAGGGTCGGTCGGTTCAGTGTCGTCATCATTCGGAGGTCGTTGTGTATCACCTTTCACTAGGACGCAGAATTGGCCTTCAGGCTCTCAGGTTTTCTTGTTGTGGCTGATCGGGCGCGCCAGTACCATGACCGGCTTGACCAGGGAACCGCGAGAATCATCGCGTTGGACACGAGAAAGCATTTCGAGGCCGTCTTCGAACAGCACCAGTCGCGTCTGCGAGCCTTTCTGTGTTCGCGCTTCGACGGGGTCCCCGGAGTCGATGTCGATGACCTCATGCAGGAACTCAGGCTTCGTCTCTGGAAGGCCATGGAAAGTGAGAGGGTGATCGAGCGCCCTGCGTCCTATCTCATGCAGGCGGCGGTTCGAGTGATGATCGATGCACAGCGCCGCGCAGCCGTCCGCCGTCCCGAGGGTGGGTTCGTCGAACTGGTGTCCGACATGGCCGCTGCCGAGCCAATCGAACATCAGCCGCTTCCGGAGCGCGAGGCAGAACGGGGTGAGGCCCTGGCCCGACTGCGCACGGCGCTTGATCGAATGGCCCCCGATCGTGCACGAATGCTGCGCCTTTATCTGCAGGGCTTCGGTTCGGCCGATATCGCACGATTGACCGGCTGGACCGAACCCCGCTGTCGCAATCTTCTCTATCGCGGTCTGGCCGACCTCAAGGACGAACTGGGAATCGAGCTATGAACGATCCGAAACTGCCCGGTACCTGGCATTCGCTGAACCGGAAAGCCACCCGGCCGGAACCGGCGCGTGGCAATTGTCCCAATGCCGAGGCCCTGGCCCTGCTGGCGGTCGACCCGGGCCAGGCCGAGCCCGAGCTGCTCGATCATGTCGCGGTCTGCAGTAGCTGCAGCGAAGAGCTGAAGCGGGTGCTGGACGACGGCACGCTGGCAGCCCTGACCACGGCCCTGGCCGGGGAGCCCACGGCCTCGATGGATACGGAGAATCCCTCCGGATCTGGTCATCGCGGCTGGCGCCGAAGGGCTCTCGGCGGCCTGGCCCTGGCCGCAAGCCTGCTGATCGCAGTGGCGGTCAGCCTGACGCTCCAGCCTGTAGACAATGGCCCGACGCTGCGCGGCGGCCCGGCCGTTGAAGGTCTGCATCCGCCGTCCGGTGCGCACTTGGAACAGGCGCCGTCACGCTTCGAGTGGCCCGCTGGCGGCAGGGACGAGGAACTGGTCCTGATGAATTCGCGTGCCGAGATCATCTGGACAGGGCCTGAGGTGCGCGACGGTGCCGTGATGGTGCCGGAGTCGCTGCGTGATGCCCTGGTTGAAGACCGCTATTACTGGCAGGTGCGTGACCTCGAACATAATTCGCTTCTTGGCCCCTTCGAGTTCCGGCTGGTCCAGCCGTGACCGAGCGAGTCGTCGGGGGGTTCCTGCTGATTGCCCTGGTCGTGGCCATCTGCCCGGTCGCCGCCGAAGTCACGGTCATTGATGTCATGCAGGGTGGGGTGGGGGGTCAGTCCGGGGTTGAATCCGGCGACCGGATCCTGGCTATCGGTACGGTCGACGGCAGCTGGACGCAGATCGAGCATCCGCTGGATGTTGAGGCGATGGCATTCGGTCCCGGGCGCATCGGTCCGCTGCGGCTGAGGTTGGATTCAGACCAGGGTCTGCGCGAAGTCGAATTGCCGGTGGGCGATCTTGGATTGGTCGTTGGCCCGGGTGACGGCACACTGGCCCTTCGCGCGGAGGACGAATTTGACGCCGTCTTGTCCGAGGCCGGCCTGGGCGAGGCATTGAGCGCATGGAAAGCCTTTTTTGACTCCCGGAGCGATAACCCGCGGACCCGCTGCTGGGCGCGATTGCGGACCATTGGGTTGTTGGTTGATCGTGGCGAAATCGATCGTGCTACGACCGAGGCGGGACTGCTGGACTCCGCATGTGAGGCAGCCCCCATGATCGACAGCGTGCTGGCACGCGCCGCTGCAGCGCAGGCCCTGCGCGAACGAGCACGCGATACCGATGCCGTGGCCGCGCTGCTTGAATCAGCCAGTCTCGCGGCCCGCGCTCTCGACCCGATCGTGCGCGCGGCCCTGGCTCATGACCTCGGGTCTTTCCTCGGTCGCCGCGGTCGACTCGATGTGGCAGAAGTCGCGCTCGATCGCGCGGTGGCCGAATTTCAGGACGCCGCCCCTGTGTCCTGGGGCTACGCCGACAGTCTGACTAACCGTGCCCTTATCGACGCCATCCGCGGCCGCTTGGAGGCGGCTCGCCAGCGTCTCGAGTCGGCCTTGCGGCTGATGGAACGGATTGCGCCCGATTCTCTGGCAATGTCGATGCAGCAGGCGAATCTGTCGATCGTTATGCGCGGCCTCGGAGAGCCAGACCAGGCTCGCATCCTGGCCGAATCAGCACTGGCGATCCGGCAGCGCTTGGTACCGGGCTCGGAGCTGGTTGCGCAGACCCTGAACAATCTAGGAGTATTAGCCAAGAATCGGGGTGATCTGGTCGCGGCTGAGGGATATTACGAGCAAGCGCTGAGGCTGAGAGAGACACTCAACTCGCCACCGCTTGCACGCGCCAGCGTGCTCGGCAATCTTGCCAACCTGGCGCTGGAACGCCTGGATCCGGAGACCTCTCTGGTCCTTCATCGTCAGGTGCTCGCGCTTCTCGAGCCGGTCGTACCCGGACACCGTCTCGTGGCTGTCACGCATCTGTCCCTGGGGCAGGGCGCGCTTCTTCGCGGCCGGTTCGACGAGGCAGAGAGTCACCTGAATACGGCTCGAAGCCTGCAGGAAGCGATCGGCACCGATGCACCGGTTTATGCCTCGATTCTTGAGGCCCTGGCCAGATTGGCTCGTGAGCGGCAGCAGACCAGTACAGCGCGGTCACTGCTGGAGCAGGCGCTGGCGCTGCGCCAGCAGATTGATCCCGCTGGCCTGGACGAGGCATCGGTGGCCCTTGCTCTGGCCGAGACGGATCTGGCCGAGGGCCTTGAGAGCAGAATTTACGAACGCCTGAGATCGGTCGCCGATCGGGCAGCGGCGCGGGCGCCGGGGAGCCTGGTCGAGGCGCGCGCCCTTCATGCGCTGGCCGGTCTGCTATGGGGGCGCGGTGATCAGCAGGCCGCGCTGCATGCAGACCAGGCCGCAATCGATGCCTTCGAGCGCCAGCGCGAACGTCTGGGTGGCGACTGGCTGCAGCGAATGCGCTTCGGTGCCAGCCACCGGCAGATCTACATCGATGCCATCGAACGGCAGCTGGAAACCGGCGGGACCGAACAGGCTTTCACCCTGCAGGAACGCTACCGTGCCTACGAGCGGCGACGATTGCTGGCCGGACGTGTCCCGCTGCCGAGTCTCGATCCTGCCCCGACTCGGGTCGATGAGCTCGCCACCAGGATGGCCCCAGACGAGGCCATCCTGAGCTGGGTGGCTGGGCCACAGTCGACCCACGCCTTTCTTCTGACGGCCTCCGGCCTGGTCGCCCGGTCGCTGCCCTGGGGCGATGCAGCCTGGCGCGATGAGGTCGATGCCCTGGCGGTCCTGCTCAACGTAGCGCGGCCCACACCAGCGCAGGCACAGGTCCTGACTGATCGACTGACGCGCCTGCATGAGCGCCTGATCGGGCCCTGGCAGGACGCCCTGGCTCCGATTCGACGGCTGGTTCTGGTTCCCGACCAGGTCCTGCATCGCTTGCCCTTTGCGGCTCTGCAGGAAGCCTCCACCGAGCGCTTTCTGATCGAGCGCTTTGCCCTGGTCTACTCGGCCTCGAGCCTGCTGTATCTCACGGGTCCGGCGTCCGGTGCCGAAAGCGGTACCGTTGTCGCCGTCGGTGATCCGACCCTGAGTGAGGCCACCGACCCCGAGGCCGTTCCGTCGATCGCTGCTGTCGAACGCCGGCCTGACATGGTCAAGGCAGCACTGCCCGCTGCGCGCGCTGAAGTCGAAGCCATCGCGGGATTCTTTCCCGAGCGGACCCTGCGTCTGATCGGCGCGGCTGCCACCGAGACCCGGGTCCGCCAGGCGCTTCCCGCTGCCGGCATGCTGCACCTGGCGGCCCATGCCGTAGTCGATGGTGCGAGACCGTTGGACGCCTACGTGCAACTGGCCCCGGATGGTCAGGCCGGCGATGACGGCAGGTTGGCGGCCTGGGAGGTGCTTTCCGAACTTCAATTCGACGCCGAGCTGGTGACCCTGTCGGCCTGCAGTACGGCGCGCGGACGGACCCTGGGAGGCGATGGGGTCCTGGGATTGAGTCAGGCCTTCCAGCTCGCCGGTGCCCGTGCGGTACTGGCCACCTTATGGGATGTGCCGGATCGCCCGACCGCTGAACTGATGACGGTGTTCTACCGCGGTCTGGCCGAGGGTCGGGACCCGGCCAGTGCGCTGCGTACTGCGCAGATCGACAGTCTGGCCCGTGTTCAGGACCACCGTCACCCCGGTTTCTGGCGCCGCATCGGTCAGTGGTTGCGGGGTGAGTCCGGGGGTCAAGTCAGCCCCTTCGAGTGGGCCGCCTTCAAGCTTGAGGGCCGCATCCAGCCTTGATGGCACTCGAGTCGCGGCCCGTCGAAGTGCCACCCCTAAGAGAGGCTCGAGAGTCCCCAGGCCAACGCGAGAAAAAGACCCAGCCCCACACAGGTCAGTACGATCAATCCGCCAAGCAGGATAGAGAGGATCAGCCCGGCCGCCAGCAGCGGCTGGTTGCGGCTGAGTTGCTCGAAGCGGGTTGTTTGGTCCTTGATCATCGGGCCGGGCAGGCGCTCCGCATTGTCTGCAATCTGGGCCGCGCGCTGCAGTATCCCCTCGACCCAGGCGGTGTCGATGTCGCCGGGTTGCAGCAGGCCACTGCCATAGTGGAGGCGCTCGGGCTGAAAGTAGATGCTGCCGCGCAAGCGCTCGGTGCTGCGCTCGGTCAGCAGGCTGGCGACACGCAGCATGGTGGCCTGGTCCTTGAGCAGGTTTCGAGCCCAGATCGCATCGCGTGCGACCACATGAAACCCATCGAGCACTTCCGGCAGGTCCTCGATCACGAACTGCTTCTTCAAGCGATAGAGCCAGCGCAGGAGGCGCCATTGCGTAACGCTTCCCTTGACGAAGAACAGCCGGGTCATGACTCCGCAGCCCATCTCGATACGCAGGCGCCAGCCAAGATACTGACGACGCCGTGTCTTACCCTGGTGCCGGGTGCGGCCCTGGCGGCTGATGGTCAGGGTGGTCCCTCGGCCCTGATATGCCCCTGACCAGATCAGGTTTCCGAAGCGGGATTGCTTTTCAAAGCCCAGCTCGGCCAGGCGCTCGAACAGATCAGATGCTCCTTCTCTGCGCGCGTCCGAGGCATCGGTTTCAGGGTGGATCATCACGTTCCGCGGACTCGCTTTGTTGGCGACGCAGCCGCTCCTGATGCTCGCGTTCAAGACGCATCGCATCAAGCTCTGCCCGGCTGCGCTTGAGCTGCTCATCCAGGCCGAGATCGAGTTTGGATGCCCTGACCCTGACCTCCACCGAGTCGGCAGTGAAGGGTGACACCTCGGCCGCCTGGCGAGGCTGGACGATGAACGCGTCGATCCCGAGGATGATCAGGCACAGCGTACCGATGACCGCGCAGACCTTCAGGATGGTTTTTTGCAGCGGCGTGAAGCTGTCGCTGATGGCCTGCCAGAATGCGTTCAAGGCAGCGGATCTTCGAAGCGGTCGGTGAAGATGGCATCCTCGACCGTTGGATTGAAATCGAAGATCGAGAATCCAGCGACCGGAACGCCGGAATAGGCCTTTCTGCGGCCCCCGACCAGTAGCGTGTCGCCAGCGCGAAGCAGAGCTGTCGCGGAACTGCCAAGGTCGTAGATCGCTGGCAGACGCGGCGCGCCCAGACCCAGCCAGTCATCGTTGTCATCGAACACGCCGACGCCGAGGACAACCTCAGCCTGTGTTGTGAACCCGCCGGCCACGATCAGGCCGAATTCCGAGCGTAGAAGATCGTTGGCGGTGCCGGAAGCGAGGCCGGTCGGGTCTTCCCAGCTGCCATTGCTGAAAACGGACAGTACTTCCGATGCACTACCGACAGCCGGATTGAAGTCGTTGCTGCCGACCAGTAGCGAGCCGTCCTCCGGGAGGATGGCTCGCGTGATACCACCCGGCCCACCTGCGGGACTGCTGAACGCCGCTCCGTCCCACAGCGCCAGACCATCCGCCGGGCTGTCGCCTGCCGAGGAAAAAAATCCGCCCATGTAGAGGCCGTTCGCCCCGCTGGCCAGGCTCAGAACCGTGCCGTTGACGCCGTTGCCGAGAAAATTCGCCAGGGGCGTCCAACTACTGCCGTCAAATGACGCGATGTAGTTGGCCTCGGCGTCGTCCGACAGGGAGGTGAAGCTGCCGCCCGCGATCAGCGCTCCTTCGTGCGTGGTCAGTGCCTGGATCACCCCATTCGGTATGAGCGGCAGCGGGTCCCAGGCGCTGCCATCCCAGCGAATCAGATGGTCGATGCCAAGGTCAGCCACATTGCTGAATTCGCCGCCAACGTAGAGCGCCCCCTGATAGGTGGCCAGGGCATTGACGCCGTCGAAAGTCTCGGACTCCAATATGCCGATGAAGCCGCGGTCTTCGAGCGCATGCCAGGCCTCACCGTCGAAGCGCGCAATGTTGTTGGTGCGGACCGGGCCGGCATACTCGAAGGTACCGCCCACGTAGATATCATCCTGATAGATGGCGATCGCGTTGACCGGTCCGCTCAGCCCCAAACCGCTGTCTTGACCCAGTGCGATGGTGGCCTGGTCGCGAAACAACGCGACGCCCATGGCCTTGAGACCGTCTGCCGTCGAAAAGTCACCGCCTGCCAGGACTCCGCCGCCGACAAGCTCGAGGCTTTCAACCCGCGCAAAACCACCGACGGTATTCGAGCTGCCGCTGACGCCACTGCCGTCGAGCGCACCGACCGCGTGCCAGTCGAGGCCATCCCAACGCGCGATGTGGTTGACTTCGATGCCGTCGACTTCCTCGAAGCGTCCACCGATGTAAAGATCTCCGTCGTCGACCACCATCGAGATCACCGTGCCGTCGATGCCGGTTTCCGGGCCCAGCGTTTGCCAATCAGAACCATCCCAGCGCAGCAGGTTCTCGGCGTCGATGCCGTCTATGTTGCGCCTGAAGCTTCCCCCGACCACCAGGTCCAGCCCAAGCGTTGCCAGGGCGCGAACCGAGCCGAAGGAAAAGCCATTGTCCGGATCAGTCCCAAACGATGCCCAGTCCGATCCGTCCCAAAGCGCAATTCGATTCGCGACCACCGTCCCGGCCCGTTCGAACGTCCCCCCCACGACGAGTTGATCCCCCAGCGGCAGCAGAGCCCAGACGTTGCCCACAAACCCGGGCTCAGCAGCGCCGACGCCGTTCTCAGCCCCGGTGCCGACGCTGAACCATTGCCCGCCTTCCCAATATGCGATGTTGTTGGCAGGCTCCGCGCCGGCCGTTTCGAAAAAGCCACCGACATAGAGACGGGTGCCAGACAGCGCCAGATCCAACACGCCGGCCGTCAGCGTATCGGTGCGCGTCACGCCATTGGCCGCTGGACTGCCAAGTCTGGACCAGCCGCCAGAATCCAGGCGCGCGATTTTGTTGACGCTCAGTGCACCGGCCTGATCAAAATTTCCGGCGACGAACAGGGCGGTACCATCGAAGGCCAGCGCGTT